>Ga0209826_1001604_pt1 | contig 15585 bp, 17 predicted proteins | sample GOMGulsemesocosm_5_FD_184637 | JGI IMG/M metagenome (GOLD analysis project Ga0209826, IMG submission 184637) | Methane-oxidizing microbial communities from mesocosms in the Gulf of Mexico - GOM15C Gulf of Mexico (SPAdes) (version 2) | ecosystem: Environmental > Aquatic > Marine > Cold seeps... | reverse complement strand
TGGCTGATCAAGATATCGGTATGTTAACCACAGTACTTATTGGAAATTCTACAACTTATATTGACCAAGGTTTAATGATCACACCCCGTGGTTATTCTAATAAATATAACGATATAACAGGTGATGCTAAAGAAGGTGAGCAAGCGGGTCGTTCATTAGCAATGGGCCTAGAAGGCTGGAAAGCATGTCTACGTGAATATTTATCTCAACACCCTGATTTAACTTGGGAAAAAGCTGCCGACTATTTTAATGTTCCTGTTGCTGAAATACTCTCAGCCGTTGCACAAGCACCCGAAGAAAATAGCTTAAACCATCAAGCTGCAAAAGTTGATAATAATGATTTAACACTAGCCTTAGAAGCCTGTAAAAAATGGGGGCGTTTACGTGGTGTTATTCGGACTGACTCTGGCGCAATAGTTGAGTTGTTTTTTCACGGCGAAGACTTTAAACAAAAAACGGATTGGCTGAGTATTGAAAATGATGCATTCCATTTACATGTCAACTGGAGCAAAGTAAGCAGCGCTTATTTTGCTAGCAGAGAAGACAAAACTTATGGCCTACATTTCTTTGATCAACATGGAAAATTAGTCTTTCGAATTCTATTGACCAAACAGGAAGGTGAATTCAATTCAACCCTATTAAATGCCTTCCAACAAAGCTGGCAATTATTAGGTAAAAGAGAAGTATAGGAATAACAGTATGACTGAAGTAATCAAACCAAAAATGATGGATTACCATCGCCACCTCTTAGTTTGTGTGGGGGATAGATGTACAGAAAACGGCGAAGGCCAAGCACTTTATGATTTGCTTAAAGATAAATTAAAAACAGCGGGATTAGATAAAGGCGAATTACGGGTAAAGAAAACACGAGCAACTTGCTTTGGAACCTGCCGTTCAGGCCCTTTATTATGCGTACAACCTGATGGTGTTTGGTATTACGATATTAATAGTGAAAAATTAGATAGGATTATTGCTGAGCATTTTTTACAAAATAAGCCAGTAACAGAGTATATTCATCACCAAGCTTAAAATACCTTTTTAGCCTCGCTACAAAAAGCGAGGCTAAATCTAAAATCCTAATGACAAGGAAAACCAGTGCTGTGACGCGTATCATGCGTTGCATTATGGATGACTTCAATCGGCGCAAAGCCAACAGCCATTAAAACTACCATTCCCAACAAAGCAGCAGCCAAAATTTGACGACTTTTAGCTTGCGAAGAAACGCTAATTACATTTTGGTTAATTGAAGAAGTTTGAGACATTATCTTACCATTGGTTAATCAATTCTATTTTCTGATTTTAGCACAATTAAAGCCCTGCTTCTGCTACAAATTAGCATCCCCCATAAAACAACAGCTATTTGAACTAAATTATTCTAATTTAGCCTCCTAGGTTAAACTATTACCCATACAAATAACCTTATTTTACCTGCTATGAAAAAGATTCTATATACCATTGCAATTGTTGCTGTAGCTTATATCGTCGAACAAAAAACTGGCATTTCACTTCTTGATAATACTGCACTCAATTCCAATTCTATTGCAGCGACTCAATCATCAACTGAGCAAAAAAAGAGCAGTTTTCAATCCCAGATTAATCATGCTATTCAATCTGCATACGCCAAGCGCCAAAGTGATATTCAAGTGCAACAACAAGGCGTTGTGGTAAAAGTATTAGCTGATGACCTTAAAGGCTCAAGACACCAAAAGTTTATTCTAAAAATTGATAGACTCTCCATCCTTGTCGCCCATAATATTGATTTAGCCCCTAAAATTAATGACCTTCGTGCAGGAGATAACGTGGAATTTTATGGCGAATATGAATGGAATAAAAAAGGCGGCATTGTTCACTGGACACATCGCGACCCAGGTGGCCGACATATTGATGGCTGGTTAAAACATAAAGGTAGAACTTACCAATAAATTCTTCATAAGCACTATTGCCAACTGAGAAAGTTAAATCAAGGAGTCATTTTTCTATCAAAAAGGAGGAATACTTCAATATTTTTTACAAACCACTCCAAGCCTCATTCCACTCAACAATAAAAAACCTTCTTTACAAGGAAGGTTTTTGTGTATTCTCCACAATATATGAACTAGCTAATATTAAAATGTTTATTCTTACGAGATAACCCAACTAACCCTAAAACTCCAGCCCCCATCAGCCAGAAGTAAAAGTTGTAGTTAATAATTGCAAGAACAAGAACTCATTTAGCAAAATCAAGTCGTAATCATTAATAATGTAGCAGATTCGAATATTTTACTAAAACGACTATAAACCCATAATTTATATTTTTCATTCATTATTCCTTTGAAATACTTAACGTTCTCAAATATCAACATTAAGAATTACCTAAAATGAGAATAGCCCCCCACAAACAAAGAAAAACACCCACAGATTTACTTAATATAACGCTATTTTTAGGGCTGTTTTTTTCTAAAATAACATACAGTGTAATAATAATCATGGCGGTTATATTCATTACGCCAACTGCAAACATAATCAGCATTTGAGCCCAGCAGCAACCAATACAGGTTCCTCCATGAACAATGCCCATCTTAAAAGCCCCCCAACGTCCATGTTGCCAAAAATTTAATAAGAAACTTAGAGGGGATCGACAATAGTTTAAGCAGGCATTTTTTATTGCAGTGAATTGGTAAACACCCGCAGTGATAAATATGGCTGCTGAAACGAGTGTGTGGCTACTTTCCATCTTATTAGAAAGCCATTGTAGATTATGAAATTGCCATTGCAACAGTGTTAACACGATACTAAATACTAACCAGACCAGTAAATAGGCTGAACTAAAAAGTATACTGTACGGCAGATCATGGCCATATTTTTTCTGACAAGTCTTACCAAAGACATAAATCATAGGCATTGCTGATGGTAGCATCATCGCAGCCATCATGACTGACCACATGATATAGATAACAATAAAGTCACTGGTCTGCCACTGCCAAGTTAAAGCTTTAGACATCGGCATTTGTGACATTTTTCCATGCTGATAAAAAAGAAAGCTCCAAGCTAATAAGCTAACAACGATGAGTAAAGTTAGCGCTTTGGGTATTCGATCATTGATATTTTTAAGGCTCATAAATAAACGGGGAACAATAGCCATTTCGATCATTAAACTCCCAGTTTTTATCAAAATCCTTATACTGATATTGGTTAGATTTAGCGACTGTCACAGGGTGGCTAGTGACAACACATAAAGGAGGGTTAGTGATTAAAGATTGGCCTCCGGTAATTCCTTGAATATTTTCTATTTCTACTTGGGCAATGTCAGGAATGGAAAGGAAATGCTTTCCACTTTCTGCCCTGTAATCAATTTTTACCTTTTTGACACCTAAAACTTCGCTAACAAAACTCATTAGAATCTCTAAATGTCCACTTTGTTGACCGCTAAATATTTGTGTAATCGCATCAAATTGAGCTGCATTAGCACGTTCATCAATATACAAAGCGGCTTGCCAGTTTCCTTCTTTCATATTACCTGGGGCGTAACAAGCTAATGCGACATTAAGGTTATTTAATGATTGCTCTGAAAAATGCCCCTCGTCAATATGCCAAGCAACTAATAGCTTACAATCGCCTTCTGAGGGCGGCTGCAACCAAACACAGGGACATGCCACTTCACAATTACATGTTTCAAAATAACTACCCTGTAATTTCCAGTTAATCTTTTCACTCATGATTATTTCCTAAAAAGGCTCTTTAAATGGCCTTAAATCAAATTCATGTGTCCAGGCACTTGGATGTTGACAATGAATTGACCAATAAGTCTCCGCAATGGCTTCCAGTTCTAATAACCCTTCTTTGCCTTTGCTTTTGAAGTATTCTGAAAACTGTTGCTCAGCACGTTCACCATTAATAACACCATCAATAATGGAATGTACAACATGAATACCTTCTGGAGAAAACTCTCTAGCCAGACCTTGAGCTAATGCTCTTAAACCTGCTTTAGCAGAAGCAAAAGCAGTAAAGGGTGGTTTTGCACGTAAAGAAGCAGTTGCACCAGTAAAAAATAAAGTCCCTTGTTGTTTAGCTTTCATCATTGTTAGGGCTTCTTTAGCAAATAAAAAAGCCCCTAAACAATTTTGTTGCCATAACAGAGTGAAGTCATCAGTTTCCATATCAAGAATGGAAGATGGGATATTGCTGTCTACATTGTAGGCAGCAATATTTAATGGTAACCCTTCAAACTGAATGATTTCAAATAACTGCTTGATATCATATTCAACAGTGGCATCAGTAACAACAACCGTTGCTGTTCCACCGTTATTTTCTATATTGTCAGCAATGAGATTCAATTTATCTTCACTACGACCTGCGATAAAAACGTGTAGGCCTTTGGCTGAAAAGTGTTTTGCGAGTGTAGCGCCCAGACCACGTTCTGGTCCAACGCCTAAAATAACGGCTGAACATTGTTGCTCCATTATGCTGATTTTCCTTCTTCAGTAGCAGAAGGTACTTCAATTAAGCTGCCCGTTTTAACATCATAGATATATCCATAAACAGGAATGTCTGCTGGCACTAAGGGACTGGATTTGATTCTAATGACATCTTCGGTCACACTTTCTACTTGGTCCTTAATGGTTAACCAATCTATGTATTTAGCTTCTGCTGAACCATGGCCTTCACAACAGTCATGCCAACCAGAAGCATCTACCGATGATGTTTTTAAACTGCTACCTAACAAGTCACGCATGATGTCATCGGTAAACGTTTCCATGCCACAATCTGTATGATGAATAACAAACCATTCTCGAGTTCCTAATAATTTATAAGAAATAACTAATGAGCGAATTGCATCATCACTAGCACGCCCCCCTGCATTACGAATAACATGCGCATCACCTTCCGCTAAACCTGCATATTTTGCTGGATCTAAGCGTGCATCCATACAGGTCAATATGGCAAATTGACGGCCTGGAGGCATAGCTAAATCAGCTTTATCAAAGTCGTTGCTGTATTCACGATTAGCGAGTAAAACTTCATTAAGTATTTTTGACATCTTTTTTTCCTCTTGGTGTTTTTAATATTTCTTTCTGCCAAATATCAGCGAGAAATTATTAACAGGCATATCAATTTGTTCTTTTAATTCCAACCCATGCCTTGCCGCAGCTGCTTTTAAATCTGCTACATTTTTAAGTCCCCATTCAGAAACCCCAGTAGAACTTAAGGTATCGTGAAATTGTTTGTTTGATTCAGTTGTACATTTTCCATCTACTTGAAAGGGACCATAAATCAGTAGAAAACCGTCATCAGTAAGGAAATGATCGGCAGATTCCATCATGCCATCAGCGATTGATATAGGGGCAACCTGAAAAATATTGATACAAAAAATAGCCTTAAATGAAGCAGGCAAACCAACATTAAACCAAGTTTGTGGCTTCGTTAAATCCAAGTGTACGGGATCTGCTATATTGTCATTAGAATGGTCTTCAGTAAGTTTTTTGATATTGTCAAAAACCTCTTCATCTTTATCAGAAGGATGAAAATGTAAATGTTCAAAGTGCGGTGCGAAGAAATTCACATGCATCCCACTGCCACTGGCCATTTCTAATACTTTGCCTGATGATTTAGGCATCTTGTCTTTGAATACCCCCAAAAGTGGGTCTTTATTACGATTACCAGCCCAAGCAACATATTCACTTAAGGGGTGCGGGTCTAACTGGGGTTTGTTATCACTCATTTTGTAACCTCGTTTTTATTATATTTTTCTGATGTTAAAACAAGAAGTTGATAATTCATGCACAAAAAACTTACACAAAACAAAAGCTATCTTGCCTTATGCAAGGTAAAGCAGGTAACGTGCCATTTATTAGGTTGAATAACACACATTAAAAACAACAACATAACTTTTCTTCTTGCCACCAAATTGAACATGTGATTCAATTAAAGAAAACAAACTTCACAAGAAAACCATGAATGAACTCTCTCTTTCGGATCTAACCCCCAATATTTTTTTACAAACATTTATTCTTGAGCTCATGCACGCCAGCGAACAACTGGGACCAGAGCAAAGCCAGCAACTTATTGAACAGATTGCTAAAACAGCAGGGTGTTTTTTTGAAGAAGTATATCGATCTGAAAAGAAAAAAAAAGAGAATGCTCTTGATATTGAAAGCTATATTGAATTGATATTAGGCCTTAAAAATAACATTGGTGGAAATTTTTCATTATCTTCTAGCGACCAAAACAGTATTGCCGTGTGTAATAGTAGCTGCCCGTTTGGTGAAAAGGTTGTCAATTTTCCTGAACTTTGTGGCATGACATCCAGTGTGTTTGGTGGCATTGCTGCTAGAAACTTCGGTTATGCTAAAGTTGAAATTGCTAAGAGTATTGCTCAACATGATGGTTGCTGTGAAGTTTATATTCACATTGACCCAGAAACAGCAAAAAAAAAGGAGGGTATTGAGTACCGGGATTCGATAAATAGTCCTTCAAATAAAAATGACTTTGACGCACTCCATTCACGCATAGAAGAAAGCATGTTGAATATTTGGCGAAAACAAAGTAAAAAACAAATTAAAAAAAATGAACCACCCTTGATTGTTGCTGATTCCGAAGCCATGAAAAAAGTTTTACAGTCCATAGAAATTGTTGCGCCTACTTCAGCTACTATTTTAATTGAAGGGAAAACGGGTGTGGGTAAAGAATTAGTTGCTCGGGCAGTCCATGCAATGAGTGATCGTTGTAACAAACCATTTATACCTATTAACTGTGGGGCCATACCAGAAAGTTTAATAGAAAGTGTTTTATTTGGCCATGAGAAAGGCGCATTTACGGGTGCTGTTGAAGTGCATCATGGTTTTTTTGAAAGAGCCGAAGGAGGAACACTATTTCTTGATGAAGTAGACTCTTTATCTCCTGCTGCACAAACCCGATTACTGAGAGTAATTCAAGAAGGTGAGCTTGAGAGAATTGGTGGAAGACAAACAATTCTTGTTGATTTACGGATTATTTCGGCAACCAACATTAATTTACTTGATAAAGCAGAGCAAGGTTTATTCCGAAAAGACCTGTATTACCGAATTAATGTAATTAAATTAGAAATACCCTCACTAAATGAAAGACCCAGTGATCTACCAGGCTTAATAAAATTAATTTTACAGCGAAAAAGCCAAAAACATAATAAAACCGTTAAATCCGTCAGTCGAGAAGTAATGCAAAAAATTCGAGCCTATGACTGGCCAGGAAATGTTCGAGAATTAGAAAACACTCTAGAGCGCGGCCTATTATTTACTAAGGGAACAGAAATTACAGAATTAATGCTGGAAAGTAATTCAGCACAATGTGAATCTATTAGCTGGAAAGCACTAAAGACACAGGCTATTGACGATGTCGAGCAAACCTTCTTAAAAAAAGCCTTGCAAGAATACCAAGGAAATATCAGTGAAATTGCTACCTGCATGGAAATATCAACTAGGGCTGTCTATAACAAATTAAATAAATTCCACATAAACCCTGATAACTATAGAAAGTAGTTTCTATGTGTTAATCAAAATATCATTACTTTTGATATATCAACACATTTCCATACCATTTGTTAATCTAACTTATTTTTCTTTCAATGTTGTATTTTTATTTGCAAGGGATAAGCTAAAATGAAGATTATTTTTTATCATTTTATAACTCATGAGCACAGTTTCAACTGAACATAGCTTTCCAACCATAAATATGCGACAGCTGGTCAAACAATTATTATGCATTCTGCCTCAAAGTTCTATCCTGCATCAAGAAGAAGATTTACGACCTTATGAGTGTGATGGGCTTTCTGCTTATCAGCAATTACCTCTAATTGTTGTGTTACCAAACACCGTTGAACAAGTACAAAAAATCATACAACTTTGCCATACTATTAATTTACCCGTGGTTGCTCGTGGTGCAGGGACAGGACTTTCAGGTGGCGCCTTACCTCATAAAAAAGGTCTGTTACTCAGCTTGGCAAAATTCAATCAAATTATCGAAATAGATGAGCAATTAAAAACAGCAAAAGTACAGCCAGGTGTTCGAAACCTTGCTATATCTGAAGCGGTTGATCATTTAGGTTTATATTATGCCCCCGATCCTTCTTCACAAATTGCCTGCACCATTGGTGGCAATGTTGCAGAAAATTCAGGTGGGGTTCATTGCCTAAAATACGGTTTAACGGTACACAATATTCAGCAATTAAAGATCATAACGATTGAAGGTGAGCTTATCACACTAGGCGGTGAAGGATTCGATAGCCCTGGTTACGACTTATTAGCCTTAATGACGGGTTCCGAAGGTATGCTAGGGATAATTGTTGAAGTGACCGTTAAACTTTTACCTAAGCCAGAACGAGTACAAACTTTGTTGGCTGCATTTGATGATATTGTCAAAGCTGGACAGGCTGTTGCCAATATTATCTCTGCTGGAATTACACCTGCAGGACTTGAAATGATGGATAAACTCGCCGTTAAAGCGGCTGAAGATTTTGTCCATGCTGGCTACCCAACCAATGCCGAAGCTATTTTAATCTGTGAATTAGACGGGATTGAAGAGGATGTATTACAGCAAGTTAATCAAGTCCATACTATTTTAACTAACAGTGGCGCGACACAAGTCCGCATAGCGCAAGATGAACAAGAACGCATTAATTTTTGGAAAGGTCGAAAAAATGCATTCCCGGCTGTAGGGCGTCTTTCAGCTGATTATTATTGTATGGATGGCACTATTCCTCGTAAATGTTTACCTCAAGTTTTACAAGCCATGTCTGATATGTCAAAAACTTACAATTTAGCTGTGGCCAATGTTTTCCATGCAGGTGATGGAAATCTACATCCCTTAATTCTTTATGATGCCAGTATATCTGGAGAGCTAAAAAAGGCTGAAGAGTTTGGTGGCAAAATACTAGAACTTTGCATTGAAGTGGGCGGCACTATTACGGGAGAACATGGCGTAGGCATGGAAAAACTGAATCAAATGTGTGTGCAATTTACCAAAGAAGAACTCACTCAGCTCCATGCCGTAAAAGCTGCATTTGATTTTAAAGGTTTATTAAACCCCGGCAAAGCCGTACCCACATTACACCGCTGTGCAGAGTTTGGTGCAATGCATATACATCAGGGAAAGCTCCCTCATCCAGAATTGGAACGTTTCTAATGACTGATAATGACATTGCTGAATCATTACAGAACCAAGTCAGCCAGGCAATTGAAAAGAATGAACACTTAATCGTCAGGGCTGGCGGCTCAAAGGATTTTTATGGTAGATCAGTTGAGGGAAATAAATTAAATATAGCCAAACACCAAGGCATTATCAATTATGAACCCACCGAACTGGTCATCACAGCACGAGCAGGTACCCCCTTAAAAACTATTGAAAAACAGTTATCAGATAACAATCAGATGCTTGCTTTTGAGCCCCCCAGATTTTCTAATAGCGCCACGCTTGGCGGTACAATTGCCTGTAATTTGTCTGGTCCTCGCAGAGCGTACAGCGGAGCAGCCAGAGATTATGTATTAGGCACAAAAATAATCAACGGCAAAGCAGAAATATTGTCTTTTGGTGGTGAAGTGATGAAAAATGTTGCGGGCTATGATGTATCGCGTTTAATGGCTGGCTCAATGGGAACTTTAGGTGTCTTACTAGAAGTCTCATTAAAAGTAGTTCCTAGACCAGAAACTGAAATAACCTTGGTACAAAATACAAATATTAAGCAAGCTTTGGAAAATCTTCACCATTGGTCTAACCAAGGCTTACCTATAACCGCCAGTTGTTTTCATCAAGGCCAACTATCTATTCGACTCTCTGGAACAGAAAAAACAATCAACACCATTCAGCAATCATTAGGCGGCGAAATATTAAGTCATTCAAATAGTTTTTGGCACTCTATTAAAGAACAATCGCACATTTTTTTTGATTCTAAAAAAACATTATGGCGAATTTCATTAGCGTCTAATTCAGCTGTCTTTTCAGCTGATAAAGAGACGCTTTATGAATGGGGCGGCGCATTACGCTGGGTTAAAAGTGATTCTATTGAAGACCAATCACCTGATTCATTAAATGGACATATCAGTCTATTTCGTTCTTCAGGTGATCGAGATAAAGTTTTTCAAGCTTTACCGAAGCCTATTTTACAAATACATCGTCATTTAAAACAAGCTTTTGATCCTCACGGTATTTTTAATATAGGCCGAATGTATCCTGAAATTTAGGTGAAATAAATAATGTAGCCTTGATGCAAGGAACTGGAATCAAGGTTCAGCAATATTAGCCCCTTGATTCCGCTCTGCTACATCAAGGCTACCTATTAATATTGATATTTAATATCCAAATAATACGACAACCTTTTTAAGCTGATGCAAACCAAAACAACTGACTATTTTTTAAACACCGCTCAAGGAAAAGAAGCTGATGCCATTATCCGCTCCTGTGTGCATTGTGGTTTTTGCACAGCAACCTGTCCGACTTATCAATTATTAGGTGATGAATTAGACAGTCCCCGTGGTCGCATTTATTTAATGAAACAAATATTGGAAGGCCAGTCAGTCAGCCGTAAAACACAAACACATTTAGACCGATGTCTTAGCTGTCGCTCTTGTGAAACAACATGCCCTTCAGGTGTTCAATATGGTCGACTTATCGATATTGGACGAGAACTAATTGATCAACAAGTCACTCGCTCCTTTTTCACTCGCCTTCAACGTTATGTATTGCGAAAAATACTGCCCTATCCTAAACGTTTTTCATGCTTACTCAAACCAGCTCAATACTTTAAGCCTTTATTGCCAGCATCAATAAAACAAAAAATACCTCACAAACAAAATAATACATCTTGGCCTGCACAATCTAAATTACGAAAAATGCTAGTTTTACAGGGCTGCGTACAATCAGTCACTACGCCTAATACCAATAGTGCGACTGCAAATATTTTGAATAAACTGGGAATAGACCTAATAACAGCGAAGGAAGCAGGATGTTGCGGAGCTGTCAGTCAGCATTTATCAGCTAAACACGAAGCCTTGGATTTTATGCGTAACAATATTGATGCCTGGTGGCCATTTATTGAACAAGGTGTCGAAGCACTTGTTATAACAGCCAGTGGTTGTGGTGTGATGGTTAAGGAATATGTTGATTTACTAAAGAATGACCCTGAATATGCTGATAAAGCAAAAAAAGTCAGCGAACTAGCAAAAGATATTAGTGAAATTTTAACCAAAGAAAATCTGACTAAAGGTCATTTCAAACTATCGACACAGAAAATAGCCTTTCAAAACCCTTGTTCTTTGCAACACGGCCAACAACTCAACGGCGTGGTTGAATCTTTACTTAAACAGTATGGTTTTACGCTTACTCAAGTTGATGATGCCCATTTATGCTGTGGATCAGCAGGAACCTATTCCATTTTACAAAAAAAACTATCACAGCAACTACTTGATAATAAATTGGCAACACTACAAAAACACCAGCCCGATCTCATCGTTAGCGCCAATATTGGCTGTCAGTTGCATTTGCAATCCCAATCCAACGTTCCTGTTAAACACTGGGTTGAGCTTCTGAATGAGCACTTAAAAGTTTAAGCTGAAATTGATCGCAGTGAAGCCAGTTTGATTGGAATAAAGGTAAGCTGGTCGCGGTGAACGTAAGCCTGCGAAAAGAAGAAATTGATGTGGAATGCAGAGTGTCGCTTTTTGAAGTACATCGTGGAAATCAGGTAAAAGCAGAGCAAAGAAAAAAGTGGATCTTTATGGCTGGTTTATCTGTTTAATATATTGCTTATATTTTTCAGTGCTTTTTAAACGATTTAAACCCTGATTAAAAGCCTTAACCCGCTCTAAATTTTCAGAGTTATTTTTTAAAAACAATAAATAAAAGGGTTCTACAGCAATAGGTTTAGCATGGTAAGTCACTAGCTCTTGTTCTGCTTCTTTAAATTTATTGTGCAGTATATGTTGTCCTACTTCATCATGCGAGGCAAAACCAAAGTTAATGCGCAATGAAAGTTGTTCTGTCTGATCCAGAATATAGAGAAAAGAGAAACTGGCTAATTATGGGAAGATAGCCACATAAAGAAAGAGCGATAGAAGCTAAAGAGCCACAGAAAACAGAATAAAGCAGTCTACAAACTACTAGCGCGCCATCCTCGCTACATATCTTTTTAGGACATCCATGTCCAAAAACTCATTCCACTCGGGCGAATTAATAGAGTGCCCCAGTACGTCCTGCGTCCAGTTTCAACTCCGCACAAAAGCCGCTCCGTTAAAGCTTACCTCACTGACTTGACGGCTTATCGGGATAAAATTTTTGCTTCTCTCGCGTGCTATCGCACACGTCGAATCGGCAAATTTCCCTGTGGCCTACTGCGGACTAAAAATCATCACTTCGCTATCGCTCCGTTTCCATGATTTTCAGCGGATGTATCAAGCAAGAAAAGGAAAAGGTAGATGTTATATGAAAAGTTGGGCATAATGTTGAAAATTAAAAAAACGACAGGGAGACTTGGTTGAACTGCTATTTATGGATTTTCTACGACCTCGTTATATGCCTTAGCTCTTTCCTTGCGCCTTTATTTGCTCAAATATATCTATAACTCTTTTTGCCATTGCATTTGCTTCTGGCGTATTTATATCTTTACTTAATTCATAATTATATTTTGCTAAGCTCAAAAAATCTCGCTTTTCAGCATTTATTACTTCTATGTCATGGCTTAAATCAGCGCAACAATATGGAATAGTCATATGTATGTATTCTTTTTCATTAATTAATTTATTTTCATATAACTCTTTTGCCATGGCATCTCTTTCATTGACGGATATTATATTTACATCATATTTTCCAGCAATTTCTTGAAATTTTTCTGCCGCATTTTTTCCTGCATGGCTAATACTTACAGTGTCAGTAGTTGTTTTATTTTGAATCGGATCACCCGAAACATTAGAAACTGTACTTTGCATTTGATAAATGCGATTTACTTGAGCATTATTATTTATGTGCATTAAATTATTAATCATAAGTGGTTTCTATAGCTACAGTCATTAAAATTAGATAAAAAAGCAATATTCGCGCCACCAATTCACTCTGCGGCATATTTATTGCGTTACCTTTGTAGTCAGGACTTTAAAACAGAGGATATTCATGGATATTTCAAATATTAGGCAAACTATTGCCGCACCTAACGCACAGGGCGAAAAAAATTCATCACTTAGTTTCAATAATCCTCAAGTCGATGCCAACTCTATAGAATATAGGGAAATCGATAAATCAAAAGTACCACCAAAACGAGAACTGCTTACCAATATGATTGCTCGCTCTGCTTCTAGCAATCAAAATTCTCAAGCATTATTAGACGATTTTTCAAAACCTTCAAATAGTGGTTTATTTTTAGGTGGGCTTCCTGATTTATCAGACCCAGAAGCTATAAGTAAACTTTCTAAGGTTAATGAGTTATTCTTGATTGAGCAGAACAACTTTGAAAATCAAAAAACAGATTTAATTAATCAAGGTAAAATATCAGGAGATAGTCCTCAAAAAATTCTTGAAGATATTGTTGGTCTATATGATTCTCAATCAGAATTTTTTCAAAAAGGTGTTGGCTGGAAAGGAGAAGTGTTTTCATTTGATACTTCATCAGCAATGGTAGATGTACGAGTTTAAGCAAAAAACATAACAAGGAATGCCGGCTAAAGCCTGCGCCCCAATTATTGCCCCTTTAACACCTTTAACACCTTTAAATATCAATGCGTTACAAAACCAATAAATATGCCAAAGTTTTTATGAGAAAGCCATGCTCCCCCCTTCGCTATTATCCCTTCATTAAAACAGCAATATGTAAGCTAACGCAATCTGCTAAAGCATATAGATTGTATCCACCTTCTAATATTGAAACTATTTTACCTTCACAACAATCATCAGCTATATTCATAATTTTCTTAGTCAACCACTGATAATCTTCTTCTATTAACTGTATAGAGGCTAATGGATCATCTTTATGTGCATCAAACCCTGCCGATAATAATACGAAATCAGGATTAAACTGCTTTAATGCAGGTAAAATTTGTTGTCGGTATTTTTCTCGAAATTCTGGCCCTTTTTCACCTGCTGTTAAAGGTACATTAACGATATTACCTACCCCAGTTTCTGATGCATACCCAGTCCCTGGATAATTAGGCATTTCATGTGTGGAGGCATAAAAAACAGCGGGATTATTTTTAAATGTAGCTTGCGTTCCATTGCCATGATGTACATCAAAATCAATAATAGCAACACGTTTGATATTTGCTTGCGTTAAAGCATAACTGGCTGCAATAGAAATAATATTAAATAAACAAAAACCCATAGAATCTTTGGGTTCTGCATGATGCCCTGGTGGGCGAACAGCACAAAAAGCATTATTCGCTTTTTTACTATTAACCTTATCAACAGCATCACATGCAGCACTGACAGCCAAAAGCACTGCATTTGCAGAACCTTCTGACAGTACGGTATCTGAATCTAAAGGAACATAATTTTCACTCTCTACTTTTTGTAGCACATAATCAGTAAGGCCTTGGGTATGAACTAAACGAATTAATTCTAAATGATCCTTTCGTATTTCAGGCGTAACCTTGATTAGTGAATTAAATTGAGGGTCTTCTATAGCTGCATTTATGTGTACTAATCTATCAGGGTTTTCAGGGTGTCCTAAACCTGTATCGTGCAGTAAAAAATCTTTATGGTAATAATAGAGAGTAGTCATATTAGGTCTGGAAGAAGTTAATTATATTCAAAACAGTTGTTAATGTAGCCGCTTGGGCTTTTACACACTCACAAGCCAATCAAAAACCACCTAAAAAATATCCATATCATTTGCAAATAACACAGGTCCTTTATAATATTTTTTAATAATGGCTAATGTTTCTTTCTCTCGCCCTAAAGTGCGATTCATCCTATGTGACAAAATTAATTTTTTAACTCCTACCTGTTTGGCAATTTTGCCAATTTCTGACGGAGGCATATGCAATTTACGCCCAACCCCTTGTTGAGATTCGGGAATTGCATTGTGAGCAATTAAAATATCACTTCCTTTTGCTAAATCAGCCAATGTTTGAAACTGATTACTCATATCACCCGAAAAAGCTATCGAACATCCAGCAAGATCCACACGCCATGCTAGTGAGGGTAATGGGCCATGATGAACGGGAATTGCAGATAGCTTATAATTTTTCGATTGAAAAACGTGCTGTTTTTTATGTTTAGCTAAGCTAATATTTTTTGCCACAACTTTATAACTGCTTTGTTTTTCAGCAGAAACATACTCTTGTAAATAAGGGTATACGCCTTTTGAACCTACAAAATTATGAGTAAATTCTGTAGCAGAAGGCATTAAGTGATTACTTTCTGGCCCAAATAATTGTAAATCATGAGTTCGATTAGTGAAATAAAAGCCTTTTATATAAGCTGAAAAATCAGCACTATGATCAACATGAAAATGACTAAAAACTATTGTTTCTATATCATTCAGTTTAGCGCCTGTTTTTTCATAATTTAAACTACTTCCAGCACCGGCATCAACTAAAACAACACCCTTTCCATCTAACCAAACAAGATAAGAACTAGAAGCCCGTCCATCAG
>Ga0209826_1001602_pt1 | contig 15593 bp, 12 predicted proteins | sample GOMGulsemesocosm_5_FD_184637 | JGI IMG/M metagenome (GOLD analysis project Ga0209826, IMG submission 184637) | Methane-oxidizing microbial communities from mesocosms in the Gulf of Mexico - GOM15C Gulf of Mexico (SPAdes) (version 2) | ecosystem: Environmental > Aquatic > Marine > Cold seeps... | reverse complement strand
ATATGATTGGGACGGTTTTAACAGCTTATTTCCTGAAATGTGGCTATTCCCTAAATGGTTGCCTGTACACCCTTCTCGTTACTGGTGTCATAGTCGCATGGTCTATTTGCCGATGGCTTATTGCTATGCACAGCGCATACAAGTGCCTGAAAATGATTTAATCTTATCTTTACGTAAAGAAATCTATAACGAAGATTTTGCTAGCATCGACTGGCCAAAACAAAGAAACCAAGTCTGTGAAAAAGATTGCTACACCATCCAGTCACCTGTTTTAAAATGGATGAATGCTTTCACCAATGGCTATGAAAAAATCAGACCGCAATGGCTAAGAAACAAAGCAAGTGATTATCTTCTAAAATATATCGGTGCGGAAGATGCGCAAACTGAATATCTTGATATCGGCCCAGTCAACAAAGCAATCAACTCTATGTGCGTTTGGCATGCCTACGGAAAAGAGTCCGAGCCATTCAAAAAGCATGTTGCCCGTTGGTATGATTATTTATGGGTAGCCGAAGATGGCATGAAGATGAGCGGTTATAATGGCTCGCAGTTATGGGATGTCGCCTTCACTACACGCGCCATGCTAGAAAGTGACTTAGGCAAACTATTCCCTAAGACGCTGGAAAAAAGCTATCAATTTATTGATGATATGCAAATCCTAGCAGAGCATGAAACCCATGAAGAATTTTTCCGCCACCCCATGATTGGCAGCTGGCCTTTTTCTACTGCCGAACAAGGCTGGCCTGTTGCTGACTGCACCTCAGAAGGCTTAAGCGCTACGCTCGCAATTCATAAAGCAGGATTATTCAAACAAAATATTAGTGATCAGCGCATAAAGCAAGCCGTTGATATTATTTTGTCTTACCAGAATAAAAATGGTGGATGGCCAACTTATGAACTAAGTCGCGCCCCTAGCTGGCTAGAAAAACTCAATCCGTCTGAAGTATTTGCAGATATTATGATTGATTATTCTTGGACAGAATGCAGTGCCGCTTGTGTGGTTGCTTTACTGGAAATTTTAGAGCTTTACCCTGACTATAAACACGACAAAATAGAGCAGGCTATTTCTCGTGGCTTAAAATTTATCGTCAAACAACAAAAAACCGATGGCTCTTGGTATGGCGGCTGGGCAGTTTGCTTCACTTATGCTACCTGGTTTGGCATAGAAGCTTTAGCTCAAGGCAAAGATTATATTGATGCTCAACTAAGAACAAACTGCATTAATAAAGCCTGTGACTTCTTGCTGAGTAAGCAAATGACTGATGGCGGCTGGGGCGAAACCTACGAATCCTGCGCTAAAATGGTTTACTCCCAAGCGGAAACCTCTCAAGTGGTTAATACGGCTTGGGCATTACTTGCCCTGCAAGCGGCAAAATCACCAAAAAAAGAGGTGATTCAACGCGGTATAAATTTACTTTTAGATCGACAACTAGAAAATGGCGACTGGGCTCAAGAAAACATTTCTGGCGTTTTCAACTATAATTGCATGATTACCTATAGCGCCTACCGGAATGTCTTCCCTATTTGGGCATTAAATCGTTTTTATCAACACAAACACTATTAAAGATTAGTTATTCATATTAAAATTAATCAGTTAAAGCCTATTATAAAGAATACATATGCATACAGCCTCTGAACATAATGATTTATTTGACATTTGCATTGTCGGCGCAGGGATGGCTGGTGCCACAATTGCAGCCTATCTTGCACCCAAAGGTATCAAGATTGCACTTGTTGATAGGGAATATGTAGAAAAAAGGCGTATCGTAGGTGAACTATTGCAACCTGGCGCAGTACAGACCTTAAAGAAAATGGGTTTAGAACGCGTGCTTGAAGGCTTTGATGCACAACCTATTTATGGTTACGCTCTATTTAACAAAGACAACGAATTTTCCATTGAATACAACCAAGATAAATCAACAGATTATCGCGGTGTCGGACTGCATAATGGTCGTTTTTTACAAAAAATTCGTGAAGATGCACTGCAAAACCCAAGTATCACACAAATCCACGGCACGGTTTCAGAGCTTATCGAAGACGAGAACCATGTCGTCACCGGCGTTAAGTACAAAGAAAAACACACGCGCGACCTTAAAACTATCAACGCCAAGTTAACGATCACTAGTGATGGTTTCTTTTCTAGCTTTCGTAAAGACTTAAGTAACAATGTAAAAACCGTTACTTCATTTTTTGTGGGACTTATTTTAAAAGACTGCGAACTCCCTTACCCAAATCATGGCCATGTGTTTTTATCAGCGCCGACACCTTTTATTTGCTACCCAATTTCCAGCACAGAGTCACGCCTACTGATTGACTTTTCTGGTGAACGAGCGCCCAAAAAAGAAGAAGTAAAACATCATATTGAAAATAACGTCATTCCATTCTTACCTAAAGAATTCAAGCATTGTTTAGATCAAACTCTGCTTGAGAATGACTATAAAATCATGCCTAACCATTACATGCCCGCCAAACCCGTCTTAAAAGAAGGCGCAGTTTTATTAGGCGACGCACTGAATATGCGCCACCCCATAACTGGTGGCGGTTTAACCGCTGTATTTAATGATGTTTACTTACTTAGCACGCATTTACTGGCGATGCCTGATTTTAACGACTCCAAACTGATTAACGAAAAAATTAATTTATATTATAACGATCGCTATCACGCTAATACCAATGTCAACATTATGGCCAATGCCTTATATGGCGTTATGTCCAATGACTTACTCAAACAAGGCGTATTTGAGTATTTACGTAAAGGCGGCGATAACTCTGGCGGCCCCATCAGCTTGCTAGCTGGCCTGAACAGAAACCCCACTATTCTGATTAAGCATTTTTTTAGTGTTGCCTTACTGTGTATTAGCAACCTTTTTAAAGCGAATACAATGAGCTTCTTCAATGCTTTTCGCGTCATCAAAGATGCCTTTTGCATTATCAAACCCCTAGCCGTCAATGAACTACGCCCTAGTTCATTTCGTAAAAAGAATATTCATAAATAACATGCAAAGACTTAAAGATAAAATACGCGATATTCCAGACTTCCCAAAACCAGGCATTATCTTTAAAGATATTACCCCGCTAGTAAAAGATCCAGCAGCTTTGCGCTTATCGGTACACCAACTCATTCAGCCTTTTTTAGGTAGAGATATTACTGCCGTTGCCGGTATGGAAGCTCGTGGATTTATCTTTGGTTCATTAGTCGCATGGGAGCTTAATTTACCGTTTATTCCTTTAAGAAAACCTGGCAAACTCCCCTACGATGCTCAAAGTGTATCTTATGACCTAGAATATGGCTCAGCTAGCCTAGAAATTCACGCTGACGCACTAGATAAAAACGATCGCGTACTATTAATCGATGATTTATTAGCGACTGGAGGCACGGCAAGAGCGAGTTGTGAGCTTATAGAGCAGCTAGGTGCTAGCGTTGAAGCTTTAGCTTTCGTCGTAGAATTAGACTTTCTAAAAGGCCGAGAGCAACTCAGCACTTACGAAATCCACTCGCTACTTCACTACTAAATCACCCCACAAAAGCCATGCCGGAATTGCCTGAAGTTGAGACAAGCTTACGCGGCATTAGCCCCCATATAAAAAATCAAATAGTTACTCAGGTCACCATACGCAGGCCTAAACTGCGCTGGCCGATACCTAGCGACTTGCCGGAACTACTTGACCAACAAGAACTAAAAAGTCTTAGCCGTCGCGCCAAATATTTATTATTGCACTTTGATACAGGCACCCTGCTCATTCACCTTGGCATGTCAGGGAGCTTACGTGTCATTACTGAAAACACCCCAGCAGCTAAACACGACCATGTTGATATTGCTTTTGCCAACAAAAAAGCCATACGTTTAACCGATCCGCGTCGGTTTGGAGCAGTCTTATGGCTTGGAAAAAACCCTTTTGAGCACTCTCTACTTAGCAAACTAGGTCCAGAGCCTTTATCTGACAGCTTAACGGGCAAGTATTTATATGAAAAATCCAGAAATAAGAAGGTCAATATTAAGCAGTTCTTAATGAATCAATGCATCGTCACTGGCATAGGCAACATCTACTGCACAGAAGCACTTTTTTATGCAAGTATAAGACCAACACGCGCAGCCGGAAATATTTCATTAAAACGCTACCAAACGCTAGTCACCCATATAAAAATAATCCTACAAACCGCCATTGATCAAGGCGGTACAAGCCTGCGTGATTTTGTTGGTAGTGATGGCAAACCAGGCTATTTCAAACAAGAGCTCAGCACTTACGGACGCTCAGGCCTACCCTGCCAACAATGCCAGCAAACGCTAATAGAAATAAAACAAGCCAATAGAACCACCGTTTATTGTAAGCACTGCCAAACTTAAATCTCGTTTTATATTACACGTTTATTTATAGCCTGTATGCAGCCAACGATTCGTAGAACACGAAGTAAAATACAGGAAAATAAACCCAAGCCCTACTTAAACTAACAACACCATGAGCCAAGAAGACCTAACCAAAGAAAAAGTAAACCAAGAGACCTCTAAAATTGCCTGGTCTGAACTACAACGTTTTTTTGCCAGTGGCTTAGCTGTCTATGTAGCACCTGAGCTGGATTTAGTGGAAGTAGCCGATGCCTTTTCTAAAGATAACAAAGCCAAAGTCGAACAGTGGATGCAAGCCCAGCAAGTTAACCTTGTCTCCGACCAACAAGCCACTGACTGGGTAAGCAATGACACAATGATGTGGGCGACCGTCGTTAAGCCTTGGGTGCTTGTACAAGCACTTTAATTGACCTAGTTAAATACTACTAACCACAAAGAGCACAGAGGATACAGAGAAAAACCTTTAATTCATAATTAAAACTCCTAAACAACCTAAAGCTTAGCTAATTACCCACAAGCTTCGGCAGCCTTAAAAAGTATTTTTAAATCAAATGATTTACTACTGTATCCCGCATATTGTTACGGAATTCGGGCTACAATAGATTTTCCCTATAGGCTGAAATTTATACATAATCAGAAAGACTTATACCTAATCAAACACCCTTTCACTCTGTGCTCTCTGTATCCTCTGTGGTTAAATAATATATAGCATTGAAACAATGCCGTAATACCTTGCAAAATCACAGTGCATATTGCACACTTAGCAAAAACACTACTTAACACACTACAGGGGTTCCCATGGAAAGAAATGAAGCAATGTCCTTTATTCTAAAGTTACTAAAACTTATGCTAGAAAAGGATGGCTCAGACCTATTTATTACTGCTGGTTTCCCACCTGCAATGAAAATAAAAGGCATTATGACCCCCATCTCTAAGCAAGCCTTATCAGCCAATGACGCAAAATCACTTACCCAGTGCATCATGAATGATAAACAGCTAAAAGAATTTGAAGAAACTAAAGAATGTAATTTTGCCATCTCCCCCGCTGGCTTATCTCGATTTCGTGTCAATGCCTATGTACAACAAGGTACACAAGGCTTAGTTATGCGAACTATCGCCAATGAAATACCTAGCTTTGAAACACTCGGCTTACCCCCCATATTAAAAGACCTGATTATGGCTAAAACTGGCTTAATTGTCATGGTTGGCGGCACAGGCTCAGGTAAATCAACGTCCATGGCCTCGATGCTCGATCACCGCAACGAAAACAGCTACGGCCATATCATCACCATTGAAGATCCGATTGAATATGTGCACCAGCATAAAAACTGCGTGGTCATGCAACGTGAAGTCGGCGTAGATACCGACGGTTGGGAAATTGCACTGCACAACACTTTACGCCAAGCGCCTGATGTAATTGTTTTGGGTGAGATTCGCGACAAAGAAATCATGAACTTTGGTATCGAATTCGCACAAACTGGACATTTAGCACTGGCCACCTTACACGCCAATAACGCCAACCAAGCCATTGATCGTATCTTAGGTTTTTTTTCCACAGAAACTCAAGTCAAATTAATGCAAGATTTATCTTTAAATGTACGCGCCATTATCTCGCAGCGCTTAATTAAAACAGTCGATGGTGGACGTTGCGCCGCGATTGAGATTTTAATCAATACCCCGTTAATTTCCGATTTAATTGCCAAAGGCGATGTCTCAGGCATTAAGCCTATCATGGCTAAATCACGCGAACTCGGCATGCAAACCTTTGACCAAGCAATATTTGCACTCTATCAGCAAGGTAGAATAAGCTACGAAGAAGCGCTAAGAAACGCTGATTCGGCCAATGAGCTACGTCTACAAATCAAACTAGCGAGCGGTGAAGATAACTCTAGTAATGGCCTCTCTTTAACATCTACAGATGACCATGAGGATGCGGATTAAGAACTACCTAAATCAGGACCCTTGCTTAGTAGGCATAGGTATCTACACATCCTTGTATATTAAGTTTTGTGTAGGATGGGTAGAGCGTCTTTTTTGCGCAGCCCATCATTTTTTTAAGGTTGCTGGGCTTGCCTGTGCGCTTACAGAGCAGGCACTTCACTCTATCCTTCTACAGGAATATTAAATGCGCCTGAACAGGCACCTAGATGTGTTCTCATCGGCACTCACCTCGCCTATGCAAGGGCTCCTACTTTAATCCCCAATCTAAACCTAGCCACTGAACAAACAAAACTATGGATATCACGCCTTACCTAAAATTAATGGTCGATAAAAAAGCTGAAAACCTAATCTTCAGCCTTGACTCAGCACCTCGCTTACGTTTATTAGACCAAGAAAAGCCTGTAGGCAATGCAATATTAAGCTATGAAATGCTGAATGAAATTTTCCTGGCGCTGACAGATAGCACACAAAAACTACAATTCTCTATCGACAAAAAAATACGGTTTATCAGCCCCTTATTTGGTGGGCAAGATTTTGTCATTGAAGCAGTCGAAAAAGATAGCGAGCTATCCATTACCATCAGCATAGATAAGCGCCAAATAGCAGCAAAAAATACGCCTCTGCCAAAAAACATACAAGTACTAGGCTCTGCACCAGCCGAAACACTAGATATATTCCCATATCTAGAAAAAATGGTCGCTCTCGAAGGTTCTGACCTTTTCATTACCTCTGGCTCACCGGTCAAAACAAAAATACACGGCTCAGCAGTTGAACTTGACAGCTATTTACTTACTCCCGAACTAACCAAGTCAGCTGCTTATGCGATCATGACCCAAGAGCAAGTTGAAGAATTTGAACAAACTAAAGACCTTGATTTTGCCATTAGCCTACCTGATGAAAGCGCTCGTTTCCGAGTAAATGCTTTTTATCAACGTAGAACTATAGGCATCGTATTACGATTAATTCCAGCAATCATACCCACCGCAAAAGAATTAGATTTACCGGAAGTTCTCACTGAACTTATTATGGAAAAACGCGGTTTATTATTGATGGTTGGCGGTACAGGCTCAGGTAAATCAACCTCCTTAGCTGCGATGATTAATCATCGTAACATTAATGCCGCTGGACATATTCTGACCATCGAAGACCCTGTTGAATTTTCACACCCGAACTTAAAATCTATTGTTAACCAGCGTGAAGTTGGCGTTGATACCGCCTCCTACGCACGTGCCCTTAAAGCCAGCTTACGAGAAGCGCCCGATGTTATTTTAATCGGTGAGATTCGCGACCGCGAAACCATGGAAGCCGCTTTAGAATTAGCTAACACAGGCCATTTATGCATTTCGACCTTACATGCAAATAACGCCAACCAAGCCATGGAACGTATTATCAACATGTTCCCGCATGTCCAACACAAACAACTATTTATGGATCTTGCCGTCAACTTAAATGCGGTCATCTCACAGCGACTTATTCCTGATGTGCGAGGTAAACGCTGCGCCGCAATCGAAGTTCTTATCAACACCCCGCATATTTCCAACCTGATTTTAAAAGGCGATCTAAATGAGATCAAAGAAGCAATGAAAACAAGTGGCAGTAAAGGTATGTTAGCATTTGATGATGCCCTGTTAGCCCTCTACAAAGCCGAAAAGATCAGCCTAGAAGAAGCACTAAGAAATGCCGATTCACGTAATGATTTAGAAGCTAAGATTAATTTTGGCTAGCAATAAAATATAACATTCTAAGGGAGTGGCTTTAGCCACGAAAACGCGACCAAAGTCACTCTCACAATTTTTATGATTCAGTATTATTTAATTTCGTTTCCTTAAGAATAACTGACACTTAAATCCAACAAGCTTCCCATAATCGTACGGTTCGTATTACCCGGCCGACCATCAAACTCACTTATCAAACGTCAACTAACGTGCCGTGGAAAAGGCTTTTAGCCGCGACGATATACGCAAGCCCCATTCGGAGCTACGCCTTAAAAGACCAATAATAAGCCTGCTGGCTTAATTTTTTACGCAACCACAAAGGTAAAATCGAACCATAAAATCCGATACGATACCCTAACCATTTCATCAATGATTGAATGATTGCATAAGGAATTAATAGCGGCTGTTCCTGCCATACTTTTTTTAATAAACCCGCCACAAAACCAACCCCCCGAGATTCGGCTTGCCCAACTAGCTGTTGAATAATAGGATTTTCAGCACGCACATAACCAGTATCAAAATAACGCTGAAACTCTTGCCATAAGCTATAGCTGTGAGAGTGTTTTACAACAGCATCAGCAGCATAAACAATTTTGTAGCCTTTTTGCAATAAATCAGCAACGGCAAAATAATCTTCGTTAGTTAAAACAGCTCTAAAGCCTCCGACTTCATCTAATGCGGCGTTTTTATAAGCGGCACAGCTATTGGAACAAAAAAACGTATAAACACCGTATTGATCGACATCTTCAATACCTCGAATTTGTTCTCGATCTGCATAATTATATTCACGCGGAAATGCTTCAAAAAGCCCCGCCCCTTCATGTGCAATCTGCCGCCCATAACTAACAACTACTTCACCCTGCTCTATTAAAGGCTTAACTAAGTTAGCAATCAAATCAGCACTAGCGGGAATCGCATCTTGAGTTAAATACACTACAATATCAGTCGCCAACTGTTTCCGTGCATATTCACGTGTAGCTCCGTGATTAAATTCTGGTTGCGAAATAATGATGACTTTAGCATTATGCTCTTTAGCAATGAATACCGTTTGATCATCCGATGATGAATCAACAATTAAGGTAGAAAACTCAATAGGCGAGTCTTTAAGTATATTTAAAATATTACCCAGCGTTGCTTGGGCATTTCTGGTGGGGATAACTAGGCCTATTGATACTTTAGTCATAACAGTCAATTAAGCAGTGCCATGTATCGAAATCTGTACAATATGGGAATGAAACGCAGTCATGCACATGCAATAGATTATTTTATTGATTATGATATTTTTTGTAGGTAAAACGAGCCAGGTTCATTTTTCTTTGTTAAATATGGGCATACTTTCTTTAATTCAGGAAAATGATTATGATGTAAATAGTTAAGGGAAGCAATAATTTCCCAAGATGTATTATGAGTTAAAAATGCTTCTAATAAATATTGTTCATTCCAAAACCTAACTTCACCTTTTAACCATGCATCTAAATAATTTCGCGGAGAAAATATGTCATGCACATGAACAATTACACCTTTTGAAAGAGATGGAAGTAATTGCAAGTATTCAAAAAGAACATCACCATCAGGCCTTATAATATGAGATGAATCTATAAATAAAATGTCATCTTCCCCTAATTCCGCAAAAAAAGTAACCTCAACACTCTCTACTTTTTTTCTAATAACGGTCACTTCAGTTGTTTCCAGCCAGGGCATTTCATAAGGCTCAATACATATATGTTTACAAGTATAGCCAGCATTTTCTTCCTTATTTTTTTGAATAGCTTTTATGGCCATGAGAGTTGAGTGACCACTACCAATTTCAATGATTTTTTTCGGTTTTTTTAGCCGTATTAGTTGATACCAGTATTCAGCATCACCCGAACAAAATGCATTATTGTTAAAATAGAACTGTTTGTTGCCTGTATCTTCGGTAGGACAACTTGCTAGTTCTGTAGAAAAATTTAACTCTTCTAATATTGCTAATTGATTTTGAACATTCCAATTAATGCCGGGAAGAATCCTTTCTTCTGTAAAAGGACGCTCTATTTCTCTGTAGTCAAATTGTGGCTCATAATAGTGATTTCTTATGGGAAAAACACCTACTTTGAATAGTGCTGCTTTGCTTAAAGGAAACCTTTGAATACCAGCTTTTCTAATGATTTTAAGTAGCAGAGCGGATAAGAATACAAGAGGAAGTATAAGTAAATCTGCATAGGGTATTAATTTTTTAAGTAATTTCTTCATTTGGTATTCATTAGTTTCTTAGATTCAAATAATAAATAGTAATTTAACAATATTAAGTAGTAACAAATAATTAATTTAACATTTTATGTGGGATGGGTAGGTTGAAGCGCAACTCTTTCGCACGCAATAAAACCCATCGTTTAATGCAGTGTTTTTGTGGGTTTACGCTATCGCGTCTACCCCTACTACATCCGCAAGCATTCAATTTTGCCCATACAAAAAGGTTAATTTAATTTTTCATTGTTACTCATTACATTACATTACAATGATTTTCTAGCTTGACCTATAACTTAGTCATTCCCCAAACAACTCGCCCATCTTTTCCTTCAGGTCCAATTACCTTAAATATATTCCCAGCATCAACCTCAAAAAGTTCTGGTAAATCAAACCCAAAATTCCAGAATGCTAAGATTCCATCCGGATTTAAAGGGTCGCTATGATGCTCAGGTGGTAATAAATGCTGAACAATGCCATCAACAAGTTCTGCACGCTTTATTGTTTTCCCTGATGTTGGAACAGTAAACAAGTGAATTCCGCCCTTTACTAGGACTCTAGCAGACTCTTTCATGGCAGCAGAAAAATCAGGAACATGCTCCAGCACATCACTAGAAATAATTAAATTCACGCTATTATCAGGAAAAGTTAGCTTTGTTATATTCTCACAACGAGCTCCATCGTAACGAACAGTTCCAGGTAGGTCGTCAGGGGAATAATATGTCCGTATATACGTATCTGATTGCTTTAACAGGGATCGAAGAGGCGATTTAGGGTCTAACTCTATAATGGTTTTATCTTTCAACCCACCTTCAACATTTCGAATTGATTGTGCTAATAATTCATACCTTAAGTTAGCTCGGCAACGCAGGCATAATTTTCGCTCATCTCCAGAACTGAGACTGACAATTAACGAATATTTCTGGCAGCAACCGCATACTCTCAATTGTGACTGAAAGATATACCTAATATTTTTCAAAATAATTTCTATAGTTTGAATCTTCATAGCGTCAATCCATCAAACGAGTAAAAATGCTTATCACAGTACCTAAAATTTCATCCAACGAAACGACAGTTAACAATTCATTATCTGAAATGCCTTCAGCGCCTATATCAGTAGTTATCACAGGAAGGGAGCAGGCTAGCATTTCTAATGTTTTTAATTTTATTCCTGCTCCACGCATTAAAGGTAATACACCAATATGAGCGCTAGAAAAAAAAGCTTCAGGGTTTTCAATAAAACCAGTCACAACAATTGATTCCGATTGTATGTCTTGCAAGCGGTTTGATGGCTCACTACCCACAATATAAAGTTTAGCATTAGGGAATTTCTCTTTTACATGAGGGAACAATTGTTTAACTAAAAACCATGCCGCTTCTTCATTTTCAGGGCGAGCTAAAGCTCCCCAAAAGAGAATTGAGTAGTTTTCAATTCTATCAGCTCGACGCTTTACTTGCGTTACAAACTTAGAAAGAGGTGGGGGACGGATTGATATGTTTTTATGCTGGTAAAGCCCTTCAATAAGCTTTCTATCTTTATCACACAAAACAATTAATTTATCAATTGCTAACAGTAACCTCTTTTCAAACAGATATGTTAGCGAAGAAAATAAGAATGCTTCGAAGGGTTTTGCGCGTAAAGATACTTGTAGTTGTATATCATGAATGGACAAAATTGAACTTAAATTATTTTGTAAAAATAAATGATAACTTGCACACTGGCTAAATTCATAATAAATATGTGAAAATTGAGACGTAGCAATTTTTCGCTGAATATCTACTAGAATTGATTGTTTAAATCTCGATCCATAACGTGGCGGTATGCCTTTAAGCAAATTTATGATTATCAAAAATAACTTTTCTATATGGCTAATACGGTATACCTGAAGAGATTTTACTTCTAACTCTTCAGCTAAATTAGCATCAATTGTATCCGTTTTATTAATCAGTAGTATTAATTCAATATCATATTGCTTGCTTAGGTCCTGAATAAATTGATAGGCGCATTTATCGCCAGCTTGAGTAGCTTGCCGAGCAATGGGCCTTGCACAAAGGACTAGCCCGTTACTTTTATCTGTACTTGACATAATAATGCGTATTTATTGAGCAAACCAGTAAGAATTATCTATTCTATATTTAGTGCCGTTGCAGTTTCGGAATCTAATATGCTTTGCTGGGTTGCCTCCAACAATGCTAAATTCTTCAACATCTTTTACGACAACACTACCTGGGTAAATGACGGCATTTTTTTTGATTTTAACTCCAGGCATAATGAGTACGTTAGAAAACACAACCACATTATCTTCAATTTCAACATCATTTACCTTATATGTGAAAAAAGGGTTGTCAATTTCATGACCAGCAGTATAAATTTTTGTTAAATGAGAGATGGAAACATTGCTACCTATTTTAATATTACCTCGATTATCTAGATAACAATCATGATTTATTGTAGAGTTGTTTCCAATTTTAATTCGCCCTTTACTGAAAAACTTTACAGGAGTATGGATATAGGAAGAGTTACCTAACTCTATTGAAAACAACCTTAATAATTGTTTTTTTAATAAAAAAAATGGCAAATAATTGTATACCAAATTAAAGGATTTAAGAATTATTAAGTTAATTTGAAACTTAACAAAAGTAATGTTTTTTTCTCCAAAAAAATCATTTAGAAAGCGTATAATTGTCCTTCTTTGTAGTGCTAATTTTATCTTGTTTATATCAAAATCATGTTTAATTAATGCTAGAGAATATTCTTGAAAAGCTTGCGACTCTAACGTGTTACTTATCCCAGACTTCCTCATGTAGGTAAGATTATCCAACTGTGTAAAGATGACTCTATTTTGATATGCTCGTATCAACCAGTCAACATCCCCAGCAATTTTATAAGTATCATCGAAGTTTCCAATTTTTTGATAAACCATTTTTGTGGTAAATACAGTTGTATGCATAAATCCAAAACCATTATATATTTTAGCTGAATTAAATTTTGAGTTATTAATTCCGGCACAACGATCATTTCCTATAAACTGTGTAATGCCGTAAGTTAACTGGAAAGGATTTTCTATTAGGGGTAGAGCTATTTTTACGAAAGTTGATATCTCATAATAGTCATCAGCATTTGCAAACCCGATAATTTCACCTGAAGATAGTTTAAGCCCTTTATTCCAAGCATCATAAATCCCTTTATCCTTTTCACTTACCCAATAATCAACCTGCCCTTCATATTCCTTAATAATATCCAAAGTACCATCTGTCGAACCGCCATCAATAATAATATATTCCACATTATCATAAGTTTGCCCGAGAACACTGTTAATAGTCTGCTCTATATGTTCTGCACCATTAAAAACCACGGTAATAACACTGATTAACGGCTTATTGGCTTGAGTGTGTTTAAAATAACCTTGAGTACGTAAACCGCCCCCGGCTTTGCGCTCTAAATTTTCTGGTAAAAATAAACCTGAATGAACTTTATCTTCTGGGTGATTGACTATAATAGGCTCAGCGCGCGTAACGCACCGAGTGGTACTATACTGACGATCTAACTCAAAAATTTCCGTATTATTTTGATTCATATAAATATCTCTAATATAAATATTTGACTACTGATAAGCTATTTTCGTAGGGCGGACTAAAGTCCACCCTACAAAGAGTTATCTCTCCTTAAGTTCCGTGCGCACAAGCCTTAATCCCGCACAGAACCTTCATTATCCAAATACCACTGATAAGTCATTTCCAACCCTTCACGTAAATTCATACTTGCTTGCCAGCCCAGCGAATTTAAACGACTCACATCTAATAATTTCCGTGGCGTGCCATCAGGTTGTGCGGTATCAAATTCTAGCCGTCCTTTAAAGCCAGTCACTTCACATAATAGCTCGGCTAATTCTGCAATCCGCACATCTTGCCCAGTCCCCACATTCAAATGCGATAACATAGGCTGAGTCACTGATTGATACTCTTCAGCCGCTAAATTCATTACAAAAGTACACGCTTCAGCCATATCATCAACATATAAAAACTCGCGCATTGCCTGACCGCTGCCCCAAATTGTCACCGATTCATCTTGATTGATTTTTGCCTCATGAATACGGCGTAACAAAGCAGGAATAACATGCGAATTTTGTGCATGAAAATTATCCAATGGCCCATATAAATTAGTTGGCATTACACTACGATAATCACGGTTATATTGACGATTATAACTTTCGCATAATTTTATTCCAGCAATTTTAGCCAGAGCATAAGGTTCATTTGTTGGCTCTAAAGGTCCAGTTAGCAAAGCGGATTCCTGCATGGGTTGTGCCGCTTGCTTGGGGTAAATACAGGATGAACCAAGAAATAATAATTGCTGTACATTATTTTGATGCGCGGCATGAATCACATTACTTTCAATGACTAAGTTCTGATAAATGAATTCCGCAGGATAAGTATTATTCGCATGGATTCCGCCCACTTTAGCCGCGGCCAGATACACTTGATCAATCTGTTCTGATTGAAAAAAAGCCTCAACCTCAGCTTGACGCGTTAAATCCAGTTGCGCGCGCTCACACAGAACCAACTCAACATTTGCTTGTTCAGTCAACTGACGAACTAATGCTGAACCCACCATGCCTTGATGCCCGGCAATAAAAACCCGCTTCATATGCGTCATAAAACCTCAATCCTCATGGCTTACCGCAACATCATAACCATGCTTTTTCAACAAGGCATGGCGCGTAGCTTGTGCAAAATCATGCGCCATCATTTCTTTAATCATCTCTGCCAAACTAATTTCCGGCACCCAGCCTAATTTGGCTTTAGCCAGGCTCGGATCACCCAATAAAGTCTCCACTTCCGCAGGTCGAAAATAGCGCGAGTCAACAGCGATAATCACATCCCCCACTTTTAAAGCGTTCAGAGCAATATTATCAACACGCTCAACAATGCCTTTTTCCTCAATGCCCTGCCCTTCAAAACGTAAAGTAATACCCAATTCACGCGCAGCCAAATCGATAAATTCACGTACCGAATGTTGCACGCCAGTAGCAATTACAAAATCTGCTGGCTCGGGCTGTTGCAACATCATCCACTGCATACGTACATAATCTCGCGCATGCCCCCAATCACGCAAAGCATCTAAATTCCCCAAGTACAGGCAAGATTCAATCCCTAATGCAATATGCGACAAGCCTCGGGTAATTTTACGGGTCACAAAGGTTTCCCCTCGGCGTGGGGATTCATGATTAAACAAAATCCCATTACACGCGTACATGCCATAGGATTCACGGTAATTTACCGTCATCCAGTATGCATACATTTTCGCCACAGCATACGGAGAGCGCGGATAAAATGGCGTTTTCTCTGTTTGTGGTGTTTCCTG
>Ga0209826_1001601_pt1 | contig 15599 bp, 8 predicted proteins | sample GOMGulsemesocosm_5_FD_184637 | JGI IMG/M metagenome (GOLD analysis project Ga0209826, IMG submission 184637) | Methane-oxidizing microbial communities from mesocosms in the Gulf of Mexico - GOM15C Gulf of Mexico (SPAdes) (version 2) | ecosystem: Environmental > Aquatic > Marine > Cold seeps... | reverse complement strand
CACACTGGCTGGCTTTCGCATCGAATTCGATGTCACTCGCTTTAAGCCACCCACCCAATAAAAACCGACTAATTCGTGGCATCTGCTCATGCCCATCAAACTGAACAGTATTATGGCTTTCAGCACCACCATAATAATCAATATATGACTGACCCGCATTATAACTATACGTCCCACCATCTCGCAGCAAATTCTCACCCGCAAGCCAAAAGTCCACATGCAAAGCATCACACTGACTTGGCCTAAACTTAAACTGAGGATAGTTAAACATCATAAATGCATTGTCATTACGCAAAATCGCATACCCACCAAAAGGCATATTTAAGCTGCTTGGTTTTTCAGCTACCGAATCTGGTTTTTTTAGACCTAACCAGTTCAATGGCTCATCCCAATCACCAGCCTCAGCATAAGCCGCTCTATTTAAAAACAAAACCGAGGCTAATTGTACAGACGGCCTAAAATCACGGTAATCACTCCCAGTCAGCGGCAACAAACGAGCACCATCATTCGCCCCCAAATTAGGCGCACCCCCTGATTCAAACTGAGTCATATAAAACAACCAGTTTGTTGCCAACTTTAACTGGCTATAGACCACGCTATCAAGCGGCTCTAGAGACAGGTTTTTCCGCCAAACTTCAACCATATTGAATGTGTCGAGCATAACTCTATGATAATTTGTTGAATATTGGCTAAAACTCCCGCCTTCCTCAATCAGGTGGTTGGCTCTATTTACTAACCACTTTCTCCCTTGCTTTAACCATTTAGCCCCATCCATATCACCATTTTTTACAAGCCAGCTACCGCCTATATACAGCGCTGCCGCTTCTGATGTTCCATGATTATTATCTTGAGAAACCGCATAAGAAATGGTCGGGGAGATTCGTTTTAAATGCGCCTTTACAAAAGATAATAGGACAGCTGATGTGCTTGTAGACTGCTCCATGATAAGACTAGCCATTGCAAGGTGCATCACACGAATAGACGCTTCTTGCCCGCATTTCCAATTAACGCCAAGATAAGCGGCGTTATGCGTTGACCAGTCATTTAGCCAATCATTTAGCTTGGGTAGGTATGATTTATTCCCCAAAGCCACTTGCTGGGAAAAACTTAACACCCAGTCAAACCGGGATGCTTCCCAAACTCCTTTTATATCCCCTAGATCGCTATCAAAATCTGCTATTTCCCACCAAGGGCGCAGCGGGTTTTTAACCTCAACACCTGTTAAACAGCTCTGATGCCAGTTTGGAGGACTAGACGAAAAGGTGCTTACACGCCCAAAACAATTTTGTTTATCTAACCACTGATTACTGGGCTTTAAGTTACCAAATGAGTTATTCGAAGGCTCTAAGAAAAACACTCCCTTTTCCAAGGTTGCCTCTAACTTTTTAACTGAATTAAAACCTAGTACAACACCTAATCGATAAATAATGACTCTAACAATATTACCAAACCCTAATGTATAAGCCGTTTTAACTTTTACTAAAAAACTATTGCGCACGTAACTGCTCAGCTACCTCAATGCTCACCTTTGCAACTTCAAATATCTCTTCAGCAGAAATAGGCGCGGGCTTCCCTTGTGATATGGCCTCTAAAAATGCTTTAGCACAAGCTTTTTGCCCCTTATTTTGCTGCCATAAATTCATTTTACTAAACCCCTTCCAACCATAGCCTTTCAATTTTCTAAAGTTATCTAACTGAAGTGTCTTACCCGCTGCAAAAACCTCAATACGCTCTTTCGGAAAAGAAGCTGCACCATTAGCATAATAATGAATAGTCCCAAACGAACCATCTGCAAACCCTAAAATAATGGCCGCTTTATCTTCCGTTACTGCAACAGAGTCCGCATCACCCATCCGCCTTGCCTGAACGGAAACTATTTTGCTACCCGCAAGAAACCGCATCAAATCAATAAAGTGACAAGCTTCACCAATGATACGACCACCACCTACAGCAATATCTTGCGTCCAATGATCTGCTGGTATATCTCCGGCATTCATCGTCATAATAAATGACTTAGGCTCCGAAACACTAGAAAGCAACTCTTTCATTTTTTGAACTTGAGGTGCAAACCGCCGATTAAAACCAACCATTAACCGCGCACCTTTATTTTCATCTAGCTGTGCGTTATAGGATCGATTTACTTCTTCCAGCTGCGACAGGTCAATTGCTAATGGCTTTTCAACAAAAACATTTTTTCCTTCTTGCAATGCTCTAGTAACAAAACCTGCATGTGAATTATGCTGTGTAACTAAAGCAATAGTATTAATCTCTTGGTTTTTCAACATTGCATCTGTATCAGTCGATGCTTTGTGAAATTGATTTTTTGAACCATGGATAACACTATTAACACCGCCTGACGTGCTTAGAGTGTGCAATTTAGCTCCGGCCTCTTTAAATGCAGGAATCAATACTCTAGACGCATAGTTTCCTGCACCAACAAAACCCACAACAGGTTCTGTCCCTGACGCTGGAACAAATGGATTAAGCTCAATTTCATTATTCGATAGTTCTTCAACTGCTGTCACAGGGTATTCTAGAACAATACCTAATGCTGACTTATTGTTAGTTAACGCAGCATAGCCTTCAAGCGCATCGTTAAAAGAATAGCGATGGGACACTAGCGATTTAACATCTAGTTTACCGCTGGACAGCATATCTAAAACAGCCTCGAAGTTACGCTGCTCAGACCAGCGAACAAAGCCTATGGGATAATCATTTCCCTTTTCTTCATAATCAGTTTCATAGCGGCCAGGCCCATAAGAACACGACACTTGAAAAGACAGTTCCTTTTCATAAAAATCGGCACGGCTTAGCTCTAACCCAACCACACCAACCAAAATAATACGCCCTCGTTTACGTGACATTTTAGCTGCTTGCGAAACCGGGTCATTAGAAGCAGTAGATGCAGTAATGATAACCCCATCAACCCCTTTTCCTCGACTAAAGGCTAGCCCAACACTAACAGGATCTTCACCTTTGCCAGGGTTACAAGTTTGAGCGCCAAACTTTTTAGCAAGCTCTAGTTTATTTTGATCATAATCAATCGCTAACACACGACAACCATTAGCTATCAGCAACTGAACAGTCATTAAACCGATAAGCCCCACACCAGTAACTACGAAGCATTCACCCAAAGAAGGGTTTGCCAATCGAATTCCTTGCAAACCAATAGAGCCCAATACAACGAAGGATGCTTCTTCATCTGTCACATTATCAGGAACCTTTGCACATAAATTTTTAGGCACACGAACCACATCCGCGTGAGGGCCGTTTGAGATCACACGATCCCCTTGTTTAAACTCATTACAACCATGGCCAGTTCCGGCAATAACACCTACATTGCAATAACCCAATGGCAAGGGCTGGTCTAGCTTACTTTTAACAGCATCTATAGTCGTTGCTAAACCATCCGTTTTAACCTTATCTAGCACCATTTTCACTTTATCTGGCTGCTTGCGGGCTTTCTGTAAGAAATTAGCTTGGCCAAATTCAACCAGCATTCGTTCAGTACCTGCTGAAATCAAACTTGTTGTGGTATGGATTAATAAGTTACCTGCCTTCGCCCGTGGCGCTGGGGCGGTTACCAAGGAAGTTTCACCGCTTCCCATGTTTTGGAGGATTTGTTTCATCGTTTTATCACCTGTAACTTGTTAGCAAATAGCATCACCTTTAATGCCTATTTATTTAGGTTTTCAAGGCCAAGAACTGACTTATGACCTTATCAGAATTATCAATTAATCGTGTAGAATCGATTTCTTTAGCGTTACTTATCCACTGGTTTATTTTAGTGTGGCCAATAGCTAGTAGTGCCTGTTCGAATTCATACTCATCATTAACATCAACATCAATACCTATGCCTAGTTTATTTACTTCCGATGCTAAGGCAGTATTAGATGAACAAAGAATAGGGACACCAAAAAAAGCACTTTCATACAGTTTATTTGGTAAGGCCAAACAAACATTTTTAGAGCCTGTATCATATACGGTGTAACTTAGATCAACATTAGAATAAATTTTAGCTAAATCATCAGGGTAAATAAATTCACCATGATACCTAATAGACTCACTTTTAGCCTCAGTTAACAAGTATTTATAGCGCCCATCTCCATAGCATTCCAGAACAAATTTATCAGGATACTTTTGAACTAAAGCGATTAAGGCTTTGATAGGCTTTTCATATCTTAATAATCCTATCAGACCTATTTTCATTCTTTTTTTATCTAGCATTGGTTGCTTTACAATGCGTTTTGTTTCTGCCGGCAGGCGATTTTCAATGACAAAAAACTTTTCTTCGTCTACACCCAATCGTTGATAATAATTTGTAAAGAAATATTTTGACGTTAAAACAACACCAGAAACCAGGCGAATTAAATAAGAATCAAGCATTTTCATCAACATGCTATTTGTATCTGCAATGCGAAGATCACCAATCTCCAAAAAACCTTTTTTTAAACCAGCTAACTTTGCAATTATCAAGCAATCAAGACTCAACGCATAAAAGTATGCATCTGAACTTTCCTCTTTTCTAATCTTCCAAGCCGTGGAAATTATTTTGCTTACTCTAGCTAAATACTTACCATCTTCTATGTAACCTAAATCAACATATTCTAGATTGTTATCAAACTTATTACCCTCATAAACTTTACGTTTAAAAGCATAAACTTTAAGGTTAAAGTATTTATTTAGACTTGTTGCTCTTTTATGATAACGAGGTTGAGATGAAGCTGGACATATCATGATGATTTTTTTCATATTAGTCTTTCACATCTATTTTCTAGAAATAGGACGAAGAGGGAATCTAAAGCGGAATAAAAACCAACTGGCAATATAAAGCCCCCCACCATAACCAGCCATAGCTCTAAATAAGCTTGCCTGACTTAAATAATAGATGTTAATAATGAGTACAGAGGCTAAAAAAACCAACCATACCTTACTCTGCCGCATGCACATTAGAGTGTAGGCAAAAAATAGTAATACCCCAACAAATAGCCCACCTAAAATAACACCAGAAAACCCAAACCCTCCGTAGAAATCAAAAAATGTGGACGCTGCTAATGTCCCTTGATCACCAACTAAAGAAAAATGATTTGCTACCAATTCAACATCCTTATACAAGCTGAACTGACCAACTGTAGAAAACAATCCAACATTATTAAATGAATAGTGCTCCCCAACTGCTGGAAAATAATGCGTATACATTAGTGCTGGTATTGATAAGCGGCCAAAAATACGAGTGAACGCAGCTTCTGCATTTAAGCCTATAGATACTAAAACGTTATTTTCAAAACGATGAGCGGTATAGAAGTAATAGAAAGCGACTAGCAATACAAATAAAAATAGCATTACAAAACGAAGGTTATAAATAATCTTATACAAATTTAAAGCCGAAACCTTCCCCATACTAAAAAGCTGGTGAAACTTAAAAATAAAGCACATGCCTAATATGTATATAATTACTGGACGCTTCTGAAACATCAAAAGTAGTGATAACAAAGCTAAAACCACACTAACTATTGCAATAAATCGCCAAAGCCTATTTTTAAACTCAAGATAACCTAGCGCACAAGCATATGTCGCAGCAGGAAAAAGGTTATAAACAATCAAATTAATCCCATAAGAGTTAGTGGCTTTTTTCCTAGCTTCGCCTAAAGAGATTAAAGACTCCACGTCAGAAGTAGAAAGTACAATCTGCAATAAATACAACTTACTCATTACAAAATAAATGCAAAAAAGTGATAGAAGCGCCGTAATAAATATTACTTTCAATTGAGGGAATTCATAATATCTAAACCTGTTTTTTGTTAGCGCAAAGGGAGTTGCTCGCTTCAGCACTTGATAAGAACTATACGCAGTAAGAATTCCTGTTAAATGTATTAAGTTGGCCCTCATAAAAGTAGCGTTTGATATTGCAGCAATATCGTATGTAGAAAAGGACTCTGCCACAGATTTTGATATGAAAGGCCAAAAAACCAACCCGACTCCAACAAAAACAAATTGGAATATAATGAATGCAGTCCCTATTATTTCACCACGTTCAACATAGAACGAATATAAAAACAATATTGACCAAATTAGCAACAAAATAAAAGATTGAATTTCCATAGTTAATTAGCACTTGTTTTCGTTACTGTTATATTGAGTGGTTATCTTGACAAGCTTAAAAGTAAAACACCCCGCATAAACAATAAATAAACAGAATGCATATTGAAGTGAAGAGACCACAACTTCAGTTAGCACTTGCCCTGTATTTGACAGAATATAAAAGCAAACAAAAAATGTAAGCAACCAAATAGTAAAGAAAGCAAAATTAATGGGGTAGTCAAACTTTAGATCAACATAGTTTCGCAACAAATAAAAAGAAACAAGAGCGGGAATAAAATGAATAAAACTGTCGAGATAAACCACTACTGAGTCAGCGCTGTTAGGCAGCCACAATTGCAATAAAGGTTCATTAACAAACTCATAGATTATTACTGCAATAAAAGAAGTAGCCAGACTTGCCAATAATAACTTTAATAATTTAGCTTCCTCTGCCTGACTACTTTTTGCTTTAACAACCCTTAAAGCTAACACTTGAGAAATTGGCATAATTAACACCTGTACGGCTTTAAGTAAGGTTAAAGCCATAATTAAATAGCCCGCCTCTTTTGGTGTTCCTGCTAACAACCAGGGCCCAATTAAGAAAACACTACCATCAAGAAAAGAGGCAAAACCTCTTGGAAAACCAAATTTAATACTGCTAGTGATCGCTTTTAAATCAAACCAACTTTGTTTAAATTTTAACAGAACACTAGTTTTATAATTTAGTAGGTATAAAACAAGAGAAGCTAAAGAAATTATTAACGTACCAACTGCATTAGTTAGTAATAATGCCAGTATATCATTTGGATATACAATCAACGATACTATAAATACTATACCTATAGAACAAACTTCAGTGAGATTAGCCGCAATGTATTTATGTTCAGAAAGCCAAGATGAGTATGCAATAAAGTTAAACATGACACCGATAACATAAACAGAAAAAACTATATAAATAGATGCATGCTGTGAATTAAATAAAAAATAACCGCCTTCGTTAGCAAAAGCAAAAGAAAGAACAACGTAAATGCACATTATTAACAAGCAGATAGATATAGATGAAAAATATCTAGACTCTGTTTCTGAAAACTGATTATATTTTAAAATATTTTGAGATTGACCTAAATTAAGTAAACTGGCCCAGACTCCAGATTGGCGCCTAAACAGCAATACTAACCCCAAAATTACCGGCTCTAACACTGACTCAGCTAGGTGAATAGAATAGAATAAAACCAACGTTTTTATTAACGTAAAAACCAAGTTAATAACTACATCCCTTTTTAAACTGCTCAATCTCTTAACCTAATAGTTGTTTTCACACTATGTTCAAAAGAAATTAAAACTCTTACTGCGGCGTCATTTTCAATTACTCCATAAGAGGGTGATATACCCATGTTTTCAAATATAATGTCTCTATAACTGGAACATACTACCTCAACATCTTTGGTAATAAAGCCACCTTGAGTCTTGCTGATCTCAAAGTCAGAATGTTTTTTTAAAATAAAAATTAAAGTTGAAGGTTGCTTTTTTTTCGATTCAACTACATCTTGAATAATAATTTCTTTATTTGGCCTAGAAATTTCAACTTTTCGTTTATGCAAAGCATTCAAACCTCCTCTTTGATAACCATCATGCTGAGCATCTATACTTATTTTTTCTTCACCCAAAATAGTGTTGCTATACACAGACGTGATATCTTCTTTTATGCCAAATAAATAACCATTTTCGTAAAAACGATTTTGCTCTTTAGAATTAACTGCAACGGTATTATGACTCATTGTTGATCTAAACTGATTTCTTATCGTTGAAGACGGTGTGTATAAACCAGAACCTGGATCAATAAAAATATCTTTATTACGATATGCCAAAGTAAAAGAAAGGCGATCATTGTGGCAGTGGCCGCCGTTACCTTTTTGGCCATTTAAGCCATGATAAAAGCTAAAATATAATTCTTTATCTTTTATTATACTAATACCAGCTTTTTTAAAACACCTAAAAACCGGCTCATCAATACGGAGTTCTTTAGGTGCATGATCAAACATAACGTGCTCAATCATACCTGTATGGCTCGCATCGCTAAATTTCTTTTCACAAACGATTTGGCTGAGCGAATTTAAATAACTAAAATCAGTTAAACTTCTTGGAAAGAATTTAAGGAAAATCCCACCATCATTATCACCAATCTGCGGCATACCGCCATCACTTCGCATTACTGCTCCAGTAAATTCAAACGAACGAGTTAACTGCTGGTAAAAACATAAACTAAAGGGGATGTTGTTTTTATCAGCTAAAATAGCGCTGTATGCGAATAACTCCATCACTAAGCGGTGATATGGTAAAGAACCTTCGCTGTTCATACCATCATGGTACATTTGCTTTTGAATTTCTGTTTCAAATTCATCTTTTATGAATTTAGTGAAGGTCTTCTTGCTTTTTAAGTTGGGGATATAAACAACGCAAAACAAAAAACCAGCTAAATCTGATAAATAATGATTAGATGTTAATCTACTAGTCCACTCAAAATTATTCCATAAGTAATCTATATGTTGCACTAATGAGGCTACAATTATTTTATGTCTTGTTTGGTTACTTTCATGTTTATAATGTTGTATCAACTCTAGCGCAACTAGCCAGTTAGCTACCCTGATACCAACATCCATTGGACAATTCCAATTAGGCCCCATGCATAGCGGGTTGTTTTCAATCCAATCTAGAATCTGAGAATATATTTCTTGCGCATAAATATCTTTATCTGTAGCTAAATAAGCTAGGCCAAGCATGGGCATATGCTGGCAACGAGATAACTCCCACGGCACTTTTATGTCGGCAGCAAAAATATTCACATAGCTTCTAGCTTCGGGATAGTATCTACTAACGTCCCAGCGGTAACCACTTTTGAAATCAATATGCCAATCAATAACTTTATAAGATGCATGTGTTAGCTTAGAAGTTTTTGGCTGACCATATAACTCCCATTGGTAAAACGTATCAATAATACCTGTTGCTTTCGCAGGGTAATTTACTTCAGTAAGACCACTACCAAGCAAGTCAAACTGATGCAAAAGAGCTCTATCTGCAAAAAAAACAATTTCATTAATCACCGCACTATCAGCTAAACGGCTTTTGAGCTTTAAAATATCGCCAAACAGGCCAGGGTTTGCATTTTCAAATAAATTGATAGTATCAATATGCTGAGTAACTTCAATATGTTTTTTTAAATACGTATTCGAAAAAAAATACTTTACTCCATGTTTAGCATGCATTCTTTTTACATTACTTAAAAAGAGTTTTCGTTTAGCATGAATGATGAAGTCGCGCGGTCTTTTACTCGTTATTTTTTGAAGAGCTCTGTACAGCATTAACTATTAAGCAACAACCATTTATTCAAAGAAAATAAAACCCACATTCGATAACCTTCAGATTTATTTTTTTGATGTTTTTTATATATTTTATCTAAAAAATCCTTTTCTACAAATTCTTGAATGGGGGACTCAATATCCAGTATTTGTGCTTTAAACCATACTGGCAATTCATTATCTAAAAATGGGGTTAGCAACATACCAAAGCCCACCTTCGGCTGCTCCATTAAATATTTAGGTAATATTTGAGCAGCTATTTTTCTGATAATGGTTTTAGACCCATACTTCATTTTTTTTGAAAATGGCACCGTCGCGCTATATTCAATAAGTTTATGATCCATAAATGGCGAGCGGGCCTCGACACTTGCTGCCATACTAGGGTAATCAACACGAGGTAGCAATAATTCAGCTAAACGTACTTTATATTCAATATTTAAAACTTTACGTAAAAAAGAGTCCTCTAAATCATCACGAATCTCATTCGCATATACGCTTAGTTTATCAAAAGAATTTGAATATTTCCTTCCCTTCCAAAATTTTTGTTTTTCTGCGTCGGTAAAACCAAACAAGAAACGACGAGTTACAGCTCCCCCAGTAAGGAGCACGTCTAATTCTCTTTTGTATTTTGCTGGAATTGGCAAATAAGTGCATAGTTTTAGTAAAGTTGCTGGGGCTAATTTTGAAAACTTATTTAGTTTCACCAGACTACTATATACAGGGTAACCACCTATTTCATCCCCACCCTCACCCACTTGCAATACCTTACACCCATGCTGGGCTGCTACTTTGCTTATCCCATATAAAAGTGGGCTGTTAGGGTCACCAATAGGAGTGTCCTTTTGTGCTTGGAAATATTCTAAAATCCAATTTTCATAATCTTTTTGATCTATACAAACTGAGACGAAATTCACGCCGAGCTCTTTTGAATATTTTTTTGCTATATCTGCTTCATCGAATTGACTTTTATCAACATATGAAACGTTTATTGCAATAAGTTTATTCTCTGAGATACGCTTGGCATAAGCTAAATTAAGTGAGCTATCTAAACCTCCACTTAAGGCAATAGCAATAGGAACATCTGAAACATTTCTATGCTCCATTGATTTATCAAGGAGTTTTTTTGTCTTACTAATAACGTCACCGCAGGGATCATTACATTCTTGATTTAAATAATCGGCTATATCCCAATACTTAGTTAGAGTCGTTTCTTGAGGTTTTACTTCTAAATAATGACCAGCAGGTATTTTATATATATTTTCATAAAACGTATTTGGTGCTTCAACCGTTAAAAAGCTCAAATAATCATATATAGCTTCGGCATTAAGTTTTTTTTTAATATATTCAGATGCAAATAATGCACTTGATTCAGAACAAAAATATAAACCATTCTCTGTTTCTGAATAGTATACAGGCTTTTTTCCTAACCTATCACGGCATATAAAGACGATGTTTTTAACTTTGTCGTACAACGTAAAGGCAAACATACCCACAAACTTTTCAAGACAAGTTATTCCCCACTTTTTATATGCATATATAATAACTTCAGTATCAGAGTGATCGGTATTAAATTTATAATCAATCTCTAGCTGCTCCCTCAAAGCTGCATGGTTATAGATCTCACCATTGAAGACTAAAATAACATTCTCAGAGTCATCATACATGGGCTGATTAGAGCCTTTAGCAATATCAATTATAGAAAGTCTTCTATGCGCTAAAACTACTGATTCATCTGAGAACAACCCCTTTGCATCAGGGCCACGATGAACGATTGATTGATTGATCTTAACAACATGATTTACATCATTTTGTGAGATTTTATTAAACTTTATTAAACCGCTGATACCACACATACTTTAACCGTTATCGCCAACAACTAGAAAAGTAGCTTCTGTAGTTTGAATTAAATCCTCATACGCAATAGGCCAACTGGCATTGCTCTCTGATAAGGAATCAAACAAAAAACCTAACTCTTCTTTTTGCCCTTTTTCACTTGTTGCTGATGTTAGTTCTTTTAGCCTTATACCGTAGCCTTTTAAAGAAGTGTAATCATTCATTACGATAGATTTGCCATCAAAGTGAACTTCCAAACTTTCTTTGGTTAGAGCTTTATTCCCTACTGAAAAATAATTGACAACACACACTGAGCCATCAATATATTTTAAAACAATACTTTTGTTATCTGAGATTGAATAGCTACTATTAGCTGGAGTCAGGCTTTGTACTGTTATTGAAACTAATTCACTGCCCGTAATAAAGCCCATTAAGTCAATGATATGACAACCTTCGCCTACTATTCGTCCACCATCCTCATGTATCCAGCTATCATTTGCTACATGGCCTGCATTCATTCTATATGTTGCAAATACTGGGTTAATACGATTTTTAGTATGCTTACTTATTTCTTGGACATATTTACTAAAGCGACGATTATAACCAACAAATAGAACAGGTTTCCCATCTATACCATCCTGATAAAAAGCTTTAATTTTATCCAACTGCTCCTGGGTTGTGGCAAGTGGCTTTTCAACGAATACATGCTTACCTGCTTCCAATGCTTTCAAAACAAGCTCTCCATGACTGTCATGCCTAGTAGCTATCAGAACTAAATCAACTTCAGCATCGCCTAATACCTCTTTTATATCAGTAGTCGCATATTGAGCTCCAAAAAACTCTGCAACACTATTAGCTTTGTCACCACTTCTGTTACAAACAGCATGAAGCTTAAATTTATCAGGATTCTGTTTTATATTAGGAAGGTGCATAGCAGTTGCAAAACTACCAGCACCAACTAAGGCGACTTGAATTGCACTAGATTTTGTTGTCTTTTCACAATAAAAAGGTGTATTTACTCGACGGTTTATTATTGTAGAATCAAGTATTTCAGGCTCATCATAATTCAATATCACCATCAAAGGTCGCTGCCTCTCTTCTTTTAGAGATTCGTATGCTGAAGTGACATGGTCTATTTTATATGTCACATCAATTAACTGCTCAAGTTCAATAGCTTTAACATCTATTAATCGTAAGTATTCCTGCATATTACGTTGCTCTGTCCAGCGTACATATGCATATGGATAATCATGACCTTTTTCTTCATATGACGCGTCGTATCTTCCAGGACCATAAGAAGTTGATATTTTAAAATCTAATTCTTTTTTATAAATGTCCGAACGGTTGATTTCCATACCAGAAACACCCACTAATACCACAGTTCCCTTAGTTCTACACATATTAAACGCATCAGATAATGGACCACTGCTATTCGTTGCTGCCGTAAAAATCACGCAATCAACACCCTTGCCGCCGCTCCAGTTTATTACATCTGCTACAGCGTTATCATGACTTGGGTTGAGTACTAATTCAGCACCTAAGCTCTTAGCAATCCCTAGTCTTTTATTATCCAAATCAAGCACACAAACTCTTATACCGCTTGCTTTTAACATTTGCAAAGTTAACAAACCCAATATTCCAGCGCCTACTACTACGCAGCTTTCACCTAATGTTAATGCTGCTCTGCGAGTTCCTTGCATAGCAATAGCACCCAAAGCAACACTACTCGCTTCATCAAAAGAAACTGACATCGGCTTTTTAACAACAAGGTTCTTAGGAACTTCTACATATTCAGCATGATTTGCATAGCCAACACCTGCAATAGCAACTTCATCACCAACTCTATATTCCGATACTCCTGTACCAAGTTCGACAATAAGGCCACTCGCGGAATAACCTAAAGGAGCCCCACCATCAAGTTTATTTTTAACTCTAGTGAATGTTTTTTTTAATCCATCTGATTTAATTGCATCAAGTACTTTTTTGACATTTTCAGGCTGTTCCAAGGCGCGTTTAATAATATTAGTGCCACTTGACTTAACTCCTGTCATCTCAGTTCCAGCAGAAATGCACGAACTAATAACTTTAACTAGGACATTCCCTGCAGAAGCATTTGGGGCAGGAGTGCTTTGTGGGTAGACAATTCCTTTTTTTAAAATAGCTTGCTTCATCTCTTACCCCCCCCCAAGCCCACAGGCATCAATTACAGTATTTAATTCTAATCCAGTTTTTACTATATTAATGAACTCCTTATGCCTTACCAAAACAACTTTTACATCAGCACTTTTATTGGCTGTATTTAAATGCACAAGTTCAATACCACCATTAAACAAGTCTGGTAATTTTGCAATATTAGGCTCAACCCCCAGAGTTATTCCTGAATGCATTTTTGCTATTACTTGCGTTATCCGTAAAGCTGGGCTTTCCCTAAGATCATCAATATCAGGCTTAAATGCCAATCCATAGCAAGCCACTGTCACATCTTTAACTGTTTTATCAGGATTAGCTTGCAAGAAATCGGCTATAGCTATTTTGACCTTATTAATCACCCACTGGGGCTTAGCATCATTAACTTTACGAGCCATATGAATTAATTTGGCCTTTTCAGGTGTTCTAGATACGATAAACCAAGGATCAACTGCTATACAATGCCCACCCACACCAGGACCTGGTTGTAATATATTGATTCGGGGGTGGCGATTGGCTAACGAAATAAGCTCCCACACATCAATTCCTAATTCATCACAAATAATTGACAGTTCATTTGCAAATGCAATTTGAACGTCACGACAACTATTTTCTGTTAGCTTTGCCATTTCGGCAGTGCGTGCATTAGTAATAACACAGTCGCCTTGAACAAAGGTTTTATACAGTTCTACCGAGAGCGTGGAACATTTAGCTGTTAAACCACCTATCACACGATCATTTTCCACCAGTTCTCTTACCACATGACCTGGTAAAACACGTTCGGGGCAATGCGCGATTCGAATATCCGAGTTTTCACCCGCTGTTTTAGGAAACGTTAGATCCGTTCTAGCCTCGGCTAACCACTCAGCCATTTGCTCTGTCGCGCCAACTGGTGAGGTGGATTCTAGAATAACTAAATCTCCTTTTTTAAGCACAGGTGCAATCGCTTTGGCAGCAGCTTGAATGTATTTCAAATCTGGCTGCGGGATATCGCCCTTATTTTCAATTGCCAAAAAGGGTGTTGGTACAGCAATTAAAAAAGCATCTGCAGGCTCAGGCGTTAAAACGGCCTTTAGCTTCCCATCATTAACTGCTTTTTGAACGATAGCATCTAGCTCTGGCTCAATAATATGCATTTCGCCACGATTAATCGTATCGACTATGTCTTGATTTACGTCCACACCGATAACCTGCTTACCGTATGAGGCAAACATTGCTGCTGTTGGTAGGCCGATATAACCAAGCCCTATTACTGATATTGTTTCAAATTCCATTTAATTTTCTTCTTTTATATTCATTTTGCCAATACATTACATATTCGCTGACAAGCTTGCCCATCACCATATGGGTTATGAGCAACACTCATTTCTTTATAGGTTTCAATATTATCCATTAATTCATTTATCGCAGACGTCATTCTACCGACATCTGTACCTACTAGTTTAACAGTACCAGCCTCTACAGCTTCTGGTCGCTCTGTTGTATCGCGCATGACTAACACTGGCTTACCTAAACTTGGTGCTTCTTCTTGAATGCCGCCTGAGTCGGTTAAAATGATATGCGCTCTACTCATTAAATAGATAAATTGTAAGTATTGCTGCGGTTCTATAAGGAAAACATTATCTATATTTTTTAATATACGGTTTACCGGCTCACGTACATTTGGATTTAAATGCATGGGGTATAGTACTTGCGCATCTGGGTAGCGTTTAGCTGTGATGGCTAAAGCCTCACAGATACGCTCAAATCCACCACCGAAACTTTCACGTCTATGCCCCGTAACTAAAATTAATTTTTTACTTTCATCTAGCATTGGGAACTGAGCAGATAGCTCATCATTTAAAGCATCGTTTTTATCAATTTTATCTTTAATAAAAAATAATGCATCAATTACTGTATTACCTGTCACATGAATATTACTCTCTGAATAATTTTCCATGAGTAAATTTTGCTTCGATGTTTCTGTTGGAGCAAAATGATATTTTGTTAACGCACCTGTTAATTTACGGTTACCCTCTTCAGGCCAAGGTGAGTAAATGCTGCCTGTACGAAGCCCTGCCTCAACATGCCCCACAGTTATTCGTTCGTAATAAGCCGCTAAGCTTGCGGCAAAGGTTGTAGCTGTATCACCATGCACTAAAA
>Ga0209826_1001600_pt1 | contig 15599 bp, 12 predicted proteins | sample GOMGulsemesocosm_5_FD_184637 | JGI IMG/M metagenome (GOLD analysis project Ga0209826, IMG submission 184637) | Methane-oxidizing microbial communities from mesocosms in the Gulf of Mexico - GOM15C Gulf of Mexico (SPAdes) (version 2) | ecosystem: Environmental > Aquatic > Marine > Cold seeps... | reverse complement strand
CGATAGGACGTGGCGCCTGATAGGACAGCCATAATCGAAAATAATAAAATTGAGCCTAAGTCGTACTTCATGCCTTGGCCACGGCGAGCATCGGGAATATTTGATAGATGGTTTACAAGTTTCAATATTAATCCTTTTGTAATCAGTTCCTAAAAGAGTATTTTAAATTATATTATTAGCATTGAACAGCCCTGGTATTTAGCATACTATGCCTTTTGTTTTAGTAGTAGAGAGGTATTCTAGCTCTGCATAAGTTCATTTTATTTTCCCAACATAAGCTTATCAAGGTAATTCACTATCTTTCGCCTGAATAGTGAATTACTTTTCCATTGCCAATATATAAACCATGGTGTGTATCCAACTCTTTGTGTTGTTAAGTGGTTACCTGCTTTCATTTTGATACCTTTTTGGTGTTTTTTTGCCTTAAAGAAAATCTTTAAGGCTTGAGGCGCAGTATATGTAAAAACTTTTTTAAGAAAATGGAATTGTAATGGAATTTTTTTAAAATTTTTGGTACTAAAACAAATGTTATTTTAATTTAATGAAAAAATAAACCATATAAATTCAATTTCTTATATTTATTTGTTCTGGAAGTTTTCTGGAATAAAATAGGAAGAATTAGATCAATTAGGGGGCGAATAGCGTTGAAAATATCCCAAATCTTGTTATTGATTTTGTCGCAAAATAGCCAAGCACTTAAATGCTTGATTAAAGCCTAAAGCAGCTGAAAACTTATCATCGGTTGTTAGAGTGATTGTAATCCTCCCGAAAAATAAACCGAGTTAAAAATAGAAAAGTCTAATACACCCTATTGGCTACATTATTATGAAACTGGGGAATTACAGGGGGATGTTTAGTTTTTTTAGAAAAACATTAAACTGCTGTTACGCAGAGGATTGAAAAAACTTATGCCCCCCTTTCACTACATAACATCAAGTAGATACAAGCCCGTATGAAGCTTGCGTAATACGGGGGTTTGGCGCACTGTTTATCTCGTATTCCGTGCCTCCATACGGGCTACGATAACAACCACTTTCCTTATTCTAGTACCCGTAAATTTCTTTACGCCGCATTAGAGAGTCACTGGCATTAAGTTAATGTGATAATAGGATGTGCTGAGGCACGAAGCGCATCTTCTGTGAGCCTGATGCGCTTCGTGCCTCAGCACATCCTATGTCAAAATGCTTAACTTAATGGCAGTGATATTAGAGTGCAGATTGCTTAGGGTTAATTGTATGCGTAACATCAGCTAGTAAATAAGTAATGGAAAGCTTATTCCATAAGTTTTCCACCTAAAAATATTCCGTAATCAATTGTAATATATAGATATTTATTTGTTTAAATGGGTTTTGTTTTATAGGTATTTCAGTGAAAAACATTCATTTTTATGGCTCTATATTTCCAGTACATTTCCCTTTAAGCACTCTCTGATTTTTTGCATAATAGCCTCAAGAAATCAAAAAACAGAGGCGAACATTGAATCATCCAGACTTCATAGAATTTGAAATAGGCAGTTACTGTAATCGAAAATGCGATTGGTGCCCTAATGTTCTCAATTCCAGAGGAAGTGAAAAAAATCATGTTGCACCTCAATTGTGGCAAGATTTTTTGCATGAGCTAAATGATCATCAATACACTGGTTGGTTAGCCCTACATAATTACAACGAGCCACTATTAGATCCAAATATATATACACGCATTCAGGAGGTAAAAAACATTGCACCATACACACAACTTTCCGTGTTTAGTAATGGCGACCCCCTTAACAAAGGCACACTTGATAAATTAATTTCCTTATCTGTTAACGAAATTAGAGTGACTCTATATCCTAAGGTACAAAGTAATAACGACTTAATTACTTATGATTTGGAACGTTTATTAACGCGAATTAATCTCGATAAGAGGGATTTTAAATACAAATCTACACACAGGGGCGAAGAGTATAGGCTTCAACTTAATTTATCCGTTAGTCTATTTATTATAGTGCCAAATATTTCCCATTATGTGAATCGCGGAAAAGTAGATGCTAAAGACGTAAAACATGTACGTGTTGATCCTTGTCACTTGCCTAGCCATTCCGTTGCAATTGATTATTTAGGTAATTACAAACTTTGCTGTCAAGTACAGGATGTTTTAAAAGACCCCGACTATAAAATTGGAAATATTGGTGAAGAAGGTTTTTTTAAACTTTGGCATAGTCAGAAAATGAAAGACATACAAACCACTTTAAAAAACAGTGATTTTGAATTTTTAGATAAATGTTCTGCATGTAATCACAGTAAAAATTATTAAAAATGACTGATTTTTGAAAAAAGAGTCATTCATAAATGTTAGCAGAGAAATACTTGCTAATTAATCCAACAAACAAAAGGCAAAAAAATGAAAACTGGTGATCACTTAGTAACAAAAAGAAATGGCTACACACATCATGGCTTATATATTGGGAATGATGAAGTTATTCATTATTCAGGTAATGCAGATGGCCTAAGTAAAGGGTCTATTGAAGTAACTTCAGTGCATGATTTCTCTGATGGGTATAGTGTCAGAGTCAGAGAGCACTTTATCCGCACATATGATGAAAATCAAAGTGTAGAGCGTGCGCGTAGCCGATTAGGTGAAGATTGGTATAATGTTTTAGTGAATAACTGTGAGCATTTTGTGACTTGGTGTATTGTAGGTTTTCACTCAAGTTCACAGGTCAATAATTTGATTAGCAGTGTTACAACGGCTTATAAGTTTGCTTCAACGGCTAAAACGGCACAAGCAACACAGGCTGTTGTTAGTTTGGTTGCCCGTCAATCTATTGAGAGAGAAGCTGCTAAGTTTGTCGGTTCAAATGTAGCCAAATCTACGCTAAGTAATGGAGTAGGGTTGCTGACTGGATCAACCATCGCAACAGGAGGAAGTACAACGGTAGCGCTTATGACTGGCGCCTCGGTTACACCTCTCGCACCAATTGTCGCAGGTGTTGCTGTTGCCTATGGTGTTAAGAAAGCCTTTGATTGGTTGTGGGACTAAAAATAGATATAGATACAACACTATATCTTTATATAGTGCTGTATCTACTTTAATGTTAAAGAGTGTACTACATTGGTTTTTAAGGTAAAAAAATGAAAGAAGATCGCCATCATAATAAAATAGAAGTTATAAAATCAGCTGAACAAGGGAGTGTTGATGCTCAAAAAAAATTAGGTGATTATTATATTACTAATGAGAAAAATCAAAAGGAAGCTGTTAAATGGTATAGGATGGCGGCTAAACAAGGAGATAGGTTCTCTCAAGAACAGTTAGTGTGTATATTTTCTAAACTACCGTCAGCTTTTTATGTAAAAGGTGAAATCACGGTAAAACAAGATTTAAAAAAATCTTTTGAATGGTTGAAAATACTGTCGGAAACTGAAAATATAAACAGTCTCCATTGCTTAGCTGATTGTTATTTTAAAGGCTATGGAACTGAAAATTCGATAAATAAAGCGATTGAAATTCTTGAGAAAATGAGTGCTAAGGGGGATGTTACGGCTCTATATCGCTTGGCTGGTTATTATTTTGAAAATCAAAATTATGGTCAAGCAGTTAAATACCTAGAAAAAATTAATGAGTATGAGGAGCGTCAGCAAGATAGAAATTCCAGGGGGCAAGTAATTAAATGCTTCTGGGGCTTTGAGTTTGGTAGTCAGTTTAATACCACACTTATGGGCGTTGATGTAAATAAAAATATAGCTCAGTGCTACCTCATGGGGGACGGAAAACTAGAAAAAAGCTTTCCAAAATACCTACAATATCTAGAAAAATCTGCGGATAAAGGAAACAGAGAATCTCAGCGTGAATTAATAGATTATTTATTATCACAAAAGACAAAAAAAATGGATGAAAAAGCGTTTAGCTTGTTAGAAGGCATTGTACAGCCTACTCGACTTTCTCCCTCCATACATAAAGTGAGTAATTCATCTTCTTATGCACCTGAGGGCAATAGAGATCATTTAGCATTATATAAATTTGCAAGCTGTTATTTTTTTGGGCGAGGGGTAGAGACTAACCCTGAGGAAGCTATTAAATGGCTTAAAGAATCTAATATACAGGAGTCTGGAGGACTCTCACTGAGAGACGAATCAGTACAGGCAAAAATAGCGCTAGGTATTTGTTATATTAATGGGGAAGGAATAGAGAAATCTATTGATGAAGCTATTAAGCTCTTTGAATCTGTAGCAAGGAAAAAAGATGCTATAGGATGTTTATGGTTAGCTTATGCTTATTATCTAAAATATAGTGAAGTACAAGACACTGTGACTGCTTTTGATAAACTCGCGGTTATCACTCGGAGAACTGCCTCAATGGGAGTATTAACTGAGGCAGAAATTAGTGAGGAGAATGATCTTTATAGGAAAGTGAGCAGCGTAAATTCTTTCGAAGAAAACATGGTTCAAAACATTAAAGAATCAGCGATTAATTTTATGCATGAAAACACATCATATGATGATAGTTTCATTGTCCCTGATATTGTTTTTCCTCAAAATATTGTGGGTTTTTTAGAAGGAAATGACAACCCTTCAGCTAAGGTTATTTTGGCTTTTTATTATCGTAGTGTAGAGAAGACAGAGCTGTTTTTAAGCTGTTTGAAAGAGGCGGATAGTAAGTTAGATATTATTGCTAGTTATACACTAGGGTTGCATTACGAAAAAGAGAAATCTTTTGATAAAGCCGTTGAGTATTTTAAAAAAATAATACCTACAGATAAAATTTATACTTACCCTAGCTACAATGAAGAAGTGACAAAGGATGTAAAAACAAGTGCTGAGCATGAAATAAAACTTATTGAGTATAAGTATCGCTTAGAAGAAAAAAATAGGCAGTTAGAAAATGCACAAAAGAAGCTTAGGGATCTGATTCAAAGTACAAGTCATACTGCAGGGAATTTATTAAGGCCAAATACACAAGAAAAAATAGCGAGGAAATTACAAAACTCAACGTTCAGTGATGAGTCAAAGAAACTATATTATGCTTCTAGTGATATTAAATTTGTAAAACAGCAATTTAAATTGTTAGAAATTATGCAATCATTAAATGCAAATGAAATTTTTATAAATCAAATTAAACTAGATCAAATTTCTGAATCAAGCAATACATCAATGACAATTGAAGATATTTTAAATTTATCGGCTTTTCGTTCGATAGATAAATTATTTGATATTAATGAATATAGTCTTAATTTTGCACGTGAAGTAATAGATAAAAATAGCGATGCTGATTTTTCAAATCTATCTAGTCAATACCAAAAATTTATTTTTGAAAGTAATGCGCCTAGTGTATCCGTTATTTCTTGGTGTACTGAAAATTTACGGCCAATTCAAATAACGTATGAATGCGATGATTGGAAGAAACTAATTTTTAAAGAAAATAGCCAAGCTGTAGCACTGTTATTTTGTTATTTTTTTGAATTATTTTTTAATGCGTTTAAATATGCAGATCATAGTCAATCTGAATTTTTAACTATCATATTGGGTCAGGAGGCTATTAATGAGAATGATTTTTTAACAATGCGATGGAAAAACCCCAAAAATGATAAACAACAGTGTTTCGGAACGAACCAAGGACTTACTTCGTTAGAGAACTACATTGGTTTATTAAATCCTGATGAATATAAAATAAAAAGTCAGGAAGTAATAACTACTTCAGGTAAATATTTTGAAGTAATATCGAGAATAGATAAGAAAGTTTTTAACTTAAATTAGATGGAGTATAAATTATGCTTAAGGTACTTTGGATTGAAGATGTTCCAGATAACATAGGTGAATACACGGATGATTTATTTGAATTATTATTTGGTGAACCTAGTATTCCAGCGAGTTTTGAGGAAGCTTATAATAATATAAAAAAAGTTATAGAGTATGATTTTGTCATTATTGATATAGATCTGACAGATTTTCCAGATTTTAATAGTGAATTTACAAAAAGTATAAAAGAAGAAATATCATTTACCGATTATGGTTCAGTTTTTGCAAAGAAAGCAGGACTTTTTATATTTACAAAACTATTAGAATTAGGGTTTCCGAAAGAAAGGGTTATTTTCTTAACAGCAAATGCGGGTTCTGAATATAATACTTATGATATGTTTAAAATACATTTTAATTCTGCTCTAATGGTTCTTCCTGAATATATTAGGAAGGATGGTAATGCGCCAAATATATTAAGTAAAAAATTAGCAACTAAAGTAAATTATTATTTGGTTTTAAGACGTGGAATTATTGAAGGCTGTGACTTTTTAAAAAAACACCTTGAAAAAGATGATAGTAATTTACAGTTCAGGAAGTTTATTAGAAAATATAAGGATAAGGAGTCTAAGCGTACAGCCCCAAGGATTAAAATAGAGACCACCGATATAGAAAATTATTTAGGTACCTTAGCGGATTTTTTATCGCTTAAAGAGGCTAATGAGCAAAATACGCATATGCAATATCGTTTCTTTTTAAGAACATTAGCGCATGAGTGGGAAGAAAATATTTCTGAATATAGCCTTGAAGAAAATGACCTTCGCAACTTTGAAGATATTTTCGATATTTATACCTTTGCAAAGATTATGAAAATGACCCGTAACTGGGTAGCTCATGCTAATTTACTTGAACCACTTAATCCAGAGTTTATCGCCTTTTTATTTTTAATAAACATGAGAGCGATGTTTAGATTACCTAAAGAGATACAAGCTTATGAACGTACTTTATTAAACTGTATTTGCCCCCCCCCAGTGGAAGAAATTAACGTTAACACTCTAGGTGAGGATATTAAGTATGCAGAAAATAATGTAAACGGAGTTTTAAAGGATTTAAAAATATCAGAATATAAACAAGATAAAGACGGAAACGACAAACTATATAGGGATAAAAAAGTTCCAAAAGATTTTGGTGGTAAAGTTAATGACATCTACCGCCAAAATTCAGGTAACCCAACGGCTGACAAGCATGACTTCAAGGAGTTACTATTTCAGACTTTTTGGGTTAATCAAAAAGATAATTTAAGTAATTTAACAGCACCTTCAGACGATTTCTTACCCACGTTAGCACGGCATATTTACAGCCATAGTTTTCATATGAGCTAGGGATGGATGGGAATTTATCAGAAAATTATAAAGACCACCTCAAATTGGAGTCATAAAATATGATTATTGCGTTGGCGGATAAAAACTGATGACCATAAAGTTAATTAAAACACTCATTCCTTATTTACCTCGCTACTCTGAAGAAGGTGGGGAATCTTTTGGTGTAAAACGTACTGAACTTATTAAGCAACTAATCAGTAGTGGCTGCACTCATGAAGTCGCTGAAAATACGTTAGCAATCGTGGAGGCTTTGCTTGATACACTTGCCGCTCTAAACCCAGATTATCTACAACGTGGTGAATGGCGCTTCGTATCATTTCCTGCTCAATTAATGGCTTTATCTGTTTTAACGGCTATGAGCGATACTCATTCAAAAATTTTTAAACAAGACTTTTGGAATACCACCTCCAGTAGTATTCACCAAAAAAATGAGCAGCGTCATGCTTTAAAAGCAGTTGAAAATAAACGATTAGCTGAGCACTTGACGAGTGCTGCCGAGCCAATTCGTTATATTCATGTGGCATGGAGTCTTATTAAATATGAGGATCAAATTCTTTTTCATCAGCGGGAAGATACTAAAAAGCGTTTTGAAGAAACAGCGGGAGATTATGGTTTAGTTGGCGGGCGTGTTAATCAATCTGATATGGCGTATTTCGATGGCAACCTGAAGGAAAAGTTATGTACCCTTCAATCGGATAACGTCAATGCGATACAGCCTGCATTAGAGGAAACACTAAAACGCGAACTCTTAGAAGAAGTCGGTTTAATTTATGAAAACCATTATCTGTTTAAACCTTGGCGAGCTTTAAAACCCTATCAGCAAGTTCAGGGTGCCGCTCCAAATCATGCATTAACCCAATATTTTTTCACTATTTTTTCTATTGAATTAACCTTGGAGGGATTTTTCTATTTACAGGAAAAGGTGAAAAAAGGTAAGCGTTTAGTTTGGTTCTCACTTGATGATATTAGTGAAGGTAAGCGAAAAGATGATAAAAGGGCTTATATCAATGCGATATATAAAGATTTTGATGATGATAAAGCCGCATTGAAACAAACATTATCAGAGTTAGAGAGTAGTTTTTCCGCTAATTATCTAGTTAATAAAAAGAATTATGGGGTCACTTTAATGGCTAATGAGTTAAAGCCCTTAATCGCAGGAAAGTTTGGCAAAGAAAGCCTAGTCAGTATTGATGTAACGGCAGGGCAAAGAGAATTGTTGATGGGCTTAGCTGCTCATTTACGTGGCTTTAAAATGTCTAACTTAAACAAGCATATAGTCCTGCATCCGCATGGTTGGGTTGAGGTTATTGATGATGAGGAGTTGATTGGTTCGCTGGTTAAGTTATCAGAAAAAGAACTTGAGCCTCTAAAGGTTGAAAATAAGAAAGATCGGTATTTTCGGTTGTCAATGCTCCCTCAAAGTGTATTTTTTGATGATTCATTTTTTAGTTTTTCTGTTGATAAGCAAGACCTGCTTAAACGAGGTGGAAAGGTATCACTCAAAATCCAGCGTTCTGCCATGCAAACACCTTTAGGTGATGTTGAACCTTATGATGGGCAGTGTGATATGACAATTAGTGCTGCAAAAGGCTTGGAAGCCATTCATTTATCTGAGGGTAATGATTCACAGCTCGACGTTTATAAAAAATCCGCTCATAAAGAGGTACAGAAAATTGGGATGCGCGGTATGGTTAGAATAGAGACGGGAGTTATAACAATGTGTGATGGTTTCCGAGTGAATAAAAATTATGTAAAGTGAATTTCCTGCTTGCTCAATAACCAGATCAGGGACTGCACCTTGTACTTGCTGATTCTACGGCAACTTCACTAGTTATTATTCCATTACGAGATAGCATTTAATACGACCTTTAAAGTTAAATTCTTAATAGCAATAAATAGGTATGTACTATTTATTGCTATTGCCTCAATAATTTATGTCTTGAGGGTTTATGGTATGAAAATAATTTCTAACTTTTTAGACCTGTTTAAAATATCAATTATTCTGGAATAGAATTGACTGCGTTAACTTATATATCAATATGTCAACAATATATAACTCCCAGTTATATGTCAACACTTTGTCTCTTTAAATTAACTCAAGTAAAAATCGTTTCATAATTTTATATTCCATGTATCTGTTTGAAATTATATGGGTTTACTGAGTTCATTTTTATTTTCTATGGATAAGCGTTACATAGTGGCTGTTTTTTATAAAAAACCAATATGAATAATTAAAGAATGAAACGATTTATAGTTAGATTCTTTAACGCTTATTAAGCATGCGAAATGAAACGATAATAAATAATAACTTTATTATAGACTGAAAATCGTTTCTGTGTGAATGGATAACTGTCAGACGCGTTGCATTCGCTTAAAATCAGGGATGATTTTTAGCCCGCAGTAAGCGAAGGGAAATTTGCCAATCCGAAGTGCGATAGCGCTCGGGAGGCTGAAATTTTATCCTGATGAGCCGTAGAGCCATTGAGGTAGGTTTAACGAAGCGGATTTTTGTGCGGAGTTGAACCGAACGCAGGGCGCGCTAGTAAATTTTATTGAAACAACGTCTTTTTCTAGTTTTTATAGAAAAATAAGCTTAAGGGACTAATGTGGGCGAGTGTAACCGACTGTAATTAGAAGGGGATTATTTTTCATGCCAATTTTCCTGTTTCATTAGTTTAAAAACTGGCACATCGAGTTAGAGGCTTGGTGAGTCAGACTCTTCTTGGCTGATTAGTAAATCTTGCAATAATAATTTTTCTTTTATACTTTTCAGCTTTTTAGGCAAATCAGATGTTCTTTGAAGTATTTTAAAGGCGGAGTCACCTGTGGAGCTTTCGTGAAATAGGTCAGCGCCTTGACTTAATAAGGCAAATGCATAATCGTCGTGATCTTCATTAATAGCTATCATGAGTGGTGTCTGTCCATTTTTATCTTTTTTTGTGAGTTCGTCTCTTACGGCAAATGCGAGTAAGCCAAATTCCTCCCTTAGATCTAAGGTATCAAAAGGGGTCTCGCCCAATTTATCTTTTGCATAAAGGCTAGCCCCTTTTTCGATAAGTAGTTTAGCTATATCAAGTGCTTCATGACAAGCAATATGAAGCGGAGTGAGCCCGTATTGACCGTGAGCGTCGACTACTGCATTATTTTCAATCAATAGCCTAGCAATTTCTGGCTGGTGTTCGCAAGCAATATGTAGTGCTGAATCTTTATAGTCATCAATCATATTAATATCAGCACCTTGATTAATTAAGTAGCGCGCTATATCAGGCTGATAAATGCAAGATTGGTGTAAGGGTGTTTCGTTAGTATCAGATAATGCATTAATATTTGCGTTATGCTCAACTAATAGTTGTACTGATTTAAGATGGTATTGTGCTGCAATATGCAATGGAGTTTGATTATGGACTGTAAGTGATTCTATATTAACATTGTGTTTAAGGAGTGCTTTAACTGCATCGGGTTGATACTCACACGCTATATGTAACGCAGTGTCTGAAGAAAAGTTAAGGATTTCAGTGTCCGCACCATTTTTAATTAAAAGAGGGATTATTTCTGGCATATATTGACATGCATAATACATTGGGGTATTGGAATCAAGACTTAAGAAGTGAATATTTATCCCAGCATTAATTAAACAAACAGAGGTCTCAACATCCCTTTTTTTTATTGATATATGTAATTCACTAACAGTATATTCATTGAGCCCCCAAAGTATAAATCTAGGGTATTTAATTTTAATGGATGGTTTTATATTGTATATTTTACACAAATAATAAAATTCTCCACTTAACTTTAGACGAGGCATTATTATCTGAACAGCTACTTCTTTATTTTTCATGTTGTAATGGGGCGATTTTTTGATTTTATTTTAAAAGGGGAGGTATACGGTTGGCTTCTGTAACCACTACATATTGTGATACTGCTAATCGTAGTCTTGTCATCATTATTTCTGTAAGTTTATATTAATAGAGTGTTATTTTAGGCTATATACTCATTAAGTGTTGGTAATCACCTAAGTCATTGTTTTTAAATAGTGCTAGTAATAGACAGATCCCCATAATTATTGACCTTTGAGTCTTACCAACAGCTAATACGGACATAGCCAAGTTTAATATGATTGTTCTTATTTATATTTAGCTTTCATCCCTATCAATCAGCTCAAATAAATCACCCTTTTTTACGCCTAATGCATCTGCTAATTTACAAATATTAGTTAAGGTTGGGTTCCTTTTTCCTCTTTCTATCTCGCTAATAAAGCTTCTAGCCATATTGCCTTCCCAAGCAAATTTATCTTGTGATAGTCCTTTCTCAATTCTAAGTTGAGTAATACGTTTACCAAAAAGAAGGCGTAAGTCTTCATTTTCCATTGTTGTAGCCAAAAAAGTAAAAAGATATTTCTATATTAAGAGATAGTTCTATGTATAGACACGCCATATATAGATTCTATATATGTGACATTGAGTGGGAATTAATGTATTGTGTGTTTAAAAATTTTTAAGATAATTTTAGAGTGTATCCCCTTGCTTTAAATTTGAGGGTTGTTATACGCTTGAGACCTAGAGCTTTACTTGGAGCTTGTTACGACTTGCGCTATGCAATGCTGTTGATGCATAAAATTTTATATTAGTGATTTATTTAGCCATATGAAAAACCACCAACCAATCCCAATGTTTGATTACCAAAAACAGGAGTTATTTGGAAACTTCCCCACTCTTTATACGACTAATCCCACTATCGAATGCAGCGTTGGTGTAGTTAGCTTAATTGATATTTTCTCTACTTTGTTAGAGGCTAGGTCTAAAGAGGTTTATATAGATGAAATTAAAGTTGACTACGGCATGCTATTGATTAAAGTTGAAGGTTATAAACCTCAAGATGGGGACTATATATTTGGCCTCACTAATTTAACGGCATGTTTATCACATTTAATTTGTGAGAATTGTGGGAATAAAGGCTTGATTTTTAATTGTCCTGGAACTATGAATCCTCGCTGTGACCTTCATGGTGGATTCCCCTTTGATAATTCTAGGCGAGAAATAGACCCAAACTTGCCTTTTAGCTTGGACCATATGGGGTTGGCATGGAGTGAAATGATTTCAGATTTTTATTTAAAACTTGTTATGCATACAAATATAAATGATATGCCGGAAGTAGTAATTAATAAGGTTGAGAAAAAGAGTGGTAAATTGGTGATTGATTTTACGGGCGGAAATGAAATTGCATATGGAATGTTTGACTTGTTGCTTGCGTATACATCGATAACAGATGAAAAGACTGGTAACCTAATTTAATGATAGATTATTTTTAACCGAGAATAATCCAATATGAAAATATTTTTAACCTCTGACATTCACACAGAACGAGCGCATAAACGCTTTATACCGGATGCTGACTATCCTTGTTTACGCTTTAACTATCCTGAAGAGGCTGATGTTATAGTGCTGGCGGGTGATATAGGTGAGTGGATCAATGGGCTTGAGTGGGCAAGATACCGCTTTTTGAATAAAGAAATTATTTATGTTCTAGGAAATCATGAGTATTACAAATCTGACCTGATAGTTCTTGAAGAGCTACGGTGTAAAGCAAAAGAACTTGGTATTCATTTATTAGAAAATGATGCGGTCGCTATTGGTAATGTGAGATTTCTAGGTGCGACACTCTGGACAGATTTTAATGATTTTTCGGCTACGGAAGTTGAAAAAGCACAAGCGTCTATAACGGATTACAGGGTTATAAGTTGTAAAAAATGGCTGGCGAATACAAATAATGCATTAGCTGAGCGGCTTAAATTATTACCTATGACGAATAAAAATGAAAATGGATTATTTACACCGCTTATTGCTTATTTATTGCACAAAAATTCATTGAAATGGTTAGAGTCAGAACTACTTAAACAGTACAAAGGTAAAACAGTTATTGTTACGCATCATGCGCCATCTTTGCGATCATGTGGAGATAAGGTAAATTACAGTTATGCATCAAACCTAGATCGATTTATACGATTATATGCAGGTGATATCGATCTTTGGTGTCACGGTCATATTCATGATGCTGTTGACTATGAAATATCAGGGGTACGCATTGTGAGTAACCCAAAATGTTATCCACATGAAGTGGATAGTAAATTTACATCTAAATTATTCATTGACGTATAAGAATAAACATAGGAAAAGGTACATATCGTTTTAAAGGAAGAAAAATTGATGACGACCCAAATGCCTCGTTTTTTAGATATTGAAGCAAGCTCATTAAGTAATTCTAGCTACCCTATAGAAATAGCTTGGTCTGATGAAAATGAAAATATAGAAAGTTACTTAATCAACCCTGAGCTTATTGAAGAGTGGACAGACTGGGATTTTTACTCAGAGCATGAAATTCATGGTATTAGTCGAGCTATGTGTAGTGAAAAAAGAATCCATCACCACTTTAAATGGCAAGTGATTTTGGCGTTATATGCTGCCAGCGAATGAAGTTACATAAAATAAATTTAATACTGAAAGTATAAAAAACTGAGTTATGATGTTTGGTTGTGATAGCCGTCTTATTATTGAAGCTATAATAGAGCACTTGGATTTCCAATGGAACAATGTAAATATGAATGTTGAAATATATAAATGCTTTATTGCATCGCCAGGAGACACCTCTGAGGAAAGAGCTGTTTGTGATAAAGTTTTTGAGGAAATTAACAAGACTCTTGGACAGCAATTACATTTTAGAATTGAGTCAAAAAAATGGGAAGGAAATGCCCGACCAAGTTTTGGAGAAGATGGTCAAGCCATTATTAATGAACAACTTCTTGATAATTATCAAATGTTCATTGGAATTATGTGGAATAGGTTTGGTACTGAAACGAAAAGAGCCCAATCAGGCACTGAAGAAGAATTTAATCTTGCATACAAAAAACTCACTGAGCAAGGCAATGTAGAGATAATGATGTATTTTAATACAGCACACTCTGATGTAAGTTCGCTTGATTTAGAGCAGGTTCAAAAAGTAAGAGATTTCAAAGAAAAGATTTCTGATTTAGGTGGATTATATTGGACATATTCAGGCTCTAAAGACTTTGAAGGTGAGTTAAAAAGGCACCTAAATGATTATTTTGTAAATAAATTAAACCCAATCACGAGTAGTTCTAATATAAAAGTGAAGGTTGATAAGTCAGAAGAAAGAGCATTAAATGACTCTGTATCCTTAATGTTAAATAATAGACTTAGAGAAGCTTTATGCTTATTTTCAAACCAGCCTGTTATTTGGATAGACCCAGTACTAAGCAAAACACATAAAATTTCTAACAATGCAGATGATAATTTTGATTCGAAAGTTAATCTTAAGTCTATTATAGAGAAACCTGAGTCTATAATAATTAAATCACCTCCGCAGTTTGGACTTACTTGTTTAGCTAATTATATGATTAACGAAGCATGGGGTAATGGTTCTCTATGGGTATATTTAGATGCAAGAACTGCTAAAAAGGATGTTATTAAAAAGTCCGTTGAAAAGGCTATTAAAGAACTTAACCTCATAGGAAAAGAGATAAGTTGTATCGTTCTTGACTCTTGGCATAGCACGGAAAATGGAGCAAAGAAAATATTAAGGAATCTTTGTAGTGAATACAAAGATATTCCGATAATAGTAATGCAAACAATAGATGACTCTATCTTTAAAAATGGAGATGCAGGTGTAAAGATCAATAGAGATTTTAATATGTTACACCTACTTGCGTTACCTAGAAACCAAATAAGGAAGGTAGTTTGTAATTATAATGATAAAAAGAATATTGGTGATGATGGTGTCATTTTAGAAAAAGTAATAAAGGATTTAGATGCACTTAATATACATAGAACAGCACTGAACTGCATCACACTTCTTAAAGTCTCAGAAAATAATTTTGATGACAGTCCTGTTAACAGAACAAAGATGATTGAAATGGTTCTGTTTGTCTTATTTAACATTGATGACTTACCTACATACAAAGTAAAACCAGACTTAAAGGATTGTGAGTATGTCCTAGGTAGGTTTTGTGAAAAATTAATAAGAACGAGAAACTACCGTTTCAGTCGAGAAAGTTTTTTAAATGATTTAGATTCCTTTTGTAAAGAAAAACTACTTCCATTAGAAGTTTCTGTTGTTTTTGATGTTTTGTATAACAATCACATTATTATGGCGATGGAATCTGAATTTGTTTTTAGAGCCTCCTATTGGATTTACTATTTTGCAGCAAGGAGAATGTATTCTAATAAGGATTTTTGTGATTATATTCTTTTTGAACAAAGCTATGTTTCATTTCCTGAAATTATAGAATTCTACACAGGGATTGATCGTGACAGAGCTGATATATTAGAAATTCTCAGAAATGATTTGGAAGCAATATGTGACACAGTAGGGAACCTCGAAAAACATGGAACCTAAGAAAAATAAGTGATCAATAAAATTGATCTCTATAAGACATAGAGTATCTCCCTATTTTAGGGAGATATTTTTCCTATAAAATGGCATTTAAGCCATTTTA
>Ga0209826_1001596_pt1 | contig 15622 bp, 11 predicted proteins | sample GOMGulsemesocosm_5_FD_184637 | JGI IMG/M metagenome (GOLD analysis project Ga0209826, IMG submission 184637) | Methane-oxidizing microbial communities from mesocosms in the Gulf of Mexico - GOM15C Gulf of Mexico (SPAdes) (version 2) | ecosystem: Environmental > Aquatic > Marine > Cold seeps... | reverse complement strand
ATCACTTGAGCAATGCCGCGGCCGTGTGATAGCACTCTATGCGTTTCAAATGCTTTGCCCCAGCTGTATCAGTCAAGCACTGCCGCAAGCCAAGCTACTGCGCCAGGCGTTTACCCACGAAGATTTACTGGTGCTCGGTCTACACAGCGTATTTGAGCATCACAGCGCCATGCAGGAAGTCAGTTTGCGAGCTTTTCTGCAGGAGTATGACATTCACTTCCCCGTGGCCATTGACCGAGCATCAAGCATGGGTATCCCACACAGCATGCAAAACTACGCGCTACAGGGCACACCATCGCTGTTGCTTATTGACCAGAGCGGCCGCCTAAGGCGGCACTATTTTGGTCCTGCCGACGACATTCAACTGGGCGCCGAGATTATGGAGTTAGTGTTAAGTGACTCGTAGTTCAAGAGGTTATTGCGACTAGCTCAAGGGGTTGTTGCTACATCGGACCAAACCGCCAGCTCATTGCCGCTTGGCTCTAAAAAATGAAAACGCTGCCCGCCAGGAAACGAGAATATCTCCTTGCTAATAAAACCGCCTGCGGCAACCACCTTAGCCAGAGTTTCCTGCAGCTTGTCGCTGTAAAGTATCAATAACGCGCTGCCCTGCTCAGTGGTCGCGCTCTTGGGGGACTTAAAAAAGCCGCCATCCAGGCCTTGATTAGAAAACGCACTGTATTCAGGTCCATAGTCTTCAAACTGCCAATCAAAAGCCTGTGTGAAAAAACGTTTCGTGGCAATCAAATCGACCGCTGGGAACTCGACATAATTTATCTTCTCATGTTCATTCACAGTGTTTTTTCTCCATAAAATTAATCGGTAAGTCGCTAATACGATTCACGCAACAACAAAGCCTGCCTATCTAAACTTAATTTTTCAAACTCGAACTTAATGTGAACGCCGCTTAACTTTTCCAGTCGCTATGGCCTCAAGTGGATTATCGGGCCACGGGTGTTTGGGGTAGCGGCCTTTCATTTCTTTTTTTACGTCATGGTAAGAACCACGCCAAAAACCCGCAAGGTCTTGCGTGACCTGAAGCGGGCGTTGCGCTGGCGACAATAAGTGCACCAATAATTTCAGGCGCCCCAGGGCAATTCTGGGCGTGTGCTCGCAGCCAAACATCTCTTGTAATTTAACCGCTAATACCGGCGGGTTCTGACTGTAATCAACCGTGATATTTGACCCGGACGGCACACGTATCCGCAGCGGCGCCTGCTCATTTAGCTCAGAGGGCAAAGGCCAAGGCAGTAAAGTATTTAACATGTCCTGTGTATCGAGCTGTTTAAAGTGGCTGAGTTTGGTGACCTTATCGAGGTAAGGCAGCAACCATTCTTCCAAATGATTCAGCAAACCCGTGTCTGAAAGATCCGGCCAGCGGCTCTCAATCGAATTATCTGTTCTCTGCGAGTCATCCAACGCCTCCCCATCCAATGCTCGCAACAGTTGTATCCGCGCACGCCATTGCTGTGTTTCTGCTGGCCAACTCAACAGCCCCAAACCACGCTTACGCACCAAACCGAGTAACGCCGTTGCCCGCTGCTCGGCGCTGATATCAGGTAAGCGTTGTTTGGCTATGGTAAGTCGGCCTATGTTCGAGCGTCGTTCGGCAATGAGCTTTTCACTTTGTTCATCCCAAGCCACCACCGTTTCACGGCTGATTGAGTCAAGCAGGTAATGCTCAAACAATGACTCATCAATCGCCGCGGCTAAATATATGTGATCCTGGCGTCCACCTTTCTGTCCGCCCAATTGACCAATGGCCAGCCAACGATGTTTGCTCAAAGCGTCGTGCTCACGCAGCGCTGCCGCGCGACCGTTGCTTAACAAATAATCAGCGCTGCCGCGAGAGCGCTGTCCAGCAATGCGATCGGGGTAAGCCCAAGCCAAGAGCAGTCCGGTCCACTTGTGCGCTTGCGGATCACTGACTTGAGTCACTTTGATGTTCGCAACAGAGCTCGGCAACAAGCGACTAAACTGCTTTTTCAGCTGCTTGATTCGCGCAATAGCGCCGACCTGCGTCCGCTCGGCGCGGCGTACACCGCGCAATAAGTCCAACCGTTGGTGTAGATCGGCACCGGCATTAAATAATAAGTCTCGCTCGCCCAATAGAGCAGCCAGTTCACAGGCTTGCTGAGCCAGCCCTGCTGACTGCGCCATGAGTATCATGTGCGCTAAGCGCGGATGGGTTGGCAGGCGCGCCATCGTCTCGCCATGCGCGGTAAGCGACCAACGTTCGTCGCGATGAGTCACTGCACCCAACTGTTGCAGCAAGGTTAATGCCTGTTGATAGGGCGCGGCCGCCGGTGCGTCCAGCCAGGCTAATTCAGCTGGATCACTGACACCCCATTGCAACAGTTGCAACGCCAAGGGTGCCAAATCGGCCTGCTTTATCTCTGCCGGACTAAAAGCCGCCAATTCATCCTGTTGCGTTTCACTCCACAGGCGATAACATACCCCAGGCTCCAAACGCCCAGCACGACCTGCACGTTGGGTGGCTGAGGCTTTCGACACACGCTGAGTGCCCAAGCGAGCCATTCCAGTGCTGGGGTCAAAGCTCGCTTGGCGACACAGGCCACTGTCGATTACTACGCTTACGCCATCAATGGTCAAGGATGTTTCCGCAATGTTGGTGGCGAGTACAATTTTTCGCTGCCCCTCTACGCAGGGTTCAATCGCACGGCGTTGATCGGCCAGTGACAGATCACCAAACAGTGGCGTCAGATAAATATTGTCGCCATCGGGTTGATCGCTGAGCCAAGCGTTAAGGCGTTGCTGTACCTGCCTGATTTCACCTTGTCCGGGAAGAAACACCAACAAGCTGCCAGATTGTTCAGCCAGTGCATGACGCACTGTTGTCGTAACCCGCTCGGCTATCCGTTCACCGTACTGGTAAGGCGTGCCGTAGATTGTCTTAACGGGAAACATGCGACCCTGACTGCTCAATACTGGCGCGCCTGCCAATAGTTCACTGAGGCTGGCACCATCAAGGGTGGCCGACATAAGCAACAGTTTTAAGGGGCTCTCACGCAGATCGGCAAATAATTCACGGCTTTGCAGCGCCAACGCCAAACCCAGATCGCCATCGAGGCTGCGCTCGTGGAACTCATCAAAGATCACCAAACCCACGCCCTCGAGCGAGGGGTCGCTCTGCAGCATGCGGGTTAAAATACCTTCGGTCACCACCTCAATTTTAGTACGAGGGCCAACCTTGCTATCGAGACGCACCCGATAACCCACCGTCTCACCGACCTTCTCCCCCAGCAGTTGAGCCATGCGTTCCGCCGCCGCGCGTGCGGCTAAGCGCCGAGGTTCTAATAGCAGAATTTTCTGCTCGCCAAGCCAAGTTTGACCCAACAAGGCCAGTGGTACGCAGGTGGTTTTACCGGCGCCCGGCGGCGCCTCCAATACTAATTCATCACCCGTATTTAGAGCCGTGATGAGCTCAGGTAGCACTTGCTTAATAGGCAGATCTAAATTCCGGAAAACACGTGACATAGCAACACAATATCCATCTGGCAATCGCACCATTCTACTCCTCAGGAGTAGGGGCCGCTAACTTTGCTTAGCGCTACTTAAACACACACTATGACGCGTATCCTTCCCGTGTGAAGTAACACACTGACCTGTACACGAACTTCTATGCAAAGTTTTGCTAACTCAATTTACCTCGTCACACCTGTGGCGTTAAATCGCCCCCAAAGTGTCGTCACACTCGACATTGAAATACCCATCATCGACGACCCGAGTTAACCTGCACTGCGGAGCAACACCATGCGACACCTATTCACACCTAAGCGCCTTGCCTGTGTACTGCTCACCTTGAGTAGTGCCAGCCTTTTGCACGCCGCAGAGACAAACACAACAGAACTTGCCGCGGCAACTCAAGCCCGCAATGTCATTTTAATCATTGGCGACGGTATGGATACCCACCAAATATCCAGCGCCCGCAGTTATTTGGTGGGCTCCCAAGCCGATATGCTGCTCGACACCATGCCCGTGCGCAGCGCCGTTCAAGTACTCACCGTTGATGAACACAACCCTGAGCGCCCTGTCTATGTCGCCGACTCAGCCAATAGCGCCACCTCCATGGCCTCAGGCCAAGTAACCAGCCGTGGACGCATTGGCACCACAGCCGGCAGTGACCAAGACATCACAAACATTGTTGAGCTGGCTCAGGCTCAGGGTTTTGCCGCCGGCATCGTCACCACCGCCAATATAACCGACGCCACGCCCGCTTCATTTGTCGCACATGCTGCATCGCGCGGCTGCGAAAACCCCAACATAATGCGCTCAAACGAGACCTCGTTTTACCCGCCCAAGCCCGATTGTGAGGCCGACCGTAAGCCTTCTGGTGCAGGGTCCATCGCCCAGCAAATTGTTGAGGGTGATATCGACATTATCCTTGGTGGCGGTTACCAGCATCTAGCCACCACCGCCGAGGGCAGCGAAACATCCAGCGTTGCCGAGGACGGAACCGCCGAGGGGACCGGTTTGATCACCCTTGCCCACAACAATGGCTTCGATGTGGTTCTCGATGCAGAGCAGCTAGGCGAGCTAGACCCCAATAAAAAAATCATTGGGGTCTTTACCGACAGCACCATGCCCACACGCTGGCAGGGAAGTGATGGACGCATTGCCGAAAAAGTCGAGACCAGCCTACTCAATAAAATTTACGTCATGCTTGGCAGCGCGACACTGCCAGAGCCAATGAGCTGTGAAGCGAACCCCGAATACACAGACACACCTTCGTTGCAAAGCATGACCGCCGCCGCCATCAAACATTTGGACAGCCGCCCGGACGACAAAGGGTTCTTTTTGATGGTCGAGTCGGCGTCGATTGATAAGCAATCCCACAAACGCAACCCATGCGGCAGCATCGGTGAGCTGGAGCAACTCAACGAAGCCCTAGCGACGGCATTGGACTACGCCTCTAAAACCCCTAACACCTTGGTCTTAGTCACCGCTGACCATGGTCAGGCGGCGCAAATCATTCCCGATGAAAGCCTGTTCGTAAAGGTGGGTATACCGGCATACACCCCCGGCTATATCGCCCGCCTGAACACACCGGAGGGTTCTATTTTAGCGATTAACTACGCCACCACCGTCTTCCCCGCTGAAGAACACACTGGCACCGATGTGCCTCTCTATGCCAATGACGTAGGTCTGGGGCTCGTGCCACCTCGTATCACCCAGCCAAAGTTATTTAACCTCATGGCCGACTTTTTAGCACTCGATTACCCGAAGACAGCAGAGTAAATCTCAGCGCTGGCCTCGGCGCGTAATACTGGGGCCAACGTACCAGCTCTGCCACCCGCACTCCTCCAGTCATAGGGCAACCCGCCTTCACTCTACAAGCCCTCGCTCTACAAGGTCTCGTTTTATAGCGGCGCGCAACCTTTGACCCACTCGCACAAGCTCTACATAATCATGTCTCGATCACTTTTGCGCTGCGACTTAGTAATGCAGACCCTTTCGTTTATTCCGTAAGAAATTGCTATGAGCGACTCTGATAAAAACAACAGCGACCATCAATACCCACCTGCGGCCTCAAGCTACTATGCACTCAGTGTGTTACTGCTCGCTTACATATTGTCCTTTATTGATCGCAACATCATGTCCGTTCTGGTCGGACCAGTGCGCGCCCACTTCGACATTTCCGATTTTCAATTCAGCCTCTTACACGGCATGGCATTTACCCTCTTTTACATCATTTTAGGGCTCCCAATTGGCTGGCTGGCCGATCACTATAGTCGCAAATGGATCATCACCAGTGGGGTGTTTTTCTGGAGTGTGATGACACTTCTCTGTGGAGTGGCAAAGAGCTTTGCCGGATTTTTCACCACACGGGTGGGCGTGGGTGTGGGCGAAGCGACCTTATCCCCAGCCGTCTACTCGATTTTAGGTGACTACTTTCCACCGCAAAAATTGCGCTGGGCCACTGCCATATTCGCCATGGGCATTACGCTCGGCAGCGGTTTAAGCTATAAAATTGGCAGTTGGCTGTATCAATGGCTTAGCCAGCAGGACTTCAGTGGCATACCGCTAATAGAGGTGCTGAGCGCTTGGCAGCTCACGTTTATTGCTGTCGGCCTGCCCGGATTCATCGTCGTACTGCTGCTACTTGCGGTTCGGGAACCTCAGCGTATCTCTGCCACACAGGAAGGCGAGTCTAGCCAAGCGGCGTCTGTCTCAGTGCATCAGGTTGCCCATCACCTTAGAAATCACTGGCAAGCCTACGGCGCCTTGTTTTTTGGTGTCTGCATGATGGCCATCATCGGCTACGGCACACTGGGCTGGTACGTTGAATTTCTCATCCGTAGCTACGGTATGAGCCGCCTGGATGCAGGCAACGCCATGGGCAATATATTCATCATTGCCGGTACTGGCGGCACTTTTGCGGGCGCGGCATTCGCCACCTGGTTACAAAAAAGAGGCTTTAGCGATGCAAACCTGCGCGTGACTTGCATTGCCGCCAGCGCCTTGATTATCCCCGCCGTCGCCGCGCCCCTTATGCCCGATGCTCAGAGTTCCATAGCTCTAACTTGGCTGGTGGTTTTTATGCACTACACGCACTTCGGCGTTGCCATGGCCGCACTGCAATTAATCACCCCCAACCGCATGCGCGCACAAACCTCAGCGTTACTGCTGTTTGCCACCAACCTGTTTGGGCTAGGACTGGGGGTTACGGTCATCGCCTTTTTTACTGACTTTGTCTTTGCCGACGACAGCGCACTGCGCTATTCGCTCGCTACAACCGCCGCTATTGTCTACCCACTGGCCGCATTGGTCGTCGGCAGAGGCTTGAAGCATTATCGACGTGCGCTAAGTCTCAAATAAATCACACAGATGTGTAAAAGTACTATCCACAGAGCCTTATTTACGGTTAATATTTAACCATAGTGAGTATTAAAAAAAATAACAACAATGCGATCGGTAAAGGATATACCTATGGGATTAAAATATTACGAGGTCTCGGTGAGCAGTCTCCGGCTAGACGAAGACTGCAAGTGGACGCTGCAAGCACAAGGGTTCAACACCATTGCAGACATTGATGCCTATTTAGATATCGACTGGTTAACCAGCTTGCCAGAGCTCGACGGCCATGCGGTATCCGAAATTGTGCACTGTTTAGCAGCCATGGGGCTGTGTATCCCAAGATGTCGTCACAGCGATGCCGCCCGAGAAAGCCTTAAAGTATCCTTAAAACAGTTCGCCGAATCCTTCGACCAAGCCATCTGGTCTGCAGCCTGACTTAGGCCAGGCCAAATTGTAAGCCCATCATCGACTTACAATTTGAGCCTGTACCCCCACGATCACAGACTGCTTTTACCCCTCCATTGCTCACCTATTAAGCCCAGTGAAGCTGCAGGTTAATGAACTTTGACTGATGGGCAGTACAAGGGTGAAACAGCTGCCCTCGCCCAATTGACTCATCACCCTGATCTGGGCCTGTATTTTTCGACCAAATTCTTTGTCAAAGACAAGCCAATACCCGTGCACTGGAATTTGAAAAAATCGAATATCTTACCCAGCCGCACCCAAGCTAGCGCTTACTGAACGGTTCTTCGGTGCGCAAGATTTCACCCAGATCATCAGGCATGGGCATGGGTTTAAAAGCGCTGACATTTGCGCCCCCGGTGTTGCCTTCGGGCACCCAAATATAGGAAAACAACAAGGCCGCTACGGTGCGCATCGACTGGCCAAGCACTTCCCCTATACTCCCCTGACGCCAACCTATTTTCAGCATGTAGCTGTGTACACGCGCATGCCAAATTGGGTAGCGCTGACTGAGAATATGAGCGCGCTCAAGGTGGTGAAACGCCAGTGCCCACTGTTGCTGTTCACAACAACAGTCCGCCTGCTCCCATTCTTTTTGTAAACGTCTCCGTAACTCAAACGACATCATCCTGTCACCCACTCACTCAGGTCATCAAAACATTCAACACGCAATAGGCTAAACCCTCGTCCAAGCAACTGAACAGTTACGGGTTAAAGCCATTGAGCACCAGCGCCAGCAGAACCACTTGCGGCACAGTGACTAAAGGTAAAAATAGCGCAATTTTCCAAGAACGCGCGGTGTCTTTTATCACCATAACCTCGGTGTAATCGGTACTTACACCCGTCATTAAGAATGCAAAGCTGTTGCCTGGCGCTTTTGCACGGGTCATGAGGTCTGCTGCAATCGGCGTGGAGCCCTCTGAGCAGACCTCTATTATGGTCGCCGCTATGAGTGTGACCAACAAGCCAAGCACAGTGGGACCAAACCAATTCTGGAAATCCTCCAAACTTAAAAAGCTGCGCAGTAGCGTCGCCAAAACAATACCGAACAACAACCACCGCAAGACAATGCGTGAACCGCTGATACCCTCGGTTAATAAACCCTTGAGTAGCGCAAAGTTCCACTGGGTCGCAGCAAGGTGTTTGCGAACCTCTGGCCACAATTCATAGCCTTCATCACGTTCTATGTTATTGGGGTTAGCGGGCAGTACACCCCGGGCCACAAATCGATCAAACAGCCAACCACTGAGCAGTGCAATAACCATCGACAGCGCGATAAAAATCAACGTCCATGGCAGCCCTATAAGCGCCACCAGAATGATGGTCAGCGACAGGGAATTCCAAGGACTGGCAATAAGAAACGCCATGACCTGCCCCAGACTGGCTCCTCGCTCGTAGAGTTTCATACCCACCATCAAAACACCGTGGCTGCATAAGTCCATTAACACGCCTGCCAGGGTCGCCCGACAGACACCGGTGAACGTGCCGCCCGGCCCCAATACCGATAAGACCATCTGCTGAGGAATGCGCGCCAACAGGCCAACAAAAAAGAACGCCGCCAGTACACCCCACCACATGGTATTGACCAACTCAAACATGCCGTGAGCCATGACACTGATGAATTCAGGGACAATAAACTCAGTAGTAATAGACTCAGAGCCTACGAGATCGGCGCCAGAAGTCGGGTCGACAGGGTGACCAAAACCCACTGAATGCCACAGGTAGCCCAGCGCCACAAGAATAAAACTGCCCCACAATAACCAGTCAAACCTCGGTTTGCCCGCCTCGTCAGATGGGCAGCAACTGTGGCTTGCGGCTGCAGGCTCTGGTGCAGACACAGTATCGTTCACGCTTGCTTTTTTAGGGCAACAATCAGACATGCTCTTGTCCCTCGGCCAGCGTATCGATAATGCTACAACGGGGCTGCTCATCGCCTGGGCAAGCACCCACCAATGCTTGCAACGTGTCGCGCATGCTTAACAAGGCCTGCAGCTGAGATTCAACCTGCTGTAGCTTTTCCTCGACTAAGGCTTTTACTTCGGCACTGTGTCGGTCGGTATTCTCATAGAGTGACAAGAGCTGCCGGCTCTCCTCTACACTAAACCCCGTCGACCGCGCTCGCTGAATAAAGCTCAAGGCCTCAAGGTCACGAGTGCTGTACTCGCGATAACCATTGGCACCACGTGTGGGTTCGGGAATTAGCCCTATGCGCTCATAGTAGCGAATGGCTTTGGCCGACAGACCGCTCGTCTTAGCCGCTTGACTGATATTCATGGGTGCCATCTCAAGGTTGTTATCATTAGCTTAGACCTTAAACCTTACCACTGGGGCAAGGTCAATAGACCTTTGTCTACTATCTATAGCTGGGACATCAGACATAAAAAAACCTGCTGTGAAGAGCAGGTTTCCAGTGGGGTAAATTGCAAGCACTAATGGCTATCTCTTATGAGTTTAGCTAGAAAGTTGACTGGCACGCCTGCAGTTTTAACTAAACCACAAGTTAAGCGGGCAGTTTAATTACAAAAAGAAATCGCCGTTTGCCTGACCGAGCAGCACACCGCCGAAGTTGCGGCCGTATTTCATCGGATTATTAGCTACGTGGGTACGACCGGCGTTAATATCGAGCCAAGCACGGTTCAGTGGGTGATCACAGAAAATACCCTGAGCGCCGCAAGACAAGAACATTTTGTTGATGGCCTCAGTACACTTCTTGGAAACCAACGATGCATCGAAGCGCATTTTAATCCGGTCGTTAATGTCGAGCACTTCGCCGGCCTTAGCCGCATCCACCATAATGTCAAAATTACGCATCATAATCATCTTACATTCGTCGATGGTCGCAACCGCTTCGGATATCGCCATCTGTGCGTCTGGATCCTGACCGATTTTGGCTCCATCGTTCAAGCCGACACGGTCTTTGTTCACATTGATGTAACCATCTACCACCCCCTGCAGAGCACCAATAGAAGAGGTGCAAACAGCGCGTACGAAAATCTGGCCAAACGGCAGGCGGAAGCTGTAGTGATCGTTCACCGCGTTGCCAGGGCTGTCACACTGGAAGCCGTGAATCGAGCGGTGTGTTCGGTGTTCAGGGACAAAAGCGTCCTCAACAATAATGTCGTTAGAACCGGTACCCTGTAAACCAGAAACGTCCCAATTATCAATAATGGTGTAGTCACTGATTGGCACTAGAAAAGTGCGGTAATCCGGCGCCTCGCCTTTCATCTTGGATGGAATCATAGCGCCAAGGAAAGCCCACTCACAGTGTTTCGAGCCTGAAGAAAAACCCCAATGGCCGCTGAGCTTATAACCACCTTCAACGTGTTCAACCTTGCCCACGGGCATGTAAGAGGAAGAGATCAGCGTACTGTCATCAATGCTCCACACATCTTTCTGCGCCTGTAGGTCGAACAACCCCAATTGCCAATTGTGGATTGCCACTACACCCAACACCCAAGCGGTGGACATACAACCCTCGGCCAAAATCATCTGCACATCGAAGAAGTCGTGCGGGTCTAACTCAAAGCCACCAAAGGCCGCTGGCTGCATAATGCGGAAAAAGCCAGCGTTCTGCATTTCCAAAATGGTCGCGTCTGGCAGCTTGCCCAGCACCGCAGTTTCTTTTGCGCGCAGACGCAGACCCGGTACCATTTCACGGGCGCGATCACGTAGTTGTTGTTTTAAGGCTTGTTTATCTAACATCTCAGACTCCTGCTGATTTATTTTGGTGACTGCATGTTTCATAACGACTGCGAGAATACTTTCGCCCCCTGAGCCATATTGCACCGGTCTTTTTATTCAAAGGATCGACACGTGTCCCCCCCGCCTCTCACCGAGAACCTGCATCAAACAACCGAGGACTCGAGGCAGGAGCAGCCAAACACGAAGTTGTTCTTTTTCGTCCACCGGTTACTGAGCCGGTAGATTCCAGTTATGCCCCCACAGTGAGGGCTCAGAACTCTCTGTGGGCTTGTAATCGCCCCAGTCGAGCTGCACACCGTCACAACCGTACTCCAAGGCAAAGCCTGCGGGGGTTTCAACATAGACCGACATCATTAAGTCGTTGCTGTGGCGGCCCAGCGTATTAAGCTGCGTCACCTGATGCTGCTTACAGCGATCCATGAAGTAACCCACCTCGTCTACCTTTTCCACCTCCACCATCAGATGCACACAACCGTGCACGGGTGGGTTAGGATCATTAAAGATCGCCAAGCTGTGATGACGCGGGTTGCTCACATGTAAAAAGTGCAGGCCTTGGCCCGGATCGCTCTGCTCACCGGTAAAATTAAAATGCATATAATCGGTGGCCCCGAAGCCCAATACATTTTTATAAAAGTCGACCGTGGCTTCGAAATTATTGCTGGGAATAACATAGTGACCTAACCCCATATCGCCGTTGTAACCGGTGACAAAAGACTCGACGCCCACCGGAGAAACCAAACGCTTGTAGTCGAGTTTCATTTGGTAGAACAACTCGAGCGTACCGCCTGAGGGGTCTGTAAAACTCACGAACTCTTTGACTCGGCGAGCTTGGCACAATTCATCGCTGCCCCACTCAAAGTCGGTACCGCTCGCCTCAAGATCTTGTAGCGCCTGATCAAAAGCAGTCTTGTCTTCCACTTCCCAGCCTGCAATCGCCACACGATCAACGCTGCCTGGGAATACACCTATTCGCCAAGGGTACTCATCCATCTTGAAAAACAGCTCGTCTCCCTCGCCATTACACGCCTGAGGCATGTTAGGCGCGAGCATCATGCCAACCACTTCCGTGGAAAATCTCTGCCACTTGGTCACATCAGAGCTTTCAATCACAATGTAGCCCAACGCTTTAATATCCATCCTTCGCACCCTCCAGAGGGATGTACTCGGCGTTTACGCCGAGTACATAATGACTTCCAACCAAAATTAGAGGTTAAGGTTTACGCTGACGCTTTTGATTTTTTGGGGAGGGTCACATGCTCTTTATGCTTGGTCAGGTCCTCAGGAATGTCTGCGACATCCATATAGAACTGACTGTACCACTTGCGCACCAGATTGATCGGACCGTCACCGTCACACATCAATGGGTTATCAACACGTATCTTGTTGTCCCAGATGGCGACGTCCTGCTCGAAAGAAGCTATGCTCATTTTCGTGTACTGCTCGACGTTTTTACGGTTTTTGGCCGCCGATACGTTTGGGTCGTTCTTCAACATCACCCCAAAGCGAATGTCGAACTCTTCGGTAGAGATCGGCATGTGACTTACCAATAAATGCGTCACAACATGCTCGCCATTCATCATGCCGGTCATGGTGGTGGTCATGTAAGCTGGGCCTTCGTAGGTCGCGACACTGTCAAAACCTTCGCCAGCCTCAGTCAGAATTTCATGACCGCCGGACATGAACTGAGTGAATTTGTGCCCATCCTGTAGGTTGCTGAACTTCTCAACCGTTGAGTAGTGCACTGGGCCGAAGTGGGCCATGTCACACATATTGTCGACCAGTTCGCGGCAGTTGGTTTTAATATTGAACTTGGCCATGGTCCACTCACTCCACTCGCCTGAGTGGTAATCCTCCATGCGCGCCGGACGTTGTTCTTCGATCGGCGGACTACCTTCGGGGTCATTCCAGACAAACACCAGACCGTTCTCTTCAATCGTTGGCCAAGACTTAATCTGCGCTTTTGCCGGAATACGTTCCGCGTATGGAATGTGATCACAAGCGCCATCGCTGCCCCAACTCCACTGATGGAACGGACACACCAGCGAGTTACCAGAAACCATGCCCAAGCTTAAATCGGCCCCCATGTGCGGGCAGTAGGCATCAAGAACGTGTACTTTCCCGTCGTCTTCACCACGGTAGGCAACAAGCTTTGAGCCAAAATAATCCAAACGTACCGGCTCCTCTGTGTAGTCCATAGCACGACCCAAAACATGCCAGCCGCGTGCATAGCGCTCGGGTAATTCAACGGCTTGAATACGATAAGGTTCACGGGTTGGATTGGTCTGGCTCATAGCTTCACACTCGCAGCTAAGGGGCTAATGCCCTCTTGGTTTTGTCTGACCCTGCGCTCACAGGCGCCGGCCATGTCTGTGAGTGATAGATTAGTGAGCTTGGCACTGATCACTATTGACCTACATCAAGTTACACCCATGTGTAAAAACCAACTAATACAAATGCAGTAGTTCTACCCGAAACACGAAAAGGTTCAGGCATAAAAAAACCGCCACTATAACGTGGCGGTTTTTTAGAGGTATTTCCTAGACTAAAACTTAGAAGTCGTAAGTAACATCCACGCCGTATGAGCGTGGATCACCATAATAGTTCACGGCACCAACCTGAGCAGGAATACCATTAATACGGTATTCCTCATCAGTGAGGTTCTTGCCCCACAGCGATAACTTCAAGTTCTGGCCGCTGGCCACTTCAAGCTCAGACAATGTTAAACGCGCGTTCAACAGATCGTAACCTTCGACGTGTGTCACCGCCGCCGATGTTGGGTCATCGTAAAGGTCATGGTCATCAACATGGCTATAGTCCATACGCGCGGTCAAGTGCCCCATTGATAACTCCTGCTCATACTCTATACCCACGCTGTAGGTATTGTCCGGCGAGTAAGGAAAGCGCGCATCGGCCACCGAATAACCATCGTATTGAGTATCGAGGTAACCGTAGTTGGCATTAACCGTAAGGCCTTCTGCCAACGCGGCAACCAATTCCAGCTCAAAACCTTTAACCGTGGCGTTGGCGTTTTTAATACTGCTGTACATAAAGGTGTATTCAGAGATTTGCATGTCTTGCAGATCATTCTGAAAAACCGCGGCATTAATTTGCAGGCGATCTTCAAGTAAACGCGACTTCACACCCAGCTCATAAGAAGTCACCGTCTCTTCGCTGTAAGGGGTTGTCAATTCAATAGCGGTGGCACCCTCGCCATTAAAACCACCAGCCTTCCAACCTTCCGCCACTTTAAAATAACTGGTGGTGTCATCATTCCATGCATAGCTGGCCACAATTGACGGGGAGAAGTTCTCCCAGGTATTACTCGCGGTGGTGTAAGGAATCTGCGGGTTAAAGAACATCACCTCAGTTGGGTGCTCTGTGTAAGCATCCTTGGTTTCTTCGGTAATACGCGCGCCCAATGTCAAGGTGAGTTTATCGGTGGTGTGCCAATCCAGCTGAGTGTAGGCCGCTATCGATTCGGCCTTCACTCCGTAGATATTCTCTGTCGTCAACGGCATAAAGGTCGACATAAAATCAAAAGCAGTCAACGGATTATAGGCATCGGCTTTTTCTTTAAAGTAAAACAGGCCGGCGACATAATCGACACTGCCCTGCTGACCAATCAACTGGAACTCTTGTGAAACCTGCTTGTGGTCAATATCGCGAATCGCATGGAAAGCAGTATTTGCCGTACCGTCATAGTCACCTGTATCTTTAAACTGCATTTCACGCTGACTGGTGATCGACTTAAAGGTCATATTCTCAGAGACTTCCCACGTAAGGGTAATCGCGTGCCCCTTAACCTCGGAGGTATCTTCAATCGAGCCGTTTAACGCGCCACTGCTTTTGCGTTTAACCGGGTCGGCCGGCAGATCTAGCTGACCAAAAGAAGGCGTATTGTCTTTTTTGCTCCAATCGTAGGTGTAGAGCAACTCAAGCTTGTCGCTCAGATCAAACACGGCGGCAAAACGGCCCGACTCTGTGTCAATTTTCTTAAATTCACTGGCTGCACCCGCCACGCTATTGGAGTAGAGGCCATCGCGATCTTTTTCTGCGTAGGCGAGGCTAAAACGAGCCATGTCACCCACCGTGCCAGAATTGGCAGTAAAACCTAATGTTTGTGCGCCATAGTTACCGCCACCGACTTTTATGCTGCCGCCCATTTCTTCACTTGGCAGTTTGGTCACGAGGTTTATCGCGCCACCCACCGTGTTCTTACCGTAGAGTGAGCCCTGCGGACCGCGCAGTACTTCAACACGCTCCAGCTCCGCTACATCAAATAAACCTCCGGCGTTCTTGGCGATGAACACGCCATCCATATAGATACCCACCGTGGGTTCCCAGGTAACCGCAGGGTTAATCGAGACGGAGCCACGTATGCCGATGGTCGCGCTGTTGCTGCCACCCGGTGATTCTGCAATCTGTACGTTAGGCGCATATTGGCTAAGGTCTTCAATATCACTGATGCCTTGGTGCTCAAGATCCTCAGCATTAAAAACCGAGACAGCTATAGGTGTATCTTGTAGATCTTGGGCGCGTTTTTGCGCCGTGACGATGACTTCTTCAAGCTCAACCACCGCGTAGGCCGGTAAAATGCAGGCCGAAACAGCCAGCGCTAGGGCTGTACGAGTAAACAGTT
>Ga0209826_1001592_pt1 | contig 15646 bp, 12 predicted proteins | sample GOMGulsemesocosm_5_FD_184637 | JGI IMG/M metagenome (GOLD analysis project Ga0209826, IMG submission 184637) | Methane-oxidizing microbial communities from mesocosms in the Gulf of Mexico - GOM15C Gulf of Mexico (SPAdes) (version 2) | ecosystem: Environmental > Aquatic > Marine > Cold seeps... | reverse complement strand
CTGACAAGTTATCAGACAGCATATAGCTTGCAAAAGTATTAACTGCAGTATAACCATCAAATTTCAAATCATTATTATCTTGCGCGTAGGCATCAGTAGTACCAATAAAACTTAAACCGGCAGAGCCTTGAGCAAAGTTATAGCGAGCCATCAATGAATAGACTAAATCAGCTTGTCTTCGAGGTGTGTTGCCAACAACGCTTGGGTTAAGTGCATCTTGTGTTATTTCAGCATCGGTCCAAGTTAAATTACCACGAAAATCAAAGTCACCAATAAAGTAACTCGATTCTACTTCAACGCCATAGGCTTCATAAACTCTATCAAAGAATGTTTGGCTAGTGGCTTCAAAATTTTGCTCTTCCGTTTCAGCAGCAAAGGCGGTGGCAAATACTGAAAAGCTATCTTGGCGGAATTTTACTCCTAACTCCAATTGATCAACCAAGTCGACCGCATCTGCTGAAGCAACTGAGCCGTCAGCATTAATTTTGCCAAAGGCTAAGCGATCGGCATTCGCTCTACCACCACGACTTAAGCGCACAAAAGAAGCTAAGTTATCGTTAACCTGATAGTTAGCACCTAATGAATAAGAAGTGTAGCTCCAGTCATAATTAACAGGTGATGCGTTGGCATTATCAATAGAAGAAACACTTTCTTCTGGTTTAGAAATTACCCCATCACGATTCATGTCAACGCTAGACTGAACAGCACCGGCATAAGAGCCTGTTGCTGTACCACTGTCATGACGTACACTTAAGTCAAGGGTGATATTGCCAAGCTGTGATGATAAGGCTAAATAAGGCGCACTAATGTCATATTCAATATCATAATTACGTTGACAACAGTTACCCCACGCTGGTACGCCGTAAGCGTATAAACCATTATCTGAAAAACTTGTGCCATCAGCTGCGCTAACATTAAGTAGCGCGGCATTATCCCCTTTAATTTCCATTAAATAGGAATTCCACAGCCAAGACATTTCAATATTTTGTAGCGCTTTGTAATAACCTACGGTGATACTCGTATCACCCAGTGTTTTGGTTAATTTTAAGTCATTAACCAGTGAGCCAAAGTCACTCATTTCAACATCAAAAGTGTGAATACGCATGATTTGCTCACTACCATCAAAGGCTTGACCCGCCATTGAACCATTGGCATACGTTAGCGTTGCACCGTCACCGGCGATACTTGCAGCAATACTTGAACCCGAAGCGACTTCCGCAGGAAATGGCGAATTGAAGCTACCTTTAACACTCGATTGTCTAAAGCGGTTTTCAATTTCCCAGTCATTACCTAGATCAAATACCGCTTCCACACCGATAGAGTCGACTTGCGGGTTCATACCATCTTGCATACTGCCACGGCGTCTCTCACCATCAGCCCCTAAAGATAAGGTTTCTAATAAATAAACCGAATGGGGGGTATCCGTTTGAGAGTCAAAACCCGGTAAAGAGCTACCGTCAGCTTTCATTGGCATCGGTAAATAGCTAATCGCTTTGTCATCTAAGTGTTTGTAGTAAATACGAACATAGCCATCATCAAATTCTTTAGTTAAATTGGCTTTAATTTGGCCGCCTTTATTGGCCGTGTAACCTGCATCTCTTGCGCCATCACCTTGGCGGATAAAGCCGCCAATATGGAAAAACATGGAATCATTAAGTTCGCCACCATATTCAAAATCAGTGCGTAAGCTGTCGTAATCTAGACCAAACGTTGTTGATACACTACCCGTTTCCTGATGTCCTGTTTTACTGATAATGTTGATAATACCACCTGGCGCATTACTCGCTACCGTTGAGGCTGAGCCACCACGAATAGACTCTACTGTTTGCATAGTGCTATCTAAGCGAAGAAAAATATCGGCGTTACCAAAGGCAATATCACCAAATTGCATTACCGGTAAACCATCTTCTTGTAGTTGTAAGAATTTAGCACCACCAGCAGCAACGGGTAAACCACGTACGGCGATGTTAGCATTACCTTCGCCACCTGATGATTCAGAACGTATACCTGGAATTGCCCTAAACGCTTCGGCGGTGGTTCTAGGGGTTGTTGTTTCTAGCTGCTCGGCAGAAAAGCTACTCACTGACACACTTGACGCCATTACTGTAGTGCCTTTAGCCACACCTGTGACCACAATGCGCTCAAAATCTAGGCCTTTTTCGACTGCTTTAATTTTTTCATCATCGACTTCTGCCGCACCTAAACTGCCGCATACCGCCACTGCTAACGTACTTAATATGAATTTTTTATATTTAATGTGTTTCATTTACTCACCCCATGCTTATTTATAGTCTATGTTCTAGAGTTTCGAAAAAGTACTTATTATTAAAATCATCCTCCAGCTTAATCGATTAAGTTAATAGTTACCGAAAAATAAACTGATTGCAAGTATTATTTTTAATATGATGAGGATTAGTGCTGATTAATCATTTAATATCTTGATAAAAAGCACTATTTATTTTGCTATTGCATTTTAATTTGGGTTGGATTTTTTAACAGATTATAAGCAGCGACTAAAGCTAATATGGCCGCAAAAAATGTTGCCAAATAAAAACCATAAGCAACATGGCCAAATAAATCACTGACTATTCCCATCAATAAAGGCGCTATTGCCGCAGACACAGCAGTGAAGAATAAAATAACGCCAGCAACGGCGCCGTGCTGGGCTTGAGGAAAACAGCTAATGCCCTTGGAGTTTAATGTCGGATAAATCATTGACATAAATAACCCCGATAGTGGCAAGAGAATTACCGCCGCATCAACCCCCATAATCGCAGTCCCTAAGTAGCAAAAAAATACCGACAACGAAAACCAGAACATCACATGTTGCCAGCTAAAGTGCTTTAACATCCATACGCCGAAAAATCGTCCCCCCGCTCGTAAGGCAAAAAAGACGGTCAGTGCATAAGTAGCCAACCATACCAGTGAGCCGTTATATTCAAGCAACAATGTTGGCATCCACACGTATATTGCCACCTCAGTGGCGACGTACAAAGCAATAGCGAGTGAGAACCCTATCGCATAGGGATCGGCCATTATTTTCAGAGAGCTCTTTAAGTTGATCTGCCCTTCTGCTTGGCTTTTGGTTTGAGGAAAATTGGTTTTAGGAGGATTGGTTTGGGGATAATTCCTTTTAGGGTAATTAGTTTTCATTGCCGCTAAACATAGCAAAACACACAATACGCCGGCACAGATATACAGGTATTTCCATGAAACGCCTGACACCAGTAAATAACTGACAATAGCGGGGCCAACCATTGCTCCTACGCCGAAAAACCCCTCAACTGTATTCATGGTTGCCGTATGCTCTTTACTTGATGTAGAAATGTCTCCAATAAGCGCTAAGGCGCCCGTTTTGAATAAACCAACAGCGATACCAACCAAAGCTAATAATGATAAAAAATATAAAAATGAGCTGCCTGCAGAAAATAGAAAGCAGGCAACAGAGAAAATAGACAAGCCAAGAATAATGGTACTTTTTCTGCCCCACTTATCGGCAAGATAGCCCAGAAATAAGCCGCTGAGCGCAATAAAAATCATCGGCACATAATGAAAGGCACTTGCTTGTGTTAAATTCAAATCATAAGTTTTAATTAACTCTGGAATAATGACACCAACGGCATCAGATGTCATAGCAAAAACAAAAAACATCATATATGTTAATAGTTTAATACGTAATATTGACGCATCTTGCAAAGATAAAGCACCTTCTTTTGAGTGGCTTGTGTGATTCATAATTTTCTCCTCATAACAATATTATATATTTAACTGTTAATAATTAACTCTATAAATTTATGCACTATTTACATTCAATGCAGCGGTAATGATCTCTAAAAATAATAAAAATATAAAATTATTCTTGAAAATAATCACTGAGTAGTTGAATATATAACTTAATCGATTAAGATTCAACTTAAAACAGTAATGGTTAATTTATGAAAAATAATGTGCAATTGATTACCTATGTAGATAGGTTAACCGGTTCAAATATCAAAGAACTAAACAACATCCTTAATGAGCAGTTAGCAAACCAATTTTCAGGAATACATTTATTGCCGTTTTATTATCCTATAGATGGCAGTGATGCTGGTTTCGATCCAATTGATCATACAAAAGTTGATAACCGGCTAGGCACTTGGCAGGATATAAAGGCTTTAGGGGATAATTATGATGTAATGGCTGATCTTATCGTCAATCATATCTCAGCAAAGTCTGAGGAATTTCAAGACGTACTTAACAATGGCAAAAACTCACCTTACTGGGATTTATTTTTAACAAAGGATAAAGTTTTCCCTAACGGGCTAGATAGTGAACAGCAAGAAAAAATCTATCGCCCTCGGCCAGGTAGTTGCTTTACTGAATTCTCACTTCAAGGTAATGAGTCATCTGAGTTTTGGACAACCTTTACAGAAAACCAAATTGATATAGATGTCACCTCTAAAAGCGGCCAAGATTATTTAGCCCGCATTTTATCTACGTTTGCTGAAAGTAATATTAAAATAATCCGCTTAGATGCGGCTGGCTATGCTATTAAAAAAGCGGGTAGTAGTTGTTTTATGCTCGAAGAAACCTTTGAATTTATCAATGAGCTTACCGATAAAGCCAATAGTGTCGGTATTGAAACCTTAGTTGAAATTCACTCGTACTATCAAACGCAAATAGAGATAGCCAAACGTGTTGATCAAGTTTACGATTTTGCCTTACCGCCATTGATTCTACATAGCTTATTCAATAAAGACTTTAACGCCTTAGCCCGTTGGCTGAAAATTTCACCTAGAAACTGTATCACAGTACTCGATACTCATGATGGTATTGGTATCATTGATGTCGGACCAATGGACGGCAAAGCAGGACTACTCACCAATAAAGAAATTGATAGCTTAGTTGAGAAAATCCATACCAATAGTGAAGGACAAAGTAAGCAAGCAACGGGTGCGGCAGCCAGTAATGTTGACTTATACCAAGTCAACTGTACTTATTATGACGCGCTTGGTAAAAATGATTTTGATTACCTACTTGCCAGAGCAATACAGTTTTTTGCCCCCGGTATACCGCAAGTTTATTATGCGGGTTTGCTTGCTGAAACAAATGATATGGAATTACTTTCAAAAACTCAGGTGGGTAGAGATATAAATCGACCTTATCTAAACCGTGAACACATAAATGAGTCATTACAAAAACCAATCACTAAAGCGCTAACTAAACTGATTAGTATACGTAATAATTGTAATGCCTTTCATGGTGAGTTTAGCTTTATATCTGAACAAGAGCAGCTAAAAATGTCATGGCAAAACCAGGCTTGTTCGGCAACATTAACAGTAAATTTAATTGAAAATCAGGCTTTAATAACCGTCAGTGATCAGGGTAATAATACTTTAACGGACTTAAATTCACTTTTGCAAAAATAATTTATAACCACAATTTTCTTATCAGCTTGGTCATTTAATTTTTAGGTGTGAAAAGACAGTAGATTTTATAACTTAAAGCACAAAAATAATAATTATTTCTGTGCTTTTTTCCCCTATACTACTCATTAACATTCTGTAAACATTTAAAATAAAGTGTATCAGCTATCTTAATGAAGTATTTTAATAGCGTTTTTTTTATCATCATGCTTAGCTTTGCAGGACACCATTGTCAGGCGAACGAGCAGGTTATTACTTACATAAAGCCAGAAGGAGTTAACGATAACCGTAATGAATATTTTGTTAAATTATTAACATTAGCCCTAGAAAAAACCGCAACTCAATCAAATACTACCCACCTTAAAGCAACATCTAAGACAATGAAACAAGGGCGCGCAATACATGAGCTTGCTCAAGGGAGAAGTATTGATATCGTGTGGACGGTTACTTCCATCGACCGTGAAAAACAATTATTACCGGTTCGTATACCGCTATTAAAAGGATTGTTGGGGCATAGAGTTTTGCTCATTCGCAAAGAAGATAAAAATAAATTTGCTGCGGTTAATAATATTAAAGATTTACAACAGTATACTGCTGGACAAGGTAATGATTGGCCAGATACTAAAATACTACGTGCCAACCAATTCACTGTTATTACTACCTCTACCTATGATGGCCTGTTTGCTATGCTTGCAGCCCAGCGCTTTGATTTTTTTCCAAGGGGTATCAATGAGGCATGGCAAGAGATTGAAACGCAAGCAAACCCAAATATGATCGTTGAAGATAATATTCTGCTCTATTATCCTTCGCCAATTTATTTCTTTGTCAATAATCACGCGCAATTGTTGGCAAAGCGCCTAGAAAAAGGCCTAAAATTATCGATAGCAGATGGCTCTTTTGATCGGTTATTTTATTCTCATCATACCCATAAAAAAATGTTTGCAATAGGGCGACTTAATCAAAGAAAAGTTATAACACTTGAAAACCCACTATTACCACCACTTACCCCGCTGCAAAACAAAAAGTTATGGTATAACCTGAAATAATGGCGGTACTTTCAAGGCTGTACTTTCAAGGCTGTACTTTCAAGGCTCTACTTTCAAGGTTATACTTATGGTTATACTGCTATTTATGATGGCTATGCTTAGCAACTTTTTCCACGCTCTACTCGGTAAGAAATTTGCTCTGCATGGGTTGCCTTGTTGATGAAAAGTTCTGCGGCTTTTATGCCTTTTTCTTCACTATTTTGGTGTATTGTTGTTAATGGCGGGTGAGAGCGCAATGCTTCATCAATACCATCAAAGCCAACGACTCTTATATCCTCTGGTATTTTCAAACCCATAGCGTTAACTTCTTGTAAAACAGCCAGCGCGATTAAGTCACTCATACAAAGAAAAACGTTAGGGCGAGGAGTCGATGTTAGCGCTTCTTTAGCGGCTATTAAAGCAAAGTGGTGACTACTTTCTGGAATATTCCAAACACGGTCAGTATTTAATTTCGCCCCAGCCTCGGCAATGGCTCGTTTATAGCCATTTAAGCGTTGATAAGCAATTGAACAGTGAATGTCGAAATCAGGAGCGCCATAAACTCGGCTAGTTAAATTTGAATCAAGCAATCTTAAGCCTAGAATAGCAATATGATCATGGTCTGCATGAATGGCAAGTTTCGCTATTTCAAAAGCCGCTTGTTCGTTATCAATACTCACTGACGCTTTGCGGGCAATATCAAAATCAGCGGTAACAACTTTCTTACTCGTTGTTTTTAATTGCTCAATGAGCTCAGTATTACGTGGGCTACCATAGCAAATGAAGCCATCAACAAAATCTGCAACGGTATTTATATTTTCAGACGTACCTGAGAATAATAACAAGTTAACGTGATTTTTTTCTAAAACAGAAGAAACACCTTTGACAAACTTACTCGCTACGGGATCAGTAACCATATACTCGACACTGTCGGGTAGTACTAACGCCGCAATATTAAATTTGCCTTTTCTTAACGACTGCGCAGCTTTATTGGGTCCTGAATAACCCAGCTTTTTACAAGAAGCCAGGATTTCATTTCGACGTTTTTCGGATAATTGATCAGGTCGGTTAAAAGCATTAGAAACCGTTGCATTAGAAACGCCAAGCTCTTTAGCAATACTTTTAAGTGTCCATATTTTATCTGCTGACATGCTAACCTTTATATGTTTTGTGCTGTTTAGTACATGCATAGTGTTTTTACAACACCAATAATTTCATCATTTTAGTAGTTTGTTAGCTCTGTATTTCTTGAAGATGATTATATAAGTGCATCAGATGTGCTAATTCATATTCTTTTTTAGTTAATTCACCATAAGCAAAATGCGGTGCAATGACTCCCTGATATTCATCGAATGCTATCAATGCTTTTTTTAAACGATTTAGCGCTATTTCGACATCAAGAGTTGAAGATAGATTGGGTGCCCCAGGGATAGGTTCACTCAGGTTGTGAGTCATTCTGCCTTGCTGTGAAAAAACACTAAAAGCTAGTTTACCAAGCGTTCCCTTAAAAAAGCTAGATTTATGCGCTGGAAATTCAGACATTGAATATTCAATACTTTGTGCACAATGGCTAAATATTTGCTGTGGATTCCATTCCCCTGTATTCATAAGGTTTTCGTTAGATAAAGTAGCCAACTTTTTTAAAGCAAAGTCGATGCTAAGCTCGTCCTTATTCGCTCCGTCTATTAGCAACAATGCTCCGCCACCAAGACCTACAACCCCCCCGCCACCGACGATTGAAGCTTTAATAAATTGTCTACGATTCATAGCATTTTCCTGTTAAGTTTTTTCAATCTGTTTGGCGTAAAGTAATACTTACCTAAAATCACCATTAATATCCCCGATAAAACGATGGCAGCTGAAATAATAAGACGAAAGGTAATATTCTCAGACACAAACATAACGCCTCCTACAGCAGCAATCACGGGAACAGACAATTGGATAACAGCAGATTGTGTTGAAGACAGACCTCGAAGAGCAATATACCATATTGTGTAACCCACCCCAGATGTTATAGCACCTGATAATAAAGCTAATACGATCCCTTCTAAGGAGTAACTGGTATTTTCTATAGTAAAAACAGCTAATAGCGCTACCAAGGGCATGGTTCTTAAAAAGTTATAGCTGGTATCCATAAGAGCATTATTAGAACTACGCCCTAGTAAAGTATAAATGCCCCATGAAATTCCAGCGACAGCCATCAGTATAAAACCGTTAATTGAAGGCGTGGTTATACTCGGTAAAATGAGATAAATAAAGCCGATAAAAGCAATGATAACGCCAAACCACTCACTAATATGCAGCCGTGTACCAGAAATAAGTGCCAGCAATATCATGGTAATTTGAACGGAGCCAAAGAGAATAAGTGCCCCTGTACCTGTATCTATTGAAAGGTAAGCATAAGAAAAGGTTATTGCATAGAGAAACAGCGAAAAACTAGCGCCCCAGCTGCCTTTAGACGACACAGCTTTATTATTGCCTTTAATGCTTAAAATAATGAAAAGAGCAACGGCGCCTGATAATAAACGAATTACCGTAAAGCTTGAGGCATCAATACTGCCAGTACCCAATGCTAAGCGGCATAGTACGGAATTAGCCGCAAAGGCGATTAGCGCCAAGCTGGTAAATAGGCTTGTTTTTAATAAAGACTTATTGATTACATATACTCATTTATGTATTGGCGGTATGTATTGCTTTTTTACCGGTAAAGGCATTAAATAACATAAGGTGTGCTTGTTGAGAAAAATGGTCTGTTCTCTTGGGGTACTGTGAAATCCACTCAATAAGCATATCTAAATTTGAGTCTTGAGCTGCTTTAGATTCATATTTATGTGACTCCCAAGGACGGTTTTTAGCATTTAAAATACAGTCATCTACTGATAAGTTTAAGAAGACAACTTCATCAGCTTTATGTATTACCCGCTCTAGCAAGTCAGCATAACATCCTTCAATAACCCAACTATCATTAATATCGGTAAAGCGCTTTATCTGAATTGCAGACTCAGCGATAGGCATTCGCGTTGGCGGTTTTGTTGCTTGCCAAGCGATGCTATCCAGATCTAAATGAGCGACATTATGCTGAGTACTGATTTTTTTAGCTAGTGTCGACTTGCCAGAGCCTGAATTGCCAAATATTAAAATTTTACTCAAAACTGAACTCCTGATAAAAGATATAACCCCAAAACATCCCAAAGTAACCGCCAACTAAAAGCCAACTGCTTTTTGCTTGCTAGGTTTTATGGTTTGGTTTTAAATACTTTCCTAATAAAAAACGAATAAAAAACGAAACTAACAACGAGACGGTAAAACCGATAATAAAATACAATAAAATAGCGATATTGGCTAAATTAGATTCATAAACCTGAGAGTTTTCAAGTAAACACTTACCAGAGTCATATTGAAAAGAGCCACCATGATCTAAACAGTCATCAATTATTATAAACGTATGTAACGCCCATATAACTAATAAACTAGTAAAAACACCAATAAGTGTTGGGACTGAAGTACGATTCATAGATTTATAGTTACCTAAAAAATAATGCCTCATTAAGAGGCTAAATATAGTGGGCTAAGCGTGAGTTAAACTTGGGCTCAGCGAACAGCGCGCGGTAAGAAAAAGTAATGACCGCCAATGCTAAATAGACTAGTTGGCAGTCGCTGAGATTCTATCCGCAGCACTTTTTATATTTATTGCCACTGCCGCAAATACAAGGATCGTTACGTCCAGGTACCTTATCTACTGTAATGGTATCGTGTTTATTAAGCAGTAAGGTGAGTTCGGCAATAGATTCTACCGCCCCATCACTATTATCTATACTAACCTCAGCGAACAAGTTAGCGTCAGCAACCAATGTTTCAATTTCTAGCTTACGTGCTTCAGTTGTAACGACCAATGCCAATGGATATTTCTTACTACCGGGCTTATTATTAGTATTGGTTTTGTAACCGTATTTTATATGATTTTGGCGTGCATCCTGACGGCCCTTGAAAAATAATTTATCTGACATCTATTAACCCAAACTGCTGTGAAAACTAAACTGCAACCATATTTATAATGGTCACTAGCAAAACGCAAGTTTAGCACAATGACCAAGCCTATTTTAGTTTATTATGATGGCTTCACGAACACGCTATTTGCATTTAACCAAGCCTCTTTGCTTATGCATTGCCAACTAAGCTCATATCCTGCCTGAATTGCCAATACTTCACAAAATAGCCTCAGTGCTCGACCATTTCCTTCTCTAAAAAGGTGCACTATATTCATTTCACAGAAGAAGTCCGACAAATGTTCTACAAACTTGTCTTTACTCAAACTTCTTAAGTTATCTAGCTCGCTTAATTTTTCAAATTACTTTTCCGCTTCACGCTCTATCTATGCTGTAGTGCAAAATCAAGTATCGCCTTTACTAATATCAACAGTTCTCACTTGCTCGCCGAGCATATTTACACCAAACCGACGAGAAAGTTTAATTACTTTTTATATTTTTGTTTTTTCATAGGTTTAGCATGATTCAGAGATTTAATATCACTGAACCGTTTTTTTTCAAGACAGTTGTCGTCTAAATTGTTAAATTGCTTACTCTTGGGCGATTACGCGAGGTAACACCTAAGTCGTACATTTTAGCTCGCATTGTCAGACTTTTCATTGGGGCACCATTATCTGAGTGCAGCACTAAGTCTTTCTTCAGGCTTTTCTCTGACCATACATTACGCTGAAGCAGCTCTGCTGCCTACTCACCTGTTTCATTGTGGTGAACTTTCCAACCAACCACTTTACGACTGTAGATATCTTCTATCATATACAAGTAATAGTGTTGGCCTATCACGGTTGTCGGTATATAACTGATATCCCAACTCCACACCTCGTTGGCTTTTTAGCGGTGTAACTTGTCGGTTTTGTATGACTACTTCTAGGTTTTGCTTTGCCTCTATGGTGTAACATTTTTTCAGCTTTTAATATGCGATAAAAGCTCGATTCTGATGCTAAACACTCGCCTCTATCAGCCAATACAGGGACAGTCTGGCTTAACCGTAATAAAACCGTAACCTAAATACACTATGATAAACAAACACATATAAACATTCATAGTAAGCGATCATGAATAGCACAATTGAACAACGACTTTTTCCTAAAGAGCTTAGTTGGCTCTCCTTCAATGAACGATTTTTTCCTAAAGAGCTTAGTTGGCTCTCCTTCAATGAACGAGTTTTACAAGAAGCTGCCGATGAAAATAACCCTATTATTGAACGGTTTCGCTTTCTTGGCATATATTCCAGTAATATGGATGAGTTTTATCGCGTTAGAGTGGCAGATGTTCGACGAAAAATAATCATTAAAATGAATAATAATGAGCAAGAAGAAGCGGCAAAAAAACAGTTGCTGATGACACAGATGCAACAAAAAATTCTTATACTCACTGATAAGTTTGACATTATTTATAAAAAATTGGTCAGTCAACTTGCTCAGAACAATATCCAATTAATAAATCATCATCAGGTAAATGAAGGACAGATTCATTGGTTAAAAAGTTTTTTTCAAAACAAGGTCTTGCGTCATATCACCCCCATTTTAATTGACAAGAAAGTAAACCTAGTCTCTCGCTTACATGACTCGGCAACCTATTACTACTTAGCAATTCATCGAGACGATAAACCTACTAAATATGCCACCATAGAAATACCAACCGATAAAATGTCTCGATTTATCATCTTGCCAACCTTATCAAAAGAGAGAAAATATAAGAAAATTATTTTACTTGAAGATATCATCCAACTTTTTATTGAAGATATTTTTCTTGGTTTTGTGAAGTTTAACGCCATAGAAGCCTACTCATTTAAAATGACCCGTGATTCGGAATACTCAATCAACGATGATATGGCAGAAAGTTATGTTGAAAAAATGTCTGACAGCATGAAGCAACGCCTTATCGCCGAACCTGTCAGAGTGATATATGACGGTGATATGCCTGAAGGAATGGTGAAAAGTTTAAAACGCCATTTGAAACACTCTTCTTTCGACAATTTAGTAGCGGCAGGTAAAGTACGAAACGTAAAAGATTTTATTAAATTTCCCAATATTGGTCGCAGTAACTTAGAAAACAAACCTGTAGAGGCATTAACCAATCAACAATTTTCTGCCTACAACACAGTATTTGAAGCGATTCAACAACAAGATATTCTGCTGTATTACCCATACCATAGATTTTTACATTTTACGGAATTTGTCCGTCAAGCGGCGTTCGATCCTCATGTAAAACATATTCGTATTACCTTGTATCGCATTGCTAAAGACTCAAGAATTGTTAGCTCACTCATAGACGCGGTAGATAATGGAAAAATGGTTACCGTGGTTATGGAGCTAAGAGCTAGGTTTGATGAGGAAGCTAATATCGCATGGGCTAAAACGATGACAGATGCCGGTATTCGCGTTGTTTTTGGTAATCCTTCATTTAAAATACACACTAAAATTTGCGTTGTTAGCCGTGATGAACGAGCAAAAATGGTTAACTATGCACATATAGGCACGGGGAACTTTAACGAAAGTACGGCAAAGATTTACACCGACTTCAGTTTATTTACTCAAGATCTAAATATCACCAAAGAAGTTCTTAGTATATTCGACTTAATTCAGCTACCTTATCGTCAGCAAAACTTTGAACATTTATTAGTGTCTCCGCTAAATTCTAAGTCATCAATATTGATGATGATCGATAACGAAATAGCTAATGCCCAAGCGGGGAAACCCGCTAATATTATCTTTAAGGTCAATAATTTAGTCGATTACATTATTATCGATAAGTTATATCAAGCAAGTCAAGCTGGTGTGACAATACGCGGTATAGTTAGAGGAATGTGTTCACTGCGCCCTAAAATAAAAGGCTTGAGCGACAACATCAGCATCATCAGTGTTGTTGACCGTTTTCTTGAGCATTCTAGAGTCATGTGTTTTCACAATAATGGCGATAAAAAAGTCTATATATCTTCCGCCGACCTGATGAAACGTAATATGGAAGATCGCATTGAAGTGTCTTGCCCAATTTACGACCAAAAACTGATTGAAACCATAACCAATCTGCTAGAAATTCATTTCAAAGATACGTTAAAAGCGAGAATTATCGACAAAGATCAAGTCAATAGTTATGTTAAACGTGGTAATAGGAAAAACCTACGCTCGCAAAATGAAACCTATCTGTATTTAAAACACCTGGAAAAAGCTAACCATGAGCAAAATAAAAACTGCCTTTAATGATCTTGAATTAAGAGATTCAACTAAAATTGCCGTTTTAGATATTGGTTCAAATAGTTTTCATTTAGTCGTTGCTAGAGTTATCTCTGGTACGGTGCAAATTCTGCATAAAATGAAACAAAAAGTACGGTTAGCTGATGGCTTAACGAAAGACAACTATCTATCTGACGAGGCTATAGCCAGAGGAATAGAGTCATTAGCGCTAATAAAACAAAGTTTAACCGGCTTTGAGCCAAGCTCCGTTAGAATTGTTGCGACCTATACCTTACGTAAAGCCAAAAATTATCATTCGTTTGTACAAGAGGCTAAAAAAGTATTTTCATATCCGGTTGAAATTATTTCTGGCGAAGAAGAAGCTCGTCTTATATATCAAGGTGTTGCTCACACCAATACCTTAGAAAATAAAAATTTGGTTATCGATATCGGCGGCGGTTCTACGGAATTAATTATAGGAGAAAAATTTACACCGTTATTATTACGTAGTTTAAATATGGGGTGTGTTAGTTACTCTCAGCGTTTCTTTCAAGATGGCTTGATAAAAAAAAACTTGTTCAACAAAGCGATTACCGCAGCGCAACAAGAACTTGAATTGATTGAAGACAAATTTCTAAGATTGGGGTGGCAACATTGCTTAGGTACATCAGGTACTATTGGTTGTATTAGTCAAATTATTCCACAATATCAAACCGAAGCAACACCAATTACATTAACGCACTTAGAGCAATTAATGACTGAGGCTATTGCTGCTAAGTCGGTTGATAATCTTATGCTTGCTGAATGTAAAGAAGACAGAAAACAAGTTTATCCCGCAGGATTAGCTATTTTAATCGCGATATTTCGTACTTTAAAAATATCTGAGCTAACATTCGCAAGTGCGGCATTAAGAGAAGGAGTAATGTATGAAATGGAAGCGTCTTTACAGCATACAGACATACGCGAGCGTTCTGCACAAAGTTTAGCGACTCGATACGACGTTGATACTAGCCAAGCTAACTTGGTATTAACAACCAGCTTAATGTTATACAAACAAGTAAAAAAAAATTGGCAGTTGAATGACAAAAAAATTAAACCATTTTTGTCATGGGCAGCATTGTTACACGAAGTCGGTTTACACATTCACTCTAGGGGAGTACAACGTCACTCAGCTTACATATTAAACCATGCTGACATGCATGGATTTAACGCTGAGCAACAAAAATTACTGGCCACTTTGACACGATTTTATCGAAAAAAAATCCAGCTAAGAGAAATCCCTAAATTTAGCCAATTTACTCAAACAGAAGTTTTTCAGTGTTTAGTGCTATTAAGGTTAAGTGCTTTATTAAATATAAAACGCCAACCAAACTTCCTACCAGCACTAACACTAACCGCGGATGATGATTATATCAGCTTACAGTTTCCTGAACATTGGCTGCTAGAACATACCATCATTACCGCAGATTTAGCATTAGAGCAGGAATACCTTAAAACAGTCGGTTATCATTTATCTTTTACTTAAGCTCTGCGTATTTTGCCAGCTTAGCGCACCTATAACCAACTCATTGTTGCTATGCAAATAAAGAAGAAAGCCTATTAGTTAACGCAATAATAGTTGTGTTAACTGATAGGCCGTTACACTAGGCAAGTTTCCATTTCAAATCAGTGGCGTACTATTTCTTTTTAGAGGTTTTATTGCCAGCTTTTTTATCAGCTTTCTTGCTAACTTTTTGAGCTACTTTAGCTTTGAGCTTTTTGTCGACTTTTTTGTCAGTTTTTTTATCCGCTTTCTTACTCACTGTTTTAGCCACTTTAGCTTTGGCCTTTTTGTCGACTTTTTTGTCAGTTTTTTTATCCGCTTTCTTACTCACTGTTTTAGCCACTTCAGCTTTAGGCTTTTTGTCGACTTTTTTGTCAGTTTTTTTATCCGCTTTCTTGCTCACTGTTTTAACCACTTTAACTTTGAGCTTTTTGTCGACTTTTTTGTCAGTTTT
>Ga0209826_1001591_pt1 | contig 15650 bp, 11 predicted proteins | sample GOMGulsemesocosm_5_FD_184637 | JGI IMG/M metagenome (GOLD analysis project Ga0209826, IMG submission 184637) | Methane-oxidizing microbial communities from mesocosms in the Gulf of Mexico - GOM15C Gulf of Mexico (SPAdes) (version 2) | ecosystem: Environmental > Aquatic > Marine > Cold seeps... | reverse complement strand
ATGCTAATGTACATGGATCTTTGACAAAACACTTCGAAGATAACGTTCTTAGTGGCTCGTCATCCCCGTGGTGTCTTAGCCAGGGATCTCGTGTCTAAAAAGCCATGGATTCCCGACAAAACACCTCGGTAATGACGGCTTCTTGTTTAGTCTACATATACCCATAATCATTCAAGATGCTTGTTTTAATCCGTTTAAAAAAGTCATCTACAGCGTTGCATTCAATCCTAATAGCCAGCTATTAGTCAATCATGCGTCTTGTAGCTAACATTTTGAACTCGGCTGAAATTCATGCATTTTGAACTATTATGGGTATAGGCACATACTTCTTTGATTGAATTTCGACTTTGAAGCTTTCAATCAAAATCTAAAAATATTAATTCAGAGCCATTATCGTCATTTAAACAACTTTTCCATTCTTCTAATTTTTCAATCAAATTTGATGAACAAAGCATAAAGCTTGCTTGATCTAATAATAGTTTTTGGGCTTTCTTTGACTTTCCATTTAACGCTAACGTTAATATTTCAGCGGCTTCGTGATGAAATTGCTCATGTAGTTTTTTAATTGTTTCAAAGTAGGTCACACATTTTAGCTCGGGTGCTAATATTTTATGTAACCATAGTCCAAACTTACAATTTTCATCGGATTTAACATTACCGATCATTTTTAAGTGCTTTTCTTGGCTAGAAGCGGTTATGTTTGTTGTTCTTGCAGAAAGAGCAACGGTGATTTTTATTTTTTTTATCCAAGATAGATGAGCTAAAATAGCATCATCAATTTCTTTATGTATTGACATGATTAAACTCAAAATAAAATTAAAATCATCAGTGTCTACCAATGATTTTAAAATTCAAATAAAACAGAGTATGTACTTTTTAAAGCTTTAAAACTATTATAACATATTTCTTAAGCTTGTTACCTTAGCATTAGCTTCGTTATTTACATTATCAACTAACTGCTTTACGTTAGATGAGTTATCTTGTAAATGAGTTGTTGATTGTAAAATAGTATCCGCATTTTTTGCTATTTCTTCGGTGACTAAAGATTGCTCTTTTGCCGTTGATGCAATGGTCTGAATTTGGCTTGTAACATCATTAACACTGTTTAGAATATTATCTAAAGATTCTTGAGTGCTTGTTGCTATAGAAAAACCATCTTCAACCTTTGTATTTCCTTCTTCCATTATGGTTACGGCGGAATGAATTTCAGCTTGAATTGATGAAATAGCACTTTCAACTTCACTGGTTGCTTCTGTTGTTCTTCCTGCTAACTGTTTAACTTCATCAGCAACTACAGCAAAACCTCTGCCTTGCTCTCCAGCCCTTGCTGCTTCAATAGCGGCATTTAAGGCTAATAAGTTTGTTTGGTCAGCAATGCTATTAATAACAGTAACAATATCGCCCACTTCTTGGCTTTTCTCTTTTAATGCCAAAATACTCTTAGAACTTGAAGTAAAAGTATGTTTAATTGAATCCATATGCGTAACTGAAATTCTTGCTTTTTCGCCACCCGAAGTTGCTAGCTTTAAAGCTTCTTCTGCGCTTTGTGACGCTTGAAAACAGTTTTGACTTACATCGTGGGCAGATGCAGTTAGTTCCTCAATGGCGGCAGCAACTAAATTAATTTGCTCACTAGTTGACGTAATATCTTCAGCAATAATATTATTGGCTTTTTTAATTTCATTAGAGCCGTTGGCAAGCTCTGACATAGAATCAACGGTACTGCCAATGACATTATTTAGAACGCTACTCATTTCATTAATAGAGTGGGTTAGTTGAGTAATTTCATCACCACCTTCTTCAAGTATGGCATTACCTGTTAAGTCATTACTAGCAATACGTTTTGCTTTATCTACGACAGGATTTAAACGAGATAAAATATTTCGTGTTATTAAAGTGGCCAAAATAACACCCGTAACAATAGATAACAGTGTTAAGACCATAATACTCAGCTTAATACTGTCATTTTTTTCATGTAATAAAGCAATATCATTAGACATTAATTTGTCTTGAGATTGACGCATTGTAGTTAATAAATCATATGCTTTTTTCGCTTTAGGCGCAGCTTTTGTACCTAAAAAATAATTTGCTTTGTTCCAATCTTTCGCCGCTCTTAGATCAAACATTTTAGGAGGCAATTTAGAAAATTCATTACGTACTTTTATATATTGATTCCAGTTTGCTAGTTGTGAAGGTGTAAACAAATGCTTATTTTTCATTACATCTTTATATCGTTCTTCATTTACAGCCCATTTTGCATCAAAATTTTGACGAAAAACATCATCACCGGATAATAAATAAGCGCGTATATTTGCTAAGCCTATAGCAAAAGAACCTCGCGTATCTGCTAAATATTTTAATAGCTGTTTACGTGGTTTATTTGCTTTTAGTGTTTCTTCTTCATCAATTAATTTATTTAAGGCGTTTAGCATTAATGAAGCACGTGGTGCGGCATCTTTTAGTAGTACATTATAGGAAGGGATATTAGCATCAGTATGAGAAATGCTTTCAACTTCTTGTTGTGCAACACGAAACTCTTCTAATGTTGTATCTAATTTTTTTAATAATGCTACATTTGCAGGTACTGTCCAATTAAGTGATAATTTATTAAAGCCATTTATTGCATTATCAATATCTTGCCATGCTGCTTGCCTTGAATTTATCATGGCTTTTGCTTTGATAGGATCATCACCTAAAATCATGTATCCACGTAAGCTAGCTAAAGAAGCTTGAATACCTGTTTCAATATCTTTACCAAGTACCACAGTTTTCAAACGAATATCAGAAACTCTATTCTGTATTTTTATTGAACTTTCTATTAGGAAATAATTGATGCCAGCTGAAATTAAAAAAATAAATAAAATACCACTAAAAGCACTTCCTAGTTTTGTCCCTATATTCATGAGCCAATTCCTTAAAATTATAATAAATTATAATAAATTATAATAAAAAAGCGATTTAAACAATAAAATCGCTAATAACATAAGCTCAGTATAGCAAAAAATCAAATCAATCACATTAGATAAAGCTAATTTACTTTGTTCTAGGATAAGTTTTCTACAAAAACGTTACAATTAATATTATCTTGAGTATTGTAAAAAATAATGATGAATAGACTAAATTTTGAGTAAAAAAAAGTGGTGATGATATTAATCAAAACCACTTTATTATTTTTTAGCTACTCTGGTTTACTGTTTTTTTAATGGTGTACTTCTTTCGCTATTTCACGTGATAAAGAAGTTAGTATATTGATTACTTCAACACTTGAGCTTTCCATTATGGCTAGCTCTTTAACTGCCACTGCCATTTCTCCATTTTCCATTGCTTTTATAGCATTTAAACCATGTTTATGTACATTGTCATGTGGCGTTGCAAGTTGTTTAAATGCATTATTGTGAGAATATTTTTCAGCACCTTCACCTTTGTAGTACCACTTACCTAAACGACATGATGTATGGTTAGCAAAATCACTTGCTTGTTTTTGTGACATTCCTAATAAAACTTGGTATACATCAAGTTTCCAAACAACGTGATCCATTTTTACTGTTTGAATAAATGCATCTGCGGTAGAGCTTGTAATAACGGTATACATTTTTTTAGATACTTGAACGATATTACCTGCAGTGCTTTCTATTGATGCGGTGCTTTCGGTAATTTCAGAGCTTTTTTCACCAACGTGTTTAATATTACTGGTTACTTCTTCCATTTGTTGATTAACTTGTTCTATTAGTGTTGATATTTCATTTGATGCTTCAGCAGAACGTTGAGCAAGTGTTCTTACTTCATCGGCAACAACAGCAAAACCTCTACCGTGTTCACCTGCTCTAGCTGCCTCAATAGCTGCATTTAGTGCTAACAAGTTGGTTTGGTCTGATATACCATTAATGATATTCACAAAATCATTAATGCCTGATGTTGCTGACTTCAGGTTTTTGACTGATGTTGAAGCACTTTTAGTATCATTACTAATTTCTGTTGTTGTAATAATAGTTGAAGTTAACATTGATAGTATAGAGTCAAACAGGATTTGTGATGATTGAAAATCATCTCTATGTTCAATTAGTGCATGCGACGAAGAAGCAAGTTCTTCTCTAATATTATTAACTAAACTACCAGACTCTAATAAAAGACCATTAATTTCTTCTTGGTACCTATAGCGCTCTGTATTATTATTCATGTCTTGCGCTATTTGCTGGTTTTCACCTTCAGCATTTTCTAATGCCGACTCAAGCGTCAATACCTGTTGTTTTAGTTTTGTATTTTCTTTTTCTAAGGATTCTATTTTTAGCTTATTACCACGACCAAAAAACATAGTATTACCTATTTAGTGTTAGTTAAGTAACTCTACTATTAGAATCCATTACTATTGATGCTACTTGAAAAGTTTAATTCATTTAATTCATTGTGAGTGAATGATAATCTAGCATTTTGTTTATCACTAGCTATTTACTCGGCATATTATCATTTCTTTGATCTTAATCAATAAAAATATTAAGGGTATTGTTGTATCTATATGAATACCTTGGTAATTATCGATTTAGCGTTTTTTTGAATAGAGACCTATACGTTTAACAATGTGGATTCTCAATCAGGCATTTTGAGAATGACATAGTGAATTCTCAATCAGGCGCTTCGAAAATATGTAAATGTTTTTACTCTTTTTAATATACATTATTCTCACCATTTAGGTTATTGCATACGATGTTTTACTAAAGCGTAGTACATAACCGGAATTACAAGTAATGTTAAAACAGTTGAAACCAGTATGCCAAATAGAAGTGCTACGGCTAGTCCATTGAAAATAGGATCATTTAGAATAAAAAATGCACCTAACATCGCGGCAATAGCGGTTAAAATTATTGGTTTTGCGCGTACAGCAGCAGATTGAATGACTGCTTCTTCTAGCTTCATTCCACCGGCAACTGCTTGGTTAATAAAGTCTACTAATAAAATAGAGTTTCGTACAATTATCCCTGCCATTGCTATCATGCCAATCATTGATGTTGCCGTAAATTGTGAACCTAACAACATATGCCCCGGCATAACACCAATAATGGTTAATGGTATAGGCGCCATAATTACAAGTGGAACTAAATAAGACTGAAATTGTGCTACCACCAGTAAATAAATTAATATTATTCCAACAGCGTACGCTAGCCCCATATCACGGAATGTTTCATAGGTGATTTTCCATTCGCCTTCCCAACGAACACTATTACCAACAGGAAGATTAGGCGTATTAATAAAATATTGTTCAGTGTCTAGGTCATCTAATTGACCAACAATATCGAACATACCATATAAAGGGCTGTCTAAATCACCAGCAGCATCTGCTGTAACATACATAACGGGTAGTAAGTCTTTATGAAAAATAGTTTGCTCTTTATGTGTTTCAATAACGTTTACAACATCACCAATTGCGATTAATTCACCTGATTGATTTCTCAATTTAAGTTTAAGCACTTCAGATAAATTTTGCTTAATAGCGACAGGAAATTCTAACCGTAATGATAATGGGTATTTAACAGCTGAATCATGGATATACCCTACATTTTCACCAGCTAAGGCCACTTTTATCGCATTAACAATTTGCACTTGAGATAAACCAAACAGTGCTGCTTTTGTTTGGTCTATTTTTAAAATGCTTCTGGGTGCTTTAGTTTCAACGGTATCGTCAATATCAACAATGCTGTCAGTATTTTCAAATATTTCACGTAATTGTTTGGTAAAAGATAATCGACCTTCATCATTTAAACCGTACACTTCGGCAACAATTGGCGATAATACAGGAGGCCCTGGAGGCACTTCAATAACTTTTACGTTTCCTCCCCAGCGTTTTCCTATACTTTGAAGTGTTTCTCTTGTTGAAACTGCAATATCATGGCTATTGCGATCACGCAGTGTTTTATCAATTAGGTTTACTTGAATGTCTGCAACTTCAGAGCCCTGACGTAAGTTGTACTGTCTAACTAAACCATTGAAGTTAATAGGTGCAGATGTACCTACATAAGCTTGATAATCGGTAACTTCAGGAACCGTTGCTATATAACCACCTAGTTCACGTAATAAACCGGCTGTATGCTCTAAGCTAGTTCCTTCAGGCATATCAACAACAATTTGAAATTCTGACTTATTATCAAAAGGTAACATTTTTAATACAACTAACTTAGTGAGCCCTAAGCCGATAGATAAAAATATTAAGAAAACGAGTGTAAACAGTAACTTCCACCGTGAAGACTGAGCATTTTTGGTTAAAACAAAGTGCCCTATAATTTTATGGAAAAATTGATATGTTGCGCTTTTTGTTGATGAAGCTTCGTCTACATTGTCTGTTGTATGAGAAGTATCATGTTCTGTTTTAGAAAACATTTTTAACACCATCCAAGGCGTTAAAATATAAGCAACGAGTAATGATAACAACATACCAATACTGGCATTGATAGGAATAGGGCTCATGTAAGGTCCCATCAACCCTGATACAAATGCCATTGGTAATAATGCAGCAATAACGGCAAAAGTTGCCAGTATAGTAGGGCTACCTACTTCATCAACAGCAATAGGAATTATCTCTCGTAAAGGCTTATTACTTATTTGTTGGTGTCGATGAATGTTTTCAACAACAACGATAGCATCATCAACTAAAATACCAATTGAGAATATTAAGGCAAATAAAGAAACGCGGTTAAGTGTAAAACCCCATGCCCAAGAAGCAAATAGCATTAACATTAAGGTGATAACAACAGCAACACCCACAATAACGGCTTCACGTTTACCTAATGCAATTAACACTAAAATAATAACAGCGATAGTAACGAAAAATAATTTTTTAATTAAGGTTTTTGCTTTGGTGTCTGCGGTTTTTCCATAATTTCGCGTTATGGTTACTTCAACACCATCGGGTATTATAATGCCTTTTAAAGCATCGACTCTGGCGATAATTGCGTCAGCAATGTCAACAGCATTCATACCGGGTTGTTTTGCTATCGCAATAGTAACGGCAGGAAATTCTCCTTTAGCATCAATACCAATACTACTTGATGATGGCCCAGTGCCAAACCATGCATAACGCTCTGGCTGTTCAGGGCCAGTTAGAATATCAGCAACATCTTTTAGAAAAATAGGGGTATTATCGTTAACACCAATAATAACCGAAGATACTTCTTCAATTGTGGTAAGAAAAACACCTGCTTGCACTGATGATTCTTGATCATTTTTAACCAATATACCGGCTTCAGCGGAACTGTTTGCTGCTGAAAGTGCAAATTTAAGCTCTGATATATCAATGTTATAAGCGGCTAAACGCTGAGGATCTAATTGAATTCTGACCACATTGTCAGAGCCACCTAAAGTGTATATATCTCGCGTACCTGTAACACGTTTTAACTCTACTTCAATAGCATGGGCTACTTTTTTAAGCTCATGTGCGCCTCTGTTTTGGTCATCAGTCCAAAGCGTTAAACTAACAATAGGAACATCGTCAATTCCTTTTGGTTTTATGATCGGCTGCGAAACACCTAGCTGCATAGGTAGCCAGTCATTATTAGAATAAATTTTGTTATAAAGGCGAACAATTGCAGCGTTTCGTTCTTCACCTACTTTAAATTGGGCCGTTAGTATTGATAAGCCGGGTTTTGAAATTGAATAAACATGATCCATGCCAGTAATTTCAGAAATAATTTGTTCAGCAGGTGTTGATATTAATCGCTCAACTTCTCCTGCAGATGCTCCCGGATAGGCAATAAAAACATTGGCAAATGTTACATCAATTTGAGGTTCTTCTTCACGAGGTGTTATTACAACAGCAAATAAACCCAGTAAAAAACCAATTAAAGCTAATAGCGGTGTTATTTGAGTATCTTGAAATGCTTTTGCAATACGACCCGATATACCTAAGTTATCGGTATTCATAGCTGCGTTCCTGAGTTATTTAATTTTAATTGTTGTGCGGCTTTTAATGGATTGAGTAATACATGTTCACCTACCGATAAACCGGCTAATACTTCACGTTGGTCGTTTGATAAGTGTCGGCCTAAACGTATTTGTCTAAAAGAAATAACTTTTTCTTTAGACTGAATATAAATACCGGATACTTCACTGCGTTGCACAATAGCAGATTGAGGGATTGCTCTAATATGTTCTTCACCTGTTGTGAAATGTAATTTAGTAAATAATCCAGGGTAAAGGTTTTCAGTTCCTACTGGTAAATCAACACGCACTTTAAAGCTGTGGTTGTAGATATTTGCTTGTGGAACAATGGTTACTTTAGTACCTGAAATTTTACGCCCATCAGGTAAATTTAGTACAGGGCTATTAGATGACTGAATAGTGGCTAATAAATACTGAGGTACTTTTACAATCGCGCGTAATTGCTCTAAAGATACACCTGTTATTAAAGCTTGACCAGGGCTTGCCATTTCGCCTAGTTCAATAAACCTTTCTGTTACTACGCCAGTATAAGGTGCAACAATTTCAGTGTATGAAAGCTGCACAATTGCTTCGCTTAATTGTGCTTTATGGGCTTTACGCTGCGCTTTTACAGCTAATACTTTTGCATTGGCTGCTGATAAGTTTGCATTTGCACTATCAAGTGCTGCCTGAGATGTTAATTTACGTTTGTGTAAGTTTTTAATACGCTTGTTTTCTGACGATGCTTCTTTTTGTCGAGCAAGTGTTTCTTTTATTTGTGCATCATCTGCTAACAGGCTGGCTTGCATTTGTGCAACTCTTGCTTGGTACTCTTCATCTCTGAATTTAATAATTACAGCACCTTTAGGCACAATATCGTTTACATCATAATTCACTTCAACCACTTCAGATGAAATTCTTGAGGAAACTGTTGAATGGTGAATAGCTTCTATTACGGCATCAAAAACTTCATGTTGTGGAAAAACTTTATCAGCTACTTTTATGGTATCAGTAGCTGAATTAGCAAAACTTAGTGGCGCACTTATTAAAAAAAATGCTGTAAGTAAGTTTGTAATGTATGTCTGAATTGTATGTCGCTTCATAGCATAGCCTTAATTGGTTTCATTATAATTATTTGCATTCACTTGCTAATAGATGCAATGAGTAATATATATTAGCAAAGGCTAATGTTTTGTTCTAGTATTATTCTTGTTTCAGTTTAGCCTAATTTAATTATCTTCAAGTGTAGGACAAAATTGGTCTTGTAATACTTGCAGTAAAAATTTAATTTTTGGATTTTCAATACGATAATAAATAGTTTGAGACTCTCGTCTTGTTGCCACAATATTATGCTCTCTTAATTTAGCTAAATGTTGGGAAAGGGCTGATTGAGATAAATCTATCTGCTCATTTAAATCACCTACAGTTAATTCACCTTCTGTAATGCAGCAAAGAATCATTAAGCGGTAATGATTTGAAAGTAATTTTAAAATCACAGCTACTTCTTGTGCATTTTCTACTAACTTATTTTCATTAACATTCATAATAGTTATATTTTAAGCCTATCTATAATAATTAGTTTAATTCTACCCTTGAACTTTAAATTAGTAAAGGCTAATATATAATACCCAAGCGACTTCAAAATGCTTGTTTCAGGATGCCTGAGCAATTATTGATCAAGGCGCGTATTTTATTAATGGTTGTTCAGGAGAATATGCTCCTGCATTCTCTAATAAGCCACATCCGTGTGGCGTCCTTAATTACATACGCAACGAAGAGCATTATTTGCTCAGACGTCCCCGCAGGGCTGGTTTATAAACGTTTTATGCCGCGTTATTGATTTCGACAATGGAACAACCATTATCCTCAATCAATGCCTTGCCTAAAGACGTTTATAATTCCAGCTGAACCATGCATTTTGAAGTCGCTTGGGTATATTACTTATTAATTTAGGAGATTCTAATATGACTGTAAATGAAGCACTTCACTTGATCGCGGGTTCAATGATTCTAATTTCTCTTTACCTAGCTGTTACTTTTTCACAAGACTGGTTATGGTTTACTGCCTTTATTGGTGTAAATTTACTTCAGTCAGCATTCACTAAATGGTGTTTAATGATGACTATTTTAAGAAAATTAGGCTTAAAAGATAGCAAAGAAGGTTGTTGCGATTAATTATTGTTTTTAGCTATAATCAATTTAATTAAAAATAAACATTTTATATAAGGTTCATAATGTTAAAAAATATTCCTGACATGATAGCAGATGCGAGAAAGTCGTTAGAAACAATCACAATTGATGAAGCTGTTGTTAGATGTAAAGCTGAAAATGGGATTATGATCGATGTTCGTGAACCTGAAGAATTCAATCAAAAATCAGCTAAAGGTGTTATTAATATACCGCGTGGTTTGATTGAAATGAAAATGTTGCAAACGTATTCTGATGAAAATTTACCTATTTTCATTCACTGTGCAACAGGGGCAAGAGCTACTTTTGCAGCAGAGCAATTAAAGCGTGTTGGCTATAAAAATATTTGGGTGATTACATGTCCAATAGAGCATATTTGTACGACAATGCTTTAAAGGTAAAAAAGCTGTAAGGCTTGAATGTTTTTAATCTTAGAGCATTCAAGCGTTTTTACCTTCTAGCTTTATAGCCTTTAACCTTTTTATTTTACCCAATCAGGTATTAAATCAGCGTTAATCATTTCTTCGTAAGTGGGGCGTTTTTTAATGATAGCGAAATTGTTATCTTTAACCATCACTTCTGGTGCAAGCATTCGAGTGTTATAAGTAGATGACATTACTGCGCCATATGCACCGCAACCCATAATCGCAATTAAATCACCACTTTTAGACTCAATAACACTACGTGCTTTTGCAAAGGTATCACCTGTTTCACAAACAGGACCAACAACATCGTAAACCATTAAGGGTTTATCTGCATTATTCACCGCTAATATTTGATGATAGGCATCGTACATACTGGGTCTAATTAAATCGTTCATTCCTGCATCTATCATTAAAAACTCTCGTTCTTCGCCTGATTTAACATAAACAACACGAGAAACTAAAATACCGGCATCACCGAGCATTGATCTTCCTGGCTCTACCACTATTTTACAGTTCAAATGTGAAAGTTGATTTTTTGCTACATTGGCATAATCAAGTTTAGTTGGAACGTTTTCGTTATCATAAGTAATACCAAGACCGCCGCCTATATCAATAACAGTAATATTGTGATTATCAGCTTTTAGTTGAGTAACTAAATCGGCAATTTTTTTGTATGTTTCTTCAAAAGGAGATAAGTCAGTTAATTGTGAACCTATGTGAACATCAACGCCTTGAACTTTAATGCCAGATAAAGATGCGGCATATTGATAAACAGCACGTGCTTTACTGATTGGAATGCCAAACTTATTTTCTGATTGCCCTGTTGAAATTTTTGCATGAGTTTTAGCGCATACATCAGGGTTTATTCGAAACGAAATAGCAGCTACTTTATTTAATTTGGTGGCAATTTTACTGATCAATTCTAATTCAGGCTCTGACTCAACATTAAATTGAAAGATATTTTTATTTAAAGCATATTCAATTTCTTGTGCAATTTTGGCAACACCAGAATAAACAATTTTATTTGCAGGGATGCCTGCACTGAGTGCTCTGCGAATTTCACCCTCAGAGACTACATCAGCGCCAGAGCCTAATTTTGCTAGTGTTGCTAATACAGCTTGGTTACCATTAGCTTTTACAGCATAACAAATTAGCGTATCTTGCTGAGAAAAAGCCGCTTGATAAGCATGATAGTTCTCTTCTATAGCACTATGCGAATAACAGTAAAATGGAGTGGAAATATGGTTTGCAATTTCGCTAATGGCAATGTTTTCTGCAAACATTTGTTTATTTATGTAAGGGAAGTGCTGCTGAGTCATAAAGTTAACTTATTTTGTTGTTGATAAAACTGGTGTAATTTAAGAATAATCTATTCTAATGAGATTGCTAATTCAAGCTATTTTATTACAAATTCTCATGTAGTTTATGAAAAATATCTGCTACATTAATAGTTAATTTTAATGTAGCTATTAATGTTATGAAAATGTTCATGACTCCTTAACCCGTATTACGTCATCTTCGTAGTTTCTTAATCGAAGATCCAGTTTTTAAAACTATGGATTCTCGATCAACCACTTCGAGAATGACATTATAGAGGCTAGCTGAATAGTTATGTTTTAATCGCCATTTATACCATTGTGGATTATAAAATGAAAAGTATAAACAAAAATAAAAAACACACATTTAGCCTGTTAATGAAATTTTCAATTTTAGTTCTCTCATCAATATTAGTGACTTTCAGCCTTAATGCTGAAGTGATTTCTGATTTTTCAACGGATGTTATTGGCATCAGTGAACATCAATTATATCCGGCTTATTGGGTAAATAAATTAAAAGATAAAAAATTATCACCTTTAATGACTCGCCATTCAATTGCTCAATTTAATCATAATTTAATACGTCTTAATGATCATATTTCAGAGCCACTATCTTTACCGGATAGCTTTTCAAAAGAAACGCTTATTACAGCCGTAAATAGTATTAGCTCAGTACCCAGTGGTCATCGTTTTTACCTTTCTGGAGAACAAGTATCATTACTACATTATGACAAATATAAACAAAGCTTAAATATAAAAGCAATTAAAAAGCAAAACCCTATTTATTTTGGTTTAGTTGTTAAACGAAGTGTACTAAGAACCTTTCCTACGTTAGATAAGGTTTTTAAGAAAAGTAGTAGCGGAAAAATGAATGTTGATTTAGACCGGTTTCAAGAAAGTGGTTTATTCCCTGGTGATGAAGTTGCTATTTTACATACAAGTTTAGATAAGCAGTGGTATTTAGTACAAGCATATAATTATCTCGCTTGGATGCCTAAAGCCGATGTTGCTATAGGTGAAAAGTCAGATATTTTAGCGTTTAAAAATAATAAAACATTTCTTGTAATAACGGGAAGTAAAGTTTTGACTAACCATATTCCTGAGCACCCAGAGTTATCAAACTTACAATTAGAGATGGGTATTCGTTTACCTTTAGCGAAAAGAACAGAATATAACCATCAACTTTATGGTCAAAATCCATTTGCTAATTATGTTGTAAAATTGCCAATAAAAAATTCAAAAGGAAAATTAGAATTTTCTTTAGCTTTAATTCCCAGAAGTGAAGATGTTTCTGTGGGCTACTTGCCTTTTACCAAACAAAATTTAGTAGAACAGTCATTTAAGTTTTTAGGTGAACGTTACGGTTGGGGGCATGACTATAATGGTCGAGATTGCACGGGGTTTGTAGGTGAAATATATAGAAGCTTTGGTTTTATGATGCCTAGAAACTCAGGTCAGCAAGGAAAAAGTAGTTATGGTAAAAACATTCGGTTTTCTAAAAACAGTAGCAAAATAGAAAAGCTAGCCATGCTTAAAAACATGCAAGTGGGCGATCTTATTTATATTCCAGGTCATGTGATGATGTATTTAGGCGAAGAAAATGGCGAGCCTTATGTTATCCATGATGTTAATAGTTTGGCATACTTGAACCAGAAGGGTGCTATTTATCGAGGTATTTTAAATGGTGTTTCAGTTACGCCTTTATTTCCATTAAGAGTTTCAAAATCATCAAGTTATGTTGATCATATTTATAATATTAAAACAATTAATACTGGATTAAAATGAAAATTACAAACATACGCTTTGCTAAATTAAAAGTGCCATTAGTAACGCCGTTTAAAACAGCATTGCGCACAGTTGAAAATATTGAAGATTTAGTGATTATTATTGAAACTGATACAGGTGATATCGGCTACGGCGCTGCACCTGCGACTCCTGTCATTACTGGCGATACTCACGGGTCTATTATTGCAGCGATCACAACTGTACTAAAACCTTTGTTACTAGGGCGAGAAATTGAAAATTTAAATGGCATTATTGATGTTATTCAATCAGGCATTATAAAAAACACCAGTGCTAAAGCCGCGGTAGAAATTGCAATTTATGATCTTTGGGGCAAATTTTTTAATGCCCCTCTTTATAAATTATTAGGCGGTGGTAACAATCAACTTAAAACGGACATAACCATTAGTGTTGATAATATTGACAAAATGGTAAGTGACTCTTTAAAAGCGCTTGAGCAAGGTTTTGATATTTTAAAAATCAAAATAGGTAAAGATATTCATCAAGATATTGAACGCGTAAAAACCATCTATCAAACAGTAAAAAACAAAGCACTTATTCGTTTAGATGTAAACCAAGGTTGGACAGCAAAACAAACCGTATTTGCAATACAAAAATTAGAAAGTGCAGGGGTTGAATTAGAATTAATAGAGCAACCTGTAAAAGCGGATGATCTTGCGGGTATGCGTTATATTTCACAGCGTATATGCACACCAATTATGGCTGATGAAAGTGCATTCGGCCCTAAAGAAGTGATTGAACTTATTACCACAGGTGCAGCAGATATTATTAATATTAAATTAATGAAAACAGGTGGATTATCGAATGCAATTAAGGTTGCTGATATTTGTTCTGTTTATAATGTTGAATGTATGATTGGCTGTATGCTTGAAGGAAGTATTGGTGTAGCAGCAGCGGCACATTTGGCTACGGCAAAATCGAATATTATTACAAAAATTGATTTAGATGGTCCTGTTTTAGGGCAATTCGACCCTGTCATTGGTGGTGTTGATTTTAACTTGTCAAATATAACGCTGAGTGACAGTGCGGGCTTAGGTATTGAAAAAATTGACGGTTTGAAAGAGATAAAGTTTTAAAGTTATAAAGCGATAAGGTTTTAAGGCTGTAAAGTTAGAGGTTTTAAGGCTTTAAAGTTAGAGGTTGTCATCTTCGAAGTTTCTAGTGTAGTCATCCCCGAAGTGTTTTGTCGGGGATCTTAGTTTTAATCCCAAGATTCCGTACAAGAGAATTACGGAATGACATATTGATTTTCATCAGACACTTCGAGAATGACGGAATTTTGCTTAATACCTACTTAAAAAATAATAACAAGGATAAAAATGGGCGCACAATATACAAGTTTAGATTGGTTGGTTTTTGCTGCTTATGGTGCGATATTACTTTTTTCAGGCTGGTGGGTAAACCGCAAAAAAGTGGTGAGCAGTGATGACTATTTTCTTGGCGGAAATGCAATGCCAATGTGGATGGTTTCAATTTCTGTTCTTGCCACATCGCAATCAGCGGCAACTTTCTTAGGTGGTCCTGATATGGGCTATCGTGGCGATTTAACCTATTTAGCAACCAACATAGGCGCTTTTATTGCAGCATTTTTTGTAGCCTCTTATCTCATCCCAAAGTTTTATCAATATAAAGTTTTTACTGTTTATGAGTTGTTAGAACAACAAATAGGGCCAAAAGCGAAGAAACATGCAGGTATCATGTATTTGTTTGGTCGTGTTTTCGCCAGCGGAGCGCGTTTATATATGGCGGCTATTGCTGTTGCTATGATTCTATTTGGCAATATTGATACTGACAGTATTATTTATGCCACCGTTATTATTACCATTATTGGCTTATTGTTTTCAGTATTTGGTGGCGTACGGTCTGTTATTTATAGTGATGTAATTCAAGCGGTTGTTTATGTTAGCGCAGCACTATTTGTTATTTACTTTCTTTATATTGCTATTCCTGCCGATTTTTCTCAAATAGTTTCGGCTTTACAAAGCCCAACTGAAGGTGCTTCATCAAAACTAACG
>Ga0209826_1001590_pt1 | contig 15662 bp, 16 predicted proteins | sample GOMGulsemesocosm_5_FD_184637 | JGI IMG/M metagenome (GOLD analysis project Ga0209826, IMG submission 184637) | Methane-oxidizing microbial communities from mesocosms in the Gulf of Mexico - GOM15C Gulf of Mexico (SPAdes) (version 2) | ecosystem: Environmental > Aquatic > Marine > Cold seeps... | reverse complement strand
CATTCGGTGGGCACAATAGGAAGGTGCTCTTCAGACCAGAGCTTAAACGCCGGGTTATACGCATCGGGTTCAGCCTGCTCAAGCAAGTGACCAATGCACCAACTCACACAGTCGCCCTCACCCACCCATATACAACCATCGCCTTTGCGGTGTGGCTTGGGCAATGCATCGGCAATGGCACGACCTAGACTCGGTTTTTCAGCAATATAGAGTTTCATCGGTACAGCAGGCCTCAATGCAATTTAACTGTGTTTATATACAGTTATGATAAAGACATCAAGAGTTTAGTTCTAGAACTATATTGGAGGGGGTCATATTGGAAAGGGTCATATTGGAAAGGGTCAAGACTTGAGCCCGACATTTAATCTCGATTGTTTTTTCGGGGCTTGGGCTGGTTTAGCATCAACATAACTCAGACACAGAACCATTTGACCCTATGATTTTCTCATACTCATCATGGAACCATGTCAGTGCCGACTCAAAACGCCCAAAATGAATCTCTTTAACGGCACCACTCTCCATGTTTGCTTGGATAGTTTCCCCCAGCACCCAGTCTTCCGTAAGAATAACGTTGACCAAGTTGTGGTTGGTCTCATGTATCTTCAATTCTTCTTCAGACCAGCTGTCTCCACCACTCTTTGGCGGATCAACAAGAAGCAATTCTTCTACGCGGGTTTCACCCGGCCCCAAAGGCACCATTTTGATCATAGAAACGTTATCTGGTTGCGCTAAAAACAGCATCGAAGGCGCCAAACTGTAAATAATATTTGCCATTTTGCGCATATCCCATTGCGCCTCAGGTAGTTCATTTGCCTCCAGGATTGGCTTCTTCGGCAAGATCATTCTCATCTCCATTCCTTCCCAGCTTTCCCAGGTAGACAAATTTCCCAGGAAGAATGGCGCGAGTGTATTTCTGTGAGCAACATTGAAGTGATAGGCCTCGATACCGCCTTCAGACAGAATTTTCCAGTTGGACTTAACAACATAACTACGGCGTTTATATACCTTCAGTTTTTCAAGATTCAAATAGTTGAAACCGGAGGCCATCTCATCGGCAAGCAGGTTTTTCGGAAGCGGTTCCTCTTGGTTAAGGTGAACAAATACCACGCCATTAACAACCCGGCTATTAAATTCAATCAGGCCCAGCTTCCCCTTGTCCATATTACTGAACCCGCGGTCAAAGTCCGGCGCCCCTACCAATTGCCCCTCAGTGCTATATGTCCACGCATGATACGGACAACTAAATCGTTTACGACAACCACTGCTACCACTTTCTACCAAACGAGCATTGCGATGACGACAGGTATTGGCGTAAACACGAACTTGCATGTCCTTATCCCGCACCATCAATAAGGGCAAGCCATTGAACCAATCTAATGATTGAAAATCCCCCACATTGGGAACTTCATTGGCGACACCAATTGCCATTGGCCGTCCAAAAAACAGCTCATCCTTTTCACGTTTGAACCACGCTTCTGAGATATATCTCTCTGTGGAATGTGTTTTAGTGAATTCATGGTATTGAGTCTCGCCTTTCTCTTTTAAGGCCAAGACCTCTTTAATCAGCCTTATTTCAGTCGATCGATCCATATTCTGTCCCTCTACTCATTCGAATTCGCGAAACCACGTCTAGTGACTAGCGATTACTTTAACAAGCATAAATCGACTATAAATGACTATATTTGACATATTATCAACGATTACAGACACTGCAAGAATCTAAGCAGCTTTCGATGGCAAGCTGTTCCTTTAGAGAGAGACTATCCGATGAAAACCAAACAAAGAGCCATAGAAATTGCGTATCTAATTCCCGATCAATTTTGGGTCAGCACTATATCCGGTGCCGTTGAGGTATTTCATGGTATGGGATTGAATTCCAGAGCGTTTCAAAGCAGTGAGTTTCGAGGGTTCAAAATCTCATTTTTAAGGTGTACGCGAAAATCAATTTCCGGGTTTTCAGGTTTAAACTTGGATACTCAATACTTCGGGAATAAGACTGTCAGCAACAAGCAGTTTGATGCGGTAATTATTCCTTCCGTATGGAACTTGTCCATGGATAACCTTAGGGAATCCAAAAAAGCACTTAGCTGGCTGCGCCAACAACATCAACAAGGCAGCATCGTTGTAGGTTTGGTAACGGGCGTTTTTTACCTAGCGGAAGCTGGTCTTTTGAACGGGCGCGAAGCAACCATACACTGGGCATCGGAGAATATATTTAAGCAGCGCTACCCCAAAGTAAACGTGACGCCACAAGTTCAAATAATTGAATCGGACAAAATCATCACAACATCAAGCACCCCTGCGACATTGGATGTGGCGCTGCTTATGATTCAGCGCTTTCTCGGTGACCGTGCTGCTGAATATGCATCCCGCTACTTTACCCTTCGCGACCAAGACGCACCACTGCCCGAATTTCTGCAAGCCAGTTGCCATGACACGCTTGTAGACGCCGCGCGAGACAAAATACGAATGAGCTACGCGGAAGAACTCTCTCTTGAAGAACTGGCGGCACAGTTTAACGTGACAACACGTACACTTTCCCGTCGTTTTGTTAGTGCTCTGGGGCACAGCCCTATTCACTACCTAGTGAAACAACGTCTGGATATTGCGCGCAAATTATTACAGTCGACAGACCTGCAGATTCAACAGATCGCAGAACAATCCGGCTTTGGCTCCGCTACCGTGTTTTGCAGAAATTTTAAAAAAGAGTTTTCCCAATCCCCAAGACAATATCGCGACTCTTTGCCCTAAGGAAGGAGGCAAGACTTGGCCTCATTATCCTGCAACTAGGCCTAGCTGTTCTCAATTTTGAAGCCCACCTTCATGGTGACCTGGTAATGTGCCACAGCACCATTGACAATGTGACCACGGGTTTCTGTGACCTCAAACCAGTCCATATTATTAACGCTTTTGGAGGCTTCCTCTACCGCGTTTCTGATGGCCTCATCGATACTATTGGGCGATGAACCGACCAGCTCAATTTTTTTGTAGGTGTGGTGTGATGACATTGTCATTTACTCCTAGCGCAAATTGGAAAGGGTGTTTGCTAAGTGTAGTTCAGCACAGAGGATTCAGTTAATATTCGTCGCGACTTGTATGGGCGGGGTCAAGTCTTGCCTTTTGCTATCGCCCTAGGGAAACAAAGCAGACAAGTTTCCCGGGGTACTACCGTTGAATTTCAGGAGAGCTGTCAAAATTTTTCAGGGGAAATTTATAGGCACAAGGAAAGACTTGACCCCATTCTTCAAGCTTGGTGCTTGATGCCGAATCGATAACAGGTGCTGGTATCATAGGTTTGGCCAGGCTTAAGGGTGCACGAGGGAAAGTGCGCTTGATTGGGAGAGTCGGGGAAATTTTGGGTTTCGAGACAAAAGCCGTCGCGCGGAGAATAAGCCCTCCCTCGTCTGCCAAGATGCTTTGGTGAAATATGATTTCCTGTATAGAACTGAACACCAGGCTGATCTGTAAACACATCCATCACACGACCGCTATCAGGCTCAAATACACTTGCGGCCAGGCGCTGCTCTGAATTCGTAGTCTTTTTAAGCACCCAGTTATGATCAAAGCCTTTGGCGATGATGATCTGCGGATGACTGTCTGCCAAGGCCTCACCCAAGCGACGGGGCTGCCTGAAATCAAAGGCGCCTTGTACACTCGCTAATTCCCCTAGAGGTATCATGTCTGTGCTCACCGGCAAGTAGGCATCTGAATTCAAAAAAACTTGATGATCAAGAATACCTTCAGCGTTTGAACCCGCCAGATTAAAATACATATGATTACTGAGATTGATCACTGTTTCAGCATCACTAAAAGCACGATAGCTGAGGGTGAATTCGTTGTCGTCATTCAGGGAGTAGGTCAAGGTGATAGACAGGCCACCAGGATAACCCTCTTCGCCTGCTGGGCTCACGTAGCTCAGCTCTAATACGAGGCCTTGTTTGCGCTCAATAATTTCGCCCTGCCACAACCTGCGATTAAAACCTTCTTTGCCACCATGCAAATGATTAGGATCATTGTTGCAGGCTAGAGAATACACTTGCTCACCCAAGCGAAATTGCCCTTTGGCAATGCGATTGGCATAGCGCCCGACTACGCAACCAAAAAAATTATCATCTTGGAGATAGGTACTAAGGTCATCGTAACCAAGAACAATGTCGTCAAACTGCCCTCGGCTGTCAGCTGTCACTAAGGACACAATGCTTGCGCCTAAATTGCTAACAACAATCCGAGTTCCGCACTGATTACTTAGCGTAAAGGTGCGGAGCTCACTGCCGGAAAAAAAGACGTCCGTAGACGCCTGAACAATCGTTGACAACTTCAAGCCTCAAATAGGTTTAGGGCAGTATTTGCCTCTAGCGTTCGGTCTTAGTTCAATGTTATTGATAGGCTTCAGCAAAGGCCAGAATTTTCGGACGAAGGCTATGTTTAATTGTCGTATAGGTTGCACGGTCTTTACCGGCCAAACTTTTAGCCAGCTCAAAAGCTTGTGACTGCAAAGTATCCATTGGGAATATTTCGTCAACAACGTCGAGCCGTTTACACTCTTCGCCGGTATAAGCTACACCGGTTAAAGCCATATGTTTAAGAGCGTGTTTATTCGGCAATAAGTCGATCATCTCTACCATTAGCTCTGTAAATGGTATATTGATGTTTACTTCGGGGAAACAGAAGCGACCGCGGTCTGAGCGCATAAGCCGAAAGTCAGCACCACAGGCAAGAATGGCACCACCCGCGTAGGTGTTTCCGTTCAAGCACATCACGGTAGGAACATTCAGTGTTGCCAAACGATACATGACCGTCTCTAGTGACTTTACAAAGGTGGCAGGCATTTCTGGGCCACTGCTCATCAACCAATTCAGGTCTATACCCGTAGAAAAGGTTTTCTCATGCAGGCAAGTAATCATCAAGGCCGTGTTGCCCTCATAGGCCTCAACAGCGTCGAGTGCGGCTAAATATTCTAGCGTAACGTCTAAGTTAAAGGCATTCTCGTGCTCGTTGTTCGTCAGGGTTAATACGTGAACACCGTCTTTCACTTCTAGGTTCATTGTTGACATAGTCTTCTCTCCTCAGGTTTACCTTAGTGTAAGCAGTGCCCCCTTACGCGCCTATGACAAAAGCGACCAGTTTCACAAACAGATCAAACCATGTGATGTGAGTATTTCTATGCTGAGAATAAAACGAATAAGCGATAATGGGCCTCAGAATGAGGCCCAACAAACACTACTGGCGAATGCCTTCGATGTGTAATTCCAGTTCTACATGGGTAGACGCGGGGCCAAGTTTTGCTGGAATACCAAAGTCTTCCAACCCAATTTTTGCCGTGCCGCTAAAGCCAGCGCGGTATCCACCCCAGGGGTCTTTACCTTCACCCACTTTAACGACGTCAATTGATATTTCTTTGCTCACGCCGTGCAAATTTAAATCGCCTTTCACCGTCATGTGACCATTGCCTTTGTCCGTAACAGAGGTGCTGGCAAAAGAGGCACTGGCAAATTTTTCCACATCCAAAAAGTCACCACTTTTGAGGTGCTTATCACGCTCAGCATGATTGGAATTTATACTTTTCGGGTCAATTTCAATATTGATTTTTGACGCAGAAACATTCTCGGGATCATAGCTAAAGTGACCTTTAAAACCATCAAAACGACCTGTTAGCCAACTGTAACCTAAATGCTTAATCTTGAAGTTAACCGAGGCGTGAGCACCTTTATCATCAACCGTATAGTTTGCGGCCGAGGCCAAGGGGCTGAGCAAGCTTACCGCTAACAATGAACCCAATAATACTCTCTTCATGTATTTCTCCGAGTGGTGTTTAGTGCTTGTTACCAAGCATTCTTTTTAAGGTTTCGTCTTTATCTATAAAATGGTGCTTGAGTGCTGCGCAAGCGTGTAGAAATGCCAAACCTACAAGCAGGTATGTGGCGTATTCATGTACTTCCCCCGCGATGTCCTCTTGGTTTTCAAACAGGGGACCAAATCCAGGCACTGCAAATAATTCGAAGACTTCAATGCCGCGGCCATCTGCCGTTGAAATCATATAACCACTAACGAACACCAGAAGCATCAAAAAATACAAGAAATAGTGGGTGTAGTGCCCCGCTTTCTGCTCTAGTTGAGTGTGGCCGTGCAGTGCCCTTGGTTGTGCATCAATTTTTCGCCAAGACAATCGAAATAATGTCAGCACAAACAAACTCAGGCCAATGCTTTTGTGCAGAGCAGGTGCCGTTTTATACCAGCTGCTGTAATAGTCTAAATCAACCATCCAATAACCGAGCCCAAAGAGGCCTACGACCGCAAGTGCGCTCAACCAGTGAAAAGCCACTGCCCAATAGCCGTAACGATGCTCCGAATTTCTCAAGTTCTATGGCCTCCTAGCTTACAATCGATGGGGCTCTTTCTCATCATATTCAGCATGCTGTGACTCTCTCTGGGCCGATAGGTTCGACAAAGCTCCAAATAGAATAATTCTAATAGATAATTGGTCAATTCACTACGCCCTCTATATGCCCATATGACCGGCGATACGATTCCTTAGGGTGACCCAGACCCAATGAATTTGGTGCAAACACCCGCTTATTTTTAGAGCAACAAACAGCTCATTGAGGCCCTTTTGCTCTATCAAATGCCAACTCGACAGAGTCATTTCGTATGATATTAACGGAGCACTTATTATTTCTCGCCAATTCCGCTAAAATTAGCGACATTCTTCACTATCCAGCCAACATTAACAGAGATTAAACGATGGGCAGAGCTTACCAAAACCGCAAAGAATCCATGGCAAAGACCTCGGATCAGAATGCACGGGTGTACAGCAAATACAGCATGGAAATTTACACTTGTGCCAAATCTGGCGGTGCAGACCCTCTAGGCAATCTGGCGCTCCGCAGTTTGATGGATCGTGCCAAAAAAGACCAAGTGCCCAGCCACGTAATTCAAAAAGCCCTTGAAAAAGCACAGGGAGCGGGCGGAGAAGACTACGCCACGGCCCGCTATGAAGGCTTTGGTCCAAATAATTGTATGGTGATTGTCGATTGTTTAACCGACAACCCCAACCGCACCTTCGGCGATGTGCGCGTATGCTTTAACAAGACCAAGAATAAGCTAGGCGGTCAAGGCAGCGTAATGCATATGTTTGACCACTGCGCCATCTTGGTTTTTCCCGGTGACGACGAAGAGTCTGTATTGGAAATCTTAATGATGGCCGACGTAGACGTGACCGACATTGAGTGTGAAGACGGTAAAATCACCGTGTTTGCCCCTCATACAGAATACGGCAAAACCAAGGCCGCCCTACTGGAAAGCTTAGGTGAAATTGAGTTTGAAGTAGACGAGATTCAATTTGTACCTCAGGAAACATCCCCACTCGAAGGCGACGATATTGAGTCTTTGGAAAAGCTCATCGATATGCTGAGTGATTTGGAAGACGTGCAAAATGTTTACCACAGTGCTGAGTATTAGGGTAAATCATGAATTTTAAGCAAGAACTGCAGACTTTGAACAATCGACTCGATAAATATCGAGGTAAAATGGTTTCCGCTAGGCAGCGCAACGACAGAGTGATTATTGCGCAATTTCAAACTGAGATTGACAGCCTTACGCAAAAAATTGCCCATTTGAAATCCCAGCAGGGTGAGCAGATGAGCAGCAAAGGCAGCAGCATCAAATCGCTCGCCTTCAATCGAACGCTCACTAAGGCCGAACAGGCCGATATGGGCAAGCTGAAAAAATCTGTGCGTGGCTTGGTGGTTGTGCATCCAATGACCGCGCTCGGGCGTGAAATTGGCGTGACAACGGTTACGGGCTTTGCGCCCGCCAAGTTCTAGGGAAATCCTTGGGCCTAAATAAAGATCTGGTAATTGAGAGGGGTTGCAATAGACGGGCCTCGTCAAGGGTACTGTTCAGAATGGGGCACTAGCCCATCAGTTTTCGGTAAAGCCCTCCAGGCAAGCACGCCAGAAGAACTGCTATCAATCGCCAACGCTTAGTGACATAAACCACCGAGCGTTTATTTCTTATGGCAGTCAATATTTGCTCCGTCGCCTTTGGCACCGGAGCACACCAAAAAATTCCTTCCCCCTTAGCCATAGCTGTATCAACAAAACCAGGCCGAATATCGGTAATACTAATGTTCTTAGCCTCTACATGAGCGCGGCAAGCCAGCCCTTCAAGATAAGACGACACATAAGCTTTTGATGCGTTGTAAGAGGCCGCAGGGCCGCCTCGAATCGCTGCAATTGAAGACATCCCAACAATGTGCCCCTGCCCTCTAGAGGCAAAGTAATGATAGGCCACATTCGCTATCGCGGTGAAACCAAGCACATTGACAGCAACGGTGCTCAGTTCGTCTTCAAGAGGAAACTTCGGGTCAATACTGCCCGTGCCGGAATTTATGACAACAAGATCAACATCCCCCATGATCTCTAAAAGCTGCTTGAAAGCGTCAACTGCTTCCCTTACATCCTCTAGATCCATGGTGGCTTTGTAGGCCTTTCTCGGCAATGCTTCTGCCAGAGTATCAAGCAAGTTTGAACGCCGCCCAGTAATGCCCAGCTCATAGCCTTGGTTCGACATTTGCTGGGCAAGCTCGCGGCCAATGCCCGAGGTGGCGCCAATAATTATAGCTTTCATCTGCAATTCTCTAATGAGTTGAAAGCAGAATACTGACTTATACTGAGTCCATCAACTCGATGACAGGCGCTGCGGCCATACAAGGCGCCAATTCTTTGCCATACTCTCGGAAATAGTCGGTTTTTCCGTGCGCAGCCAAAGCCTCTTCGTCGATGTACTCTTCTAAAACAACATACACCTGTGCATCTTCTCTCGACTTGTGTATAGAGTAAAAATTACAGCCGGGCTCATTGGCATTCACTTCCTCCATCAAGCGTTTAAAAATACCTTCAAACTCTTCATTCTTGCCCGCTTGAACTTGTAGTTTTGCTGTTACACCAATAGCCATTTTGAATCCTTAAATAATATCAACTTCAATCAATTTAATTCGAGCATCTTAATCCTGACGCTATAAAACTCCCGAACCCGTTTCAACATTCTCTGGTGCTAGCTGACTAAATTGCACTTGCAACTTTTTCATGCCGCCAATCCAACGCTCATAGTCATTGGCTTTGTTCTGAAAATACTTCTTCACCACGGGGTGAGGCAAAATCATAAAATCTTCCGCGGCAAGTCCAGCTACGACACACTCCGCCACATCGGCAGCAGGTAGCATGCCGTCGATACCCGCCACACTACCGTCGGTGCCGGCCGTCATGTTGGACTCTACCGCCTGAGGGCACAGAGCAGATGCTTTGATGCCTTGATGGCCGTGAGAAATAGCCAACCACTCTGCAAAAGACAAAGCAGCGTGCTTACTCATCGAGTAACTTAGCGAACCTAACTGAGTGAGCATGCCCGCCGCAGAGGCCGTAATAAGGAAATAGCCCTCTCCTCTCTCAAGCATCTTCGGCAGAGCCGCGCGGGCCGCATAAATATGAGACTGCACGTTAATGTCCCACACTTTCTGGAAGTCTTCGTTCGATGTTTCAGCCCCGCCCATGCGGAATATTCCTGCGTTGCCGCAGTACAAATCAATTCGTCCGTGTGCGGCTTCAGTTTCTTGAATTAGACGACTCACTTCCTCTTCGCAACCCATGTCACAAACAAATACTGTTGTGTTGTCCAACTCTTCCGCCAGCGCCCGCAGGCCAGCTTCGTCTACATCCACCAACACAATTTTTTCAGGTTTGTCTTGGTGAAAACGTCGGGCCATCGCCTTGCCAATACCATTGGCGGCGCCTGTAACAATAACGACTTTTCCCTGCAGATCCATGGCTCTTTCTCTCGCAATTATTTATTTGCACGCAGCATCTCACAAGCCACCGCAAAGCAGAACATCAGCTGCTGAATGACAGGTAATCAACACAAGTGATAATGACTAGGAAATAAAACTAAGCCGACGTTTAAACTCCAGAGCCGCAAGCCATTGAACAGGCCTGCGGCACATACAATTTAGTTCAACGCTTGATACGTTAGCACTTTAAAATCTTCTCTAAGAGGCAAGGTGCCAGAGGGCAAAAGCTGAGTCATCACAAGCCCCATAAACTCTTCTTGTGGGTCTATCCAGAAAATAGTGCTCGCCAAGCCGCCCCAAAAATAGGAACCCACAGAGCCAGACGCGCCGGTGTTAGGCACGTTTAGGTCGATACCAAAACCTAGACCAAAACCAAATGAGGCCGATGACACGCCAGAATTCGGGGTTACCGTGGTGCCATCATTCAAATGAGGAATGTGATTAGAGGTCATAAGCTCGAGGGTTTTGCGACCTATTATGCGATTCCCATTCAAGCTGCCTTGGTTGAGTAGCATTTGACCAAAACGCAAGTAGTCACGAGTGCTCGACACCAAACCACCACCACCGGAGGCCATATTTGGCGCTTTCGAGAACTGACCATCTTGAGGATCATAAACGACCAGATCACCCGTTTTTGGGTCGTTATTATACGCCACGGCTAAACGGTGTAGCTTGTTCGCTGGCACGTAGAAACCCGTGTCTTTCATGCCCAAGGGCGCAAAAATTCGCTCTTGTAAAAATGCCTCTAGAGATTGCCCAGACAACACCTCAATTAACCGACCCTGAACGTCCACAGACACACTGTAAACCCAGCGTGTACCTGGTTGATACAAGAGCGGTATAGCGCTCAGCTTCTCAGTGAAATCGGCCAGGGTGTGCTCAGGGGTTTGCAGTAAACCCGCTTCTCGATACAATTTATCTACGGCTGTATTACCAAACACACCATAGGTAAAGCCGGCGGTATGGGTCAGCAACTCTTGGATGGTGGGCGCGTGATCCACATCTTCTAACTCAATGTCGTCACCGTTTGCTGATTTAAGTACCTGTAAATTAGCAAACTCAGGCATATGTTTGGAGATTGGATCCTGCAGATGAAACTTACCTTCCTCGTACAACGTCATCAGCGCTACCGCGACGATAGGCTTAGACATAGAGTAAATTCGAAATAGAGTATCTTCCGTCATTGGCAACTTGCCTTCTATGTCCTGATAACCAAAGGACTTCAGATAGGCCACGCTGTTTTTATTGGCAATGGCGCCAATCATGCCGCCGGTTTTGCCTTCATCAATATAGTGATGAAACTTCTTATCAATCAGTGTTAACCGCTTACTATCAAAACCCGCTTTTTCAGGCGACACTCGATGCAGTTTGTCAGCGTTAGCGCCGTTTAGGAGCACTAAGGAGAGGGTAATAAGGGATAAAAAAACCCTAAAGTGATTGTTCATAGATGAGCCTTATTGTTTTCAAAAGTGATTGAGGCACCCAGTCTGCCTACTACTCGACCCCTGATATCAACATCGGCTAGATTGCATTGCAACTCATTACAAATGATGACGCGCTATAAGTTTTTACCATGTTCCTCTTTGGTATCTGTACACCAAAAACAGAGGCGCAAAAAAATTGAGTACAGGCGGCAAAGCGTCTTAAGTACTTTACCGCCACCACACATTATTAACTGCCTTTCACCAAGGCATTGAATGAAGCGTTTAAGCCACTAACTCCTCAGTAGGACCAAAGAATTCGTAGTGAATTTGACCCTCTGGCACACCTAGGTCTTTAGCAATTTTCAAGGCCGAGACCATAAATGGCTTTGGCCCTAAAAAATAAAGCTCTACGTCACGATCTTTGGGCAGCTGATCAGCCACAAGCGCTTCACTGATAAACCCCTTGGCGTGCGGTGCGCAGGCCTGCTCTGGGTCACTGTACACATAATAGGGTCGTACATTCGTATTCGCCTGCGCAAGGCTGTCAACATGAGCTTTAAAAGCGTGAGTACTGCTGTTCATTGCGGCGTGGATAAAGCGAATGTCCCGCCCCGAACTCACTGCTGAGTTCAACATGCTGATGGCAGGTGTAATACCTACCCCACCGGTGAGCAAGACAATGGGTTTAGTATTACTGCGCAGGGTAAAATGGCCGCAGGGTGGCAACAAATTAACTGTATCACCCACCTCCACCGCGTCATGCATAAAGTTTGACACAGCCCCCTGCGGCTCACGCTTCACACTAATGCGCAAATAACTCTTATTGGGTGCGTCTGACAAACTGTAGTTACGGCGTGTAGGTATTCCATTCACATCAAGAATAATCGTCACGAACTGGCCTGCCTGGAATTCAGGTATGGCACCACCGTCGCTGGGCTCAAAATAGAAGGAGGTGATTACCTCACTCTCCTTAACTTTCTTCGCAACAATGAAGTCGCGCTCATCACGCCAACCGCCTGGCTTTTGCTCATTTTCCAAATACACGGCCTCTTCCGCATTAATCAGAATCCCAGCAAGCTGACCATAAGCTTTAGTCCACGCATCAAGAACCTCTGGAGTAGCATTTTCACCCAGTACGGCGGCAATTGCCTGAATCAAACAACTTCCAACGGCGTCATATTGGGAGGGCTGAATACCAAGAGAGCAGTGCTTTTGTACTATCTGATTAACCGCTTCACTGAGATTACCCAATTCATCGATGTTAGCGCCGTAGGCGATTACGGCATTCGCTAGAGCCTTAGGCTGAGTGCCTTTGCCCTGATTCGTTTGGTTGAAGTAAGGTAAAACCTCAGGGTGCTGTTCGAAGAGCAAGGGGTAAAAGTGCTTAGTAATGTCATTTGCATAAAGCTGTAAAGCCGGCACGGTGGCTTTGATGATTTCTATAGTGTGAGCTTCTAACATGTCTGTACCTCAGGCTTAAATAAAGTCCTTAATAAACTGGACTGCTTAAGGACTCTATTACAGGATTCGTGCCAATACGTAAGATACTGATTTTATTATAGTTTATTTTTAATAGGGTCATTTTGACAGCATTCAGAATGGAGTCAATAGGACAAGATTGATACATATAGACCAAATTATTTCTTCGTAGGGTGGACTCGATTCAGCTTGAATAAGTGTCAAACAGGTCGCGCAACGCCAAACTAAGTCAGAAACGACTCAAGCTTTGCGCGCTGACTTTCCAGATAGGTAATTTCCACACTATTCTTTGTGAGTTTTATAGCCCGCAAATAATCGCTGGAGGCCTGTGAGTACAAGCCCAAAGTATGGGCAATATCGGCTCGCGCGGCATAGAAAGGCTGGTAGCGTTCAAGAGGCCCTGCCAAGCCTTGCAATCGCTCAAAAGCCAGCGCCGCTCTGCCACTGTTGGCAACCACTACCGCTTGATTCAATAGCACCACGGGTGAGGGCTCAAGTTTATACAATGAGGTATATAAGAGTTCAATTTGCGCCCAGTGCGTTTCCTCCCAGGTCACAGCCTCGCAGTGCAAGGCACTGATCGCCGCTTGTATTTTATAAGGGTCTGGGGCACCTTCGGCAATTGCCCGATTTAGAATTTCACCACCCTCTAAGATTAAAGCTTGGTCCCACAGGCTGCGATCTTGCGCCTGCAAAGGTATAAAACTTTGGCGACTGGACACCCTCGCGCAACGACGCGAATCGTGCAGTAACAACAAGGCCAATAAACCACCGACCTGAGAGTGTGGCAACAAATGATAGAGCACGCGAGCTAAGCGAATAGCCTCAAGCGCAAAATCGTCACGAGTTAATGCCTGACCTTCGTAAGCGCTATAAGACTCATTGTAAATCAGATAAATAACAGACAATACCGAAGGGAGACGCGCGACTAGGGCATCACCCTCAGGCACTTCATAAGCAATACCGGCCTTCCTTATTTTTTGTTTCGCCCGAGTTAAGCGCTGCTCAATGGCTGCAGAAGAACTAAAGAAAGCCCGAGCAATTTCTTTAATACTCAACCCACAGAGAGTTTTTAGGGTGAGCGCCACGCGTACATTCTCAGACAAAGCCGGGTGGCAACAGGTGAAGATCAAACGTAAACGTTCCTCAGGAATGGCATACTCTTCCTCGGGGCACAGGTTTTGATCATGCAAGCTTGTATAAATCGCTTCATTATTTTCCGAGCGATGGCGCACAGCACTTTTGCGCAAGAGATCAAACAAGCGTCGCTTAGCGACGGTAAAAAGCCAAGCCCCTGGATTGTCAGGCAGACCAGATACCGGCCAACGTTCGGCCGCCTGTAAAAACGACTCTTGGATTGCGTCTTCTGCAAGGCTAATGTCACGTGTATGCATCATCAGAGCCGCGAGAATGGAACCAAATTGGGCGCGGAAAATTAGCGCCCAATCATGCGGAGCTTCACTCAATCCTCAAAATCCATCACAGGGCGAACTTCAATGGTGCCATAACGCGCAGTGGGAATTTTGCTCGCCCAAGTCAGTGCTTCATCCAAATTGGCACACTCAAGCATATAATAACCGCCGAGCTGTTCTTTCGTTTCAGCAAAAGGGCCGTCGGTGTAGTTTGAACTGCCGTTCCGCACTTTAATCGAAGTAGCCGTGGAAACTGGCTCTAAAGCATTGCCACCAGCCAACACGCCTGCGGCGCCTGCCTCCTCGCTGAACGCTTCATATTGCGCCATTAAAGTGGGCATATCGACATCGTCACTGTTTTCTACGCTATAAATAAGTGCTAAAAATTGCATCGGGAGTCTCCTAAGGACATTGAATAATGAGAACCAACATTGGCTCTCATTATAATGTCGTTTCAGAATCCTTCAAACAGACACTCAATACAATAAATTAAGCTGCGCCAGCCACCAGTGCGGTAAATTTCTGCTGCTGATAATCCGCGTCGCCGAAAGTGGTATTAATCATCATAAGGCGCTTCGCGTAATGCCCAACGTCCAGCTCATCGGTCATGCCCATGCCGCCGTGCAACTGAATGGCTTCACCGCCGATCAATTTACCCACGCGCCCAATCATGACTTTTAGAGCGATCACGTTTTTCTCAAGTTCGTCGCTTTGGTCCTCTGCCGAACACACAGCCCGATACAATAGCGACTTAGCTTGCTCAGCCGCCATAAACATATCCACCATGCGATGCTGCAAGACCTGAAAACTACTGATAGCGACACCAAACTGCTTGCGAGTCTTCGTATATTCGATGGTAGCCGCATTTAGCTTCTGCATAATGCCAAGGCCTTCGGCACAAATTGCTATGGTCACATCCGCAATGACCGACTTCATCAAAGCAAAGCCTTCGTCCAGCTTACCGAGGACTTGGTCGGCCGCGACAGTCACATTGTCAAACGTCAGGTTGGCCACTAACTGACCGTCCATCAAGCGATAGCTTGAGCGACTAAGGCCCGCGGCCTTCGCGTCAACCAAAATTAAACTAATGCCCGCCTCGTCCGACTGACCGCCACTGGTGCGTACTGACACTACAATTTTGTCTGCAACGGCGCCGTTAAATACCACGGTCTTTTCACCATTCACGATGAAGTTATCACCCTCACGGCGAGCACTCGTTTTAACATCCGCGAGTTCGAAGCGGCTTTGACGCTCTAGGTAGGCAAAAGCCCCCTGCAGCGAACCGTCAATAATGCTAGGGATGCAAGCTTCTTGCTGCTCCACGTTACCGCTCTTGCTCAGCAGGCCGCCAAACAACAATACGGTTGCCACAAAAGGCTCAACAACCAAGCCTTTACCCAATTCTTCCATTACGGCCATGACATCAGTAGCGCCACCATCGAAACCGCCGTGCGCTTCAGAAAAAGGAATTGACAACCAGCCTAGGTCGGCAAATGTCTGCCA
>Ga0209826_1001589_pt1 | contig 15664 bp, 15 predicted proteins | sample GOMGulsemesocosm_5_FD_184637 | JGI IMG/M metagenome (GOLD analysis project Ga0209826, IMG submission 184637) | Methane-oxidizing microbial communities from mesocosms in the Gulf of Mexico - GOM15C Gulf of Mexico (SPAdes) (version 2) | ecosystem: Environmental > Aquatic > Marine > Cold seeps... | reverse complement strand
CTAAAGATAAATCTAAAGATAAAAGCTCAATAGTTTCTTCTAAAAATAAGACAGCTAAAATAGCATTGTTAGCTCTTATTACGGCTATTGCAGGGTGTACAGGCTTATTTGTTTGGCAACAACAGCAGAATCAACTGTTGTCTCAACAAATTGAACTAAATAATACCAAGCTAGTACAGCAGTATCAAAAACAAACTAAACAAATATTAACGCAACAAAAAAATATTTTTAATCAACAGTTATCTGAAATAACAAGTCAAATAAATGTTCTCAAGGACAAGAATATTGATGAACTGAGCAAATCAGTTCAACGATTAGAGAAAAATATAAAGCAACGTCAACCTAGTGATTGGCTATTACATGAAACTGAATACCTGATTCGTATTGCCGCACGTACTTTATGGTTAGAGCATGACACAGCTACGGCAATAAGTTTACTTAAAGATGCGGATGCTCGCTTAGCCGAGTTAAACAGTCCCTCTTTTTTATCTATACGTGAAATCATTCATCAGGATATAAAATCACTTGAACTAATGCCGACACTACAAACTGATGAAATAATACTTGCTTTAATGGCAATGAATAAGCAAATAGATATTTTACCACTCACCATGATGAATCTTGGTAAAGAGCCTCATCAACGAGAAAGCCTAGAGCTATCAGATGATATTAATGATTGGCAAAGCAACCTCGCCAAAACATGGCAGCAATTTCTTGATGACTTCATTAGTATTAGCCAAAAAACAGGTACTATAGAGCCTTTAATGGCACCCGAGCAGCAAAAATACTTAAAACAAAATTTAAGTTTAAAAATTCAGTTAGCTATATGGGCTGCTAGTGAACGCAAAAGCGAGATATATCACAAAACTTTAGCCGAAATTGAACAGTGGCTTAATGAGTTTTTTGATATGCAAAATGAATATAACCAACGGTTTGCGCAAGGGCTTATTACCTTAAAAAAACAACATGTTAGTTATGATTACCCCAACGAACTTGCCGCTTTACCCGCAATTAGATCAGCATTAACTAAACAGCTGAATAGTTTACCAAATAAAGCGATTACTATTATTGAAACAGCCCCAGAAGCTACTGATGAAGTAGTTCCTAAAATTCTTAACACAATAACGGTAGATAACGCGGTAGATAACGCGGCTGAAAATGCTGCTGATAACGTTACATCGAAATTGAAAGCAGAGCCAAACGAAACTAATGAAACTAATGAAATTAAGGTAAATAATGAAGGAGGGGAGCTATGATCCGCTTTATTATTGTTATTGCTTTATTTTTTTCTGTTTTAGCACTAAGTCCACTACTGATTGACGAAAAAGGCTACATCCTAATTGCGATGGGTGAAACCATTATTGAGCTGACAGTACTTTCTGCAATAATAATATTAACTTTATTTTGTATTGGAGCATTTATTCTTGTTAAATTGTTACGAGGCGGCTTTAAAGTATGGATCAACGTTACTTTTACCCGTAGAAGGCATGGCATTGCTAATTTTAATAGAGGTTTAGCGTCCTACATACTTGAGGATTATCAAGCTGCAGAGCAATTATTTGCTAAAAGTGCTGAGCCGGCTAAACGGCAACAAAGCGCTTACTTACTTGCAGCAGCATCTTCTGCCAAGCAAGCATTAAATACTCATACTAATCATTATTTAGATTTATTAGCACAAGAAACAGCTAAATTCAAACAATCGGATCTTACTAGTCTTGTTGTTAGAGTTAAATTATTAATGAACCAAGCAAGCGATGATGCTTACGCAAAAGCTCGTGTACTAATTGACAAAAATCATAAACAAATTGGACATGATTCAAGGTTGTTAGCACTTGAAATAGATTTATGTTTAATTGAAAAGCGCTTTCAAACAGTGATTAATTATTTACCTGCTGCACGCAAAGACAAAAACATTACTGAAGTAGTCATCCAAGCATGGGAAGCTAGCGCTTTTTATGGTGCTTTTACTAATATTATATGCCAGCAAGATCAAACTCATTTACATGAATATTGGAAATCAGTTCCTCGTAAGATTAAACAACGTGAAACGGTACTTTTTGCTTATTGTCATACATTAGCCGAAAATAATATTACCGAACCATTAACGAAGTTAATTACTCCTCTATTAAAGAAACAACCTAATGCTAATTTTTTCAAGCAGCTGCGTACACTACCTATTAAGCAAAGTGAACCATTGATCGCGCTTGTACAAAAACATTTACATAATAACAATAGTCAGAGCCAAAATGCCCAGTGGTTTAGTTGTTTAGGGCACTTAGCCGTAATGAGTGAACAATGGACTATGGCTGAAAAAGCTTTTAGAAGCTTGATAAACCTTGAAGGTAAACAGTATGATAAACAAGATTTATGCGCCTTAGCAACAGCGCTAACTAAGGACGGCCAGCATAAAGAAGCTAACGAAGTTTGGCTAAAGTTAAGCGCTTTGTAATAACGCCTTCAATAATTCAATAATTCAATAACTCACGACAAATCACCTATTGCGCCTGAGGGTCTATATTCCGTCACCTTCGTGGTGTTTTAACCGAAGATGACGGGTGCAATGAATACTTAGTAATACTTAAATAAAAGCAAATGCATCTGCATACATGCGATCTAACAATGCACCATGTTCAACAAAATCACTACGAATACAGCTAACCATGTCAAAGCGTCCCGCAAGATAAATATCATAAGCGTCTAAATTAATAATGTCGTGCATAGCCACTTTATGCACTAAGCCAGTTTTACCTTGCCAGTTAGTCTTATTATCAGTTTCGCTAATATGCTCAATAACGGGTATAAACTTGGCGTGTGGTAATTCAGCAATAATTTTCGCTGTTTCTTCTAATTCATAGGCAGCTGATAGCTCACGTAAGCCCCAATACACCATAATATGACGTTGAGACTTTTGTTCTGCTAAGTATTTGAGCATAGAGTTTATGTATGAAAAGCCAGTTCCACCCGCTAAAAGTAGTAATGGGCGCTCACTATCAGTACGTAAATGTGCATTACCTAAAGGTATCTCTATAGTCACGGGTTTATTGTCAGCTTGTGCTGATTTTATGCGTTCAACAACTCGCATTGGATAACTGTCAGCAACAAAGGCTCCTATTTGCAGTTCAATTAAATCACTGTTGGGTGAGCTAGCAATTGAAAATGGGCGCTTGTCCTCATCACTCATCACAAAATTTAAATATTGCCCAGGGAGAAAGTCAACTTTCTCACTTGGCTTTAATAACACTTTAAAAACATGAGTTGTTAATGATGTTAACAACTCTACCTGACAACTAACTGTATTCATGCTTGGTAACCTAATTTTATTTGTTCTGCTCAGGGAAAATATCTAAATCATCCCAAATATCATCTACTTGTTGCTTAATAGCTTCATCCATTACAATGGGCTCTCCCCATTCTCTGTGAGTTTCGCCCGGCCATTTATTGGTGGCATCTAAGCCCATTTTAGAGCCTAAGCCTGAAACTGGTGAGGCAAAATCTAAATAATCTATCGGTGTGTTTTCAATTAACACCGTATCTCTGCTTGGATCCATACGTGTTGTCATCGCCCAAATTACATCTTTCCAGTCTCTAGCGTTAATGTCATCATCGCAAACAATGACAAACTTTGTGTACATAAATTGACGTAAGAAAGACCAAACTCCCATCATCACACGTTTAGCATGGCCTGCGTACTGCTTCTTAATAGTCACCACGGCTAAACGATAAGAGCAACCTTCTGGCGGTAAGTAAAAATCTTGAATCTCTGGAAATTGTTTCTGTAAAATAGGCACAAACACTTCATTTAATGCCACGCCTAAAATAGCAGGTTCATCAGGTGGACGGCCCGTATAAGTACTATGATAAATGGGATCTTTGCGCATAGTAATATGTGTTACGGTAAAGACAGGGAAATTATCAACTTCATTATAATAACCAGTATGATCACCATAAGGCCCTTCTGGCGCTGTTTCTTCTGGATCTAAATAACCTTCTAAAATAATTTCTGCTGTTGCGGGTACTTGTAAGTCATTACTGATTGATTTAGTAACTTCTGTTTTAGCCCCTCTAAGTAAGCCAGCAAAGGCATATTCTGACAGGGTGTCTGGCACAGGAGTCACAGCGCCTAAAATGGTGGCAGGATCAGCACCTAAGGCGACAGAAACAGGATATTTTTCACCAGGATTTGTCTTTTTAAATTCTTGAAAATCTAGCGCACCACCGCGATGTGACAACCAACGCATGATAACTTTATTTTTTGATAAAACTTGCTGACGGTAAATACCTAAATTTTGTCGCTCTTTATGAGGGCCTTTAGTAATCGTTAAGCCCCAAGTAATTAAAGGAGCAACATCACCCGGCCAACAAGTTTGAATCGGTAGTTTGGTTAGGTCTACGTCATTACCACTTAGTATTATTTGCTGACAACGTGCTTTTTTAATTATTTTAGCTGGCATATTAAGTACCTGCTTATACACAGGTATTTTGCCTAGCGCATCACGAAAACCTTTTGGTGGCTCAGGCTCTTTCAGCATCGCTAATAATTTGCCAACATCACGCAAAGCATTAACATCTTTCTGTCCCATGGCAAGTGCTACTCGTTCTGGCGTGCCAAATAAATTAGTGAGTACAGGCATACTATAGGGCTGACCATTTTCATCAACGGCATTTTCAAACAGTAATGCTGGGCCTTCAGCACGCAAAGTTCTATCGCTAATTTCAGTCATGGTGAGGTGAGTTGAAATAGGCGCAGTAATGCGTTTGAGTTGCCCAATTTTTTCTAATTGACTAATAAAGTCTCTTAAATCGTTATATTTCATAGGTGTTATTAATGTTTTAGTGAATGCTTTAATCGTAAAAGTTTTAAAAACAAAAAAACCAGCCTAGGTGACTGGTTTTCCATCAATAGTAAAAGTTACTTTCGCTTCATTGAGTCAAAGAATTCATTATTGGTTTTGGTCATGGCTAATTTATCAATAAGAAACTCGATAGCACCAACCTCATCCATTTCATGTACAATTTTTCGTAAAATCCACATTTTTTGTAATTCATCAGGCTTAGTAATTAACTCTTCACGACGGGTACCACTACGGTTAATGTTAATAGCAGGAAAAACTCGTTTTTCTGAAATTTTACGTGACAGGTGTAATTCCATATTACCTGTGCCTTTAAACTCTTCGTAGATAACTTCATCCATTTTCGAACCCGTTTCTACTAACGCAGTGGCGACAATAGTTAAACTACCACCTTCTTCAATATTACGTGCCGCACCAAAGAAGCGTTTAGGGCGATGTAAGGCATTAGCATCAACACCACCCGTTAGAATTTTACCTGATGAAGGTATTACGGTGTTATAAGCACGAGCTAAGCGCGTAATTGAATCAAGTAAAATAATTACGTCTTTTTTATGTTCTACTAAACGTTTTGCTTTTTCAATAACCATTTCAGCTACTTGAACATGACGACTAGCTGGCTCATCAAAAGTAGAAGCAATAACTTCACCTTTAACTAAGCGTTGCATTTCAGTCACTTCTTCAGGGCGTTCATCAATTAACAAGACCATAAGCTCAGCATCGGGGTGATTGTGAGCAATACTTTGTGCAATGTTTTGTAATAATAATGTTTTACCCGCTTTTGGCGGTGCTACAATCAAACCACGTTGTCCTTTACCAACAGGAGAAGCTAGATCTAAAACTCGAGCGGTAATATCTTCTGTTGAACCGTTACCTCGTTCCATAACCATGCGATCAGTGGGATGAATAGGTGTTAGATTTTCAAATAAAATTTTATTGCGGGCATTTTCAGGACGATCAAAGTTTACTTCTGTCACTTTTAACAAGGCAAAATAACGCTCACCTTTTTTCGGTGAACGGATCTTGCCTTGAATAGTATCACCAGTTCGCATACTGAAACGGCGAATCTGGCTTGGAGACACATAAATATCATCAGGGCCAGCTAAATAAGAAGAGTCGGCAGAGCGTAAAAACCCGAAGCCATCTTGTAAAATTTCTAAAACACCACCACCAAAAATATCATTGTCATTTTCAGCATGTTTTTTCAAAATAGCAAAAATAATATCTTGTTTACGGGCTCTAGCGAGGTTCTCTAGCTTCATTGATTCAGCTAATTTAACCAGTTCATTAATGGATTTTTCTTTCAGTTCGGTAAGGTTCATAGGGGTTTTTAAACTATTTGTAAGTGATTGTTAGTTACACCGGGCGACAGGCATTAAGTTTTTACCGTCGAGGGCATTTCATAAATAAAAGAGAATGGGTATATAGATATGCTGTTTTTACTCAGAGTTTAAATTTAGCATTAAATTTAAACAAGGTAAAGAGACTATTCATGAAAGCTAAAGTTTTTGCATTAAAAGATAAAGGTAAAAAAACCAGTAAGAATATTAATATTCTTACTGGTTTTTATTTTTACATACAAATTATAAATTATAAATTTTTATCTAAAAACTCTTTTAATTGTGTTTTTGATAATGCACCCACTTTAGTATCAATAATTTCACCACCTTTAAATAATAATAAAGTTGGAATACCTCGTACGCCATATTTTGGTGGTGTAGCTGGGTTTTGATCTATATTTAATTTACCTACTGTTACTTTGCCTTCATATTCAGTAGAAATATCATCAAGTACTGGTGCTATCATTTTACAAGGACCACACCATTCAGCCCAAAAATCAACTAAAACTAAACCTGATGCCTGTAAAACATCTGCTTCAAAACTATCATCAGTTAGCTGAACAATTTTATCGCTCATTTTATTCTCCATAGATCATGGCAATAATGCCAATCTGTTAATTTGAGTATATATCAATTCAAGATATGAATTTTAGAGATATATTACCTTTAGTGCCCTTTAGTATAGTATCTATGTGGGGTTTCATTATTAATATTTCAAGCTTGTTTATTCAACATTGATATTAAATTTATTTATTGCTTAAAATAGGCAACTATTACCTCAACAAAAATGCTAAGCTAGCGCCATGAAAAAAACACATTTAACAGAAACAAAATTCGCTGATTTAAATCTTGCTCCGCAAGTTGTCACTGGATTAGAAGCCATGGGCTTCGAATATTGTACGTCTATTCAGGCGAAGTCTTTACCTATATTACTTCAAGGCACTGATATTGCTGGACAAGCACAAACAGGTGAAGGTAAAACCATTGCTTTTTTAGCCGCAACCTTCCATCATTTACTGCAAAAAGAAGCACCAAAACATAATCAACCCCGCGCATTAATTATGGCACCAACACGAGAATTAGCTATTCAAATTCATCGTGATGCTATTGAAATGTCAAAAAGTACAGGCTTACGCCTTGGTGTTGTCTATGGCGGAGAAGGCTATGAAAGCCAACGCTTAGAGCTAGAGCAAGGTGTTGATATCTTAATTGGCACGTGTGGGCGATTACTCGATTACATGAAGCAAGGTGTTTATAACATCAAAAACCTTGAAGTTATTGTACTTGATGAAGCGGATAGAATGTTTGATTTAGGTTTTATCAAAGATATTCGCTATATGTTTAACAAAATGCCTCCCGCTACTGAGCGCTTAAGCATGTTGTTCTCAGCAACCTTATCATTCCGTGTTAAAGAACTTGCTTTTGAACACATGAACGAGCCAACCAGTGTTGAGGTTGAGCCAGAGCAAAAAACTAATACCCGTATTAGTGAAGAGTTATTCTATCCTTCTAATGAAGATAAAATGTCACTTTTACAAACCTTAATAGAAGAAGATTGGCCAGAAAAAGCCATTATTTTTGCTAACACCAAACATGTTTGTGAAAAAGTTTATGATCACTTAGTTGCTGATAAGTTGCGTGTTGGGTTATTAACGGGTGATGTTCCACAGAAAAAACGCTTAAAAATATTAGAACAATTCACTGAAGGTAGTATAGACTTTCTTGTTGCTACTGATGTTGCTGCGCGTGGTTTACATATACCAGCGGTTACTCATGTTTTTAACTATGACTTACCAGATGACTGTGAAGATTATGTGCATCGTATTGGCCGTACGGGTCGTGCTGGAGCAAGTGGCCATGCTATTAGTTTAGCGTGTGAGCAATACGTTTTTAACTTACCTGCTATCGAAACTTATATCGAGCATGAAATCCCCGTCACTAAGTATTATCATGATGCCTTGCTTGATGATTTACCTCGACCTAAACCTCGCCAGCGTCGCTATAAATCTAATAATGGTAGAACGAGTGGTAATAGACAGAGTGGAAATCGTAGCAATAGTAATTATCGTGGTCGCCGCTGATTGACGCTGTAATTAATCTCGCTAAATTACCACAGTATGATCATAATCATTATGCTGTGGTAGATTTAGGCTCTAATAGTTTTCACTTATCCATTATCTGTTTAACCGATAATAAAATAGAAACGGTAAATAAGGTTAAAAATAAAGTTCGCTTAGCTGCAGGCTTAAATAATCAAAATGAACTCAGTCAAGAGGCTATGACACGAGGGTTAGATTGTTTATTTTTATTTACGCAATACCTTAAAAACATCCCCAAAGAAAATATATGCATTGTTGCTACTGCTGCCCTTAGAATTGCAATAAACCGCGATAACTTCATTAATAAAGCCAATAAATTTTTACCTGTAAAGATCAAACTGCTTAATGGTGAGCAAGAAGCTAATATTATATATAGCGGCGTTGCTTATACTTGTGAAAATAATTTTAAACAAAAGCGATTAGTACTTGATATAGGCGGCGCTAGCACTGAATTAATTGTTGGTCAAAATCATCAAGCCAACAGGGTCGTTAGTTTAAATTTAGGCTGTGTGAGTTTTCGAGAAAAATACTTTATTGACGGACAGCTAACAGAAAAAAACTTTTTGATGGCTATCCATGCAGCGAGTAATATCATTAAACCTATCTGCACAGGTTTTATTAAATTTGGCTGGCAATCGGTTGTTGGCAGCTCTGGCACAATAAAAGCATTAACTGAAATATTAACTTTTCGTCAACAAGCCCCTATAATCACCGCTGATTTTTTGCAAGAAATAAAGGCGTCACTTATTGCCTGTAAAAATATTGAGACAATTACCGATGATAGTTTAGCTTTTAAAGGTTTGCGTACAGATAGAATACCTGTATTAGCCAGTGGTTTAAGTATTTTAATCGCACTCTTTAATTGCTTAGAAATTAAAGAGCTTGGTTTATCTTCTGGCGCTCTGCGTGAAGGCTTGTTGTATAATATATTGCCAAATTCATTATTAAACAAACAAGAGTGCGATTACACGATAAAATAAGGGACGATTAAAGAAGCGGGCGATTAAAACCCCGTTTACAGCGAATCTTCTTTTAACCATCTTGCTACTTGTTTAGCAAAGTAGGTCAATATACCGTCAGCACCTGCCCGTTTAAAGGCTAATAATCCCTCCATAACGCAAGGCTTTTCTGCTAACCAACCATTTTGAATAGCGGCTATATGCATGGCATACTCGCCACTGACTTGGTAAGCATAAGTTGGTACTTGAAAGGTGTCTTTAACTCGACGAACAATATCTAAATAAGGCATACCAGGTTTAACCATCACCATATCTGCACCTTCAGCAATATCTTGTGCAACTTCATGAAGAGCTTCATTGCTATTGGCAGGATCCATTTGATAAGTATGCTTATCGCCTCCTTTAAGGTTACCCGCTGAGCCGACTGCATCACGAAATGGGCCATAGTAATGAGAAGCATACTTAGCCGAATAAGCTAAAATTTTAGTATTCACAAAACCATTTGCTTCCAAACCTTCACGGATAGCACCAACTCGACCATCCATCATATCTGACGGAGCAACAATATCAGCACCTGCTTGTGCGTGTGATAAAGCCTGTTTTACCAATATTTCTTTAGTTATATCATTTAAAACATAACCTTTTGCGCCAGCTTTATTGTCATTATTATCGCTTAAAATACCGTCTTGACCATGAATAGTAAACGGATCTAAGGCGATATCGGTGATCACAGCCAATTGTGGGAATTTAGCTTTTAATGCACGGACAGTACGCTGAGCTAAACCTTCTGGGTTATAGGACTCTTCAGCCATCAGTGATTTTTTATCGCTTGGTGTTACGGGAAAAATAGCAATAGCGGGGATGCCTAAATTAACTAACTCTTGAGCCTCTTCTAGTAAAAGGTCAATACTCTTGCGTTCAACACCAGGCATTGAGCTAACAGCTTCTCGTTGATTTTTCCCTTCTAAAACAAAGACAGGATAAATTAAATCATCGACTGTTAATTGATTTTCTGCCATTAAACGGCGAGTATATTCATCTTTACGCATACGTCGCATACGTCGCGCAGGGTACTGACCAAATGTTGATGAAGCAGGAATATTATTACTAGAATTCATAAGGTTATTCTTCTATATATTGATAAAATTGAGTTTGGTTTCGTCCAGCATTCTTCGCTTTGTACAAAGCTTTATCTGCATTAGCAAAAAGTTGTTCTGGCTGTATGGCCGGTTGTTGCGCATAGGTGCTGATCCCTGCACTAATAGTTATCGATATTTCGATAACTATATTTTCAGTACTTTTATAAAAACAAGGTTGCTTGGCAATATCCTTTCTTAATGCTTCTGCTAAAGCAATAGCTCCAAGGCTGTCAGTATCAGGTAGAATTAAACAAAACTCTTCACCACCATAACGAAAAGCCATGTCAGCACTACGTTTTAAGCACTTTTTAATATGCTCACCTAGCCATACTAAACATTGATCTCCTGCTAAGTGACCATGAGTGTCGTTAACTACTTTAAATAAATCTATATCGATTAGTACTAAACTAAGTGTTGTGAGGTTACGCTTACTGCGACGATATTCAGCCAGAATTCTTTGATCATAGGAGCGACGATTAAATAGTCCAGTTAATTCATCTAAAGTATTTTTTTGTTTAAGCTCGCTATTCACCTCTTCTAATTCGTGAAGGGCTATATTTAACTCTAGAGTTCGCTCTTGAACTTTTTCTTCTAATTGGTCTTGGCTTACTTGCTGCTTTTGCAATAATAATTGGCGAGCTTGTTCAGATAATTGATTAGTTGTTTGAGTTTTTGCTAACATTTTAGATAGTTTTTTATTAACTTTAATAAGTTTAATAAGTTTATGATTATAAAACCTACTACAAAAAAAGAGCAACACAAGGCAGAATATAAAGCCGAAGCCTTGTAAAAATAACATATTAAATTGAGAGCTAAAATCAATCACTTTATATATCAAAAACCTTTTCAGCGTTAATAGTAGTTTGGCAAGCAATCTCTTGCGAGTCAATAGTGGTTATTATTGCCAGTTGCTCAACCACATAGGGTAAATAACTGGGCTCATTACGGCTACTTTTTGGCCGAGGCTTTATAGTTCTAGGGGTTAAATAGGGTGCATCAGTTTCAATTAACAATCGGTTTAGCGGAATAAGATTCACAATATCTCGTAATTCTTGCCCTCTACGTTCATCACATAACCATCCTGTTATACCAATATACATACCTGCAGACAAACATTGCTGTAGCTCTTGCTTATTACCGGTAAAGCAGTGTGCCACCATCGCTGGAACTTTATCAATAAATGGCTTAAGTTCTGAAAACCAAGTTTCAAAGGCATCTCTTTGGTGTAAAAATAATGGCATATTTAATTGAGCAGCTAAGTTAATTTGAGCTTTGAAAACTTTAACCTGTTGTTCTGGCGTAGAGAAGTTACGATTAAAGTCTAAACCACACTCACCAAGTGCTTTTATTTCTTTTTGATGAGCCAGTTGTGTCAGTTGTATTAAATAGTCATCATTGACATTTTTGGCATCATGGGGATGTACTCCTGCTGTGGCATAAAGTGTTTGTGGAAATTGCTGTTGGTATTCACGACACAAGCGTAACGCTTGCTGACTTTCTTTTACGTTTGTACCCGTTATCAACAAACGTGTTACACCGCGCTCTTTGGCTCTGAGAATAATATCGCGACGATCTTTATCAAAGCGTTTGTTGGTTAAATTAACACCTATATCAATTAGCATAAATTACTCAGAACACTATTTAACTTGTGTAATATGAATAGCGCGGTAATTTGCATCTTTATACTCATAATAATAGATAGCACTAAGTGTCCCTTTTTTCAGATAAGTAGTGCTCAAGAGTTAATCTCTTCTTTAAGAGCTTCTTCTTCAGATTCTTTATGGTTTAATGACGCAATAATAACACCCACTTCAAAAAGGATGAGCATAGGAATAGCTAGCATTGATTGTGAAATAATGTCTGGTGGTGTTAGTAACATACCAAGTACAAAGGCACCTACCGCAACGTAAGGGCGTTTTTCTCTTAAGCTTTTTGGTGTAGTGATACCTGTCCAACATAACAAAATTATGGCAATGGGAATTTCAAAAGCGGCACCAAAAGCAAAAAAGAGTTTTAAAACAAAGTCTAAATAACTACTAATATCTGTGGCAATAACCACCCCGTCAGGCGCTACTGAAGTAAAGAATTCGAACACGACAGGAAAAACGATGAAATAAGCAAACGCGATACCACCATAAAATAAAAGTGTTGAGCCTAACATCAAAGGGGCAATAAGTTTTTTTTCGTTACGATACAAGCCGGGAGCTACAAAAGACCAGACTTGATACAAAACATAAGGCATGGCAAGAAAAACGGATAACACCAGCGTTAATTTAAAGGGTGCAAAAAAGGGTGATGCAACATCGGTTGCAATCATTTGAGAGCCTTCAGGCATGGTTGCGAGTAAAGGCATGGCAAGATATTGATAAATATCTTGAGCAAAATAAGCCAAACTACAAAAGACAATGAGTATGCCTAATACAGCACGCAATAAACGTGTTCTAAGCTCAAGAAGGTGTTCAAAAAGTGTTGAGCTTTTTACGGATTGTGACTGTTGAGAAGGGGAGCCCATGTCTATTACTTATGCTCTTTTTCTAATGATGGCTGTTGCTCTGATAATGGTGTATTTATATCTACTTCATCTACTTCGGTGACATGTTTAATATCATCGTCAACAGGTAATGCTGATTGACGACTTTGCGTTGCTAATGAAGAGGTGATTAGTGAATCTAATTCGCTAGTATCGATCTTTTTAAATGGCTCATTAACTGACGCAGCGGCTTCTTGCAATGATTTAAGTGACTCTGCCAGTTCTGGACTCAAATTAGTCATATCACCTTGCTCAGCTTTTTTTAAGTTAGCATGCAATTCATGTATACGAAGTTCTTCTGATAATTCTGACTTAACCGTATCACTAAACTTTCGTACACCACCAATCCAGTTTCGGACAGTACGTATCGCTACAGGTAGACGTTCAGGGCCAAGAACAACTAACCCCATGATCCCGATAAGTATTAACTCCCAAAAACCAATATCAAACATCAACTATGCCTGACTGTTTTCTTTTTGATTTTCTTTGGCTTTATTAATACTAGTATCAATAGTGCTATCCGCTAAGGTGTCTGATGTTTTCTCTACTGATTGAGTTGAGCCTTTCTCATCACCTATGGCATTTTTAAACCCTTTAACCGCTGAGCCTAAATCACCACCTAAGTTCCGTAATTTTTTAGTACCAAATAACAATACAACAATGACAGCAATAATTAATAATTGCCAAATACTGATCCCACCCATAACAAACTCCTATAATCTACTAATGACGTCATTATTTTTTATTATACACCTAAATGAAAAAAATTAAGACCTGAAACGAGTAAAAGCATGCTTTCAATGACAAAATCATGCGTTAAAATAATATTTGTTTTTATATAATTAGTTAAGCGTATGATTTTATTATATTATATATGACTTTCCTGACTATTTTTTGGGGTTTACTAATGTGGTATCCTTGACCAAAATCACAGCCAACAGATTGCAGTTTATTCATTACATCTTCACTCTCAATCCCTTCTGCCACTAATCGGTAGCCAAACTGCTCACCTAAATCAAGTAAAGCCTTCACTAATGAAAGGTTTTTGTTGTTGTGTTTTAAGGTTCGAATAAATTCACGATCTAATTTAATAAACTCAAAAGGATAACTGTGTAAAAAGCTAAAAGATGAGATGCCTGATGCATAATCGTCTAGTGCTAAACGCACCCCTAAATTTTTTAATTTCCGCAAACCTTGCAGTGCAAGCTCATTGTGTTGATAAAAAGCGGCTTCATTAAATTCTAAAATGAGTTTTTGCGGCTCAAAATCCTGTGCTTTAATTAAGGTGATTAAACTGTCTAATTGGTTAACTTGTGCTAAATGACGACCAGAAATATTAATGGCAATAAAGGAGTGTTGATGTTGATTGTCGTGTCTCCAAGCATACAGTTGTCGTGAAACTTCTTCTACAACCCAACTTTCAATCAGTAAAATAATACCTGTTTCTTCAGCAAGAAATAAAAATTCACTTGGTGCAAGCAAGCCTTTTTCTGGATGCTGCCAGCGTAATAATGCTTCAAAACCTATGGTTGTTGAATTATCTAAATTAGAAATTTCTTGGTAGTGTAATTCAAATTGTTGCAGCTTAATGGCAGTGCGAAGCTCTTGCTCAAGTGCCATTGTGGCAATAAGTTTTTCATGCATGCTTTCATCAAAAAATACATATCGGCCACGGCCTAAGCTTTTTGCTTGGTACATAGCGGCATCAGCATCACGTAAAATTTCGTTAGCACTTTTATATTCTCTACTGCAGATCGCAATACCAATACTAGCATTTGAATATAAAGTGTTACTTTCAATTGTGTAAGGCTTTTCAATTGCGTTAATTATACGTTCAGCAACTTCTTCAGCATCATCTAACTTCAGTGAGTCCAATAAAATAACAAATTCATCTCCACCAAGTCGGGCTAATACATCATTATCACGAACACAAGCACGTAAACGATCAGCAATTTCAATTAAAAACAAATCACCAGCATGATGGCCTAAGGTATCATTGATCAGTTTGAATCGATCAAGATCGATAAATAGTACTGCAAAGCGTTGATTAGGCTTGTGCTTTAGTTGTTGGACTGCATAGCTAAGCCGATCTGAAAACATGGCTCGGTTAGGAAGTTTAGTTAATGCATCATGATGGGCTTCAAAATATAGCTGCTGCTCTGCTTTACGACGTTCAACCATTTGTATGCGTAAATTTGAATTTGATATTTGTAATTCTTTTGTTCGTTCAGCCACTAAAGTTTCTAGCTCCTTAAGGTGCTGCCGCTTTAGTTCTTTTTTATGTGCCTTTTCTTGTTTAAGTTGTTGATTAGCTTGTTGTAGCTCTTTCAACAAAGACTGCACTTGGTGCAATTCTTGTGGTGCACTTGACTGTTGTTTGTCCCTTGATTCCATCAAGGCCCCCATTTTACCCTTCTAGCTCTATTTAAGCCGTTTAAAATAGCTTTTCTTTACCGAAAGGTTTTATTAGTCTTATTTTTAACTATTCAGTGTAACAAATTTTTTATATTTGGCTAGTATAAAAGTATTAAAAAGATAATTATTAACTTAGTCTCTATTGTATTTTTATCATGATGTTTTCCAACTATCTGTTCAGGCGCCATCGCTTTTAAAACGGGATATTCAATTAATAGACCAAGCAATTAATAGGGCAAGAGGGTGGAGGGGTATACCCAAGCCACTTCAAGATGCGAGTTTCAGGACGCCTGAGCGATTCATGATCAAGGCGCGTATTTTATTAATGGTTGTTC
>Ga0209826_1001586_pt1 | contig 15678 bp, 10 predicted proteins | sample GOMGulsemesocosm_5_FD_184637 | JGI IMG/M metagenome (GOLD analysis project Ga0209826, IMG submission 184637) | Methane-oxidizing microbial communities from mesocosms in the Gulf of Mexico - GOM15C Gulf of Mexico (SPAdes) (version 2) | ecosystem: Environmental > Aquatic > Marine > Cold seeps... | reverse complement strand
GGCAGATCTTTTTCTATTAATTTTTGACATTCTTGCTCATAAGTATCAAAGCAAGTGAATAGAAAATCGACATTAGCATGGTCAAAGTTATATTCAGACATTTCGACTTCATTTTGATGAAATACATCACCATAAGTGACAACGCCTTGTGGGCCTTTAGTCCATACCAAGTCATAAACACTTTCAACCCCTTGAATATACATAGCGATACGCTCAAGACCATAAGTTAATTCACCACTTACAGGTTTACACTCTAAACCACCGACTTGTTGGAAATAAGTAAACTGAGAGACTTCCATGCCATTAAGCCAAACTTCCCAGCCAAGTCCCCATGCACCTAAAGTAGGGGATTCCCAATTGTCTTCAACAAAACGTACATCATGCTCAAGTAAATCTAAACCTAAATGTTTTAGAGAGCCTAAGTATAGTTCCTGAATATTATCAGGAGAAGGTTTTAAAATAACCTGAAACTGATAATAATGTTGTAAACGCATTGGGTTTTCGCCAAAACGACCATCAGTCGGTCTTCTGGAAGGTTGCACATAAGCAGCATTCCAAGGCTCGGGGCCAATAGCACGTAAAAAAGTCGCAGGATGAAATGTCCCTGCACCTACTTCTTGATCCAAAGGTTGCAATAAAATACAGCCTTGTTCAGACCAATATTGTTGTAAGGCAAGGATCAGTCCTTGAAATGTAGATAAATCGTTGTTTGTGCTAGACACGGCGATTACTTAATTGGGAATAAAAACCGTCAATTATAGCTCAATTATAGGGTGTATAAAATCTCTGTTTTCAAATGATTAAGGGAAACGTACAATAGATTTTTGATTGCTAATGATTTAATAAACAACAATGACAACTCAATTTATTCAAAACAGAGTTAAAACCCCACTTATTACGCTATTAGCTGTTTTTTGTTTAAACAGCTCGATAGGGAATGCTAACGAAAGTACTTATAAGCCTTTTATTAAGGGTTCATTTGAACAAATTCAGCAGGAAAATAAAGACAGACCTTATATTATCGCTTTCTGGTCAATCACTTGTGCTTATTGCATGAAAGAGTTGGCATTATTTGGCGAGTTAATGGAAAAATATCCGCAGATTAAATTAATTACCATAAGTACGGATGCTTTTTTTGAAGATGAATCGGTTGATAGATTGTTAGAAACTAAAAGCCTTACAGGAACGGAGACTTGGGTTTTTGCCAATAATCATGTTGAAAAATTGTATTTTGATATTAATCCAAACTGGCGTGGCGAGTTACCACTGACGTACTTTTTTGACCAAGAAGGCTCAATGATTAAGCATATGGGGGTTGTTAATGAAGGTGAGTTAGTGGCATGGTTAAATGAGCAGGTTAATTAAAAAAACAATAACCTTTGTTATTTGCGCTTATTGAACTAATATTTATAATACTAATAAACTATTAAGGTTTTTGACAGTTGATGACTTATCATATAAATGTTCTCGCAATTGACGATGATAAGTTTATCCAAAAAGTTATTAGTAAGTCGCTCAGTTCTGATAGTTTAGTTGTTCGTACAGCGAATGACGGAGAATCAGGTATAGAAGAAGCTATTCGAAATGTGCCTGACCTTATTCTTCTTGATGTGGAAATGCCAGGTATTAATGGTTATGAGACCTGTATTCGCCTACGAGAAATAGAACAAACTAAAAATATCCCTATTATCTTTTTATCCTCCCGTAGTTCTTTACAAGAGCGTATGCAAGGCTATGAAGTTGGAGCAGATGATTATTTAGTCAAGCCCTTTGAAAAAGAAAATCTGTTAGTTCGTGTCAATATTCTTGTCAAATTTCATAATGAACGAGAAGAGCTTCGGAAGCAGTATGAACTAGCCCATCAAAATGCAATGACTGCTTTGACAGGGGCAGGGGAATTAGCATTAGTTATTCATTTTTTAGAAAAAAGTCATTCATATCACGCTATTAACGATTTGGCTCAAGGATTATTAGAAAGTACTGATCAGTTAGCAATTGAATGTTGTGTCATGATTGTTGAGAGCAGTCGTTTGCTTTGGTATTCATCAGAAAACACGACAATTAGTCCTTTAGAAAAAGAACTGATTGAAATGTGTGATAAAGAGTCGCGCTTTTTAGATTTTGGTAATAGAACTATTATTAATTATCCTAAAGTCAGTTTACTGGTTAAAAATATGCCATTAGATGATATGGAACGTTATGGCAGGATTAAAGACCTTTTGCCTTTACTACTTTCGTCAGCAAATTCCAAGATTAATGCATTAATTACCCAAGAAGCTCTTATTCAACAGAGCAGCCACTTATTTGAGTCCTTTAGAAAAATTCGTAATAACCTCTTTTATCTGGGTTCAACTATTGTAAAAAATAGAGATGATAGTGTTGAATTGATGAATACTTTAACTCAGGAACTAAACTGTGATTTTTTACGTATGGGTTTAGAAGAAGATCAAGAAGCTTATCTTCTCAATCGCATAGACACGGCTCTTGAAAATGTAATGGAAGAAATGGATGCGGGGTTTGAAATACGTCAGGCCTTATCTTTTATCCGAACTAACATTAATATAACACTGGAAAAACAAGAACAACTATACACTGCATTTATCGATAGTCTTGCAACGGAAGTTGCTGAACAAAGCAGTGAGCTAGATGATAATATAGAGCTTTTTTAAAGTTAAAATAATAATTCCCCCTCAGGTCAATACAAATCCACAGGATCAACATCTAAAGACCAGCGTGCCTTTTTAGCTTCTTTGAGTCGATATAATTCAGGAATAAGTTGGCCTAATAATAATTGTAGGTTTTTACGATGATTATTCTGCAATAACAACTGGAAATGATAGTTACCTGCACGTTTTGCCATAGGCGCTGAAACAGGGCCTAATACCAAGGTATTATGAGTTTCCATGTTTTGAATAATCTCACATACTTTTTTTAATAAGTTTTGTGGGTCGATAGGATTGGTAGCATACACTCTTAATAAAGCTTGTGAACTATAGGGCGGCAACATAGCTTGTTGGCGTTCAACAAGTGCCGATTGGGCAAAGCTGTTATAACCTTGTTTAAGCAAAACTGTTAATAAGGGATGTGCAGGCTGTCTTGTTTGTAAAATTACTTTTCCTGGTTTTTCTGCACGCCCCGCACGCCCTGCTACTTGAACAATCAATTGAGCCAATTTTTCTGTGGCATGAAAATCAATACTAAATAAACCACTATCCACATCTAAAATAGCTACTAAGGTGACATTAGGGAAATGATGGCCTTTAGCTAACATTTGAGTACCTAAAATAATATCTACTTTGCCTTGATTGATTTGATCTAAATGGTTTTCAAGTGCGCCTTTACGTTGAGTCGAGTCTCTATCTAACCGGACTATTCTTTGTGATGGAAACAGAGAGTGTAAACTTTTTTCTACCCGTTCTGTTCCTAAGCCTAAAGGTTTAAGTTCTCCCGTTTTGCAGGAAGGACATTGATTAGATAAATGTTGTTGATAACCGCAGTGATGGCAACGCAGTCGTCTTTCATCAAAATGAATCACTAAACTAGTATCACAATGATGACAACGAGCAACCCAGGCACAGGAATGACAAATTTGTACGGGGGCAAAACCTCGTCGATTTAAAAATAATAAAACCTGTTCTTTTTTAGCTAAAGTTTTCTTGATTTGAGCTATTAAAGGGGGAGAAAGTCCATCTTGTAATTGTTGATTACGAATATCAAACAGTAAAAACTTAGGCTTAATGGCAGCGCCCGCTCGTTCTGATAAATGTAATAGTTGATAGCGTTTATTTTGAGCGTTATACAAACTTTCTAATGAGGGTGTTGCCGTACCTAAAATAACAGGAATATTAAGTAATTTGCCCCTAACAATCGCTAAATCACGCGCTGAAAATCGAAAGCCTTCTTGTTGTTTAAAAGATGAATCATGTTCTTCATCTAAAATAATAAGGCCAGGTTTTTTTAATGGAGTAAATAGAGCTGAGCGGGTGCCCAGTAAAATTGAGCTATGCCCTTGTTGCATTTCTAGCCAAGCACTGTGTCGTTGTGTTTCTGTTAGCTTGGAATGCGAACGAGATAAAGCGACAGAAAAACGTTGTTTAAAACGGTCTTCCAATTGGGGGGTTAGCGTAATCTCTGGGACTAAAACAAGGACTTGAAGGCCCAAATCAAGTACTTGTTGAATAACTTGCATATAAACTTCAGTTTTGCCACTGCCTGTAACTCCCTCTAGTAGCGTCACAGAGAACTGACCTAATTGTGCTGATAGTTGATTAATCGCTTGAGATTGTTGCTCATTAGCTTGTAACGGTTTTTCAGGAATGCTTGATGATTGGTTTAATGCTTTATTCTGTAACTTTGTAGTGAGTAGATCTTTTTCAAGCAGGGATTTAACAGCAGATCGCCAGTTTTTATCTTGTTGGGTCAGTTGGCTGCTTGATAAGCTAGTAACAGGGGGAAGAAATAGCTCAAATATTTGTTTTTGTTTGGGGGTGCGTTTTAATTGCTCAGGGTTTAAACATTCGCCTTTAGCAGAAAGTTTGTAATGCTTTTCTTGGGCTAATTGAGCTTTTTTACCTTTTCTGAGCGAAACAGGAAAGGCGGCGCTAAATACTTCGCCTAAAGGATAATGATAATAACGACTAGCCCATAATAATAATTGAATATCTTTTTCACTCATTAATGGAGAGCTATCAAGAATTTCAATAACAGGTTTTAAGCGCTCAATGTTTACATCACTATTTTTACTGGTAGATATTACAAAACCAACCTTTTTGTGTTTTCCAAAAGGAACTAATACACGAGTTCCCTTGGAAATAGAGTCAATTCCCGTTGGAGCTAAGTAGTCAAATAGGCAGTTAAGGGGGATTGCAATGGCGACTTGAATAATCAATAGTTTTTCTCGGATAATTTAGCCATTAATTATAATGTTTATTGTATAAAACTGAGCTAAGTGCTTAGAGTTGTTGAATAAAAAAGTTACCCACAGAGGCTGTGGATAACTCTGTGGATTAATGCTTTTTAAGTAAGCTTAACTCCCGATTTTATTGGGCTTTTATTAAATTGTGTAAAATTAATACGACTTATAATTATGTTTATTATCAATTGCTTATAATAGCCAAGAGAAGTTTTTAGTTTATTGATAGGAAATAACAGAACAAAAAGTATTTTTGTGTATAAAGTATGGCATATGCCTTATTTATAGTTAATTTTTTATAAATTTAAGTGTCATTCGATCGCTTTCACCAATAGCTAAAAAATTTTCTCTATCTTGTTCTTTTAAGCGTAATGAAGGGGGTAACGTCCAGACCCCTTTGGGGTGAATAGTACTGTCTTTGGGATTGGCATTAATTTCAGAACGCGCGAGAAGTGTAAACCCTGCTTTTTCTGCGAGTTTAATCGTATGATCTTCCGTGACATAGCCTGAAAGTGCTTTGGGGTCTTGTATTGAGTCTGCTTTTGCTCGATGCTCAACAACACCAAGAATTCCACCCACTTTTAATGCATCAAACATGGCTTTAAAAATAGCATCGGCTTGATTATTTTTCATCCAATTATGTACATTACGGAAAGTTAATACTCTGTCAGCGGAGCCTTTTGGAGCAATATCTATTGTTTGGGGGGGCTGCAAAGTAGTGATTATTATTTTGCCATAAATTTCAGGTTGAGCCGTAATTTTATCGTTAAACTTATTTAAGTTTTTTGTGAAGTAGGGAATACCTGAATCGGCAGAATAGTGTGCTGCGTAAAATGTTCCTTGATCTTTAAGTAAGGGAGCAAGAATTTCTGTGTACCAGCCTTTGCCACCTGGCCAAATTTCGACAACGGTCATTTCAGGTTTTACTTCAAAGAAAGTGAGGGTACGTTGAGGGTGTCTATATTGATCTCGACTCTTATTCTGTTCAGAACGGTGAACACCATTTATGGCCTGTTGTAAGGGTGTGATGTCTGTTGTATTGAGCATTGAGCAAGAGCTGAGTAAAAGGCTTGCTAATAAAGGTAGCTTCATAATGAGATCCGAAAGATTAAAACTAAAAATAGGGGGAGCTTTTTCTTCATTAATGGTGCTTTTTTAACGTATTTTATGAAGGAAAAGAAGATAAAAATGGATAATAGCGAATTAGAATAGAGATGGCAAAAAAATTAAAATAATGGTGTAGATACTTTGAGGTGTTGTGGAGCTAAGTTTTTGTAGATTTGATGAAACAAAGTGAAATCAAGGTTGATACCGTGAGATTTCACTTTGAGACAAAAGGTGGTCAATTAAGGTGTTTTAACTTTATCAAGTACATGAAGTGCTTGAGAGGCTTCAAGGACTAAGGCATAACTTACTCGATCAAAGACACGGAAGACCATGAGTAAACCAGCTATTTCATCGGGTAGTTTAATCGTGTCATTACGTTTGCCGCTAAAGGGGTCTTTAACGGTGAGTCCTCGGTGGTAAATATCTAAAATATGCCCGACTTCTAAATTATCATCCAAGCCTTTATCAAGTACCACAACATTATGCTGCCCTATTTGAGAAACCCCATCTAGTACGCTAATAATACTACCATTAATATCATTTGCGGGAGGGTGCGGGAAAAAGTTGAGTGCTAATGAGTCATCATTGCTTCCCATTAAGCGATCACCTCTACGAATCTCTTTGTCAGACTGCGTAATAATAAGAGTTGCAGGGTCTCCTGATCTTTCTATTGTAGTGTCAGCAATATATTTTGCTTCATAGCCTAATATTTCTTTAGTCTCAGGGCTGGTGTAAACTTCCCCTTTACGATAGATAGTGTAGCCAAGGCTTTTTGGTTTTTTAATTGATCGAACATATATACGGTCTCCTGCACCTGCAATTAAATGTTCGCCTGCAATTTCTATAACATAAGGAGATGATTCAAGCTCAGTTTCACTAACAACCTTGGGAGAGGTTAAAAATTGAGCAATGGCATCAGTAGGAATCATTCTGATTGCTTGTTCTAATGATGATTCTCTAATGCGAGGTTTGATACGAGTATCATTTGGAGATAAGCTGAGACGAGGCTGCCCATTAACAATTGAAAAATAAAGCGTATCACCTGGATAGATTAAATGCGGGTTTTTAATCTGTGGGTTATGACTCCATAAATTAGGCCATTCCCAAGGGTTTTGAAGAAATTGTGCCGAAATATCCCATAAGGTATCACCTTTAACAACAACATATTGGTCGGGGTGATTTGGATTGATTTTAAGGGAGTCTGCCCAGACATTTGCACAGAATAATAGAGGCAAAAGTAATCCCATTGTTTTTCGAAAAGCCATATTTTACTATCCTAATGAATTTTAAAGACTATCTGGATTTAAAGTGTAGATTATTTTAGATGGAAAGCTATTTTTTATCTTTATATACTTCGCGTGGCCACGGATGCAGGATTTATAAGCTGCTGATTTTTGTCGATAGCAAGGCGCTGAAACGGGCGCATAGCTAGCTACGCAACTGTTTCAGCAACGCAGCTATCGGCAAAAACTCAGCGGTTAGAAATTTGCAGTTGTGACCAAGCGAAGTTTATATTTAAGAATAGCACTGCTTTTGTTGGATGTGAAGTTATGGATGCTAATCTTCATTCCATGTATGAATTTTGTTGTGGATTCGCCGGACAGCTAGTGCAACGATAAGTAAAACAATGGGGATGGATAATCCTGTTGTGAGTGTAGGGTTTAAATCGATATGTTCTGAAGTATTAGCTGCTTTAGCAACAGTATTAATTAAACTAACAATATAGCTAGTAATGGCGACTATTGAGAGTCCTTCAACTGTTTCTTGTAGCCGTAATTGCATCTTTGCCCGTAAATCCATCGAGGTAAGCAAGGCTTGGTTTTGGCGCTCAATTGTCATGTCTACACGAGTTCGGAGTAGTTGGCCGGCATTATTAATACGTTTTGATAAGGAGTTAAAACGCTTAGATGTTGATGCGCAAGTATTAATTGCAGGTGTCAATCGTCTATTCATAAACTCACCAATGGTTTGAAGGCCTTGGATACGTGTTTCCCGTAGCTCATCAATACGTTGTTCAACTAATCTATAATAAGCACTAGCTGCTCCAAAACGGTATTGATGGGTTGATATATTATTCTCAATTTGGGCTGCAAGTGTGGTTAACTCATCTAACAATTCATTATCATTTCCTTTAGAACTTGTCATTGCAGAGGTAATGGTCAGTAATTGTTGGTTGGCATCATTTAGTTCTGGGGTCAGTTGCTTGGCAATTGGGAAGGCCAGTAATGCCATTACTCTATAAACTTCAATTTCAAATAGGCGCTGTAATAAACGGCCTGCTTGTCCTGGCTTCAATTCAGAATCTAAAATTAAAAACCGACTAAAACCATCGGCATGTATTTTAAAGTCAGTATATGCACGCGCAGCTCCACCTGTGACTTCAGCACCCACGATACAGTTACCCGAAAAGAGTTTTGAAATAGATTTGATGTCTGGTACTGATGGAGTGTCAGCATTAATAATGGAGGCATGCGCAGCAACAATTGTTTTTCCTGGTAACTGACTTAGCCAATCAATAGGGACTTGTTCTAAAGCTACTTTTGAAAAAGGAGTTTCGGTATTATTTTGATCGTAAAAAGAATAGGCGCTAAACTCTGCGTGCTGTTCCCAGCTTATCTTGAATGAATCTAATGTGGCACGAAAATGTGCGGCATCCTCTTTCGGTCCAGGAACGTCATATCTATCACATAGTTTTGTCAGATGAATGCGTTCAAGGTTTCTTTCTTCACTGCTGAGTGATAAAGCAATAAATGAACTTGTTACAGGGAGTTTTAATGTAATGGGGGAGCGGGCATGAACTTCATTATGTAAATTGAAGCGTTCATCATGGTTTTCTGGGATTGGAAATAAAATTGTCACAAGAGAGCTGTGTTTTGTTGTAATGTTTAGCAAAGCTGTCTATAGACTAGAGTTCTGTTGCCAGTCATAATAAACAGCTGATTTTTGTAAAAAATAAATACGTCCTTGTACTCTTTACAAATTAAGATTCTTCTAAAGTGTTTTTATCCATTGCTGAATAAGCAGGACAAACACGAGTATAGCCAGTGGCTATTAGGACTAAGCCAGCAAGAAGAAGGATGATTTTTGCAGTGAACAATGAAACGAATAATAGGATTGAGCCTGAAATTAGGCGCATTTTTTTGTCTTTGTCACCGACATTAATTTCACGATTAATTAAACGTTTATAATCAAAACTCATTGTATCCACCTCTTTTTTTAATGATGCCCATAATGGGGTCTGTTCAACTCACCCAATATACAGAGCTTGCAAAAATGTGCAAGTGATAAACAATGCAAAAACAAAACTCTTTAATTGATTCTTTAAATGATGCTCAGCGTTTAGCTGTGTCTGCTCCTAGTAAGCCTATGTTGATATTAGCAGGGGCAGGTAGTGGTAAAACACGTGTGTTAGTGCATAGGATAGGCTGGCAAGTACAAGTAGAAGGGCTGTCTATTCATAATATTTTAGCTGTAACTTTTACTAATAAAGCCGCAAAAGAAATGCGTGGGCGTGTTGAGGATTTGTTGAATATTTCTGCTCATTCAATGTGGATAGGTACATTTCATGGTATCGCTCACAGATTATTAAGACGGCATGCCAAGCAATCCAAATTACCGGAAACTTTTCAAGTAATGGATTCTGATGATCAGCTTAGAATTATTAAGCGATTAGTTAAAAGTTTAAATATAGACGATACAAAATGGCCGCCTAAGCAAATGATGTGGTTTATAAATGCGCAAAAGGATGAAGGTATTCGTGCTCGGCATATGCCGGAACCTAATGATATTTTTTTGCGGACTCAGTTGCAGATTTATAAAGCTTATGAAGAAATTTGTGATCGTTCTGGGCTAGTTGATTTTGCTGAACTATTGCTCAGAGCACATGAATTATTACGTGATAATGAAGATGTCTTAGAGTTTTATCAAGATAGATTTAAGCAAGTTCATGTTGATGAGTTTCAAGATACTAATACTATTCAATATGCTTGGTTACGATTATTAACCGAAGGACGAGATAATTTATTTGTAGTGGGAGATGATGATCAATCTATTTATGGGTGGCGCGGGGCCAAAATAGAAAATTTATATAATTTTCAATCTCACTACCCTAATCATCAAGTAATTAAGCTGGAACAAAATTACCGTTCAACAGGGAATATTCTTAAATCAGCTAATGCTTTGATTTCAAGAAATGAAGAGCGTATGGGGAAAGAATTATGGACTGATTCTGGTGAAGGTGAGTTGATTTCTGAGTACACAGCATTTAATGAGCAAGATGAAGCTTATTTTGTGGTTGAAAAAATTAGAAAATGGGTCAATGACGGTGGTTCACGCAACGATGTGGCTATTTTATATCGTTCCAATGCCCAGTCAAGACAGTTTGAAGAAAAATTAATGACCACGGGGACTCCCTATAGAGTTTACGGCGGTTTACGGTTCTTTGAGCGAATGGAAATTAAAAATGCCTTGGCCTATTTACGCATTATGTCGAATCATAATGATGACGCGTCTTTTGAGCGAGTCATAAATACGCCGACCCGAGGGATTGGCGCTAAGTTAATTGAAAATATTCGTTTTTTAGCCAGAACTAATGAAATACCTTTATGGAAAGCCGCTGTTGAACTGCTTAATCAGGGGCGGCTTACTGCACGTGCATCTAATGCTTTAAAAGGTTTTTTAGATTTAATTGTAGGTTTAGGAAAAGAAGCGGAAGAAAAAGAGTTATTTGATAAAGTTAAGTTAATTGTAGAAAAAAGTGGACTAGTTGAAGCTTATAAAAAGGAAAAAGGAGAAAAGGGAGAAACCAGAATAGAAAATCTGGAAGAGCTCGCTAATGCGGCTCGTTTATTTGATTTTGATGAAGACAATGAAGAAAACTTAAATGAACTCAATATGTTCTTGGCGCATGCCGCATTAGAATCTGGTGATATGCAAGGTGATGATTATGAGGACTGTGTGCAATTAATGACATTGCATTCAGCAAAGGGCTTGGAGTTTAAATTAGTTTTTATGGTGGGTTTGGAAGAAGGCTTATTTCCATCACAACAATCGACAGATGATATTGCTCGCTTAGAAGAAGAACGAAGACTTTGTTATGTCGGCATAACGAGAGCGATGGAGCAATTGTTTATTACGCATGCTGAATCTAGACGTCTTTATGGTAAAGAAACATATCCTAGACCTTCACGGTTTTTAAAGGAAATTCCCGCTGAATGTATTCAAGAAATTAGAATCCGAGCCAATGTTAGTCGTCCTGTTACAGCCGTTAAGAAGAAGCAGTCATCAATTCAGCAAGTAGGGACTTATAAAATGGGGCAAAGAGTTCGTCATATAAAATTTGGGGAAGGCGTGGTCTTACAAATGGAAGGCGAAGGTGCGCAGGAAAGAGTGCAGATTAATTTTCAGGGCGTAGGGTTAAAGTGGTTGATGTTGTCTTATGCAAAATTGGATGTTTTGTAATAGGGAGAAGTATGTGGATAAAGCGTCAAAAAAACACATGAAGTGGCATTTTTTTGTGAAGAATTATAAATATACCTGATTACTTATGAGTTTCAGCTAAATTCAGAGGGTACATGGCTTTTCTCTTAGCCCTCCCTTGCTGGGGAGAGTTGGGTGGGGAGAATTAAAATTAATTTCTTTTGTTATTGCAACAAGATAAAGAATGATTTCCCCCCCCTCACCCAGCCCTCTCCCTCTGGAGAGGGCTAAAAGCAAGCTTTTTGTAGATTAAGTATTGGCTGAGGCTTATACGTAATCAGGTAAATATATGATTTTGTAATTTTTTTCGTCAATAAATTATACAAATAATAAAATTAAGCAATGAGGGGGGCTATATACAATTCATAAACCAAAAATAAAATTTGGATTATGAATTGCGTGGTTAATGTTTTGATTCAATATAAAAATAATAATATTAAGAACGACAAGTAAGTGCTTAGAACTTTGGAATAAAGTATGCAAAAGAACTTATATGGGGAGTTCTGAAAAAGAATGGTTATCTTCAATTGCTGATACAGTACGTTTAATAAGTGTTTTGTTAGCTGTTATATCCAGAATATCCCCGATAGCAAGAGTGATTAACATAGCTTCAAATGGGTAAATAAGGTGGGCACGATATCTTTGTCGTATTTTCTCTGGGTTTAAATCTGCAATACCTTTCCTCGAAAGGCTTTCTATATAAAAATCTATTAATGGGTATTCAAAGGTTTTCCTATCTTCAGGTATAAGGGAGGTGGCTAATAAATAGGCAATATCGCTAATTCCCTCACCTGTTCTTACCATTTGCCAGTCTAATAACCCTGATTCGCCATCATGCCAAAACAGGTTGCCAGGATGGCAGTCGTGATGAACGATTGAGGGGGGGGCTTGAGCTAAAAAATGCATAACCTTTCTTCGCTGTCGAGCATATTTAATCGCGGGAATGTGTAGTTTGTCTGATATTAGTTCTCCTGCTTTATTTATCCCACGTTTCATTAGTGGAAGGGCAAGAGCTGAGCCTAAATTATCTTCCAGTTTTCTGACAGGGCCAGTAAGCCAGGCGTATTGCGAGTTATTATCGGTTTTTCCCCAGAACTGAGAGTGTAAACAAGCGAGTAGCCCAATAATGGACTGAACTTGTTTTACTGTTAATGTATCGCTAGCGAGTCCTGCAATGGCTCCTTCTTCGGTAATATCATTAAGTACCAGAGTTGAACCTTTCGCAAAGCTACTTTTTGCAGATAAAATAATAGGTTTTTTTGTCGGTGTTGTTTCAGCTAATTCATTATAAAAACGAGTTTCTGTATGGAGTAGCCTAGGGAGTGCTGTAATAGCACGAGCCCGCCAGCTAAGTGATGGGATTTTGATGAACCAAAGATGGGGAAGCTTTTCTGGCGAGTTATGGTCTACTGTGAGACGAATACGGGTGGTGGTTCCTATATCGACCGAGTTGACTGTAATTTCTTCTACAATCGTTTTATTATCATGTTGGTTAACAACATGCTGAGCCCAGTCTATCGCTAATTGGTCTGGGTGATGGATGATAAGTGGATGGCTAAAAAGATAGACATTGTATGGATATTAATCGTTCCAAAAGTTTTCGCATGTAGCTCCTTCTCCCTCAAGGGAGAAGGTTGGGATGAGGGTGAAATAGACTGCCAGAACTTTTGGAACGATTAATAGTACTTATATATCAAGTGTCTTTATTGTAATTTGGTCTGATAGGCTTGCTAATTCATGGGGATGAAATAATTGTGTCCCAGCTTGTGTGGCTGTTCCTGCTCCGCAGGCAACGGCAAACTTTAACGCCTGTTCAGGTGTCTGGTTTTGAGAAAATGCATAAGCTAATCCAGCAACCATTGAGTCTCCTGCGCCAACAGTTGAATTAACCTTAATGGAGGGTGAATTACAGTAATAACTATTTTTGGATCCTGTAAGTATGGCGCCTTTTTCTGCTAAAGAAACGCAAATATATTGGGTTCCTTGCTCTGCTATTGCTCGAGCTTCCGTGGCAACTTGTTCAATACTTGTCAAAGATTTATTTGTTAGTATTTCTAGTTCATGCTGATTGGGTTTAATTAGGAAAGGCTTGCTTAACAGCGCTTGTTGCATTACGTTGACTGGCGCATCAATAATACAGCGTCCGCCTTGTTGTTGTAGTGCAAGGTTGATGCTTTGATAAGTGTTATCAGGAATGCCAGGTGGAAGTGAGCCTGTTAATACGCCAATGCCTTGTTGGCAAAGTGCCAGGAATTGGTGGATGATTTCATTGAGTTGTAAGGGAGTGACAGAAGGCCCGACTGCATTTATTTCATATTGATATTGGGGTGATTTTTGTATTAATGTGGTATTAATCCGAGTTTCACCCTCGACTTGTAATGTAGTTACATTGCTAAGTTCTTGGTCTAGCATTGAATGAAGAAATTCACCCAGTTTCCCCGCAGTAATGCAGCAGGTAAAGGAATTTGCTTTTAGTTTTTCAAGAGCTCTGCCAACATTGATTCCGGTGCCGCCTGGGTCATAATGGCTGGAGGTGGCGCGAGTTTTCTGGTCGTGTTTTAAATCGTTTATTTCGTAGGTTAAATCTATTGCTGGGTTGAGTGATAGGCTTACGATGGGGAGGGGGTTAGAAGTAGGCATAAGTTGCTAGCTTTTTGTAGCCTTGATGCAGCGAAGTAGAATCAAGGTTGTATCTTGTGGTTCCTTGATTTCGCTATGCTGCATCAAGGCTACATCTGTTTGTTTTATTAACTTAATAAAAATCAGGCTGGAATATTTTATGCTCAGGGTGTTTTCTGAGCATAAAATACAGCAAGCTTTAAGGTGTTAAGCCTTCACCTAAAGTAACCACTTTAAGTGCGTTCGTTCCACCTTCAGTACCCGTGAGGTCACCTTTAGTGATAATAAATGTATCGCCTTGCTTAGCACAGCCACGTACTTTTAATTTAGCAAGAATTCCAGCATTTACATCAGCATGATCCATAGACTCATGAGTATAGTAAACAGGGAATACACCACGATAAATGGTGACTTTACCTAATGTTTTTTTATGGCTACTAAAAGCATAAATAGGTAAGCCCGAGCTAATTCTAGACATCCATAAAGCAGTAGAGCCAGATTCAGTTAAAGTCGCAATGCCTGTTACATTTGAATGGTTAGCCAAATACATAGCTGACATGGCAATCGCTTCATCAGTACGTGAGAACTGCTTATCCATACGGTGTGCAGATTTGCGTACGCTGGCTTGCTGTTCAGTGGTTACACAAATTTCAGCCATTGCTTTAACAGCTTGTACAGGGTAGTTGCCAGAAGCTGTTTCAGCAGAAAGCATTACTGCATCTGTACCATCATGAACCGCATTGGCAATATCAAATACTTCAGCACGTGTAGGAATCGGGTTTTCGATCATTGATTCCATCATTTGTGTTGCAGTAATAACTGCACGATTAAGGTCTCTAGAGCGAGAAATTAAACGTTTCTGTACAGCTGGTAAGTTAGCATCACCAATTTCAACACCTAAATCACCACGAGCAACCATCACTACGTCTGATGCAAGAATGATTTCATCCATTGCTTCAATCGCTTCAGCACGTTCAACTTTAGAAACGATACCTGCATAACAACCTTCAGCTTCTAATAAACGTCTTGCTTCATGTAAATCTTCAGCACAACGAGGGAAAGAAACGGCAACAAAGTCAGCACCAATAATGCCGATTGTTTTGATGTCTTCTTTATCTTTCTCTGTTAACGCAGCAGCAGATAAACCGCCGCCTTGTAAGTTAATGCCTTTATTGTTAGATAAATAACCACCAACATGAACAGTACATTCAATGCGTTTGCCATCAGTAGAAACAACATCAAGAACAATGCGGCCATCATCTAATAATAAACGACTACCTTTCTTAACTTCTTTAGCAAGAGGTTCGTAGATAATGCCGACTTCTTTATTAGTGCCTGCATCAGCGCCAAGATTAATATCTAAAGCAAAGGCTTGACCTTCATCTAACCAGACTTTTGTGTCTTTAAATTTAGCGGTACGAATTTTTGGACCTTGTAAGTCACAAAGAATACCGACTAAACGACCTGTCTTCTTGCTTAATGCACGAACAGCAGCAGCTCTATCAATATGATCTTGAGCAACACCGTGAGAGAAGTTCATTCGGACAACATCAATGCCCGCT
>Ga0209826_1001585_pt1 | contig 15697 bp, 10 predicted proteins | sample GOMGulsemesocosm_5_FD_184637 | JGI IMG/M metagenome (GOLD analysis project Ga0209826, IMG submission 184637) | Methane-oxidizing microbial communities from mesocosms in the Gulf of Mexico - GOM15C Gulf of Mexico (SPAdes) (version 2) | ecosystem: Environmental > Aquatic > Marine > Cold seeps... | reverse complement strand
CGATAGAAGCTGCGTCAGCTGGTGATGCCGGCAAAGGCTTTGCTGTGGTTGCGGCTGAAGTCCGTAAATTGGCGGAAAGTAGCCGAGTAACGGCCGAAGATATAAGTGAGCTTGCAACGAACAGTGTAGATATTGCGGAAAAGGCTGGCAAGCTTATTTCAGACGTTGTTCCAGCCATTACAAAGACGTCAGATTTAATACAAGAAATCAGTGCTTCCTCAGAAGAACAAGCCAGTGGAATTCGCCAAATAAGTGATTCGATGAGTCAACTAGACCAAGCCACGCAACAAAGTGCTGCAGCCTCAGAAGAATTAGCCGCCACATCAGAAGAGTTAAGTGGACAAGCTGAGCAACTACAACAAGCTGTCGCTTACTTTCAAGTTAGTGATGGTGATCATTCACAGCGAGCGGTAACCCGAGAACGGAGAGAGCCTACGAAATCTAGGGCTGCATCCAAGTTAATAGTCGAGCCATTACCAGTAAGTGCAGGGAACAACTCGCCAGATTTTAATGAACAAGACTTTGAGCGTTTTTAGTCAGGGAGTTGATAATGAGTGAATTAACCGTAGGTAATGAGACAGCAACTGAGGTTGCTAATATGGATCAAGAGCAGCAAGGGCCGTTTCTGACGTTCTTAGTAGGAAAAGACAAGTTGGCAATAGGTATTAATGATATCAATGAAATAATTGATATCACCAACATAACAAGGGTCCCTATGACACCGGACTATATTCGTGGTGTCATCAATTTGAGAGGCAGTGTCGTCCCTGTTATTGACCTGTTAGCGCGGCTAGGGCATCAAACCAGCGAGATTTGTAAGCGTAGTTGTATTGTACTCGTTGACGTTGTAAGTGGGGATGAAACCCATAGTATCGGAATGCTGGTTGACCAAGTCAATGAAATATTGGAGATCCCCAAGGAAAACATTCAACCAGCCCCTGAATTTGGCTCAGATATTAAGGTTGAATTTATTCAGGCAATGGGTCGAGTGGAAGAGGATTTTATTATATTGCTTGAAGTTAATCGAGTGTTATCCGTTACTGATTTGGCAGCGCTTGGTAAAGTTACTCAATCAACTCAGAGCTTATTAACAGACGAAGAGTGATGAAATTGAAATGAGTTTATTAACAAAAGAATTTAATTTTCAAACGTTAAAGAAGCAATTACTAAAGGGAATATTATGAGCTTAATAAAAGATATGGGTTTTAGAAATAAGTTATTACTCTTGTTAGTCGTGCCTATTCTAGGATTATTGTTTTTTTCACTTTTTTCTATACATGGAAAGTTCAATACCGCAAGAGAAATGGCTGATGTTGAGCAGATGGTGAAAATGAGTGTAGAGATAAGTGCTTTAGTTCATGAGGTTCAGAAAGAACGTGGAACAACCGCTGGGTTTCTAGCCAGTAAAGGCGGGAAGTTCTCATCACAGATGAATGCACAACGAGCACGAACCGATAAAAAGAAAAAAACCCTAGATGAGTTTTTGTCTGGGTTTGATCAATCAATGTTAGGTAGCAATGTTCTAAGTAATGTATTAAGTCAGTATCAAAAAATATCCTCTATTAGGCAAAAAGTATCTGCATTTAATATTGCCGCTAAGGATGCGATTGGTTTTTATACCGGTCTAAATACCGAATTTCTTGCCACTATTAATTTAGTCTCTAAAAAGAGTTCTAATGCTGTTATAGGTAGCCAGACAGTAAGCTATGTAAATTTTTTACAAGGTAAAGAACGCTCGGGTATTGAACGGGCAGTATTAAGTAATATTTTTGCATCAAATAAGTTTTCTAAAGGGATGTTAGAAAAAGCAATCTCATTAAAAGCCATGCAAAATGCTTTTTTTAGTAGCTTTGAAAGTTCGGCTACATCTGAGCAGTCACAAAGCTTTAGAGCATTAGCTAACGAAGCCTTTTCAAGAGAGGTCGTTCGAATGAGAGGAGTGGCTTATGCAGCTGGAACCAAGTCAGGATTAGAGAATTTTGGTGTTGATGCAGCTTATTGGTTTAAAACATCAACAATACGCATTAATGCTTTAAAAAAATTAGAAGACGAGCTTTCACAAAATCTAAGTAAGACGGCAAATACAATTAGGCAGCAAGCCGATAGTTCTTTTAAATGGTTTGCAGTTATTACCATTCTTGCCCTTCTCATCACTCTATTGCTTGCAATCTTTATTACCAAAATGTTGCTTAACCAACTCGGGGGGGAGCCTAAAGTCATCGCTAATATTGCCCAACAAATTGCATCGGGTAATCTCAGTATCGATTTCAACTCTTCCAAAAAAGAACAAGGAATATATGCAGATATACATCAAATGGTGGATAAATTACGTAACGTTATCCAAACAGTTCGTAGTGGAGCGGATAACCTAGCCAGCGCCTCTCAGGAAGTCAGTGCGACAGCTCAATCGATTAGTCAGGGAGCAGTTGAACAATCGGCCAGTGTTGAAACGACCAGTAGTGCAGTTGAAGAATTAAATGCATCGGTTCAACAAAATGCAGAAAATGCAGGGGTTACAGAAAAGATGGCGACAAGTTCTGCGAGCGAAGCCAAAGATGGTGGTGTCGCTGTTAATGAAACGGTACATGCAATGAAGCATATAGCTAAGAAAATTAGCCTCATCGAGGATATTGCCTACAAAACCAACTTATTATCACTTAATGCAGCGATAGAAGCTGCGTCAGCTGGTGATGCCGGCAAAGGCTTTGCTGTGGTTGCGGCTGAAGTCCGTAAATTGGCGGAAAGTAGCCGAGTAACGGCCGAAGATATAAGTGAGCTTGCAACGAACAGTGTAGATATTGCGGAAAAGGCTGGCAAGCTTATTTCAGACGTTGTTCCAGCCATTACAAAGACGTCAGATTTAATACAAGAAATCAGTGCTTCCTCAGAAGAACAAGCCAGTGGAATTCGCCAAATAAGTGATTCGATGAGTCAACTAGACCAAGCCACGCAACAAAGTGCTGCAGCCTCAGAAGAATTAGCCGCCACATCAGAAGAGTTAAGTGGACAGGCTGAGCAATTACAACAAGCCGTCGCTTACTTTAGATTAGATTAAGGTCGGTTATTGTCTCTGTTCTGTTTTTTTTGAACAGAGCAGAGATAACGAGTTTGAATAATAAAGGTATATATATTTTATGGCATCAATGACACCGAATGAGTTTAAGCTTTTCCAAAAATTCATTTATGACCATGCCGGAATTGATTTGGCACCAGCAAAGCACGTTATGGTCAGTAGCCGGCTAACAAAACGACTGAATTACCATCAGTTAGATAATTTTAGTCAGTATTTTGAACTTGCAATGAGCCCCAGTGGGGCTCAAGAGTTCCAAATGATGGTGGATATATTAACCACCAATGAAACTTATTTTTTTCGTGAACCAAAACATTTTGATTTCCTACAAGATCAGATACTAAAGCCATGGCGAGGTGACCATTTTCGACTATGGAGTGCGGCAAGTTCCTCCGGTGAAGAGGCGTATTCTATTGCTATGTTATTGGCCGAGAATTTGGGAACCAAAAAATGGAGTATTTTAGGGACTGATTTAAGCACTAAAGTATTAGAAAAAGCACGAAAGGGGGTGTATATAATGGACCGAATCGACTTGCTGGATCGCAATTTAATGGAGAAATATTGCCTGAAAGGTGTCCGGTCTCAAGATGGAACCTTTCGAGTGGCTGAAAAATTACGGCAGAATATCCGTTTTAAGCAGCTTAATCTAATGAAGCAATTGCCTCCTAAAATGGAGACGTTCGATGTTATATTTCTTAGGAATGTTCTCATTTATTTTGATAATGACACAAAAAAACACGTTGTCGAACGATTGGTCGCTGCTTTAAAACCAGGTGGGCATTTTTTTATCAGTCATTCCGAAACATTAAGTCGAATAACGGACAAATTAGAAATGGTTCAGCCATCTATTTATGTAAAAAGATGAATATCCAACCATTTAAACATACCAATCGAATAGTTATTAACCCGGGTGAATTCTATGTCAGCAATAAACAGGAAGTGATTTCAACCTTATTGGGGTCATGTGTGGCAGCATGCCTGTATGACTCGGTTAATAAGATCATTGGTATGAATCATTTTTTATTAGCTTACAAGAAGCATGCCTATAACTTGCCTACACTACAGTCTGAAGAAGGTCGATATGGTGTAAATGCAATGGAATTACTTATTAATGAAATGATGGCTAAAGGGGCGCATAAGGCTAACCTTAAGGCTAAGTGTTTCGGTGGTGCTGATGTCTTGCATATTAGAGGAGAGCCTGGTGGTCGGAAAAGTGTTGGTGGAGTTAACATTGATTTCATTAGAGAATTTCTAAAAACTGAACATATACCCTTAGTGAGTTCAGCGCTTGGAGGAGAGCTTGGGCGTAACGTACATTTTGTTGGTGGAGATTTTTCTGTTTTTGTCAAGATGATAGGAGTCAACCAGCAATCGAAAGTTGAAAAAGAAGAACGCAGTTATTGGAAGAAAAGTATTGATGCGCACAGAATTGAGGCTACCAAAACTGTTGACTTACGTAATCAAGATGAATTTTGGTAAAAACATGAAGGGAATAAGAGTGTTTATTGAAAATAACCCACGCTTAACCGCTGTAATGGGTGAGGTTTATACGGGTTCGAAAACCGATGTTTTTGAAAGGATATTAACGCCACCTCCTAACCGAATCAGCTATACCAACATGATGGCGAATAAGGGTGGTATGACTATAATGCCAAAACAACTGCTAGAAACGGAACTCTGGCCTGACGTACCTAACAATCCCATGGATGGCTATTTTGACATGCAAATTGCGGAACAACTTGTTCCTGGGAAATAAAAGATGTTTAAACGGAATTTATCACTAAAGCAGGTTTGGCTTACCCTTATTCTATTGGCGAGCGTTGTGCCACTTTCTATCGCCAGCATTTGGTTTGCTCAAATGAGTTATGACACCAAGCTAAGCGATTCTTTGGCGCTTGAAAAGCAAAAAAACCTATCGTTACGTAATAATATTGAATCAGAGATTCATCGCATAAAAACGGTGTTACTTAATAAGGCGGATCCACTTTCTTTTTTGATGGCTGATGAGGTGAGCGCGAAAGACCTTACATTAGTTAATGTTTTATTAAAGCAAGTGACTCGTCGTGAGCAACTAGTACGTGGCATTATCTTATTATCAACAGACTCGAAAGTCCTTGCGGCAGATACACCCTATTTGAATATGGCTACTAGTGAGCCGTTACCCATAAAAACACTTCAATCGATTGGCAAAAGCTGGGGGCTTATTGATGTTTTTGAGCAACCAGAGGTAGTAATTCCTTCGCGTGGAGGTGTCTATATTAGCTCACCTGAAATCTATAGTGACACTGTTGCGTTCACCATTTCAGTGCCCGTTGGAAAACCTGTTGAAGCGGTATTAGTGGCAAAGGTTGATTTTAACTTTTTGTGGCAACAGGTTGCACAGCATGGTGACATGGAAAGCGGAGCCCGAGATTACCTGATTGATAGCCGAGGTAGTTTGGTGAGTAATATCAAGGGAAGCGAGTATCAGCGCGGTGATGCATTAACACATTTAGGGGTTGTTAGTACTGCACTTGGGCATGAAGTATGGCCGGGGGATAAAGCTTATGTTGGTGTGCTTAAACAGGTGGTTTATGGCAGTGTTGTCAATATTCCTGCTTTAAACTGGTCACTTATCTCAGAAGTGAATGCCTCACAGGTAACGCAACCTATTTTGGATGCTCTCTATAAAGCGTTGTTATTTATAGTGCCCAGCATGGCCATCTTTATTGGGTTTATATGGCGTCTAACGCGAAAAACATTAGCACCCATACAACAACTTTATACAGCGGTAGATCAAGTTGCTAAGGGGCAATATAAGCAAGACCTTAGTTTGTCCGGTATTAGCGAGCTAGATGCTTTATCGCTGAATTTTAATAAAATGACAGAGGCTCGTCAACAAGCTGACGAAACTCTTCGTGCCTCAAAGAGGCAATTACAAAATGTTATTAATGCTTCAAGACTAGGCTACTGGGATTGGAATTATCAAACTCACGAACATACTGTTAATGATATTTGGTTAGAAATGCTGGGGCTTTCACGTGGGGATATAAAAAAAAATTACGATGATTGGAGTAGCCTTATTCACCCCGATGATGCCGATAGAGTACATGCTGTTATTAGGAAGAATCAAGATATAGGTGGGTCTTACACGGTTGAATTTAGAATGAGGCACAGCGATGGTCATTGGGTGTGGATAGAGGGTTCCGGTGGGGTTGTTGAATATGATGAAATAAATAACGTGCCACTTAGAATGTGTGGAACACATCAAGATATTAGCCACCGAAAAGAGCTTGAGAATGAAGTTTATGCGTCACTTCAGCACTTAAAACTTTATCGTGAGCAAACACCGCTAGCAGCGATTGAATGGAATGTTGATTTTCAGGTTGAAGATTGGAATCAAGCGGCAGAAAACATGTTTGGTTACACCTTGGAGGAAGTAGAGGGTTGCGACTTTAATATGATGCTTCCAGAGAGTGCGAAGGTTAATGTTAGTGAGGTTTGGCAGGGCTTGATGAACCAAACGGGCGGTAGCAAAAATATTAATGAAAACCTAACTAAAGACGGGCGTATTATTTTATGCGAGTGGCATAACAAGACCATTGTTGATGAGTCTGGTAAGGTTGTTGGTGCTTCATCGGTTGTATTGGATGTCACCCAGCTAAAAGAACAGCAGGTTCAGCTTCAACGAGCGCAAAAAATGGATGCCTTGGGTAAGTTGGTGGGCGGCATAGCGCATGATTACAATAATATGCTAGGGGTTATTTTAGGTTATACCGATTTAATGAAAATGAAATTTTCAACGGTGGACGGTCTAGCTAAGTATATTGATCATATTGCTCAAGCAGGGGAGCGCGGGCGAAAGTTAACTCAACGCATGCTTAACTTCTCGAAGAAAGAGTCAAGTGGGGCGGAAGCCACGTCAATAAACCAAGTTTTGAACTCACAAAAAGACCTGTTGAGCAAGGCGATTACTGCGCTCATTCCTATCCACTATGATTTATCTCAGTCGGATTGGTTGGTTTGGGTTGATTCAAGTGAGTTTGAAGATGTGTTACTGAATGTGTCTATTAATGCGCAGCATGCCATGGTTAACGGTGGAAGCTTGACGTTTACGACTCAAACCGTTCATTTAGAAGCCGCAGAAGCGAAGTTTTTGGATTTAGCTGAAAACGATTATTTGAAGCTAATAATACGCGATACAGGTTGCGGTATGAGTGATGAACTCATGAGTAAAATTTTTGACCCGTTTTTTAGTACCAAAGGCAGTCAAGGGACTGGTTTAGGTTTAAGTCAAGTCTATGGTTTTATGGAACGCTCTGGTGGCGCAGTTAAAGTGTATTCTGAGGTGGGTGTAGGAAGTGAGTTTAGCTTTTATTTTCCGCGTTACCGAGGTGTTGATGAAAAGGAAACGGAACAAGAGGTATCATCCTTAGAGGGCGTTCAAGGGGATGGTGAAACAATATTAGTTGTTGATGATGAACCCGCTTTAAGAGAGTTAGCGGCAGAAATGCTGCGTCTTGCTGGCTATCGTGTTTTGATGGCGAGTGATGGCTATGAGGCATTGGATACACTGGGTAGTCATCACTCGGTAGATCTTGTGTTGAGTGATGTGATTATGCCAAATATGGATGGTTACCAGTTAGCAAAACATATTGAGAGGTTGTACCCTGAGGTTAAAATCCAGTTGGCCAGTGGCTACAGTGACAATAGGCATATTGAAGCGAGTAATGATCAGCTACATAAAACACTGTTGCATAAACCGTATAGCAGTTTAGAATTAATGAGTTGTATTTCTCAATTATTGTCTGGTGTTAAAGATGGGTAAGGAAAGGGCGAATAACTCATGGCATTGGACACCCTCTTTAAGTGTGGGTATTAGTGCTATAGATGAAGACCATAAAAGACTGTTTCAACTATTTAATGAGGCACGTTTAGCCGCTGAAGTTGAGGAGAATAATAGCCCTTTATTGCAGGGTTTAGCGCAAGAATTAGTGCTTTATGCAGAATCACACTTTAAACGAGAAGAAGCTATTATGATGGCTTCTGGCTACCCATCTTGTGATAAACACGAGGAAGTGCATCATGGGTTTATGGACAATATACAGTCAATGCTTAATAAAGCGATTAAGGATAACGCCTCTATTGCTGAGTTTGTTTATTTATTGAAGGAACTCTTTTTCGAGCATATTAAAGAAAGTGACCAAAAAATGGGGCAGTATGTCCAAGGTTTTGAGAAAGATATTGAGGATGTGGTTTTAAAACTGGAGCCGTTGGCTTTACCTAAAGGTATTAATGTTTACATCGTTGATGATGAAGAATTGCAAGTTGAGTTAATGACTGAATTGCTTGATGTGGCAGGTTTCACCGCATCAGGTTTTACCTCTGGGCAGGCTTTTATCGAACAGCCGATTTCAAATTTTGATATTGTTTTATTGGATTTGAATATGCCTGAAATAGACGGCATAGAGGTGATGCGAATCCTTTATAACAGAGGTTGCACACCAGCATTTATTTTAATCAGTGGGTTTGATGAGCGTGTGCTGCACTCGGCAAAGCAGTTTGCTGAGGCAAAAAAGATAGAGGTGCTTGGCACTTATACAAAACCCATTGATACTGGGCGTTTTATTCAGGAAATAGCTGAAATACACGCACGAAAAAAATTGGCCTTTGATAAGCGACAATATAATCAAAAGGGTTCAAAAGCTGATGCGGGCTTATCATTACTTGAGCTTAGAGTCGCGCTAAATGAAGGTCAATTTGTTTTATTTTATCAGCCGCAGGTTGATATAAAAAGTGGTGAGGTAAAAGGTTTTGAAGCGTTGGTGAGGTTGGAGCATCCTATTAAAGGGCTAGTGTTTCCTGATCAATTTATTGGTCTTGCTGAAGCTAATCGGTTAATGCCTGAGTTAACACATAATGTTTTTAGTTTAGCGATTGAAGATTATAAAAAGTTTCAGCAGCGAGGTATTCAGCAGAAAACATCAATTAATGTTTCAGCCCAAGACTTAGATTTGGAAATGCCTGAGCGTATAGCGAGCCTTTTAGTTGCGAGTAATATTCCGGCTGAAGCTTTAATGATTGAGTTGACCGAGTCGGCGTTACGAACATCCGTATCAGACTCACTCGATATTTTAAATCGCTTAAGAATGAAAGGTTTTTCATTATCCATTGATGACTTTGGCACGGGGTATTCTTCGTTAGTTCAGCTTTATCAGGCACCGTTTACCGAGTTAAAAATAGACCTGCAATTTGTGATGCGAATGCTAAAAGATAAAGAAGCGTATGCAATTGTCAAAATTTGTATTTTATTGGCGAAGGAACTCAAATTGGTAACAGTTGCTGAAGGTGTAGAAACACAAGAGATACTGGATGAGTTGGCCGTTTTAGGTTGTGATATTGCACAGGGTTATCATATTGCTAAGCCTTTACCGTTAGATGAGTGTTGTGAATGGTTCAAACAATATCAGCAATGTACCCCGAGTTAGTTAATCATCATCGAGTTAATGTTATATTTAATTACCACATGTATTTTAGGATTTTACGAAATGATTCTCAGTCATAGGAAATTTTTTATACTGTTAACGCTATTGGGCTTATTACTTCCACGCACGTTGGTAGCTCAGGAAAATACAGCCGTTGAAGTCAAACGTGTTTTAGTTCTTAACTCCTATCATCAGGGATTCAGTTGGACGGATAGAGTTATGGAGGGGGTGCTCTCGGTTTTTGATCCGAGTCAAGGCGTTGAGCTATATGTTGAATACATGGACACCAAAAGGAAGGCTGATCAAAAGTATTTCTTGCAACTTAGAGATTTATACCAATATAAATATAAAGGGATTCATTTTGATGCCATCGTTTCTTCCGATGACCATGCCCTTGATTTTCTCTTAAAATTTCGTGATGAACTTTACCCTAAAACTCCAGTGTTTTTTAGTGGAGTCAATAATTTTAAGGATAGCAGAATCTCCGGTCACGAGCTTTTTACAGGGGTCGTGGAACAAAGCGATATTTCTGGCACCTTAGATTTAATTTTAGAACTACACCCCCACACCAGTTTAATTGCTGTTGTTAGCGATAACACTAAATCAGGCATTGCTGGTACAGAAGAAACAAAGCGAGTAGCTGAACAATTTAAAGACAAATTTCAGTTCAAGTATCTAATTAACCTTTCAAAAAATGAACTTAAAGACGCGCTTTCTGAACTCCCTAGAGATGCAATTATTATTTATATTACATATCTGCAACCACCTAATGCCATCCCTATTTCCATTGAAAAAAGCACTCAAATAGTCCTTGATGCAAGTAACCTTCCAGTATACGGCTATTGGGATCAGGTTCTAGGAAATGGCATTCTTGGAGGGAAAGTTGTTAGTGCTTTTTTTCAAGGTGAAACAGCTGCACGTATGGCTCTGAGCTATTTAAATGGGGAATCATTAACAAATATCGGTATTGAGAAAAGCAGCCCTAATGCCTATATGTTTGATTATGCTGCACTTAAAAAATTTAATATTGATGAAGGCACTTTACCTCCTAAAAGCATTATATTGAACAAACCGTTTTCTTTATACGAGAAATACAAAACAAAAGTATGGGTAATAGTTATATTTATTGTTTTTCTCATTTTAGTCATAATAACTCTTCTTATTTTTATTCAGCAGCGCAAAGAAGCTGAGGAAGCATTACAGAAAAGTGAAGAACGTTGGCAATTTGCTTTGGAAGGTGCCCGAGATGGAATGTGGGACTGGAATGTAGCGACTAATGAAGTATTCTTCTCTCCTCTGTATAAGGGAGCCTTAGGATTTACCGACGATGAGTTTGGTAACTATTTCGATGAGTGGGCAAAACGTATCCACCTTGATGATAAAGAGTTAGTACATGACAAATTAAATAGATATCTTAAGCAAGAAATACCTATCTATGAGAATGAATACAGACTGTTATGTAAAGATGGTTCTTACAAATGGATTTTAGCTAGAGGAAAAGTAATTTCATGGAGTGCTGATAAAAAACCTTTGAGAATGATTGGTACGCATACTGATATCACTAGACGTAAACAGGTTGAAGCAAAGCTAATAAATAACGCTGCTAGATTTGAACGATGGAAGGAATCGAATTTTATAGGAATAACTCAATCGAATGATAAGGGTGCCATCGTTGACGCTAATAATATGTTATTAGATATGCTCGGCTACTCTAAGAAAGATTTGTTAGACGGAAAGCTAAATTGGAAGGCTCTAACCCCAAAAGAATTCTTAGAGTCTGATAAAAAGGCTGTTGAAGAAGCTAAAGAAAAAGGTTTTTGGACCCCTTATGAAAAAGAGTATTTCCATAAAAATGGTAGTCGAATACCTATTATAATTGGAGGGTCTCAGTTCGCTGATGACTCCAATGAGTATATTGTTTTTATTATTGATCTATCAAAGCAAAAGCAATCTGAACATTCACTCAAAAAAAACCAGGCATTGCTATTAGGGCGTCAACGTGCACTTTTGGAATTAGCAAAAGATAAAAATGATAATATTGAGACGGCTTTAAGTAGAATCTTGACAGTTACAGCAAAACAGTTACATGTGTCACGTGCAGGTATCTGGCTGTTAAATAAGGATAATACTGCTATTACATGTAAAGCTTTATACGATAACGGCAACATTTCATATGATGAGATAGTGCTTGAATCCGACGATTACCCGAACTATTTCTCGGCTATACATAGGGCTGGCTTTATCTCTGTAAGTGATGCTCATAATCACCCGGACACGATCGAATTTAGTGAACATTATTTAACCCGGCTAGGTATTACATCAATGCTGGATTCTCCTATTCGTATTCAAGGAGAAACTATTGGCACTATTTGTTGTGGACACGTTGGGCCAAAAAGAAAATGGACATTAGAAGAAGAAGATTTTAGCAGATCTGTTTCTGAGTTATGTGCCCAAGTTTTTTTAGAAATAGAGCAAAAGAAATCAGAAGAAAAACTCCAACTATCAGCCAGAGTTTTTACCGACACCCATGAAGGTATTATTATTACTGATGCTGACAAGGTAATTGTTAATGTCAACCCTTCTTTTTGCAAAATCACGGGGTATAGTGAAGATGAAGTTATTGGGCAAAACCCTAGTATTTTAAGTTCAGGCAAACAAAGCCCAAAGTTCTACCAAGATATGTGGCAAGAGATCAATGAACATGGCCACTGGCAAGGTGAGGTATGGAATCGTAAGAAAGGGGGCGAGATCTATGCAGAGTTGTTGATTATCTCTATGCTTAAAGATGAGTTTGATAATGTAGTTAACTATATAGGTGTGTTCAGTGATATCACTCAGCTAAGAGAGCAGCAGGTTCAGCTTCAACGAGCACAAAAAATGGATGCCTTGGGTAAGCTGGTGGGCGGTATAGCGCATGATTACAATAATATGCTTGGGGTTATTTTAGGCTATACCGATTTAATGAAAATGAAATTTTCAACGGTGGATGGCCTAGCTAAGTATATTGATCATATTGCTCAAGCAGGGGAGCGCGGGCGAAAGTTAACTCAACGTATGCTTAACTTCTCGAAGAAAGAGTCTACTGAGGGGGAAGCTACGTCAATAAACGACGTATTGAGTTCACAAAAAGATTTACTAAGTAAGGCGATTACCGCGCTCATTCCCATCCATTATGACTTGTCTCATTCAGACTGGTTGGTTTGGGTTGATTCAAGTGAGCTTGAAGATGTGTTGCTGAATGTATCTATTAATGCGCAGCATGCCATGGTTAACGGTGGAAGCTTGACGTTTACAACTCAAACCATTCATTTAGAAGCAGCCGAAGCGAAGTTTTTAGATTTAACGGAAAACGATTACCTGAAGCTCACGATACGCGACACAGGTTGCGGTATGAGTGATGAACTCATGAGCAAAATTTTTGACCCTTTTTTTAGTACCAAAGGGAGTCAAGGAACAGGCTTGGGTTTAAGTCAAGTCTATGGTTTTATGGAGCGCTCTGGTGGCGCAGTTAAAGTACATTCTGAGATGGGTGTAGGAAGTGAGTTTAGCTTTTATTTCCCACGTTACCGAGGTGTTGGTGAAAATGAAGCCGAGCAAGATGTATTGGCCTTAGAGGGCGTGCAAGGGGATGGCGAAACAATACTAGTTGTTGATGATGAACCGGCTTTAAGAAACGTAGCGGCAGAAATGCTACGCCTTGCTGGTTATCGTGTTTTGATGGCAAGTGATGGCGATGAGGCATTGGATACACTGGATAATCACTCGGTAGACCTTGTGCTGAGTGATGTGATTATGCCATATATGGATGGTTACCAATTAGCGAAACATATTGAGAGATTATATCCTGAGGTTAAAGTCCAGTTGGTCAGTGGCTACAGTGATAACAGACATATTGAAGCGAGTAATGATCAGTTACATAAAACTCTGTTGAACAAACCATATAGCTCATTCGAATTAATGAGTCGTATCTCACAATTATTGGCGGGTGCTAAAAATGAATAATGGTTGGGCGAATGAATCATTTGTATTCCCTCCATTAAGAGTCTCTTGGTTTTTAGGGGGGGGGATTATAATTTCAGATACTTTGATATGACGTCGGGAGTGTTTTGTAACTTTCCATAAGATACTGTTGGAAGGAGTAGAAAGTGCCAGTATGATACTTTATTACTTGGAATGTCTCGTATTTTGGCTGTAAAAGCAAAGTAGTATGCAACTTTATTTATTTGTGGCTGGTTTATTGCCGTAGTAATAGTTGGTTTGCAGTGCACTTTAGTATGCAACTTTATTACTCGACGACACCTTAACAAAAAAATGAAAGTATTTATTTCAGTAAAAAGTACAAATTCCAACCCTTCCAATTAAGGGTTGGAATTATTGATTTGACCTACTTACTCGCTTTAATCATCACAAATAGCTCATCTTTTAGGTAGAGTCTTTTTTTCTTTTGCCCCTCAAGATACTCATCTGATGTGGTTTCAACCCCCTCTTCTATTTGAAGAATTTCATGGTCAGTCTCATGATATTCATTAAATAATTTTGCGAAGTGGCGATTGTTCATTTTTAAGTCATGAATTTTGTCTCTATATTCAGGTAACTCATTAATAAGGTTGTGTTTCTCTCCAAACATTTACTTTTTCTCCTAGTGGCTACAATTAATACATTTGACTGTGTAAGGGATGGCGTTTAAACGGGCGTCACTAATAAGATTGTTGCAGTGGCTGCACAGCCCATAAGTACCAGCATTGAGTCGCTGTAATGCTTGATCTATTTGCAATAATTCTTCGTTTGCCTCACGGCGAAGCTCGGTTAGTACCGCTTCATTTTCCATCTCAACAGCACGTTCCCCTGAGTCCGGATTTCTACCAGAACGGAAATCCTTATCGACTGAACGAACTCGTTGTGCAAGCTCTTTACGCTTGGCAACTAAAATAGTTTCAATATTAGATAAATCCATCAAATAACCCCCTTAACTCATACTTACAGTGTAGGAAGCGGGGGGAGTAACGTATTGATTCAGGTCAATTTATAGCGATTAAACTTAAAATAATAAATGTTTTTGTTTTGCTAACTTGATGGGTTAAAGGAGTTAAGTCAGTGTGAAGTAATATTGAGGATCGCTAGTAATATTATGCCAAGTGCCCACCCGCTATGGGTGCTGAGTTATAATTCTCACTAATAATATTTTAATGGGAAATAACCATGCCTGATTACCGCTCTAAAACCTCTACTTTTGGCCGCAATATGGCGGGTGCTCGTTCTTTATGGCGCGCAACTGGAATGACAGATGATGATTTTGGTAAACCGATTATTGCTGTTGTGAACTCATTTACCCAGTTTGTACCGGGTCATGTTCACCTTAAAGATTTAGGGCAAATGGTTGCTAGGGAAATTGAACAAGCCGGTGGCGTGGCTAAAGAGTTTAATACGATAGCGATTGATGATGGTATTGCGATGGGGCATGACGGCATGCTGTATAGCTTACCGAGTAGAGACATTATTGCTGACTCGGTTGAGTATATGGTTAATGCACATTGTGCTGATGCGATGGTTTGCATTTCTAACTGCGATAAAATCACCCCAGGTATGTTAATGGCGGCGATGCGACTTAATATTCCTGTTGTATTTGTTTCTGGTGGGCCGATGGAGGCCGGTAAAACTAAACTTTCTGAGCATAAACTTGATTTGGTTGATGCGATGGTCATCGCGGTTGATGAAAACGCGAGTGATGAGAAAGTGGCAGAATTTGAACGTTCAGCCTGCCCAACGTGTGGTTCATGCTCAGGCATGTTTACTGCTAATTCGATGAATTGCTTAACTGAAGCATTAGGTTTGTCATTACCAGGTAACGGCTCTATGTTGGCAACACACGCTGATCGTAAGGAATTGTTTCTGGAAGCTGGTCGTAAGATTGTTGATATTACTAAACGTTATTATGAGCAGGATGATGAGAGTGTTTTACCTCGTTCTGTGGCGTGTTTTAAAGCTTTTGAAAATGCGATGACTCTGGATATCGCAATGGGCGGTTCAACCAATACAATTTTACATTTGTTGGCGATTGCACAAGAGGGTGAAGTTGATTTTGACATGCGCGATATAGATCGCTTATCACGTAAAGTTCCGCAACTGTGTAAAGTTGCACCGAATACCCCTTTGTACCATATGG
>Ga0209826_1001584_pt1 | contig 15700 bp, 16 predicted proteins | sample GOMGulsemesocosm_5_FD_184637 | JGI IMG/M metagenome (GOLD analysis project Ga0209826, IMG submission 184637) | Methane-oxidizing microbial communities from mesocosms in the Gulf of Mexico - GOM15C Gulf of Mexico (SPAdes) (version 2) | ecosystem: Environmental > Aquatic > Marine > Cold seeps... | reverse complement strand
CATGACAACGGTTCTAGCGGCCCGTATGCGTCTAACACAGGAAAACATTGAGCAGGGCAGTCTGATGGGTTTGATGAATACTAACACCACCATCCATTTTACCCGGCAGCCCATTGGCGAATGGTATGGCTTTAGCGATCATTTCATTTCGGTCTCTGATGCTTATGGCGTAGCTGAATGTTCGCTCTTTGACGAAGTGGGTTGTGTTGGGCGGGTAACTCAAAGCCTGATCGTTAACGATTAAGCCCTGGGGTCAAGTCTTGCCTTTTGCCTTTTTCTCAATAGGCAAAAGGCAAGACTTGACCCCGTCCCTTATTTTGAAAACCGCTGCCGATACCCCATAGGTGTTAAACCCACTCGCTTTTTGAACAGTTTCGAAAACGAACTCATATCGTTATATCCCACTTGCTCCACCACCTGCTGCAAGGGAGTAGTGGAATTTTCCAATATCTTCTTGGCAGTCTCTATGCGAGCATTTTGTAGGTAGGTGATGGGCGTGACATTCAATTCGCTTTTGAAGCGCCTGATGAGTGTCCGCTGACTCACACCCATGTCTTCAGCCAAACGAAGTTGATCGATATTTACATGCAGATGACTGTGAATCCAGTACTGGGTTTTTGCTACCACCGGGTCACTACTGGAATCCTCAGTGAGTAAATTGTGATAGGGGGATTGAATGTTATCACTGGTGTCGATGAGCATGGTCTTGGCACATTGCACGGCCAATTCACTAGACACCTGCTTTTCTATAATGTGTAGCGCCATGTTCATATTGGCGGTCATGGCGCCACTGCAAATGAGGCGGTCTTGCTCTGTTACCATAGACTGCAAATTCAAATTCACTAGGGGAAAACGTGTCCGAAACACCTGCTCCAACCACCAGGTTGTGGTGGCCTTACGCCCGTTTAATAATCCGGTTTGTGCCAGGATAAAAGTGCCAGTGCAATTTGAACCAATGATAGATTTTTGTTTCCAGCTCTTGCGTAACCACTCGCCTAGCGGGGCCATCTCATGCAGCATTTTGTCCAAATCATTGCTGCCTTTATACAGAAAAGCCGGAACGTAGATAAAGTCAAAATCACCGGCTGAATCTATGGTGACATCGGCGCTTAAGGTAAAACCGCCGCTGGTTTTAACGGCACGTTTATCCATGGCGACGGTTTTCCAGCTGAACTCTGCCAAGTCTTTGCCCTTGCGCGCGTTAATGTGGGCATTGGCAACTTGGAAAGCATCTATGGGGCCGCTTAAGCTGGACAAGTAACAACCTTCATAAAGCACCACTGCCACCTTGTACATATCCGTCTCGGCTTCTCTTCGTGTCAAATATCACCATTATATTGGCAATTTTGCCAATTTCGCAAGGCGGGTACTTTATCTAAACTGGCTTCATTAACAATTAGAGGAACCAAAATGAGCCTACCTACCGAATTTGAAAACCGTTTACAGCTACCTTTAGTGGTGGCCCCCATGTTCTTAGCCTCTGGTACTCAGCTAGTGACCGAGTGCTGTAAGGCCGGCGTGGTAGGCACTTTTCCCGCTCTGAACCAGCGCAGCAGCGAAGGGTTTGAAGAGTGGCTGGAGGAAATCAAGGCGGAACTGGCCCGCGTAGAAGAAGCGGGCGGTCAGAAACCGGCTCCCTATGGCGTGAATCTAATCGTTCATAAGAGCAACCCACGTTTGGCCGCTGATCTCGCCCTGTGTGTAAAGCATGAAGTGCCACTGGTCATCACCTCTTTAGGGGCAGACAGCTCGGTGGTGGACACCATTCACAGCTACGGCGGTTTAGTATTTCACGATGTAGTTAACGCCCGTCACGCCAAAAAAGCCGCTGCCGCAGGAGTGGATGGCCTCATCGCCGTAGCCGCCGGTGCCGGCGGTCACGCTGGCACCTGGAGCCCATTCGCCTTAATAAACGAAATTCGCCAGTTCTTCGATAAAACCGTTTTATTGGCTGGCTGTATGTCCACAGGCAGAGACATTGCCGCCGCGCGGATGATGGGCGCCGACCTAGCGTATATGGGCACCCGTTTCCTCAACACTCAGGAATGCTTGGTGCAAGAAGAATACAAACAGCAAATCACCGAAGCCAGCGCCGCCGATATTGTTTACACTCCAGCCATCTCCGGGGTAAACGCCAACTTTATCCGCCAAAGTATTGAAGCCGCCGGCTTAGACATTAATAATTTAGAAGCCCCCAAAACCATTGATTTCGGTCTAGAACTAGACGAAGCCAACAGCGATGAAAAAACCTCCAAGCCAAAAGCTTGGAAAGACATTTGGTCGGCCGGCCAAGGCGTAGGCAGCATCGACGCTGTGCCTACAACCGCAGAACTTGTTTCCCAGCTACAAGCCCAATACCACGGGGTCAAGTCTTGCCTTTTGCCTGACTGATAATTCGACTCACTCGGGAATAATGCAGATCAAAATACTCACCAATAGCGGCCAGGCTGTAGCCACCGCTCTGGTAAGCCACGCAGATCGCTTCATTTCGAGTGTTTGAAGTTTCGAGATAGTAAGAAATTTTCTTGGCAGCAGGTCGACACTGAGCCTTCGGAATTTCACGCAAGGAAGATTTTTCGCCGATGAAGCCGAGCATCCTTTCTACAAAGACCTCATCTCCGAGATAAACTTGCTTCTGCAGCTTTTCAAAGGGGGATGGCTTGCCTGTGCCATTCAAGACAAACTTCGCATATCTTTTTATGGCTTCGGCCTTGGTGTTTGCGAAAACCGCTAATAGGAAATCTATATTCAGGAAGGCCTCAGGCTCGATCAATCCCACTGTTGCTCTATAACTGCTCCAGCGCCACTGTTCCGGGTTTCTGACTAAGCCTGCTCTGACAGGGTTCAGAACAATGTAACGCGCCAATTCGCGGAAGTAATATTCTCTATCCACCAAAATCGCTTTGTAACGTCCTTGGAATAGATGACCCACGCGTTCATGTTTGCGATTAAATCGCTGAGTATAAACGCCGTTTAATTGCCGCATGCCTCTAGATAGATTGGCATCGGGTGTTTCAAGTAAAATATGGTAGTGGTTACCCATCAGGCAATAGGCGTGGCATATCCAGTTGTAGTGTTTACAGGTGTCGGAAAATATTCTTAAAAAATCTTGTCTATCGTTATCGTGTAAATAAACTTCTTCGCGGTTGTTGCCGCGAGATGTGAGGTGATATAGCGCGCCGTCGAATTCTATTCTGAGAGGTCTAGCCATCGATAACCTCCTTGTTATCAATTTCTTGGAAGGGTGTATTAGAACGGGAAACTTGACTATAGGCAATAGCAAAATAGCGCGGGGCAAAGTAGGGCGGGGTCATAGGGCGGGGTCAAGTCTTGTCTTTTGCCTTATCGAACTAGGGGCAAAAGGAAAGACTTGACCCCCGCTTCATGACCCCCACTTCAGGCCCCAACATCGCTCACGTCAGAAATTGTATGTTTTGTGTCTTTCCTAGCTATATTAAAACCAGCATAGCCCATCCAAACTTAGCTCAGTAATTCTTTGCTTGTGGCGGGGTGGGCCAGACGAAAATGCATCATGTACACGAATTAAATACGCCCACTTCAAACCCCACAACGGAATTAACTTTAAACCAACCAACTCTCGAAGGACTAAGGCAATGACTTCAACAGCTAAAGACCATCAACAAAATAACAGCACGCTGGAAGTAAAAAAGCTTGTTCACCATTGGTTTGAAGGAGTAAAGGAAAGGGATGTGAAGAAGCTACTATCCCTATTACACCCTGACATCCAACTTACCGTCCCCTTCAAAACCGAAGTAATTCTGGGTAGCGTGAAAGCACTCCAAACCTTCAAAGCTTTCGATGAAGCCGTAGACAACTTCAGCTATGAAAACGTTTTGATCGATGGCAATATCGCCGCGCTTCGATTTAAGGGCGATATTAAGGGAGAGCATCTTCAGGGTGTGGACTTCTTCCATTTTAATGCTGAGGGACTAGTAGAGAAGATAGAAGTGATGTCTCGTCCGTTAGTCGCTATTGCGCATCTTCGTGAGGCCGTCATCGGTAGCAAAGAATAGGGTCGGAGTAAAACCCTTTCAAAAAAAGGCAAAAGACAAGACTTGACCCCACTACTTGTGACCCCAATGCTAAGCTGCGGGTATTAGCTTTGCTAGGTACAACGCCAAGAGAAGGAGAGAAAAGAACAAAATCAGGGCGACTAAACAGCGTCGCCGATAAGATCGTCCCTCGTCGTTGAGTAGGCTGGGGAAAAGCAGCAAATTTAATGGGTTGAAGAGAGTGTTGATGCTAAATGCCTTAACGCCTTCTTTACAGCCTTTTCGGAACAGCTGAACGAAATTGTACAGAAACCGTATCAATAATAATGGGGCGACGATAAAACTTCCCCAATAGATAATGAGTATCAGGGAAAATAAAATCGAGTCTGCCAAGGAAATGCTAGACGCGGTCTTACTGGAAACGGAGTAAATTATCAAAGCCTGCAGTGATACCAACAGCAATATCGTTAGCAAGGGAACATATAGATACCGTTTCTCAACTCGAATGTGTCGCATATCTCACTCCTCATTCTATGATGGCAAACTCCCTTTTTTGAACAAACCCTGTTTTTAACTAGTTGAGTGACTCATAAACTGTTTTTGAGTACCGACGGCGATTCAAATCCCGGTTTTGCACGGCAATTTCAAAGTAGGCGGGAGACAAGTCAATGGCTCGGTTAAAATAGCGTTCTGCCTGATCGTATTTACCATCGATCATACAGATGTAGCCTACGGTGTTGTAAGCCGATGCTTCATTTCCTGTTTGGTCAATGAGCAGCTCAACGGCCTCACTAAAGTTTCCCTTTTTAACATACACCAACGCGAGATTACGCCAAGCTTTGCTGTAGGTTTTGTCCCTCGAGATCGCACGTTTAAAATGTGCTTCAGCTTGGTCTTGATCATTTTTAAGATAGTAAGAATAACCAATATTGTTTTCAGCTGAGGCAGAGTTTGGCCTGATGTCTAAAGACCTTTTGTAATACATCAAAGCTTTGTCGTGTTGTTTATTAAGATCTTCCAAAACACCCATCCCAGTATAGGCATAGAAAGGCGAGTAGTGATCGGTTCCCCTGTTTTCCCCGCTCACCGCCTCCATGCTGTCAATGCGTTGGCGATCTTCGGTGATGGCTTTGTCGAAAAATATACGGGCGTCACTGTATTCCCGTTCATTAAGCTTCATTCTACCCAGCCGTTCCAGAACTAAAACAAAGTTGGGTTGAATCTCCAGTGCTCGGTGATAAGCCAGCGATGCCAAGCGAGTATTATTGCGTGATTCGTGCAGGCTACCTATTTTGTAAAATATCTGAAGATTTTTGCCGTCGATCATCAAGGCACGAACATAGTCATACAGGGCCATGTCGGAATCACCAGCCCGTAGGGCCATATCGCCATTTTGAATGTAGCGGAACTTTCTCCGCTCGGTTATTTGGGCCTCGGTCAGGTCATCAAGGGGCTCCTTGTCAAACGAGGTCCCGGAGCGGTGATCTTTAAGTTGCTTGTTTTTTAGAGCCAAGGTATCAACATCGCCGTCAAACAATTCATGGGCTTGCACAGCTATGTTTTCCCCGTCTGTTGACGGAGTCTGCATCGTTGCGCACCCTGTTAGGACAATGGCGAAGAAGACCAGCAGCATACGCCGCAGCTTCAATGTGAATGGTGTCTTAATGCTTTCTGTCTGATTGATCATTTTCTTTTTCCTCAGCGCCGCGGGGCGCGTTGTCAAACTTATTCAAATACTTCCATAATCCCCAGTATTGCGGGACCAATTGCGACGAGAAAAAATGCGGGCCAAATACAAAATGTCAGTGGGAAAATTAGTTTGGTACCAATTTTCGCTGCTTCCTCCTCTGCCTGTTGAGTGCGCCTGTCCCTAAAATCCTCAGAGTAAACTCGGAGCGTCTCTGCTATACCCGTGCCAAAACGAACAGACTGATCAATTAGGGCAACTAGGCCGCGAATCTCGTCGAGCCCTGTTCTGATGGCCATGCCGCGCAGGGCGTCTATGCGGCCAACCCCCATGCGGATTTCTGATGATACTAATATCAATTCTCCTGACAATTCCGGATGACTCACCTCTAACTCTTTACCCACTCGCTGAATGGTTACATCCAGACCTAGACCGGCTTCAACACAGACAACAAATAGATCGAGGGCGTCGGGGAAGGCGTTTCGAATGCAGCGTACTCGACGGGTCTCCATCCGATCTAAGGCCATATTTGGAGAAAGAAAACCTATGAATGCACCACAAAACACATACAGCAATATCTGCATTGAAGAGAGTTCAGGAAACCATCGAGTTATCATCATGACAATAAACCCGAATATCATCATGCCGATGGTTTTCAGGGCGAAGAAGGTTTTAATCGACGTGTCACTGTGAACCCCCGCTCTAATCAGTTGCAGTTGAATTTTTGAAGCTTCTTTGTCATTGTGAGGAAGGACATATTTTGAAAGTTTACTGAGGTATTTGTCGGTGTATTCCAGCTTGCTTTTGTCTAGCGTTTTTCCTGTTGAAGCATCAGTCACTTCCCATTCGGCTGGTTTTTCAAGCCCTGACAGGCGACGGTTAAGCGGGTTGGTAAAGGCGGTAACAACGTAAGCTCCACTGAGCCCCAGCGCAAATACCGCACCAGCAACTAGAACGACAAATATTAGTCGACTGCCATCACCGTCGGTTAAGCTTGCAATTAGTTCCAGTAGATAACCCATAACAACCTCTTATATCTGGCAATTTAGAAATCTTGTCTTCACACTTCTATACGAATTATTTTCCTGATCCACAACATTCCAATCATCATCGCAATAAATGCACCGATACACAGCTTGATACCAAAGTCGCTATTAAACAAAATGGTGAGATAACTTGGAGTAGTGAATTGAATCAATGCAATAAGGGCGAAAGGTACTAGGCCCAAGATCCAGGCTGACATGCGGCCTTCCGCCGACAGTGTTTTCACTTTTCGGTGGAAGCGGAAACGCCCACGTATAATGGTGCTCAAATTACTGAGGATCTCGGCCAAATTGCCGCCAGTTTCCCGTTGCACTAGAACTGATGTTACTAAGGCCATCACATTAACGCTTTGGGTGCGTTCCAAAAGACCCAGTAAGGCCCACTTCATATTGTTGCCATAATTGAGTTCGGCAAAGGTAATTGAAAACTCTTTTTTTATGGGGTCATCGAGTTCTTCGCCAACAAGGTGGAGGCTTTCATTAAAGGGGTGCCCAGCTTGTAGTGCTCTACGCATCACATCGATAGCTTCCGGAAGTTGCTCTTCAAATCTTGCCATTCGCTGCGCGCGGTCAAGAATAAGCTTGTAATAGAGTATTAAGCTACCAAATAAAAATGCTCCAATGGCGAGCAACCACATTTTTGCCAGCAGCCATACCAATAAACCACAGGCCAGACCAATGCTCCCGCTCAGAAGTATAAATCGATAAGCCAGGATTTGATGGCCAGATTGACAGATTAGAAAGCGCAGCCCATCTAAAAGCTTGCTAGTTTCCACCAATCGCTCGGCGGGCGACAATTTGCCCAATTTGTCTTCGCGCAGTAATTTTACAGCGGTGGGTATTTCAATGTCCTCGGCCATTCTATTCAAGCGTTCACGCAGGCGTTTCCGGGAGCCCCCGTTTTCGCCGAACACGGGCATAAACAATGCGAACATTAAGAAAAAGACTGTTACGAATACAAGGCTGATGAATATGAGGAGTGAACTATTCATTTTTGTCGCTCCATTCCTGATCTGGGTCAAATAGGCTCATGGGCAAGTCGATACCGCGCTGGATCATGTGTTCATAAAAACCAGGGACGATCCCAGTGGCTTTGAACACGCCAAAAACTTTGCCGTTTTCATCGATGCCACGGCGGTGGAAGGACAGTAATTCCGACATCGTCACCACTTCACCTTCCATGCCGTTTATTTCCTGCATGCTCACTAGGCGGCGGCGGCCGTCTTCAAAACGTTGTATTTGCAAGACCACGTGAATGGCTGAGGAAATCTGTTGGCGGACTGTTTTCAGAGGGAGCTCTATACCAGACATCATCACCATATTTTCAACCCGGGAAAGTGCGTCCCTGGCTGTATTGGCGTGTATCGTCGTTAAGGAGCCATCGTGGCCGGTGTTCATAGCCTGTAACATATCAAAGGCTTCAACACCTCGAACCTCTCCTATAACAATGCGCTCTGGCCTCATGCGCAGCGCATTTTTGACGAGGTCCCGCTGTGTAACTTCGCCTTTACCTTCGATGTTGGAAGGGCGAGTTTCCAGTCTCACCACATGTGGTTGTTGCATTTGCAATTCGGCGGAGTCTTCAATCGTTACAATGCGTTCGTCATCGGGAATGTAACCTGAGAGAATATTTAGAAGGGTGGTTTTTCCCGAACCGGTACCCCCAGATACCAAAACATTGAGACGGCCCTTAACGACGGCCGCTAATAATTTTGTAGCGATAGGCGGTACTGAACCTAGGTCCACCAAGTTACTCATGTCCAAACGCGTCAGGGTAAATCGACGTATAGACATCATCGCACCGTCAATGGCCAGAGGCGGGATGATTATATTAACTCTGGAACCGTCCTTAAGGCGTGCATCAACCATCGGCGAAGATTCATCTATGCGCCGGCCTACACTGGACACAATGCGGTCTATAATGTTTCGAAGGTGCGCTTCGTCATTGAACCTAACATCGGTTTTTTCTAGTTTGCCCTTGCGCTCGACATAAATGGCTTTGTGACCATTGACCAGAATATCCGCCACGTCAGCGTCGGCCAGCAAAGGTTCCAGTGGTCCCAGGCCCATAACCTCATCTTCAATTTGCTTAACAATTCGATTCCGAATAACGCGATTAATGGGCAGCGTGGAGGCATCAATAAGCTGTTGACTAATCTGTCTAAGCTGTTCGCGAGCGTCTACCTCAGGCAGAGTATTAATGAGCGCGAGGTCTACAACTTTCAACAGTTCTTGATGGATTTCCTTTTTAAATACTTCTTCCTGCGGGGAAAGCGGTGCTCGCTCTAGACGCTGAATTCTTGCGGTAGCCATAGGTTCTCCGCGCTGAACAGTCTCGTTGCTACAAAGATCCGTGCTTTCATCCGACTGGTTTGTTGCTCTATCCATTTTCATAGTTTAAAACACCTTTAGGCGATGGATTAGTTTGTTAAACATCGCTCCCTCGGGACTGGATTCAAGACCGAGAAGCTTTTCTTGCATCAACAGCAATGCCTTAGTGATGCCTGCCCGCTTGCGAACTGAATAGAGAGGGGTGCCGCCATTAATACTTTCGTTAACGTAGTCGAATGAGTTTGGTATGGTGAGTAAGTTGTCGTGATGCAAGGTTTTAGACACAATTTTCAGGCTTAATTCATGTGACCTTTCGTAGCGATTAACGACGACCGATATTCGATCTTCTGATACTCCTAGGTCTCGTCGCAGAATTTCTAGAATACGTTTGGCGTCATGTAGATAGGCGATTCCCTGCTGGACAATTACTAGTAGTTTATCTGCACGTTCAATTACAGTGCTGGTCACCGTGTCGATATGCCGAGGCAAGTCGACAACGACCTGATCGTAATTGTGGGCTAACAGTTCCATTAGCTGCGACAGGCTCTGGGTGTCAATGTCCTCTGGCAGCAACAAGTCTCTGGGCTTGGCGTCGAGCAAATGCAGGCCTGAAGGGTGCTGCATCATATACCCTTTGAGCGCGGCATTATCAATATTCTCAATGTTTTCTAAGGCGTCCAGCAGGCCATATTTTGCTTTCATGTCGAGATAACCTGACAAGCTCCCAAACTGTATATCTAAGCCCACAAGGGCGACATCCAGATTAGAAGATTCAGCCATTAAGTCCGCGATATTACAGGCGATAAAAGATGCTCCTGAACCGCCTTTGCTGTTCATAACTCCTGTAATAGTGCCTGTTGTGGCCTTACTGTTTTTGTTTAGCTCATCATGCACAGCGTAGATGGCCGCAATCATTTCATCTGCAATGATGGGTGGAACAAGAAAATCAACCGCCCCAGATTTCATTGCCAAGCGCATCAAATAAGGATCATCGTGATCCGCACAAATCATCAGAGGAGGCCGCTCAGATGCTTCGCGAGCCATTAGCTCAGTGAGTTCAAGCTTCCAGTCTTGGCCTACCCAAAAAATTAGCATGTCGGGCATTTCGGGTAATCCATACAGAGGGTCTGAATGACCATTACAAATATGATTACGACTTACAGAGGCTTCCGGAACGGCCTGAAGAATATTCTCCATTTGCTGGATTGCCCCTGAATTTCGGCTGGCAACCAATACCTTAAATTCTTTTGGGTGCCTTCCGCGATCCAATACGTCGGGATTAACATTCATAATACAGTCCTCCTGCAAGACCGTGTTTTTAGCATGAGCTTAACCCCGAGGGGCTATCTGCATCCGGTGGTGGAATTATTCCTAAGCTCTCGGCCAGTACCGTTGTTGAAAAAGGAGGGGGTGTTATATCTTGGACAAAAAGTGGAATCAATAATCGATGGGTGAACCCTACAATTCGAACGCGTACATAGATGATGTTTGAAAAACTGGCGATGGGATCAGCAATGGGCGTGAAATCGCCACGTAAATACGCTATATCCACATGCTCAGGTAAAAGCCCAGACACTACCGTGCCGCCAAATGTTGCTGTGTTTGAAACCTGAGCGTTTTGTGTCACAGGGCAAACGGAGGCCAGCCTAGCCCCACGTCGAGTCACTTCGTCAAGGGCGTTCATGGTGAACATCAGGCGACCGACTTCAATCACGCCAAAGAGTACTAGAAAGTAAACGGCGCCGCAGATGGCAAATTCCACGGTAGTAATCCCACATTGGCATTTTCGCACAGTATTTATCAATTGATTGCCCTCATGCTAACTTCAGCGTGGAGATTCATATTCACATCTACGCTTGGGATAAACGCAGACAGTGAACTTCCAAACAAGCTTTCAAATGGGTAGTCAACAGCTACAATCACAAAATTTCCTGAGCTATTCACGGAAACCTGGTTTGTATTTAGTCGGTTTAAGAGCGCTATGCTGCCGCCCGTGTCATTGGCGTAAACCAGAAAATTTTTTACTTGGGCAATTTTTTCAGCGCTGAGGTCGATATCTTGAACCGTACCACGATAAGAGCGGGTGCTTAGCAACCTGGCGGCATCACGGGTTAATTTGGTGAGAGTGTTGTAGCTGTAAAGTGCGCGACCACATTCAATGCTCGCAAGCATGAGCAAGAAGAGAAAGGGCAGCACCACAGTCACTTCAACCAGAGCGAGGCCAGACATTTTTTTCCTTTGGTATAAGCACTTTCGCCTAGCCATCACCTTTACCTATGCGTCGAGGTTGTTTGGGTCTTTGTAGAGAATAATTTTTGTAGGTTCCGGGCCTGTAACCGGTTCGATCGAAAACGTTCCCTCTGTGTCGCAATCGTTTACCATTTGTCCGTAAACGTGGGCAATTAAACCTTGTTGCTTCACGGGCTGAATTAAATAGATACAGGTAAAACCAAAGACTTTAACGTCTGACTTGCCATTGATCTCGCCACTGCATTCGCCCACGGGCACGGTCAGTATCCTTCGGTGATACTGTTTCGATTCCACCGCGTCAGCGCTGTTGAATGCAGCATAACCGGCGTCGTACTCTGTATATGTATAGTTGTCTATGTCCGCACCAGGGTATTGGTAACTTGAGTTGTCCGGGAATACTGGAGTACCTGTTTCGCTCATTTCTAGTGGAGGATTGGGCACATGAACATCAGGGTCTCCGACGAAATCGCCGGGATAGTCTTCTTCATATTTTTTGCCGCCGCCAGCATACATACCAAAGCGAGTGTTAAGGCCTTGTACAACAGGCCCCACCGTGTTTCCGGGTTCCGTTTCAACGTATTCCCCAGTGCTTAGGCAGCTTCCAGATTCATAAGCGCCTGCGAGGCCGTCTCTTATTGCCGCTCCGCCCGATTGATCGCCAATTTGAATTAGTTGAAAATTTCCCGCGCCTAACTCTCCTTCCTGATTAGCGGAGTATTTCAATACAAAGGCGTCACTAACGTTATATCCATACAGTTCTGAGGAGTCTAGCGGATCATTTTCCTCGCCACAGATCATCATTGGTGCAATATCACAGATGTTACTGCTCAATGTGGGAGAGGGCCCTGCGATAGCTGAAGCAGACGTCCGTTTGTTGGTGAAGCCAATCACTTGGATCAACCAGGGGGATAAAACCAAATTTGCAACGGCCACACGCACGTAGCGTGCGGGGACAGAACCTGAGACAAAAGGATCGAGGGTACTTGAAAATTCCTTGGTGACGGAAATGTCACCAGCGCTTAGCGCTGCGGCTATCTCGTGATTGCCTTGGAAATTTGCATTTCGTGTGAAGGCGTCGCTTACGGCGGCTATTGCCTGTGGAATATCATTGGTTTGGTCCAGAGTTTTGGCGCCACTCAGTGCCGCTGAATCCACCATGTTTTGTAAACGGGTTTTCGTCAACAGCACGTGGCCGCCGTCCAGGGCTAAGCCTGTCATAGCAATGATCGCCACCATGGCGACCGCCGTCATCACCATAACAATACCACGCTGGCGCCTGTATGGACTTTGAGAGCGGAGGGAAGGCGCGCGACAAAAAGACACAATCATTTACCTCCTTTGCCAAATTCAATGTTCTCATTGACGGCATTGGTCTTCTCGCCACTCTGTCGATAACCATTAATGATCTTTTCACCCATGCCGCCATCAAGCCCACCAACAATACCTTTGGGGGGATTATTCACGGCGTCGTGATTGTGAATTTGACTCTCTACCATCTGGGCCACAGAACGTCCCATATCGGGTTTCGGCGTCTGGTTTAGGCATGCGGTGAGGGCCAGCAATACCGCTGAAAGGGCGATTAGCTTAAACATAAAAACTCCTTATTCAACACTGTGGCCAAATTCTCCGTCGACACCACCAGAGTGGCTAGAGAGTCTGGTATCCACAGCTTGATTTTCGATAACAGATGAGTGATCGCTTGCAGTTGAACTTTTTTCTGCTCCTCTGCGGCCATGAATTCTTCCCATTAGGTAGAAGTCAATATCGTTTGGTTCTACGTAGCTGTCGGTTGGTAAGTGAGTGAGGGGCTTGTCCATAGCTTGGGCCAGCATGGGGGTTACCATGATCACTAACTCCGTTTCGCCTTTTTCAAACTCTTCACTGCGAAATAAATGACCGAGAATAGGAATGTCACCGAGGCCAGGGAATTTGTTTACAACGCCTCGGGTATTTTCACTAATAAGGCCGGCCAGCCCAATGCTTTGACCGTCGGCCAATTCAACGGTGGTACTAGCACTGCGAACGGTTAGTGCTGGCACAAAGAATGTTGACGCCGTATTACCAGCAGCACCGATTGATATATTTGACGGTGCCGTTAGTTCCGATACGCTTACGGCAAGCTTGAGATTAATATTGCCATTGCTTAGTACCACCGGAACAAATTCAACGGCGATGCCAAACTCCTTAAATTTGATGGTAATCCCGTCTCGATCAGGAACAGGAATGGGAAATTCACCACCCGACAAGAATTTGGCTTTTTCGCCGGAAAGAGCTGTTATAGTGGGTTCCGCTAAAATTTTTGCTGTGCCGTTATCTTTTGCGGCATCTAGAGCCATGGCGAACACTAGGTCGTCGTTAAGGAATTGCGCAAAAATACCTTTATCGGCAATGGAGAGATCATTAGGCAAAAACTCGTCAATAACTGGACCAATAATAGGTGGGGCGAAACTGACAGGCACACGGCCACTATTATTAAAATCCGCGTCGGGAAAACTACCGCCACCACTAACACCACCAAAGCGCCAATCGCTGCCGCTGAGATCTGATGAGTACCACTTGATGCCAAGCTTTCGAATGGTGGTGCGCTCCAGTTCTGCAACAGTAACTTTCAGCATGACCTGTTGAGACCCGCCTACAGACAATAGGTTTATCACCAACTCAGATTTTTCTTTGGTTTTTTTCGGCTTGTCACTTTTCTCTCCGGATACTTCTGCTGCCATGGCAAAACTTTTAGCAATCCGTACAGCCTTGTCCATATTCACAAGGCTTGATACCTGGCCTTTCAATATCACAGATTTCTGGGCGCTATACACCTCGATATCTTCATTGGGCAACAATAGGTGCAGCTTTTTCTTAATCTGGTAGAGGTCGTGAGTTACTTCAATATCCAACACTTTTACGAGTTCATTATTGTTGTCCCACAACTGCACGTTGGTGGTGCCGAGCCGCTTCCCAAGAATGTAGATTTGCGATCCTTTCAAGATGATAATGTCGGCAACAAGTGGGTTTCCCATGGAAACTTTCTTGATTGTCTTATGCATCTTTATGACTCTAGACTTATTGATTGCCACTTGAAAATCTTCGGGTACTCCAGCAATTCCCTGCGCTCGAATTGGCCCTAAAGGCAGCGCAATTAAAGATAGAGCAAGCAGGCAAAACAGTATCGCTCTGGGGGAGAAGGCTCCCCATCTATTTGTTGTTTGTGAACATGTCATATTGCATCCCTCGCGGTTGTTTTTCTTAGAGACTTCCAGTACGGCTAGCGTTTGACAACATTAACGTTGGTGCCACGAATTACAGTGATGTATCGCACTCCCGGGCCGCGATATTTCCGTACCTTTTTCTTCGTAACAACTTTTGCTACTTTCTGCTCTTCAGTATCCAAAGGATTCCTTAACGCCAGTTGAATTCGGCCTTCATCCCTTGCTTTGACCAGTGTCTCGGCTTGAGCTGGGGTCATTTCAAGGGTTACTGCGCGAACAATAACCGGTTCGTTTTTCTCTGTAGACGCGGTTTGGTCAACGGCGAGCACCTTAATATTTTTTAGAATGGTATCGGTACTAATAGACTTGGATTTTTGCTTACTTTTTTTCGTCGCCAAAACATCCACTCTATTCCCAGGCAATAGGAAGCCACCGACACCCACCACGTCATCGACACGAACTGTAATAGCCCGCTTGTTTTTCGATATCATGGCCGCTAGAGTGCTGCCTTCTAGGTGCTCAACAAACCGTTCCGTGCGCAATATTTCCCCGGCAAGGTGGGGTGTGTTGGCAACGCGTCCAACAATTTCCTCTGTGGACGAATAGGTATTTCCTGGGACTACTGATTTTGGCATGGTTACAAGATTGACGTGATGTTCTTCAATTTTTTGCCCGTAGGGAATTTCAATCGTGGCGACGACCACCTTGGTCTCTCGTTCGAGTAACTCTTGGTTGATGGTGTTTCGCGCAAGAACCCAGTTATTGGCGGCAAAAGCTGCGCCTATTGCGAAGAAGGCGGCTACCATAAATAGACTTACTGTACGTCGTTTAAACATTGTAAACTCCTCTCAATTCTATCTGTTTCGGCCGTTAATCTAGCCAAAACCATCGTTTACTGAATAATTACTTCGTTAGTCGATTGATCAAGCCGGACAAAATAATTTTGCCATGCCCAATACAAGCGCTCTTTGGTCACTAAACCTGGTTCCCCTTTATAAGTTGCCTGCGTCAATGCCATATGAATAAGGTCTCTAGGGTGACAAGGCAATAGTCCAACACCCTCTCTAAAATGAAGTTCGTTCAATACATAGTCCAATAGCGCTTCGCTAAAAATGATTCCCTGAGCGTCCATGTATTGAGCCCATATTTTGCGATAAGCGCCTGGCTTAATAT
>Ga0209826_1001582_pt1 | contig 15707 bp, 7 predicted proteins | sample GOMGulsemesocosm_5_FD_184637 | JGI IMG/M metagenome (GOLD analysis project Ga0209826, IMG submission 184637) | Methane-oxidizing microbial communities from mesocosms in the Gulf of Mexico - GOM15C Gulf of Mexico (SPAdes) (version 2) | ecosystem: Environmental > Aquatic > Marine > Cold seeps... | reverse complement strand
GCGGGTTCTGTCCCAGCAGATCTCCAAGTCGGCAACCGAAGCTGCCACCGGTACGCCGGAAGCCTTCGGTCTGTTGCTCAGCGCGCGTAACGACTTCCAGCAACGCTGGGACTATCTGGTCAAGGGTGACGCCGCCTCCGGTTTGCCACCGATGCCGGCCAGCATGGCCGGGCAGCAGGCCCAGTTGCAGGCTGACTGGGACAAGGTGCGTCGCAATGCCGACGCGATTCTCGCCAGTCAGGGCACGGTTCTGTCGCTGCACGAAGTTGCTGCAACCCTGTCCGATACCGTGCCGCAGCTGCAGGTCGAGTATGAAGATGTGGTAGACGTGCTGATCGCCAGCAATGCGCCGGCCGATCAGGTCGCTATTGCCCAGCGCCAGTCACTGCTGGCCGAGCGGATTCTTGGTTCGGTGAACCGGGTACTGGAAGGTGACGAAGACGCGGTGATGGCGGCCGACAGCTTCGGGCGTGACGCCAGCCTGTTCGGGCGCGTACTGCAGGGCATGATCGAGGGTAACGCCAGTATCGGGATAACCCGGGTGGCGGATGCAGACGCCGCCAGCCGGCTGCAGGAAATCCAGTCACTGTTCCGCTATGTGTCCGATTCGGTTGACCAGATTCTGCTGACTTCCCCTGAGCTGTATCAGGTACGTACCGCCGCCAACGATATCTTTACCGACTCGCAGTCGCTGCTTGAGAATGCATCCAGTCTGGCTCAGGCTTTTGAAGCCAATGCCGATGGACGCGTTGCCAACACCATCCTGGGTTACGTGCTGGCCGCCATCGCGCTGACCTGTTTGCTGTTGATCGGTATCCAGCTGACCCGCGACACCCGTTTGCGTCTGGACGAGACGCTGGAAAAAACCCAGCGCGACCAGGCCGCGATTCTGCGACTGCTCGACGAGATCGGCGATCTCGCCGACGGTGACCTGACGGCCCAGGCGACGGTAACCGAAGACTTTACCGGTGCGATTGCCGACTCCATCAACGAGTCTATCGACCAGCTGCGTGCGCTGGTAGGCACCATCAACCATACCGCCCAGCAGGTAGAGCGCGCCGCGCAGGAAACCCAGGGCACAGCGATGCATCTGGCCGAAGCCTCCGAGCACCAGGCACAGGAAATTGCCGGCGCCTCGGCGGCGGTAAACGAAATGGCGGTCTCCATTGACCAGGTATCGGCCAACGCCTCCGAGTCGGCCGCGGTAGCGGAGCGCTCGGTAGCCATCGCCAACAAGGGTAACGAGGTGGTGCAGAACACCATCGTGGGCATGGATACCATTCGCGAGCAGATTCAGGACACCTCCAAGCGGATCAAGCGTCTTGGTGAGTCGTCCCAGGAGATTGGTGACATCGTCAGCCTGATTAACGATATTGCCGACCAGACCAACATTCTGGCTCTGAACGCGGCGATCCAGGCCTCCATGGCCGGTGACGCCGGTCGAGGCTTCGCGGTGGTTGCGGACGAAGTTCAGCGCCTCGCAGAACGTTCCTCCGGTGCGACCAAGCAGATCGAAGCGCTGGTTAAAACCATTCAGACCGATACCAACGAAGCGGTTATCTCGATGGAGCAGACCACCTCTGAGGTGGTACGTGGTGCACGCCTGGCTCAGGACGCGGGTGTGGCCCTGGAAGAGATCGAAAAGGTATCGACCAGTCTGGCGGCGTTGATTCAGAACATCTCCAACGCAGCACGTCAGCAGGCGTCGTCCGCTGGTCACATTTCCAACACCATGAACGTGATTCAGGAAATTACCTCGCAGACGTCTGCCGGTACGACCGCGACCGCTCGCAGCATTGGCGAGTTGGCGAAACTGGCCGAGGCGATGCGTCAGTCGGTCGATGGTTTCACCTTGCCGCAGCAGGGCGACTAAGCTGATACGGGTGGCACCCGGTGCCACCCGAGGACGCTGAGTACGAGGGGCTTACGTGCAGACAACGCAAAACTGGTCGTTGCAACCGCTGCCGGAAATGGATGGGCAGCAGTTTCGTCAGTGGCAAACGCTGCTGGAGGCGCGTACGGGCGTGTGCGTCAGCGACCAGCGCAAGACCTTTCTGCAGACTAGCCTGGGCGCGCGCATGCGCGAGCTCAACCTGGCCGACTATCAGACCTACTTCGAGTACGTCACCAACGGCGCTGCTGGCGCCGTCGAGTGGTCGGCACTGATCGAGCGTCTGACCGTGCGCGAAACCAGCTTCATGCGCCATCGCCCGTCCTTCGAAGCGGTAGGGCGCCACCTCGACCTGCTGCTCAAGGGGCGCGACAAGGAGCGGCCGCTGCAGCTCTGGAGTGTGGGCTGCGCCAGCGGTGAAGAGGCCTACTCGATGGCCATCATGGTCGAGCAGAGCCTGCGCCGGGCAGGTGGTCATCCGGGCGGCTACGGGATCTGGGCAACCGATATCAGCCACAAGGCGCTGGAGCAGGGGCGTACTGCCGTGTATCCGGGCGCCCGGCTGGGCGGACTCAACGAACGTGAGCGTCGGGAGTGGCTGCAGCCGCTGGCCAACGACCGTTATGAAGTGGCCTATGCCCTGCGTGATCGGGTCTGTTTTGCCCGCGTCAATATTCTTGAACTGGCCCAGGCTCCGATTCAGGACCTGGATATCATTTTCTGCCAGAACCTGCTCATCTACTTCCGTCGCTGGCGTCGTCGCGACCTGCTGAACCTGCTCGCCAGACGGCTGGCTCCAGGTGGCATGCTGGTTATCGGACTGGGTGAAATCGTGGACTGGAACAACCCGCTGCTCGAGCGTCTGCCTGATGATCAGGTGCAGGCCTATGTGCGGCGGGAAAGCAACGGACGTCTGGAGTGAATATGGGTGATCGGCATGATTATGTCGCGCTTGACTGGGTCAAGGGCGAGATATCCGAAACGCTGAATCAGGCGCGTCAGGCGCTTGAAGCCTTTGTCGAAAATCCCGAGGACTCGACCCGGTTGCGCTTTTGTCTGACCTATATCCACCAGGTTCATGGCACGCTGCAGATGGTCGAGTTCTATGGCGCAGCCCTGCTCGCAGAGGAAATGGAACAGCTCGCCCAGGCGCTGATGAATGGCTCGGCCAGCCGCGAGGGCGAGGCACTCGAAGTCTTGATGCAGGCCATCCTGCAGATGCCGGCGTACTTGGATCGGGTGCAGAGCGCGCGACGTGACCTGCCGATGGTACTGCTGCCACTGCTCAACGACATGCGCACCGCCCGTGGCGACAAGCTGCTGTCCGAGAATGCGGTTTTCAGTCCGGCGCTGGACGGTGCAGAGTCCGCGTCTCGCGGTGCCGCTGTCGCCGATTTGAGTGATGAAGCCAGTGTGCGCCAGCTGCGCAAGCTGCGACAGGCGCTGCAGATGGCGCAGGCCAATGTGATCCGTGGCCAGGATGTGCCCCAGAATAGCCGGCACTTGCGCAATGTGTTTGTGCGTCTTGAGGCGCTGTGTGCGGATGCCCCCTATGCCCAGCTCTGGTCGATTTTTGCCGGCGTTGCCGAAGGTCTGGAAATCGGCAGCATCGACAACAGCGCGGCGGTGCGCCAATTGCTGCGCCAGGCTGATCAGGAGCTGCGTCAGTTGATGGCGCGGGGTGCGACGGCGCTGCAAAGCGCTCCACCCCGTGAGTTGCTGCGCAACCTGCTGTTTTATGTTGCCAAGAGTGCCGACGGCAGCCCCCGGCTGGATGCCCTCAAGGAGCGTTATCAGCTCAAGGGCAGCTGGAACGAAGAGCAGCGCGGCGCCGGTGATCGGCTGGTCGGTCCGGATCGTGAGGCCATGCAGTCGGTCGCACTGGCGCTGGGCGAAGAGCTTATGCAGGTCAAGGATCAGCTCGACCTGTTCGTACGCAGTGATCGTCGTGACCTGACCGCTCTGGAAGGCATGTTGCCGGTGATGAAGCGCATTGCCGACACGCTGGCGATGCTGGGGCTTGGCCAGCCGCGGCGGGTGCTGACCGAGCAGATCGAACAGGTCATGCGGTTGGCGTCGGGCCAGTCGGCGATCACCGATGCAGCCCTGATGGATGTGGCCGGTGGCATGCTCTACGTGGAAGCCAGTCTGCAGGGCATTCTCGGCGTTGACCGCAGCGATCAGGACGGTGCTGCCGACAGCGATATGCAGGGGCTTGCTGCAGCGCAGGATATAGCGCTGGTCCATCAACTGGTGGTGCAGGAAGCGCGTAACGCGCTGGAAGAAACCCGCGAATCGATCAATGCCTTTATTGCCAATCAGTGGGATCACAGCCAGCTGGCCCCTGTCGATGCCCTGCTTACCAGCGTGCGCGGCGGTCTGGCCATGGTGCCGCTGGCCCGCGCAGCCGCGGCGATAGCGGCGTGCCGTCGCTATATCACCGAACAGCTGATTGGCCGCTCTCTGGTGCCGGACTGGCCCGCGCTGGACGCGTTGGCTGACGTCATCACCAGCATTGACTACTACCTCGAACGCCTGGCCGAGGACGATAGCGGTCGCGGTGACAGCATTTTGGATGTCGCAGAGGAGCGTCTTGGCCTGTTGGGCTATCACCCGCAGAACCTGCCCGAAGAGGAGGTCGCCGAGCAACCGGCGTCGGTCGAGGACGCGGAAGAGGCCGAATCCGAGGTGTCGATATCGGATGAACCGCTTGCCGAGGCAGCCGAGCAGATGCAGCCTGCAGAGCCAGAGCCAGAGCCAGAGCCAGAGCCAGAGCCAGAGCCAGAACTGCAACCGGTGGCGCCGCCCAGCCCGCCGCCGGCGGCGGAAGAAGACGAGCTTGATGAAGAACTGGTAGAGATCTTCGTCGAAGAGGCCGGGGAAGTACTGGAAACCCTGGCCGAGTATACGCCCCAATGGCAGGCCGATCTTGAGGATGACAAGGCGCTGGCCGAGGTGCGGCGTGCCTTCCACACGCTCAAGGGCAGTGGCCGCATGGTGCGTGCAGGGGTTCTGGCCGAGCTGGCCTGGGCCGTAGAGAACATGCTCAATCGCGTGCTGGATCGCAGCATCGAAGCCGATGGTGCCCTTTTCCAGGTGGTGAATGCCGTTCGCGGACTGATGCCGCGACTGGTAGAGGACTTTGCCGCAGGTCGGCAGCAGGCGTTGCCGGAGGTCGGGCGCCTGACGGCTCAGGCCGAGGCGTTGGCCCGGGGTGAGGCGTTGCCGGACGCGGGCCCGCCGGCTGCCGATGTCGGCATAGCCAGTGAAGATGCGGCTGAAACGCTTGACCCGATGGTCTCCGCAGACACACTGAATACCGAAGCCGAAGCCGAAGCCGAAGCCGAAGCCGAAGCCGAAGCCGAAGCCGAAGCCGAAGCCGAAGCCGAAGCCGAAGCCGAAGCCATTGAGCTGGTCGATCTGAGCGAGTTCGAACTGCCGGAGCTTGAAGAGTCCGCAGCGCCGGAAGACGACGCCTTCACCTCGCTTGATGATGAGCCGGTGTTGGATGACGCCGAGCACACCTCCAGCCTTGACGAGGCACCGCGGGCCGTCTCCGAGCCAGGCGATCGCGAGGCAGTCGAGCTGACGAATGAGATCGAGCCGGACGAGTCCGTCGGCGCCATCGACGAGTCGGCCGGGGATGAAGAGGCTCCTGTTTGGTCGAGCGCAGCTGACAGTGACGGACTGGGCGTTGTGGCTTCGGAGCCCGAGCCTGAACACGAAGCAACTGGCGGCATGGATCCGGTGTTGCTGGATATCTTCCGTAACGAAACCCGTAACCATATCGATCAGATCAACGCCTACCTGCGTGAGTGCCACGAATACGGCACGCCGCGCGCGTTGAGCGATGCATTGCAGCGTGCCCTGCATACACTCAAGGGCAGTGCCCACATGGCGGGCATTCAACCGATTGCTCTATTGGCTACGCCGCTGGAAAAACTGACCAAGGATTTCAAGGCCAACCTGGTGCCTGCCGATCAGGCGCTGGTCGAGCTGCTGGGTGATGCCGTGGCCCTGTTCGAGGCCGGGCTTGAGCAACTGGTGCAGGCGCCGCAGGCACCGTTGCCTGGCACCGATGCCTTCCTGCGGCGGATCGAGCAACTACGCGAGCAGGGCCTGAGTGCCCGTGACAGCGGCCGCACCGATCTGGATCGGGCGGCCGGTGCGGATCTGATGTCGATTTTCCTGACCGAGGGCATCGATCTATTGCTCGACGTCAGTGACGATCTCAACATGCGCTCTGCCGGCAGCACGCCGGAATTCGACAGCGGCGAGCTGGCTGCCAGCCTGCGTGCCCTGGCCGAGGTGGCAGCGGAGGTCGAGCTGGCGCCACTTGAGCGTCTGGCCGATACCCTTGAGCAGGTACACGAGCGGCTTGGGGCCGGTACGCTGGCGCTGGACGAGGCGGTACTGGATGCACTGGCAGCGGCCCATGAGCGGCTGATCAGCATGATGGATCAGGTTGCTGCCCATCAGCATCTGTTGCCGGCTGATGCCGAGCTGCGCGCGCTGCAGGTATTGATCCCCGGGGCGCTGGCTGAACAGCCGGCCACGGCTCCGGCGTCCGCGCCGGCAGCTCCGGCAGGCGGCAGCTGGAGCCTGAGTGAAGCGGGTACCGATGCCGAACTGGTTGATATCTTCCTCGAGGAAGCGCAGGAAATCATCGACAGCGCCGCAGCCAGCTTGCAGAAGTGGATTGCCGACCCCGGTAACACGCTGGCAGTGGAAGCATTGCAGCGTGATCTGCATACCCTCAAGGGCGGTGCGCGTATGGCCGAGATTCGCCCGGTAGGCGATCTGGCCCATGAAATGGAGTTTGTCTACGAAGGTCTGTGCGACCAGCGCTATGAGCCCAGCGATGGTCTGATTGCGTTGCTGCACGCCTGCCATGATGCCCTCGCCGAGATGATTGAGGGGGTGGTCGCGTCCAGGCCGATCAGTGATGGCGCAGCGCTGATCGCTGCGATCAATGGTTTCCGCAAGAATCCGAATACCGTACCGACCCTGCCGGATAACGAGGCGGTGGCCAGCCCGCAGCCGGAAGAAAGGCCGCTGGAGTCGCCTGTTGCATCGCCGATGCAGGGTATGCTCGGCATGTTTGTCGAGGAAGCCCGCGAGCTTCTGGCTCCCTGCGACGGGTTGTTTGCGGCGAAGGACAACGACGCCGCCGCTGCGGCGAATCTGCTGCATCGTGTGCAGACCCTCAAGGGCAGTGCGCGCCTGGCTGGTCAACATGCCCTGGCCGAGCAGGCCAAGCGCCTGGAAGGGGCGCTGATAGATGGCTCAGCGCAGGCATCCGAACTGGCTGCTCTGCATGGTGCCGTTGCAGACCTTGCTCCCGAGGCGGAGGAGCCGGCGTCTTTGCCTGCATCAGCGCCAGCAAGTTCACCGGTGACGTCGCCCATTGCATCCGCGCCCCAGCGCGATGTTCCGGCAGCGCCCGCAGAAGGTATGTCGCTCGCCGAGGTTAACGCGGTCCTGAAGCAGGCGATGGAGTCTTCAGGCCCGACAAGCGCCGACAGCAGCAAGCGCGCGGCTGCGCAGGAAAGTGTCAAGGTTTCTGCTGCGCTGCTGGAGGAACTGGTCAACCTGGCGGGTGAAACCTCCATCTTCCGCGGCCGTATCGAGCAGCAGGTCACCGACGTTGGGCAGATCCTCGAAGACGTGGAAAGCACCATCGACCGGGTACGTGATCAGCTGCGCCGTCTGGACATGGAGACCCAGGCGCAGATTCTGTCGCGCCACCAGGATCAGATGGGGCCTGGCTATGAGGACTTCGACCCGCTGGAAATGGACCAGTATTCCCAGCTCCAGCAGCTGTCGCGCTCGCTGTTCGAGTCCGCGTCCGACTTGCTCGACCTGAAGGAAACCCTGGCCACCCGCAGTCGCGACGCCGAAACCCTGCTGCTGCAGCAGGCGCGGGTCAATACCGAGCTGCAGGAAGGTCTGATGCGCACCCGCATGGTGCCGTTCGAGCGGCTGGTGCCGCGTTTGCGCCGGGTGGTGCGTCAGGTTGCCAGCGAACTGGGCAAGCAGGTCGATATTGTCATTGGCAACGCCGAAGGCGAAATGGATCGCAGTGTTCTGGAGCGCATGATCGGGCCGCTCGAACACATGCTGCGCAACGCAGTGGATCACGGTATTGAAGCGCCCGCGCAGCGTGAGGCTGTGGGCAAGGCGCGTGAGGGCCGAATCCGTCTGGACCTGCAACGTGAGGGCGGCGAGATTGTGCTGACCCTGCAGGATGACGGCGCCGGTATCAATCTCGAAGCGGTGCGCCGCAAGGCCATCGAGCGCGGGCTGATGGATGCCGACACCGAGCTGACCGATCAGGAAGTGCTGCAGTACATCCTTGAGGCGGGCTTCTCCACGGCAGAGAAGGTGACCCAGATTTCCGGCCGCGGTGTGGGCATGGATGTGGTCAACGCCGAGGTCAAGCAGCTTGGCGGGAGCATGACGCTGACTACCGAGCCGGGCAACGGCTCGACCTTCACCATCCGACTGCCGTTTACCGTGTCGGTCAACCGGGCGCTGATGGTCTATTCCGGCGAAGATCTCTACGCCATTCCGCTGAACACCATCGAGGGTATTGTGCGGGTCTCCGGTTATGAGCTGGAGGCTTACTACGCGCCGGATGCACCGCCGTTCGAGTATGCCGGCAAAACCTATGATCTGCGCTATCTCGGTGACCTGCTGGTGACCGGGCAGCAGCCCAAGCTGTCCGGTCACAGTCTGCCCTTGCCGGTGATTCTGGTCCGCGGTGCCGAGCACAGCGTTGCGGTTCAGGTGGACGCGCTGGCCGGCTCGCGCGAGATCGTGGTGAAGAACCTCGGCAAGCAGTTTGCGGTAGTGCCGGGTATTTCCGGTGCGACCATTCTGGGTGACGGCCGCGTGGTGGTGATTCTTGATCTGCTGGCGGTGATCCGTGCCCAGCAGGCGCAGCAGGCCCAACTGCAGCTTGCCGCCGAGCGCGCCGCGCTGGTTGGCGAGTATGAAGAGGAACGGCCGACGCTGGTGATGGTCGTCGACGATTCGATCACTGTGCGCAAGGTGACCAGCCGTCTGCTCGAGCGTAATGGCATGGAGGTGGTTACCGCCAAGGATGGGGTCGAGGCCATTGCCAAGCTCCAGGACATCACCCCCGACATCATGCTGCTGGACATCGAGATGCCGCGCATGGACGGCTTCGAGGTGGCCACACTGGTTCGTCACGATCCGCGTCTTGAGAAGCTGCCAATCGTGATGATCACCTCGCGGACCGGCGAGAAGCACCGTGAAAGGGCGCTCGGCATCGGCGTGAATGTCTATCTGGGCAAGCCTTATCAGGAGTCCCAGCTGCTCGAGGTGATCGATCAACTGGTAGAGAGTGGTGACTGATCAGGCCCCCGGGATCGCGCTGCTGGCCTGTGATGCGGGCCAGCGTCAGCAACTGGTACAGGTGCTGAGTACCTTCGGCTACCGCATTGTGTCTGCCGAGGACCCTGCGTCACTGCAGCCCGAGGATCTGGCCCAAATCAAAGTCGATGCCTGGCTGCTTGAGCTGGCGGATGAGTCGCCGCTTACCGAATGGCTGCTCGAGCACAGCGATGTGCCGGTGTTGCTGGGTGCTGGCGAGATTCCTGCCGCTGATTGCGAGGACTATCCGCGTTGGCAATGCCGGTTGTATGGCAAGCTGCAGCCGCTACTGGGCACGCCGGCTCTGGGCCAGGCTCCTTCGCTTGCGGCGCCACCGACGCCAAACCCGGAGGCGCATCCAATCTGCGTCTGGGTGCTGGGCGCCTCCCTGGGTGGGCCGTCAGCAGTGAAGCGCTTTCTCGACTCGCTGCCGGCGAGTCTGCCGCTCGCTTTTGTCTACGCCCAGCATATTGATCCCGGATTCGAGCAGCAGCTACCCCAGGTGATTGGCCGGCAGAACGACTGGAAAATACTCAACTGCCGGCCGGGCAGCCGATTGCAGGCCGGCGAGGTGCTGGTTGTGCCCATCAACCGGCAACTGGGTTTTGCCGAGGATGGCAGCCTGGCCGTCAGTGACGAGCCCTGGCCCGGCCCTTATCAGCCGTCGATAGAAACGGTACTGGATCTGGTTTCCCGGCAATTCGGGCCGGCGTGCGGGGCGATTATTTTCAGCGGTATGGGCGAGGATGGTGTTGCTGCCTGCGGACGTCTGCGTCAGCAGGGCAGCGAGGTCTGGACCCAGGATACCGTCAGCGCTGCCTGTGCGACCATGCCGAGCGCGGTTCTCGATGCCGGCTTCAGCCACCGCCAGGGCTCTCCCGAGGAACTGGCAGCTGCGCTGGAGCGCTGGCTGGCAAGGGAATGGTCGGCAGCAAGCTGAGCACTAACTTTGATCATCTTGAGGAAATGCGGACATGGCGTCTGATGCGCTTGAAACACTGAACAGTCTGATCGTGCCGTTGCGTGAGCGGCTGTTGCTGCTGCCCAACGTGGCGGTAGCAGAACTGGTGGGTTATCGTCTGAGCGAAGAGGCAAGCGGCGGGCCAGACTGGTTTCTCGGGCGGACACTATGGCGGGATCAGCCGGTGCCGATGGTCGATCTTGACCTGTTGATGGGCGAGGCTGCGGCAATCCCGCAGGTGCAGCCGCGGACGCTGATTCTCAACGCCATTGGCGGTACGCCGGGCGTGCATTTCATCGCTCTGCGGGTCTGGGGGATTCCCCGGGCGCGCAAGTTGCAACGTGCCGATCTGACGGCGACCGCTGGTGCAACCGAGTGGACATTGCAGCAGGTGAGCCTGAGCGACGAGCCGGAGGACCTGCTGATTCCCGACCTGCAGGCACTGGAGCGGGTGCTGGATCAGGCCGGGCTGCTGCGCCGGGCAGCTTGAGCGACCGGGTTCAGTCGGTCAACGGGAAGCTGAGGCGCGCCTCGGTGCCGCCGCCGACGCGGTTCAGCAGTTGCACGCGGGCACCGTGGCTGTCGGCAATGCGTTTGACGATGGCCAGGCCCAGGCCGGTCCCCTTGGTCGAGCGGGCCTGATCGCCACGGATGAATGGGCTGAACAGGGCATCGTTCTCCAGAATCTCCACGCCGGGGCCGCGATCCAGCACGCTGACCGTAAGCTGGCGCTGGGCGCCGACGCGATTGACGTAGGTGCAGACCTCCACACCCTTGCCGCCATGCACCAGTGCATTGTCGATCAGGTTGATCAGCACCCGCTTGAGTGACAGTCGGCGAAAGGTCAGCAGCGGTACCTCGGCCAGACACAGTCGCACGACCTCGCCATTGCTGTTCAGCGGCGCTACCACCTCGCGAATCAGTTCGTTTATGTCGCCCTCTTCGGTCGGTTCGGCACTGCCATCGCGGATGTAGCTCATGAACTGTTCAAGGATGGCGTCCATGTCCTCAATGTCGCGAATCATGCCATCGGTCAGTTCGGGCTCTGCATCCGACAGCAGCTCGGTCGACAGGCGCATCCGGGTCAATGGCGTACGCAGGTCATGGGACACGCCGGCCAGCAGCATGGTGCGGTCGCGGTTGGCCTGCTCGACATCCTGGGACATCTGGTTGAAGGCGCGGTAGACCTCGGAAATCTCCGCTGGCGCGCTGGTGTCCAGCAGCCGCACGCTCTCGCCGCGGCCGATACGCTGGGCCGCGCGCTCAAGCATCTTCAGCGGGTGGTTGAGCTGACGGACCAGCAGCCAGGCAGCGGCTGTTGACAGCATGCCGATCAGTACCAGCCAGGTGACTACCAGCCAGACCCGTTGGCCGCGCAGGGGATGGGCATACAGCGGGACCTTGAGCCAGTAGTTGCCATAGATCGGCTGGTGGATCCAGACCGCCGGATGGTCCTGGGTTTGCACCCGTACCTCGGTCTGGTCGCCCAGTTCGTCCCGCAGCTGGTGGGTAAAAATGCCGGAGTAGGGCCAGTGCACTTCCCCCTGCGGGACCTGCTCGGGCACCGTGATGCGGATGCCGGTCATCTCTTCGATATCGCGGCGCGCATCCGGACCGCTGGCCCAGTAGGCGCGGACCAGCATCGCGGTGCCGTGACTGTACTGACGGTCGACCAGCAGGTCCTCGTTGCTCAGCAGGTAGAGCAGCGTGAGGATCTGCGAGAACAGTGTGACCATCAGTACCAGCAGAATGGTCCGACCGAAAAAACTCCGTGGCAGCAGCGGGTGCCAGCCGGGGCCGCCCTTCACGTATTCTTGCCGTCCGGCACAAAGACGTAGCCGACGCCCCAGACCGTCTGGATGTAGCGCGGCTTGGACGGGTCGGGCTCAAGCATGCGGCGCAGGCGGGAAATCTGCACGTCGATCGAGCGTTCCAGCGCATCCCACTCCCGGCCGCGAGCCAGCTGCATCAGCTTGTCGCGGGTCAGCGGCTCGCGCGGATGACGCACCAGCGCCTTGAGCACGGCGAATTCGCCGGTGGTCAGCATGTTGACCTCGTCGCCGCGGGTCAGCTCGCGGGTGGCCAGATTGAGGGTGAACTCGCCAAAGGTGACCTGATCGTCGTCGGTGCTCGGGGCGCCCGGTACCTGTGGCGCCTGCCGGCGCAGCACGGCCTTCATGCGGGCAACCAGTTCGCGCGGATTGAACGGCTTGGGCAGATAATCGTCGGCACCGATCTCCAGACCCTGAATCCGGCTGGTCTCATCGCCCTTGGCCGTCAGCATGATGATCGGCGTGGTGTTGCCCTCGGCCCGCAGGCGTGCGCAGGCGCTCATGCCGTCTTCGCCGGGCAGCATCAGATCGAGCACGATCAGCGAGTAGATTTCACGGGCCAGCAGACGGTCCATCTGTGCCACATCTTCCACGGCGCGAACGCGATAGCCCTGCTCGCCGAGAAAGCGCTCGAGCAGCCGCCGCAACCGCACATCGTCATCGACAATCAGGATTTTTTCGCCTTCGTCAGCCATGTATCACCTATTGGAGTGAATGAGCCTGCATTGTGACCCAGCCCCCGTAGCTTGCGGGCTGGCCATTGTTACAAGAGGTTTCTTTTTACCCTGTTATGGCGCCATCATCCAGCCGCTTTATGAAGGCCGACCAGAGCCTCTGTGTCGGGTATACTGCCCGCCCTGTCATAGCCAAGAGTGGAAGTGTCCTACCATGCAGAGTATCGCCTCGCGCATCGCCAGCGAACTGGCGGTTCGCCCCGAGCAGGTCGCCGCTACCGTCAGCCTGCTGGATGAGGGCGCCAGCGTTCCGTTTATTGCCCGTTACCGCAAGGAAGTAACCGGCAGTCTGGACGACACCCAGTTGCGCTACCTCGAAGAGCGCCTGCGCTATCTGCGTGAACTGGAGGACCGTCGTGCTGCGGTGCTGTCGAGCATTGCCGAACAGGGCAAGCTGAGCCCCGAGCTGGAACGCGACATTCGCGAGGCGGACACCAAGACCCGGCTGGAAGACCTGTACCTGCCCTACAAGCCCAAGCGCCGTACCAAGGGCCAGATCGCCATCGAGGCAGGCCTGGAGCCGTTGGCTGACGCGCTGTTTGCCGACCCGACGCTGGATCCGGAGAGCACTGCTGCCGGTTATGTTGACGCCGACAAGGGCGTAGCGGACGCCAAGGCCGCTCTGGACGGGGCCAAGTACATCCTGATGGAGCGCTTTGCCGAGAACGCCAGTCTGCTGGAGCGTCTGCGCAGCGCGCTGCGTGACGACGGTCGGGTGGTGTCCCGTGTGGTCGCCGGCAAGGAGCAGGAAGGCGCCAAGTTTGCCGACTATTTCGAATACGACGAGCCGCTGAAGAAGGTGCCGTCCCACCGCGCGCTGGCGATTCTGCGCGGCCGCAACGAGGGTGTATTGAGCATCGCGCTGGAGCTGGGCGACGCCGAACCGGCACCCGGCACCATGCATCCCTGCGAAGCGCTGGTGGCCGAGACCGTTGGCATCGTCAATCAGGGACGCGCCGCTGATCGCTGGCTCAACGAGGTGGTGCGCTGGACCTGGCGGGTCAAGCTGCTTGGTCACCTCGAAACCGAATTACTGGGCGAGCTGCGAGAAGCCGCCGAAGACGAGGCGATCCGCGTATTCGCCAGTAACCTGAAAGACCTGCTGCTGTCGGCGCCGGCCGGCCCGCGCGTTACCCTCGGGCTCGACCCGGGCTTGCGTACCGGGGTCAAGGCGGTAGTCGTTGATGCTACCGGCAAGCTGCTCGACACCGCCACCATCTTCCCCCATGCGCCGCGCAATGACTGGGACCGCTCGCTGGCAACCCTGGCAGCGCTGTGCAGCAAGCATCAGGTTGACCTGATTGCCGTCGGCAACGGCACGGCATCGCGTGAAACCGACAAGCTGGCCGCCGACCTGATCAAGCTGTGCAGTGGCCAGAAGATGCAGAAGGTGATGGTCTCCGAGGCGGGTGCGTCGGTGTACTCGGCGTCGGAGCTGGCGGCACGCGAGTTCCCTGATCTGGACGTGACCTATCGTGGCGCGGTGTCCATTGCTCGTCGCCTGCAGGATCCGCTGGCCGAGCTGGTGAAGATCGAGCCCAAGGCGATCGGTGTTGGCCAGTATCAGCACGATGTTTCTCAGGTGAAGCTGGCGCGCGGGCTGGACGCGGTGGTCGAGGACTGTGTGAACGCCGTTGGGGTGGACCTGAATACCGCGTCCGCGGCGCTGCTGACCCGGGTCTCCGGCCTGAACCCGAGCATCGCCCAGAACATCGTCGATTACCGCGACAGCCACGGCGCTTTTCGCAACCGTCGTGAGCTGCTCAAGGTCAGCCGCCTCGGTGAAAAGACCTTTGAGCAGGCCGCGGGCTTCCTGCGTGTGATGAACGGCGATAACCCGCTGGATGCCTCGGCAGTGCACCCGGAGGCCTATCCGCTGGTCGAGCGGATCGCCGAGCAGACCGGCCGCGATGTCCGGGGTCTGATTGGCGACTCGGCGTTTCTGCGCAAGCTTGAGCCGGCGCGCTACACCGACGAACACTTCGGTATCCCGACCATTACCGACATCCTGCGCGAGCTGGACAAGCCCGGTCGCGATCCGCGCCCCGAGTTCAAGGCGGCCGAATTTCAGGAAGGAGTCGAGAGCCTGAAGGACCTCAAGCCGGGCATGACGCTGGAAGGGGTGGTTACCAACGTCGCCAACTTCGGTGCCTTCGTCGATATCGGCGTGCATCAGGACGGTCTGGTGCATATCTCCATGCTCTCGCACCAGTTCGTCAAGGACCCGCGTGACGTGGTCAAGGCCGGTGATATCGTCAAGGTCAAGGTGCTCGAGGTGGATATCCCGCGCCAGCGCATCAGCCTGACCATGCGCCTTGACGACAAGCCTCAGCCTGCCGGTGAGCGTCAGCAGCCAGGTGAGCGCAATCGTGGCCGGCAGAGTGCGCCGCGCGGTAATGCCGGCGGCAACAATACCCGCCCGACCGACGCGGGCGGCACCTTCGCCAACCTGTTTGCCAATGCCAAGAACCTGAAGAAGAAATGATCCCATGAGCGAATTGCATCCGGCATTGGCCGCCTTTGCTGCCGAGCGCAGCAGCGCTTTCACCGCCCTGGTGGGCATCGAGTTTGCGGCCATCGAGCGCGGGCTGTGCACCCTGCGTCTGCCGATCGACGACAAGCACTTCAATTCCACCGGCCGGGTGCATGGCGGTGTGGTGTTTACCCTGCTGGACTCGGCGATGGGCGCCTCGGCGTTCAGCGTACTGGAGCCGCATGAAAGCACCGCCACCATCGAGTGCAAGATCAACTACACCCGCGCGGTTACCGGCGGTGTGCTGGAATGCACCGGCAAGGTGATGCATGCCGGTACGCGCACCATCGTCGTGGACGGCGAGGTGTGGCAGGATGGCGTGCTGGTAGCCAAGTGCCTGGGCACCTTCGCCCGTATC
>Ga0209826_1001579_pt1 | contig 15714 bp, 10 predicted proteins | sample GOMGulsemesocosm_5_FD_184637 | JGI IMG/M metagenome (GOLD analysis project Ga0209826, IMG submission 184637) | Methane-oxidizing microbial communities from mesocosms in the Gulf of Mexico - GOM15C Gulf of Mexico (SPAdes) (version 2) | ecosystem: Environmental > Aquatic > Marine > Cold seeps... | reverse complement strand
TAGAAACAATCTCTTAATAAAAAAGGTTACAAGTGATAAATAAAATTAAACATACAGTTTTTGTAGTAGTTCTTTTATCACTTTTAACTGGGTGCTCAGGAACTCAGGATAAACTCCAAGAAATCTTGCAAACATCAAGTGCCACTAAAGTAAAAAACGATTATCAAAAAACTATTGAACTCCTTGTTGTCCTTAAGCAAAAACTTGATAATCGAAATAAAAATAACTACAACAAGAAAATCTCTAACTTAATGTATATTAATTTAAAAAATATGAAAACTAATATTAATCTCAAAATTGATAATTTAAAACTTAATAAGTACGATGATTATTTAAAACTGGCATTTGATAAAGATATCAGTATTCAAAATAGAAATGATTTATTGATTGTTGGAATTTATAAATTAATCTATGAGGCTTATGAAATTGGGAAAGGGCATCAAGTAACAGCCTTGTCCTATGACAAAATAAAGCTACAAAAACTTTACTACAATTTAAATAGTATTAAATATAGAATCAAATTTGATAAAGATAATAATGGGAATTACCTTTTTTTAACCTGGCAAAAAAATTGGCAACTTGAACTTAAAGAAACGCTAAATACTAATGACAAACCTTCCTGGGAAACTATTCAAGATTTAAATGCTCTAAAAAGTAAAAAAGAAACAGTATTTGATAGCTCTAATTTTGAGTTTGAAGTTCTTTTATCAAAAATGATATATAACGTTAAAAATACATTAAACAATGTAGGTGAAGAGCCAGTTGATGTAGGTATTGAAGCTATGAAAAGTTTGGTTATCTTTTTATAGGTGCAAAAACTCTACGAATCCTCTCTTGGGATAAATATGATAAAACCTACACCTTCATCATAGTTTTTAATTGAAATAGTACCTTTGTGATGCTCTTCAATAATCAACTTTGACATATATAAACCTAATCCACTTCCTTTTTTGTCGCTTTTTGTTGAGAAATAAGGATCAAAAATTTTAGATAGAATTTCTTCTTCAATATTTGAAGCATTGTCTTTAAACTCTATATAAATTCCGTCGTTTACATCTTTTGTCTCAATTGATATAATAGGATGAGAAATTAGATTCTCTTTGATGCTGTCTTGTGAGTTTTCCAAAAGATTCAAAAAAACTTGTGTTAATTCATTTTTGAATAATAATATTTCAAGCTTACTATCATAGTTTTCTATTAACTGAATATTATTGCTGTTTAAAGACGATTTTATTATGGTAAGAGCTATTTGTATAGGATTACTAATATTTGAGCGTTCAGCTTGTTTATTTGGCTTATAAAAGTTTCTAAAGTCATCCAATGTTTCACTGAGTGAACTTAAGTAGAAATCGATATTATTAAATTCATTATTTGTAAAGTTAGTCAGTTTTTTTCGACTCTTTTCTTCTTTAATATTAAATTTATTAAGCTCGATGTGGGTTTGTACATTTAATATTGTTGCAGCAATTGAGTTTAAAGGTTGTCTCCATTGGTGTGCTATCATTGAAATCAACTCACCCATTTGCGCCATTCTTGATTGCTGTAACATTTGCATGTCTTTTTCACGATTTTTTTGAACTTCTTCTTGTACTTTCAACTCAAGCTTTTGATTGTATTTTTTTAGAAGAACCTGCTTATAGAAAAAATATAAAGCAATGGAAACAAGCAGTAAAAAGATATTTCTGACAATTGTAAAGTCATAAGATTGCTCATACTTAACTGATGTCCACTTTTTTGCAATATTATTTTTTTCCTCTAAACTGATCAAATCAATACTTTTGTTAATCGCAGATATTAAATGAGTATAATCATCTCTTACCATAATTTTTAAATCAAAATCAAATTCAGTTGTACCACTAATTTTTAAATTTGTAAAGTTATATTTCCCAATCTGGTATGATAATACTGGCAAAATACCTAGTGCTGCAAATACTTCTTCTTTTTCAACTAAGATAAGAGCCTCTTTGATTGTTTCCACATGTATAAAATTGATTCTTGGGTATTTGTCTTTTAATATTTCGTATGAACCATTCCCTTTAACAACAGACACTTTTTTATTATTTAAATATAAAGTATTTGATATATAATCTTTGTCTAGTTTTGTTGCTATTGCTATGGGATAAGATAAATATGGCTTTGAAAAGTTTGCGTATTGTAATTTGTCTTGACTTATAATGGCGCTAAGTGTTAAATCGTTTGTTTTATTTTTAATAGTTTTAAATATCTCACTAGTATTACCCATTTGTGCACATTCACTGATTATATTAGAATGTTTAGCTATTAATTTCCAATAGTCAAGTGCAATGCCAGATATTTTACCATTATGATTTAATACCAGTGGATCAAAATTATCTGTCACTGCACAATTGATTGTATGGGTACTTATAAATTCAGTTTCAGCAGCAGTAAAATCAATATATTTTATTTTTTTGTCATCCAAGTATTTTGAACCAGCACCCAACCATTTAGTTGTTAAAGTTTCCCATTGCAATACATCAATTGATGCGGTTGTTTTAGTTATTATTGAATGTAATAGTGAATTGTCTTTTGTAATACCAAAACGTAAATCTTCTTTTTTTATTTCAGGTAGGGTAAATTCACCCACAATATTTATGTTGGAGTATGCACCTTTTAGAAGTGCTTTCTGTCCACTCATATAACTACCAATAACCGCATCAACTTTTCCAAAAGCTAAAGCTGCCATCTTTAGATCATTGTCTTTGTATTCAACTACTTCAAAAAGATTTAAGTTTTTAACTGCGCGGGAATAAAACACACCTTTTGTTAATCCAATTTTTTTATTTTTTAAACTATTAAGACCTTCGTAATTACTAAAGTTTTCTTTTTCAAATATTACTAAGGGGATCTTATAATACGGTTTTGTGAAGTTTGTAAAGCTCGTTCTGGATTCTCTATACGAAATACCATCTATGATATCCACTTGTTTTGTTTTAAATTTCTTAATATTATTTGACCATGAGTCAACTACAAAATCCATTTTCAAGCCGCTTTTTTGGCTAATCAGTAATAACAAATCATGAGAAAAACCTTGCAACTTTTTCTCGCTTACAAAGCTAAAAGGGTAAAGTCCTGAAAGCATCGCAACTTTTATTTTATTGTTGTTTATATAATCTAATTCTTCATTTGTTAAGTGGAGGTTTTTGGCACCCAATCCTGAAGTAAATATAAAAATTGTTAAAATAACTTTATAAATTGTATTCAAAAGGTTCCTTAAATAGTCGAGTTACACAGTTTAGAGTATACTGTAGCATCGTCACAAAATATGTTGCATATTTTTGTGACAAATAACTAACATTTAAGAATATTGTAGCGTAATTGTGATTATTAATCAAATAAATTTATATTTCTTTTATATTAATGGAGTTAACTCAAACAATCATGTAGTTCTATATAAAAACTAACTCCTTCAGTATTATTGTGAGCATAAAGTTTTCCTTTATGATGTTTCTCAATGATTGATTTAGACATATACAATCCAAGTCCCGTTCCATTTTTTATGTTTTTTGTTGAAAAGTACGGATCAAAGATATTTTCAATAATGTTAGGATCAATACCACCTCCATTGTCAAGTATTTTAATTGATACTCCATTATTAATATCTTCAGTTATGATTGTAATATTTGGATTTTTTGTTTGTCTATCTTCAAAGTTATCTTGTGCATTTTTAATGATGTTAAGAAATACTTGCAACAATTCACTCTCAAATATCTCAATATTTTTTTTACTATTGAGTTTTTGAATGATTTCAATCTTGTTGGACAGTATGAGTGCTTTGATAATACCAAGTGCTTTTTTTATGGGAGTATGAATGGACTCTGTTTTTATCTGATTATCTTGTCGATAAAAGTTTCTAAAGTCATCTATGGTAACAGAGAGTGTTTGAATAAACTCTTCCATATTTCCTAGTTTATGATTTAAGAATCCCGTGAAATCAATTTGCTCATCTTTTTTATCTAAATCAAATTTATCAAGTGAGATTTGTAATTGAATATTCATAATGGTTGCTGCAATTGCATTAAGAGGCTGCCTCCATTGATGCGCAATCATATTAATTAGCTCTCCCATTTGCGCATGTCTTGCTTGATGTAAAAGTTGTAAATCTTTCTTTTTATTTTTATCCACTTCTTCAATCACTTTTATTGCCAATTCTTTGTTGAGTGTTTCTAAGGCTTTTTGCGTTTTTTTAAGTTCTGTTAAATCAAGTATGATGGAAACCCTATGAACTTCATTGTTTTTCATGATATTTGAACCTCTAACCAAAACGGGTAATAATATTCCTTTTTTATTAACAGCTATTACTTCATAGGTAGTATGACTATTTTTCTGTCTCTTTTGTCTGATTTTTTTTATCTCGTTTTTATGGACCAAATCAAATCTGTTCATTCCAATTAACTCTTCTTTCTTGTATCCAAATAACTCCGAGCACATTTGATTACACTCAACAATAATGTCACTTGGATTTGTTATTAAAATAGATTCAACCGTAGATTCTAATATGGCCTTAACATGATTGTTCCTCTCTTCTAATTCATCTTTTGCTTTTTGTAATTTCTCATTGTTTCGTGATAACATAAATTGTCTGTAAACTAGAAGAATAATTATAAACGAAACAAATATAGCAATATTAATAAACAATGAATAGTCAAACTTTTTATCAAAATTTATATGAGCCCATTTGTTAAATATTTCAGATTTTTCTCTTTGAGTAATTGTAGATAAACTTTTGTTTAAAATAGATGCCAGAAGTTTATCTTCACTGTTAATGGCCATAGTAAATTTTAAATTATTTTGGGCATGACCTGCAATCTTTAAATTGCTAAAACCATACTTCGTAATATAATAAGAAGCCATTGGCAAATTACTTATTGTTGCATAAACCTCTCCTGAACTTACTTTTGAAAATGATTCTTTGTGGCTAGAAGTTTTGTGAATATTAATGCCTGAATAAGTATTTTTTATATGCTTGATTATTGTGGGGTCATTTTGAAGAGCCACACCTTTATATTTGATATCATTTAAAGAGTTAATAAAAGGTTCAGAGTCTCTAGTTATCAGCACTGCCTTGTAGTCTAAATAAGGTATGCTATATTGATGAGTGTGTTTATCATGCATAATTGGCATAGTTGTAGGACGTATATCACATAATTTTTGTTCAAAGCTTTTTCTTGCTTCTTGGGTGTTTTTAGTTTTTAGCGCTTTAAAAATGATTTTGTAGTTAAGCTTTTTTTCTATTAATTTCAAAGTATCAATTGAGATACCAGAAACAATTCCTTTTTCATTGATAAATTCTATTGGCGCAAAATTTTGAGATGTACACATGGTTACTATTTCTTTTTTGTTTAAATAGTTAATTTCACTTTGAGTTAATTTTACTTCACCTTCATAGCCACTTTGAATTTCTTTTGAAAAGGCACCCAACCATTTATTTTTCATATTATTAATCTCTACTGGGTCTAAACTGTTGTAGGTTTTATCAAAAATTGAGAATAAAATGGGATTATTTTTATGAATACCAAAACGTAAGTCTTCTCTTTTGAATGATAGAAAATTTACTTCATCTAGTATTTTTAAATTATCTAATTTTGCATCTTCAATAATTTTTTTCCCACTTAAAAAACCACTGATAGCGAGATCTATTTCTCCATTGGAAAGAGCAATCAATTTCTGATGAGTAGAATCGTAATATTTTATATTGAATAAATCCAAGTTCTCAATGGTTTTACTATAAAAGATGTTTTTAACGAGGCCAATTTTTTTATTTTGTAGACTTTCTAACTTTCCTTTGTATTCATTAAAGTTTTTTTTACTATATAAAATCAGTGGTATTTCAAAATAAGCTTTAGTGAAATTTGTATAGCTGGCACGTTCCTTGTTAAATGATATAGCATCAATAATATGAATGTCACCATTTTTAAATTTCTTCATATTAGTAGGCCAGTTGTCGGCTATAAATTCAAATTTCAGATGACTTCTTTTTGCAATAAGTTCCAGTAAATCAATGGAAAAACCATTTAGAGTTCTTTTTTTGTAAAATGAAAAAGGATGAAAATCTGGTAGTAGGGCAACAGTAACAGTGTTATTTTTAATGTAGTTTATTTCTGTTTGAGTATATGTTAGTTCCTTGGAAAATACCAAGTTAAAAAAAATAAAAATAATAGCAAAAAGACTTTTGATCAATTTATTCATATTTATTCTTTATACGTTATTTAAATGACAATTATACATGAGTTCTTTTAATTTCACATAAAGTAAATATAAAGTACATATAGCGTGGCAGACAATAATAGCACTACAGTTATGTAAGTTAAAACTTTTGACCATTTGAACTCCTTAACAAATGAATATAACACAGGTAGAAAGATTAAATTGAGTATGGTTCCCCAAGCCAAACCAAAACCAAGTGCAATTGCCATTGGCTGAAAAATTGTGGCTTGTCCTGTTGGAAAAAATATTAAGGAAGATAGTCCAATAATAGTTGTTATGGTAGTTAATACAATAGGACGAAAACGTTTACTGGCATAATAAAAGATATCTTCATTACATGTGGATTTTTTTAAATAAGTCATCATTATTATCCCATCATTTATTACCACTCCTGCAAGTCCCAATGCACCTATTAGTGAAGGCATACTTAAATTTAAGTCCATAACATTATGACCTATCAACACTCCTAAAAATGAAAAGGGAATGACACTCATGACTATAAAGGTTTCTTTAAAGGAGTTAAATAAATATAACATGGAGATCATAATAAGAACCAAAGCCAAAGCCGTGGCTATAACCATATCCTTTCTTAATTCACGTTTTTTTTCATTTTCACCTTTGAAGGTGAGTTGAATACCCTGTTTTTCTAAGTCTTTTAGAAAGGGGTCAATTTTCTCTAGTACTTCAGTTGACGTAATGATTTTACTATCAACATTGGCAAAAACATAAAAGTTTGTTTGTCCATCATCTTTTGTTAACTTTTCAACAGATTTTATTATCTCAAACTCACTTACTTCATGCAGTGCTACTACAGTTCCATCCTTTAGTGGAATTTCAAGGTTTTTAAAATTTTTGTAAATGTTTTTATTTGAAGACTCTATTTTTACATCTAGCATTTCTTTGTCATCAAAAGTGGTTGTTTTTTTCTTTGATAAATACATATTTGATAAAAACGCACCCACATATCCTTCATCAAGACCTAACTGCTCTCCATAAGAGTTTATTTTAATTTTGATTTCATCAATTCCGTAGTTAGCCGAGTTTGCAGCAGATTTCACACCTTTGATTTTTTCAAGTCTGTTTTGAATTTTACCCAAAGCCTGTAATGTTTTTTGATAATCATCTGAATATAGGCCAATTTTTATATCTGATTTTATGGGACCCACTTTTCTCTCAACTACCGATAAATCTAAGAGATTATATTTCTCTTTATAGTTTTGTTCTTTTAGCCAAGTATTAATTCGCTTGGAGATTTTTTGAGATTTTTCCTCTCTGGTTCTTCCTTCTTCATTATAATAAAAACTCAAGTTCGGTGTTATATACATATCTACAAAGTTGACTGGTTTGATTTTTTGCAATTCTAAAGTTATATACATCACATAAGGAAATCGTTCTGAGTTGTTAGCACTATCTCTTCTGTATCCAGCAATTGAGCTAACTTGACTTAGGTAAAAGTCATCTTTTTTAACTAACAGTTCTGATTCTATTTTTTTTACAATTTCAAGTGATTCCTCAACCTTTGTATTCACATCTGCTTTGATGGTTATATTTATAGTCGTGGCATCAAAATTTGGAAACATCTGAAATTTGGAGGTTTTGACTATCCACACCATACAAACAGGGACGAGAACTATAAATAAAAATAAAAAGCTTTTTTTCCAACGCATAAAAAAATGAATGATACTGCTGTATAGAGTATTTACTTTTTTCCAAGATAGTGTTTTAGATTTTGTTTTTAGGGTATGTGCAGCGTGTATTGGTAGAAAAATAAAGGACTCTAATAGAGAGGCCAATACCAAAGCACAAAATGCAATAGGAATAAGCTTTATAACTTCGCCTAAATTGCCACTAATCATTAGTGAAGGAATAAAAGCGAATAAAGTTGTGATTGAAGCAATGGTAATGGGTTTTGCCATTTCTTTGGTTGCAACAACAGCTGCTTCTTTAGGAGGAAGACCTTCTTCTATGTGTTGTTGTATATTCTCACTTACAACAATGGCATCATCTACGATGATTCCCAAGGCGATTAATACGCCCACCAGTGAAATCATATTAATAGTATAACCCCACAAGTAAAGGTAAATAACTCCTATAACAAAGGCTGTTGGTATTCCAATAGCAATAATAATCGCCATTCTAACATTGATCAAAATTGCGACTAAAATGGTAATCATAATAACACCAAATAAAATATTTGAGATAACGATATTTAATCTGTCTTTAATTTTTTCTGATTCATCTCGTCGTAAAGTATAGGTGATATCGTTATTTTCATTTTGTAATTTTTGAATGAGTTCTTTTACATCTTTTACTATTAATATTGCATTTCCAGTTTTGTTTTGTTTGAGAGAAAAGTTAACTGCATTTTCGCCATTTAAACTAAATAAGGTTGAAGAATCTTCAAATTTTTTTGATACAGTGGCTATATCTTTTAAGTAAACAGAAGTATTATTTATTTTGATGAGGGTATTTGCTAATTCCTCTTGGGTTTTAGCGCCATTATAAGTTGAAAGATAAAAGTTCTTTTTGGGATCTTTAATTTGTCCTATTGGGAAAATAAAAGAGAGAGACTTTATCTTTTCAAATATTTGACTTTTGTCCAATCCATAAGCATCGATCTTTTTTTCATTGAGATATATTTTATAAAGTTTTTCTGAAGCACCATAGATATTTACTTCAGCTAAATCATTAATAGAGAGTAATTTGCTCTTTAGTAGATCAGCTTCATCTTTTAACTGATCTAAACTCAAAATAGAAGAAGATATAGAGACCTCTGCCAATCGACGTCTCACTTCTAACGCAGTTACAATTGGGTCATCCATGTCACTTGGAAGATTACTTTTGGTGTAATTTACGATATCTTCGACTTTTTTTGTCATTTCAAAACGGTTTTCACCTTTTTCAAGTTCCAAATAAATTGAAAATTTCCCAGGATTAATGACTGAGGATATGGAGTCAATACCATCAACTGATTGCAATTCATCTTCGATTTCTCTTACAATCATTTTGTCCAAAATATCAACACTTGCACCTGAATAATTCCCCTTTACAGAGATCATATCCAGTTCAAAGTTTGGAAATATTTCTTTTGGAATCTTGTTATAAGAATAAATACCAGCGATAAATATAAGTAAAAAAAGTGTGTAGTTTAATCTTGAGTTATTGACAAAAAACTTTAATATTTGTTCAAACATTTATATCCTTATGTTGACAATATAATACACAACTGATATTAATGGGAGGTTAATAAATAATCAGGATGAAGTGACTTCTTTTCCTGATTATTTATTTAAGTTATAGACTATCTACTTGCTCCATATAGATTTAATCTTTTAACGTATTTATAGTCTTCATCACTTTTAATATTTTCAGCAAATACTTTTATATTTAGCAATGATGATAATTCTTGTAGGGCTTCAACAAAACCTTCTTTACTAGCATCTTGACTGATATCATTGGTATAATCACGAGCCAATCTAATATAATCTAAGTTGAAACCTTTGATATTATCTAAAGGAATAAATTTGGTTTCAAATCGCTTGATAATAATTTTGGCGCCAACATTATGTATCTCATTTGCAAATTGTCTAAATTGCTCTACATCTTTAGCAACCCCATAAGCTGTAATACTAAAAACCAACTGTGAAGCAATGCTTTGATTTTTATTAATGATTGTTTTTACCCAATTAATAAAAGCAGTGTTTTTTATTGAGTCAAGTGAAAGGTTAATAGAAATATCATGTTGGATATTGTTACTATTTATATGATTGATAACTTTTTGAATAACTGCTTTATCAAAATCAATAACTTTGTCATATTTTTCTGCAATTGATACAAAAGTTCCAATAGGAATTTGTTTGTCATTTTTATCATTGGCTCTAGTAAATGCTTCTTGCATCAATAGTTTACCTTCATTAGCGCCATTTAGTTGTAATGCATCACCAATAAAACTCACTGTAAATTTTCCATTATCAATGATGTCAAAAATTAATTTTCTCCATGCATCCATATCTCGCGCCAAATCATTTTCATCACGAATGTGAACTTCATTCGGTCCAATTTGTTTCGCAGTTTGATACGCTTCATTAGCAGAGTCTAACATCTCAGGCGTAGTTCCTATTGGATTAAATGGGGTTGCTCCAATATGAGCTATGTCAGATTTATTGATTTTTTGGGATAGTTTTTCAAACTCTTCATTTATTTGAAGTGTTAACTCTTGAGTTTTTTTATAACTTAATCCTTTTGCAATAATAGCAAACTCAGAACCATAAAACCTATAAGCTTCGACTTCACCCTCAGTTGTAGCATTGCTTTCTTTAAGAATACTGGCAAATGCTTTGATGAAATTATTGACTTCTTTAGAACTATTTGATTTTGCAAAAGAACCTAAGTCATCGATTTTTACTGTTAACACATATCCGCTAGAATTTGACATGAACATCTTTTTCATATCAGTTTCAAATGTTTGTTTCAGACTAAGTCCCGTCAATCCATCAATTGAGAGCTTTTGAGTCATATTCTCAAGGTTTTTATTCAGTTTAGTCATGACACCTTCAATTTTAGTTGACATGTCATTCATGGCAATTGCAACATTTCTAATTTCAGTTGTCCATGGAAGTTTTTTGATGGTTTCAAATTTACCTTGAGCAATACTTGCTGCCAAACTTTCAATACTGTCTAAGGGTTGTAAAATCAATCGTAAAAAGATAATTAAAAGTACAATTGAAATAACAAATGCTACAAAAGCGTAATAAATCGCCCCCTCAGCTTGCTCATATAATTTTGCATATGCTTCACCAGGATTTGCGCTCACATAAATGGTAGCAGTAGTCTTCCACCCATCACTTATTTCACTTCTTTTTTCAGGCATTTCCATTGGGAGACTGTCAATGAACCATTGAGGTACACTCTCAAATTTAACATCTCTTGATATGTTGACCAAAACTTTATTTAAATCTAGATTTGTAATAGAGTTTATCAATTGGTCTTCATAGGAAGCTGAGAATTTAATCGGAATCATTCCACCATTTTTGTATTCTTTTGAAGGTACAAAGGTGTAAACGCTGTCTTTATCTTCATCTAGGCTATCGCCAAGATTTGCATCATCATTTTCTAATTCTAACAGCTCGTTTCCAAAGTCATCATCATCGCCTTGTACTTGGATTGAACCATATTTTATATCAACAGAAACCTCATTTATTTTCCACAGGATATCTTGAGATAACTTAGTAGAGTTTTCAATGATTTCTGAATCCAAAAAAGTAAAAGCCGTATCTTCAAGTCGTATTTCTTTATAAAACCCTCGATTTCCAATGGCTCTTAAAATAGATTCAATTTCTGGATCTTTTTTATTTTTAAGTAAGCCTTTAAGTGTCATACCCAAAGATGTTGCGGTATCTTGTGCTTTAGTAACGGACTCACTCTCTAAATACTCTTTTGTATTCTTTACACTAATTAGAAAATTTCCAGCAAAAATCATAAAAAATATTAATGATATGATGATGTATAGCTGTTTTGATAATGACATTTTTAAATCCTTTTTTTAAATTCTAGAAACTAAATTTTTCCACGATTTTAGATTGTTTTTTCCTACTCTTTGAGAACTTTTTCCTTTGTTTTTCGCTTTCCAAAGTCCCTGTGCATTAAAGCTATAAATAGGTTTTAAATCTGTTCTTTTTGACGCTAATTTTAATTTTTTATTAATGTTATCTAAAACTACTGGAGTTGAATTGGCTTTATGATAATACGTTAAAACCATATGGGCTTGTTCGTATTTACTTCTTTTTTTAAGATATTTAACATAAGTAATTCTTAGTTTATTTTCTGGTATTCCCAGTTTTCTAAGAGTATAGTATTTTGCAATTGCATAATCTTCGCAGTCTCCAGCACCTGTACCCATAAATTCAAAAGGCGTTGCCCAGTAATCTTTTTTACCCCAATGTTTTTTGTCCAGTCTATAGGGGAGGGTATTGAAAAAATCGTTGACAATTTTTAGTTTGGCAAGTGTTTTTTTGCCTTTTGCTGATTCAATTAATTTGTCCCAAATAAGAACTCTTTTTTGGGCTTTTTCTCCATATTTTTTATTAAATGTTAATAAATCTTTATTGGATATATTGAATGTAGCTTTAGCTCTGGGATAGGTTAGAAGTACTGTAAAAAGTGTGAGGATAGATATAAATAGAATTTTCACAATATAACTACCTTTTCTAAAAGATAGTTATATTATACTCTAAAATTATTTTAATATGTCTTGAATTTCACTTTCATTTGTGATACTTGCATCATATTTAACAATTAATAAATTTTCATTTTCGTTGATGTACCATTCATCAACAGCAGCAATGTTATGGAGGTCTTTGGCTTTTTCTCTTTCAAGGTCTGCCAAAGGAATATATAGAAGTTTTTTCTTCATTGGATTGGGCATTGTGTAGATTAAAACTATCCAAAGAAAACAAACTATTGCAATAACAATTACAATTGTTTGTAACGTAACATTTTGGAAAAATAGTCCTCCAAGAATACCACCTAGAAAAGTACCTAAATAACCAAATGAATTAAAGATGCCAAGTACAACACCTCTTTGATGTACCTTTGCATATTTAGTTGCTAAAGATTGCATAATTGGTTCATGCATATTAAAACCAATAAAAAATACAACAACACCAATTGCAAATACTACATCAGATGAGCTTGTTCCTATGATTAAGTAAGATATTGCAAAAAGTAAAATTCCAACCATAAGGATTTCTTTAAACTTTCCATGTTTCTCAGCAATAATCGCAGCAGGTGCCATTGCTAATACTCCAAATACCATTGCAGGAGCATATACTTTGTATAGTTCTTTTAGTTCCCACTCAAAGTTGTTAATTAATACCATTGGAATAATCATAAAAGCAAATGTCATTAGACCTTTTTGTAAAAAGTTTGTAATATTCATTTTGATTAAATTCTGATCACTAAGTATGATTGAGAATTTACTTTTTGTTTCATAAGTATGGGTAATTTTTGGAGGATTAGGTACTGCTTTAAATAGGATTACAATAGAAATCAATGCAAAGATTCCTGTCATCCAGAATAAAAACTCTATTCCAATGTAAGCCCCTAATGTAGGTCCAGCTATCATTGATAATGCAAAACTGAGTGCTATAGTCATTCCCATAGTAGCCATTGCTTTTGGACGTTGCTCTTCTTTAACAATATCACTAATCATCGCAGTAACAACTGCTGCTATTGCACCAGATCCTTGTAGAAATCTACCAATAACCAGTGTGTAAATATCTGTTGAAATAGCACAAATTGCTGAACCCAATGCAAATAGAATAAGACCGAAAACGATGGTCTTTTTTCTTCCCATTCTATCACTGAAGATTCCAAAAGGAACTTGAAATATCATTTGGGTCAAGGCATAACCCCCAACAACAATACCAACTAAAAATGTAGTTGAATTTTCTAAGTTAGCGGCATAAACCGAGATCACTGGTAATACTAAAAACAGACCTAAAAAACGTAGGGCTATAATCGAACTCAGTGGCAGAATTGATTTAATCATTAATAATCCTAAAAGTTGTTAAAATACGTATCAATATTATATTGATAACAAAAGTGAATTGTATCATAAGAATTGAAAAATAAGATTAAGGATTTTTGTATGAGAATAGTTTTAGCAACAGGAAATAAGGGTAAAATAAAAGAATTTAAAAAACTTCTTCCCAATGATGATGTAATAGCATTTAGTGAGATACTGGGGGAAATGGAGATAATAGAAGATGCAGATACTTTTAAAGGAAATGCTATCATCAAAGCCCAAACTATTTTTGAAAAATTACAAGATGAAGATGCAATCGTAATTTCTGATGACAGTGGTATTACTGTTCCTGCAATAAATAATGAACCTGGAATATATAGCGCGCGTTATGCAGGAGTTAATGCAAGTGATAAAGATAACTTATATAAACTCATCGACGAACTAAACAAAAAAGATATAAAAGAAACATCAGCTTATTATACTGCTTGTATTGCAATAGTGTATAAAAATGAAATATACACTGTTCATGGCTGGATGCATGGACAAGTAATTAACCAAACTAGAGGTGAAAAGGGATTTGGATATGATCCAATGTTTGTTCCCAATGGATTTAACGAAACCTTAGGTGAGTTACCACATGAAACAAAACAAGCTTTTTCACACCGAAGTCAAGCCTTAGAGTTGGCAAAAAAAGTCTTAGATGTGATTTTATAGTTTTTTTAAAAACCTTTCATGAAGTTTTATTTTAAAAATAGAGCTTCTTGATTTTACGTATATATCTACGATGGCTACACCACTTGTATAATTACTATCAAAATTTAGACTACTTGAATTACTACAATCATTTTTTTGAGATATGTAAGATATATTTGCACTGATGTCAAATTGATTATTATCTAGCTTGATTGTGTTCACGCAAACTTCATCTTTATTATTTAAATCTAAATTTTTGATAAATATTTTTAGAAAAGACAAATGAAACTTGGCTTGTATAGTTTGATGCTCTTTTGTTTGAGTGTCATTTTGAAAGGTTTTAATTTCTAGTATATACAAAGATAAAAATGAAAAGGTTACCAGCAATAAAATTGTCAGTAACAATGCAAAAGCTTTTTTGCTATTTTTCATATTTTCACAATCCATTCTTCACAAAAACGTTCGCATATCCTAATTTTTATATGCCCTTCTTGGGAGGATACCTTAAAGCTTTCTATGTTTTCTAGTAAAATATTATTATTAAAATATAGAGTTTTATTTTGAACAAAGAATTTTGACTTTTGCTTGATTAATTTATAGTGCTCAAAGATACGCTTTTGAGTGCTCGGGTTCTTAAAATATATTTTTTCCGATTCATTATTTTGTTCTATTTCATACATATGATTGTCATCAAACCAAATATAGAATAAGTCTATTTTACTAATTGTACTATTAGGAGTAAATACATACTCTTTGGTACTTTTGTCTATTAAGGCAAAACCGCTGTAATAGCTACTTTTAAAGTAATTGATATCTACTTCATAAAAAGATAACTCATGAGATGAAAGCTCAGTTTTAACTGAATTATGTAATTTATTCTCAATAAATAGCCGTGTACTTTGAAAATCAAGTCTATTGTTCATCAGTGTTAAATTTAACGAGTTTTTTTTATAAAGGTCTGAAATAAATTGTAAAGAGTAAACTCCAACTATTGATAAGATAACGATGGTAATGATTAATTCTAACAAAATCAGAGATTTTTTCATGGAAACACTTTATTGCTTAGTTGTGTCTCATTTAAGGGAATAGTGTGTTTTTCAAAGAATATATTCCCTTTGGAATAGAGGAGTTTTTTGTAAGGTCCTTCTTCTGTTAACTTTATTACCAGTGTTGATTTATGAGTATAGTCTACTCCAAAATTTAAAGTACTTAACTTTGATGTTTCTTCTAAAAGTAGAGTATTTTTAATGGAGTGAAAACTAATTGTTGGT
>Ga0209826_1001578_pt1 | contig 15720 bp, 13 predicted proteins | sample GOMGulsemesocosm_5_FD_184637 | JGI IMG/M metagenome (GOLD analysis project Ga0209826, IMG submission 184637) | Methane-oxidizing microbial communities from mesocosms in the Gulf of Mexico - GOM15C Gulf of Mexico (SPAdes) (version 2) | ecosystem: Environmental > Aquatic > Marine > Cold seeps... | reverse complement strand
AGAATGTATTGGGAAGCAACATAATATTGTTCGTCACCCTGACATGCCAAGAGGGGTATTTGATCTTCTTTGGAACACGTTGCAGGCAGGCGAAGAGATTTTCGCATATGTGGTAAATCGATCGGCAAACGGTGATCACTATTGGGTCTTTGCACATGTAACGCCGAGCATTAACAGCATGGGCACAATCGACGGCTATCACTCCAATCGCAGGGTCCCAAACCGACGCATTCTGAACGAGAATATCATTCCTCTTTATCAGCAATTGACGAATATTGAGAAGAGTGATCCAAGCCCGAGGTCAGGAATGGATAAATCTCGAGCAGCAATCTCAGAATTAATCGCTGGAAAAAATCTTGGCTTCAACGAATTTATATTCTCTTTGGAGGGATAATAATGTTTTTTAAAAAGAAAAATACGATGGCTGTTACGTCCGATATGATTTCGGATCTAGATGGGTTGGAAAAAATTGTCGACGAAAACCAAAAAAAAAGCTCGAGCAACATACAGGTTGAAGAAGCATTAAAAATCGTTCAACAAATGACAAATGGTAACTTTGGGGTTCGACTTACTAATATTGATGACAATTCCGATATTGCAGAATTGTTATACTCTATCAATGATTTGGTAGACCGTTGCGACGCATATGTCCGAGAATCTGCCGCATGTTTGGAGCACGTAAGCCAAGGGAAGTATTTCAGAAAAATCATCGAAACGAGCATGGTCGGCGATTATTTATCAGCCAGTAGAAAAGTAAATAATGCTTTAGATTCAATGCAGGCAAAAGTAGACGCGTTCACAGATGTCACTAACAATTTTGAAGTAACCGTTGGTGAAGTGGTGGAAACCGTCTCGAGTGCTGCAACCGAACTGGAAGCATCTTCTGGAAGTATGAGGTCCATTGCTGAAAACACAACATCACAAGCAACAGCTGTTGCGGCTGCCTCAGAAGAGACAACAGTTAATACCCAAACTGTTGCGGCTGCGAGTGAACAGTTATCAGCCTCCATTCAGGAAATTAGCCGTCAGGTTATCAGCGCCACACAGCTTGCCGATCAGACATCCGAAATTTCTGAATCTTTGCAAATGCAAATTCAAGGTTTGCAGAATGCATCCGATCAGATTTTCACGGCTGTGGATATGATTAGTGACATATCAAACCAAACAAGGTTGCTAGCCCTGAATGCTACGATTGAAGCCGCCAGAGCCGGAGAAGCAGGCAAAGGATTTGCTGTTGTTGCCAGTGAAGTAAAAAACCTTGCCTCACAAACTGCCGATGCGACGAGTAAAGTCTCTAGTTTTGTTGTCGCCATTCAAGATGCAGTTAAACAAACAGTGACAGGTATTTCAGAAATTTCAACTAAAGCAGCCCAAACAACAGAGGCGAACAATTCAATTTCAGCCGCTGTTGAGGAGCAATCAGCCGCGACGGCAGAAATTTCCGGGAATGTTTCACAAGCGACAGAAGGTGCCACAGAAGTGAGTAAGCGTATTGTCGAAGTGTCGCAAAGTGCGCAAGAAACAGGTTCAACAGCAGTACAGGTGAATTCGGCTGCAAGAGAGTTGGCTGAACAGTCTGACACTCTCAAAAATGTAGTGGAGCAGTTCCTTGTAGAAGCAAGACAGGTTGCTTGATTTTACCTTCTTGAAATAAAATTAAAAGGTGTGAAGTGCCTGGATTATAAGAAATAAATCTCCATTGATTCAGGTTTTCATACCACAAAAATAGTACTGTGTACCTAAGGATTTTGACTGTGAATGATAATATTGAAACAACTTCAGCTTCCGATGCATTGAGTGAAATAGTTGAAATACATAATGCGCTAAATGAGCATGCAATTGTTGCTGTCACAGACAGGGCGGGAAATATTACATATGTAAACAACAAATTTATTGAAATATCAGGATATTCTCAAGACGAATTAATAGGTGCAAACCATAGGGTAGTAAATTCGGGTAGGCATGACGCTACGTTTTTCGATCAGATGTGGAAAACCATTTCAAGCGGGAATGTTTGGAAAGGCGAAATCCAGAATAAAACTAAATGCGGAAAATTATACTGGGTCGAAACTCTAATAACACCGGTTTTGAATAAATATGGAAAGGTCATTAAGTATATTTCTACTCGCACAGATGTCACCGAACGAAAACTGTTAGAGGCGGAATTCCGTCAACTAAAAAAAGAAGAAGCTATCGGCCGAATTACGGCCAACATTGCCCACAACTTTAACAATTCACTAGGCATTGTGATCGGCAGCTTTGAAATGCTGGATAGAAACGGAATTACAAATGATGAAACAAAAAAGTTAATAAAATCTGGATTATTAGGGGCCAATCGCACAGCAATGATCGTTCGGCAATTTACCAAGCAATTACATGCAGAATCTTATGAGGCTGATTTTCACCCATTCCATAAAACTGTTTCCGATTTAGTTGAAACTCTGTCCACAACAATGCTTTCTAGCACTCACCTTAAAACCCGGTTTGAAGGTGATTTGTCGGATGTTTATTTTGACAAACAGGAATTGGAAGAATGCATAAAACATTTAGTTCAAAATTCGGAAGATTCTTTTGATGCACACGGCCTTATTGAATTAAGGACACAAAATATAACCCTGGACGAACAATTAGACTGGTCAAATTTGGCGTTGAATCCTGGACAGTATGTTTTGTTGGAAATTACCGATAATGGGCCTGGAATATCCCCTGACATTATTGATGAAATTTTTGATCCGTTTTTCACAACAGTAGAGTTTGGTCTTAAAAAGGGGCTGGGCCTAAATAATGTTCGAAATTTTGTTAATCAACATAATGGCCATGTCGGGGTTTTATCGGATCCAGAAGGCCTAACAGTTTTTCGGCTTTATCTTCCAGTTGATAGAATAAAAAATTTGTCAAAAGACCATACCTTTTTCACTGATCTTACGTAGAGTTGAAAGGATCATAACTGTACCATGTATTTAGACCAGAAGACCTCAGAAACATCTCTTTCAAAGGCACAACAAAAACCCCGTATCTATATTGTTGATGATGATCGGCATATAGGAGAAATCATCTCATTCGCAGGGGATGAAGTTGGTTGTGAAACACATATTATCTGTTCCGTTCAGGATTTTAAAGAAAGATGGAATGAGGTTGTCCCAGACATCATCGTATTGGACATCATTATGCCAGACACAGATGGTCTCGAGTTATTAAGTTGGCTGGCTAAGAAACATTGTGCTGTGCCTGTAATTTTAATGAGCGGCCACGATGTACGTCACCTCAGATCAGCTCATCATTTGGCCGAAGCATTTAAGATAGACGTTGTTGCTGCCCTACAAAAGCCCTTAGCTCTAACGACACTAGAGACTGTGTTAGCAGAACAGCTAGAAGAAATTCTGAGCAAAAGAAATATAAGAAATGACTGATTCAAGAAAGAATAGTAGCATTGCCTTATGTACACTATAAGGACGAGCCCAATGGCTAATTTTTTCTGGTCGTGTAGAATTTACATTTTTATCATAATATTTGGTTTTTGTTTTCAGCCGCACTTAACTAAATCGGCTGACAAACTGATGCTCTCTACTGCAACCAAGGCCCCTTGGGGGCCTGATAAAACTTCGCCCGGTTATATAGGGCTTACTGTAAAAGAGGCTTTCAGGCGCATCCATCGCGAGATTGATCTATTTTACCTTCCCCCAGAGCGTGGTTTAATCAACGCCAATAATGGTGTTGACGACGGAGATGTATTTCGGATTGCCGGGATCGAGAAGGAATACCCTAATCTTGTTATGGTACCCGAGTCTGTTGGGCATTTTGAATTTTCTGGGTTCACTTTGGCAGATCATAGTCCTGTCGGTTTTACTGGCTGGTCTTCACTTGAACCCTATTTACTAGGTATGGTAACCGGCTGGAAATATTACGAATTTAATACCACTTCAAATTCACATGTTGCCAAAACCTCTAGTCCAAAACTTCTGTTGGGTCTTTTGAGAGACAGAAAAATTGATGTGATGCTGTTAGAACGGTGGATGGCTCAGGAATTGGCGCAATTATATAATGTCAAAATACGCCGTATTATTCCGTCCTTTCCATCGATGCCAATGTATATCTATCTGAATAAAAAACATGCATCTCTAGTGCCCGAAGTGTCTGCAGCCCTTGTAAGTATGAAGCGCGATGGATCGCTTCAGCGCATTCATGATTTAACTTTGGGTGTGTATCTTAAATGAAAAAACCTGTTTTCAAACGAGACCCATTAGCGACAAATTTTCTAGTTGCCATAATCGCCTTTAGCTCATTGATTACATTGGCCTCTACGGCATTACAGTTACGATCTGACTATGTCTATATGGTAAGCTCATTACACTCGACATTTGCGGAGATAGAAACTGGCCATTTGGACACTCTAAAAGACAGCGTCTGGCTTCTCGATGAAAAGCAGATTAATTCTCATCTGCTGGGCTTGACCGAAAGGCGTGATATTGTAAAAGCAAGTATCACAATTGGTGACCAAGAAAGGTGGACCGCTGGCGTGTCCATTCAAGGACGGAAGATGACGGCAAACTTCCCTTTGAAACAGCTCCACCGGAAAGAATTGCTTCAAATTGCGGTTCTTAATGTAACTGGTAGTATTGACGCTATATATCAGCGCTTGATTAATAAGGCGACAGTGATCCTGTTAAGCAATGGTATCAAGACCTTTATCGTTGGATTATTTGTCTATTTCCTTTTCCAAACATGGATCGCTCGCCATCTGACCAAAATGGCCGATTTTGCCGATGCTTTTAAGCCTGGTGAGCTTTCGGGAATGCTAACGCTGGATCGCACTCCAAATTCAAAAGAAAAACAAGATGATTTGGATCATATGGTGAATGCCTTTAACCGAATGCAAATTTCTATCAAAGCTTCCTACGATGCTTTGTCAAATAGTGAGGAGAAATACCGAAGTATTTTTGAGAATGCGGCAGAAGGAATCTTTCAATCCACAACAGACGGCCAGCTTGTTAGCGCTAATCCAGCTATGGCGCATATTCTGAATTATACTTCTCCAGAAGAGTTAATTTCTGAAATAACGGATATGGGCCGACAGTTATACTTAAATCAGTCTGACCGCGACAAGTGTGTTGAGCAATTAATGATCAAGGGCAAGTTCGACGCTAAAGAAATGCAGTGGAAAAGAAAAGGTGGTCTTCCTTTATGGGTTTTGGTAAGTGGGCGCACTTTCGAAAATAGTAATGGAGATCAATTTCTCGAAGGCACAATACAAGACATCAGCATACGCAAGGAAGCCGAAATAGCATTGCGGGAAAGCCAAGAACATTTAAGCATGGTTATGCAAGCATCCAATGCAGGTTTTTGGATTCGAGATATACCCTCCAATAAAGTCATTTGGTCAGAGGGTAATTATCGCCTATTAGGGTATGAACCTGATGAAATTGAAGCAAGTTATGAACATTGGGTTATGCGTATCCATCCGTCGGATAGAGAACGCGTCGTCGCGGTAATTAAGAATGCAATGGACAGTCATATTGAAATTAATATGGAATACCGTGTTGTTCATTCCGATGGACAAATCCGTTGGATAAAGAATATAGGTAAGACCTTGTTCGATGCAAATGGTACGCCGACAGTTACTTGCGGCATACAAATAGATGTGGCGCATCGTAAAGAGCTTGAGAAACAACTTCGCACCTCACAAAAGCTAGAAGCTATTGGTCAGTTGACAGGTGGCATAGCCCATGACTTCAATAATATTCTCGGTATCATTCATGGTAATTTTGAAATCCTACAAAGGATGTTGCCAGACAATAAAAAGGCCTTAGGTCGTATTAAGACGGGATTGAAAGGAGCTGAGAGGGGTGAAGAAATAACACGCAAGCTCCTCAATTTTTCTACGACTAAAACAGATGAAAAGAAGATTGTGAAAATCAATGAATTTATCCGTGAAATGGCAGATCTGATTTCCAAATCTCTGACAGTTAAAATTGAAGTAAACTTTGAATTCGATGAAGATATCTGGTTGGTAGATATCGACCCGGGTGACTTTCAGGATGTGCTTATAAACCTTGCCCTGAACGCTCGCGATGCCATGCCCGACGGCGGTAATCTGAAAATTGAATCTCATAATAAAGTTCTTGACGAAATATACTCACAGCGCAATCCGCAGGCTGCGTCTGGTGAATTTGTGATGCTATCGGTAGGTGATACCGGTCATGGCATGACTGCAGAAGTTAAAGAACGAGTCTGCGAGCCATTTTTTACAACTAAAGAACATGGGAAAGGAACCGGACTTGGCCTTAGTATGGTTTATGGCTTTCTGCAACGTTCGGGAGGCCACCTCAAAATATATTCCGAGCCTGATGAAGGAACAACATTTTGTCTATATCTACCACGCGCCACTGATGCTACCCAATCCCAGGAGATCTGTTATGACAAAACTTCAGACTTACCCAGAGGAACAGAGACCATTCTGATTGTTGATGATGAAATAGGGTTACGGAATGTTGCGGTCTTTTATCTGAAAGAGCTTGGCTATAAAACCGTGGTCGCGAAAGACGGTCAACATGCACTGGAGGTTCTTAAAAGCACGACAAATATCGATTTGTTGTTTAGCGATGTTGTTATGCCTGGCGGATTAGATGGATATCAGTTGTCATTGGCAGTTCACGAACAGTATCCTGAAATCAAAATATTGTTGACCAGTGGTATTACAAAGAAACCAGCTGAACTCAGTAATCATGACGTTGGTTATTTGGTTACATTAGACAACGAATTGTTGCGAAAGCCATATAATCAACCAGAACTATCCACAGCAATACGGCGTATTCTTGATAAATCAGAGAATTGTGACGTAGCTACGGAGGCTCCGGAAATCAAATGAATTCTAAAATAAAAGCCCTTCCAACAAAATGGGCAGACTATCTAATGGATAAAAGACTGTGGATACCCCCAACCATTTTGTCTATTTTTCTCACTATTATTGCTCAATTTAGCCTCCTTGGGTTTCATACGCTTGCAGAACTTTTCGCAATTGTGATCTCATTTGTCATATTTGCCATTGCTTGGTCCACCCGTGGGTTTTACGTAAATAATTTTCTACTTTTTTTAGCATGTGGCTATTTTTGGATTGGCTCTCTCGATCTCATGCATACCCTTGTCTACAAAGGGATGAACGTTTTTGTTGAAGGGAGCGGAAATCTATCAGTCCAATTCTGGATTGGCACGAGATACATCGAAGGGTTGTTATTACTTATAGCCCCCATTGCCGCGACAAGAAAACAAAACGAATATCTGCTTATGATTGTTTTTGGGGCCATTGCAACTGTATTGACGGCTTTAATCCTGACGGGGCAATTTCCAATCGGTTTTGTTGCAGGTCAAGGTCTTACTGATTTTAAGATTTACAGCGAGTATTTTATTATCTTCGTTTTGCTTTTGGCTCTTGTTACTGTGAATTTGTTAAGTCGCAATCTTTCTGAAATCGAAAAAACTTTTGTTACGGTTTCTATTATCCTAACTATTTGTGCCGAACTTGCGCTCACCTATTATGTAACTGTGTTTGGGCTTTCTAATCTAATCGGGCATATTCTCAAAATATACTCATTCTGGTTTATTTTTCGCGCTGTTGTCGTGACCAACTTAAGAAAACCTCATGATGACTTGACGACTTCCAACGAACGGCTTTACCTGACTAAGTCTCTACTGGAAGAAACAATACAGAAGTTAGAAAATCAACAATTCGTTTTGAATCACCACGCCATTGTCGCCCTAACAGATGCAACGGGCAAAATTACATACGCAAATCAAAAATTCTCTGATATTTCCGGATATTCTTATGATGAATTGATCGGACAAAACCATCGTATCCTACAGTCGGCGCACCATTCCCCTGCATTTTACAAACAGTTGTGGTTAACGATTGCTAACGGGCAGGTTTGGCGCGGAGAATTTTGCAACAAAGCTAAAGATGGATCTTTGTATTGGGTTGATACAACAATAGCACCACTCAAAAACATTCAAGGGAAGATCGAGCAGTATATTGCTGTTCGCACCGATATCACCCACATAAAACAGTCGGATGAGCTTTTACGTAGGTCGCAAAAAATGGAAGCTATTGGTGAATTGACCGGTGGCATTGCACATGATTTTAATAACCTGCTTGGTATTATCATCGGCAATCTTGATTTGGTGGGACGCAAGTTAGAAGAAGGGAGTAATTTACAAAAGCAGCTTGCGACAGCACAAAATGCAGCTTTTCGAGGAGCCTCATTAACACGGCGCCTTCTCAACTTCTCAAGTCAGTCACCAGAAATCCACAGTCCTGTAAATGTTGACAAAATTATCTGTGAGTTCGAAAACTTAATCCAAAAATCACTAACAGCTGTGATTTCAATCGAGATTCACCAAACAGAAAAAGCTTGGATGGTTGAACTTAATCCTGATGACTTGGAAGATGCGCTTGTTAATTTAGCGCTCAATGCCCGTGATGCCATGCCAAATGGAGGAAAATTGGTCATTGAAACGCGAAACACTATTTTAGATCATAGAATAGCAGATGCCAAGATCGGTATCCAACCCGGTGAGTATGTAGAAATTGCAATTGGAGACACTGGGGCTGGAATGTCTAAAGAAATTGTAGACAAAATTTTTGATCCTTTTTTTACCACAAAAAGTAAAGACAAAGGTACGGGACTCGGATTAGCAATGGTTTATGGATTTGTTCAACGAAGTAAAGGTCATATCTCCGTCTATTCTGAAGTGGGTGTTGGGACAACGTTTAGAATGTATCTACCGCGCGCTCAACGTGCCTCAAAGAAAATAGAGGCATTGAAAAAAGTCGATGAGGTATTACCCATTGGGCATGAGACGATTTTGGTTGTTGACGATGAAGATGAACTCCTCTCCATTGCTCAGAGTATTTTGGATGAGCTAGGGTATAACATCTTGTGTGCCAGTAGTGGTGAAGAAGCTCTTCACATTATAGAAAATAATGATGTAATTGATCTTTTATTCTCTGATGTTGTCATGCCTGGAAACCTAAATGGATTTGACCTTGCCGACACTGTGACAAAAACTCACCCGGAAATGAAGATACTTCTAACCTCCGGATTTACAGGTAAAATTAAACATTCGGGTACAACAGAAATGTGGGCAAAAAAGATCCTACCTAAACCTTACAGAGATATCGAACTAGCTGTGCGTATTCGCCAAACTTTAGATGAAGGCTAGGTAAATGATGGAACCTCAGAGCCCCTTGAAATTACTCGTCATTGACGATGAAATTGATTTTGCTGATTTTGTAACTGATGTGGCGATGGGAATGGATTTTGACGTTTCCTCAACATCTGATCCGTCTGAGTTTGCTACTCTCTACTCTGTTGATCATGATGTTATTGTTCTCGACCTCTATATGCCTGGGATAGATGGTATTGAGTTACTACGTTTCCTTTCAGATAACAAAAGCGATGCTAGCATTATCTTTATGAGCGGAATGAATAAGGGAGTACTTCACTCTGCTCAGCGGTTAGCCATTGAACAGGGGATGACTGTTTTAGGAGCTCTTCAAAAACCATTCCTCCCACAAGAACTTGAGGATATGCTTGCGCTGCATAGCCCGCGCTCGACCGCTCAGACAATTAACCGCGTTGAACTACCGACAATCCATGAATTACGGTTGGCCATAGAAAACGAAGAACTGTATGTGGTCTATCAGCCTCAGATAAATATGACCGATCGAACTGTCGTTGGGGTTGAGGCTCTTGTCCGTTGGAAGCATTCGACCAAAGGGATGATCTCACCAGCTTATTTTATCCCCATTGCTGAAGAAAATGGCTTGATTAGCAGTATTTCATCCTATGTCAACAAAACCGCCATTAGTCAGCAAAGAGAATGGCAGAAAAAGGGCATGCGTTTGCGTATGTCAATTAATATGTCTCCAAAAATACTCGATGATTTGGATTTCCCCGAAAAACTAGAGGCCTGCGTCAGGGCTGCCGGCGGCAATATTTCAGATATTTTTATTGAAGTGACAGAAACGTCGATTATGTTGGATACCGTGCGTTATATGGATATTTTGGCGCGGCTCAGAATGAAAAAATTCAATCTTTCAATTGATGATTTTGGAACTGGGTATTCTTCTCTCCAACAGCTTGTCCGAGCACCGTTTACAGAGCTCAAAATTGATCAAACGTTTGTAAAAAATCTGGATACAGACGAAGAATGTAGAACTATAGCTGAGATTACAATTCTACTTGCACATAAGCTTGGAATGCACGTAGTCGCGGAGGGAATTGAAAGCAAAGAAATTTGGGAAATATTGCAAGATTTGGGATGTGACGAAGGACAAGGATATTGGATAGGGAAACCAATGCTACCGGAAGCGATGGAAGATTGGGTGGAGAGTTGGGCTACACAGCAAAATGCGATCTAAGAGTAAACGCTCCGTCGTCAAGCACTGGAATAGACCGAAGAAATTGAAAGCGGTATTAAAATAACTGCGGCGATTACACTGCCTTGCCAGCCAATAGTAAATAACCAAATTACTAGACTTGTCCATGTTGCTGCGACAGTGACACAAAGAAAAAAATTACCAATTTTCTTTGCCTTTTCGGCTTCTCCTCTATTTCGTAATTCTTCAAAATATTGCTGGCACACCACAACGGGAATGGATAATAACACGAGCACAGAACCGCCAATAATACCCAAATCAAATATCCAGATACCCAATCCAGAAATCATTGCAGCATGAGCGGTAAGTATAACGAAATATTCGGTTATAGAGTTCATGATATTTACGTAATATCTATTCAATAGAATACAACACATGATAAATGCAGCATAATTGATTTAAAGCGCGCCTCAGCGATCTAATCGCTGTTTTATTACCATGGCAGCAAGAAAGGTGCTTAAGAGTCGTGGCGGGCCGTTTGCGGCCCGCCTGAGTCTATTTAGAGTTCAAAGCTTGATTACGACATTTCATTTTCTTTAGCGCGGTAATCGCTTTTATAGCGTGTTGGATTGTTAGAAATCTCATTGTAGATATCTTGAATGAATTTTCCAACCATTTCCCTAGACTGGCTTCTGTTCCTTCTCCAACCGTATACTCTAGCCACAATTCACGAATTAGAATGAGCTGAGAAGGGCTAGCCATTCCTTCACGATAACCATAGAAAGATTTATTAAAGCTGCTTTTGAATCCTTTAGCGATCATGACTTGCATAACTAATTCAAAGCCAAATTGGTCTAGAGTTTTAGAGGAATTTGATCCACCGACGTTTAAAATTTCACGATATTCTTCGTCAGCTAGTTCGAGTTGGTTTTTTGCTATATGGATGAGAGAAATCTGCTTCTTACTAATGTTACGATTATAACTAATTGGCATTTTAAAACTCCCTATATCTCACTGTTTTCCGTGTGTTTTGAAGTCGCTTTGCTTAAACACTGTTTTAGCAATTGGATTTGCTCACAAGTACAGTTTGCGTGTTTATTTTCTGAGATTTGTCTGTAGTAAGAGTCTTGAGCAATTTCAATTTTTGCAGAATGGTTGGATAATATCGCTGATAACCCTTCCCAATCACTTACTCCCATGTCGGTATTGGAGCTCGGATTACTAAAAGCTGCAGTAACAGTGGAGAGAAAAGCAGAGATATTTTTAGATTGATCTAATGCAGTTTCCACTGTGAAATCATCATTATACGTCGATTTGTTAAATCCATTTTTTATATTTTTCATATTTGATGCCCCATTATTTTTGCAACTTGTTTTAATTCGATATGCGTGATTTTTCCTTTCTCAACTAACTTTCTCGCTTGCGAAGAAAACTTGCCAATGACCCTTATTCCACCAGCCGTTTTCGCAATTTCAGTCACATATTTTAAGGTTTTATCTGACTTGTCTAAATCGAAGGCGTCACAAATCGCTACAATGTCATTTGCGCAAGGTTCATCTATATCTAAACGTATTCCCACTCTTGAGGTGAATTGGGTAAATGAAGCAGCTTTTGCGTTGTTAAAACGTGATCGAAATTGGTCATTTCCGCAAAATATCAAGGGAAAATTACATTCATCATATATACATCGAAGTTCATCAATTATGAGATCGCTCAACAATTGTGCTTCGTCTATAATTACAAGAGGCATACTGAAAGAATGAACATGACAAGTCATCATTTCATGAAGTTTTGATATTTGGCGAGTAGGAATACCTCCCAACTCTGATACTAATAAATTTAAAACTGCACTCAGAGAATTCAGTGCTGGCGCCATTGAACAGTACAATACACCATAAGACTTGCTATTACGTGCATTTGTATATTGTTTTAGTGCTGTGGTCTTGCCAACACCCGGTTTTCCTACAATGACACCTATGTCTTGTTCTTGCTGGCAATAATCCAACATATCGTGGATACGTTTCACGGTTGGTGTTTCAATAAAAACCAGTTTTGGTGGCCTATTGACCAAACTAATTTGATTTGTCATACATTACCTCACTCGTTGTGTTCTGAAATTTGCTTATTTTTGGTCCAATGAAAATTGCTGGATTTCCGGCTCCTGTGGGTCATCGGTTGCAGCCGATGACCCATTTGAAGCCATTAATTTATCAAATATGCTGTAGTACTCTTCCTTATCATCTCTCTTCTCTTGCTCTATTTGGGTGAGTGGTTTTGCAAGTTCACGACCTGCTAATTCATCTTGGTCATTTAGCCTGATTATACTTCCTATTTCCGGCTGAGATGTTGTTTCTACGTTTGCCGCTTGTTGTACTAAAAGCTCCTTCGTGTCGATTTTCTCTGTGTCATTTCGCATGTTTCGAACGTGGCGACGCATGAGTGTTTTACGGCGGCCAGACTCTTTAGCTCCGGCTCTATCAGAATGATCAAAAACGTGATCAGGCAAGGCAATGCACACCATTTCATTCTTCTGATTGAAAACGGCTATTCGCTTTTGATGCCCGAATAATGGAATTCTTGCTTCTACGGTTTTGCCAATAGCTGGGTTAGTAAGAGCATCGTGAAAATACCACTCACCCTTATATCGAATGCGGCCTTGTCGAATTGTTCGTTGCTCACGTTTGCAGAAGATACTTTCTAAAACACCTTCTCCAAATTTAGTGGATTTCCAACCCGCCTTAACGAGTTGATTGAATTTTTGATTTGGAGATAGTCCGCTTAGACGTCCTGTTTGAGGTGTATCGTTATATACTGCTACAGCTTGCTGAATAAGCGTTGTCAGTTCCGCCTTCGATCCTTGAAATGGTACAGGCTCCTTCCCAACATTCTGAGTTTTCTTTCGCATTCGATCTCCTCCAATCCATCCCGGAATTTTGGAGAGTTGCTTTTTCTCAATGATAGCAAAAGCGCCCTCAAGTTGACCCTTTGCAGGAGCATTATAAGGTTGGGCTTTGGTAATTGCCCGATCAGCAATGGGTGTAAATTGACCATCATCAGCCCATCGGATTGGAATACTGGTGAGTTTCAGAGCATCTTCAACAATTTGAGACCAGTTATACTCTCCGCCATTGTCTAAATAGAGATTACCCGGCACTCCCCAACAAGGATCATTCGCCATTTCCGCAAAAGACTCGATAACGTTTTCCTGCCTTACGCCTCGTCCCTTTGGGAAATAAGCGATAGTTCCGATTAACCTGCCAGTGGCAACATCCATCCAAAAGATACCTTTGGCTGTTGCCGTGCTTTTGTCTTCACGTTGATACAAAATATCTATTGGATGAACGTCACCCATTACGATCTGCATTGGCAACATTGTTGTTGTACCGCGTGCAATTCGTGGCTCTCGATCAAAGTATGTTTTTGCATCCATATCGTGAACTGCTACTGCTTCAAAGTTACGCCAACGCTCAACAGCGTTGCGAGATAACCAGCAATAATTTCTGATTTTTAAAGCTGGCATATCTGGATCCTCTTCAATCGTAATTTGCAAGAGTTTGAGAGATGCTGCTCGTTGAACTTCTTTCCAACCACTACCGGGTTGCAACCCTGCCCACAAAGAACGGATGTATTTTTCAATTTTTTTGGAGATTTCTTGTTTAGTTTCTAACGAGAGCTTGATGCCTTTATCCCACTCTCTAGTTATCAAAACCTTCCGTTTGTTTTTATCTGCTCTTACTGTTTTACTGAGACCAGCATGTCCTTTAGCTTCGTACTCTTTTATCCAGTTTCGAAGCGTTCGATCTGTCACTTGTCTGCGTGATCCATCCAGCTTGAAGTGGGACTTCGCAGCAGCTTCTTTGACAATCTGAGCGCGTTGTCGACTACCAATCGGATGTTTTAAAGCTGGTTCAATGATTCCATAACGCCAGTTTGAAGGATCGTTTAACGCAGGTTTAAATCCTGTTTCAAAAGGTGTTAAAGGGATGTACTGCAACTGTAGTTCAGCAGGTAGACTATCGAGGCGCACTTCGTAGCACCAACCACTGTTGCCACCTCTACTCCGAATTCGGCGGACAATTAAGCTATGTTTCTTCCATAACTCCCCATAAAAACAACGAGCTAAGGCTCTCGTGGAGTTTCTTCTGCTAAGTTCGAATATATTGGAAAAATCCTGCACCGAAAGCCAACGCTCACTCATTGGGCGCTCTCACTGTAAATTGTCTCTGAGAGTATTCTGTTCTTAAGTGCTAAGGCTTTCCTCCCGCCTTTTTCTTGAGTTAATACTTTTGCAGCGTATTGACGGCTTACATTGTTTGCCTTGCACCACTGTGAAAAGTTGGTTCCCTTGGACACAAGGTTTGCCCTAACAAGTAAATAAGTAGTGCTTGAGGAGAGCAAGTTTCTGGGGTTTTTGTTTTGCGATTGCATAAACACGATCCTTCCAATATGTTTCATTATGCAACATACAGGTGATGTTTCTTTTTGGGACATGTCAAGGAAAAATGTTTCGTTATGCAACAAATAGAAGTTAATGATGTGTTAGCGCGGGCAAAACTAGCACTAAATTTAAAAACTGATTTAGATCTCGCAGAATTTCTTGATGTGCCGCGTTCAACCATCGCTTCATGGAAAAATCGAAAATCGATACCTGTTCGGTATCTTGCTGAATTTGCTTCAGTGAATATTTCTATTGATTGGTTATTGAGTGGTAAAGGGCCCGATGAAAAAACTGGAGCCTTTGGATTTTCAAATGATGTAAAAGAAGAAATAGATACAGAAGTATTATGGATTTCTCTTATTCTCGTAGTAAATGCACTAGCTCAAAGAGAAAAACATGATGAGAGCCAAAAAAATATCATGTCTAATATTAGCAAAGAAGACCTTTTCGATTTTTCTACCTATCTATACCGAGAATATCAGACTGTAGTGAAATCAAAACGTTCTTGGCAGCAGTCAAATATTGTTAAAGAAGGCAAAATGTATGAAGCGTTAATTCAAGAATATGGTTTGGCTTTCAACAATTTCGCTAATCCTCCTTGGTGGGATGACAGCGACTTAGTATAACTACTAAATAGCCAATATCCTCAAAGATATCCTCAATACAGAAAAAAGGCTGTATCATATTGAAATTCAACACCTTTGTATTGAGGACATAGATTTTTTTAAAAAAATCAATAACTTAGAGTTATTGATGGAAAAATAACTCCATCCGTGGGACCTTCCCTTGGAAAAATAGAAAATTCCCGGCCAGTGAAGTCTCAAGTCCAATCGATGAGCGGGACAATCTACTCTTTTATTACCATCAAATTAGACTTGAGTAAGAAAGATGAGTTTTGTTGAGTTAAATA
>Ga0209826_1001577_pt1 | contig 15725 bp, 12 predicted proteins | sample GOMGulsemesocosm_5_FD_184637 | JGI IMG/M metagenome (GOLD analysis project Ga0209826, IMG submission 184637) | Methane-oxidizing microbial communities from mesocosms in the Gulf of Mexico - GOM15C Gulf of Mexico (SPAdes) (version 2) | ecosystem: Environmental > Aquatic > Marine > Cold seeps... | reverse complement strand
ACTCAATATATCCAATGACAATGCCCGTAAGCGTGTGCAGCAAGCCCGCGCAATTCTTCGGCAAAAGCTCTCCTATTTGCGCGAAGGCTGATTAGCTGACTATTTGGTGGAGTGGTAAGTGAGCGCCTTATTCACAAACTCTTTGATAATTGGTGTGGGGATATTTTCTTTGATTTCAAAAAGAATACCCCGGTTTTTATCAAACTTTAGGTGGGATTGGTGCTGTTCCCTGAAGTCGGCTATCAGTGACGTTTGGCAATGGACGAAAATTCCGTATTGGTTGGAGGTGGGAAGCCACTGCAATCGAATTGTCGTGCCACTTTTAGGATGCTTGGTTAAGTAGCTGGGAACTGCCCATTTTAAAGTTTCTTCTATCGTCCCAATATTTTGATTTTCAGCAGACAGATCAAATATCATCTGTCTGATTGAAAGCAGTTTGTTACGCACTTGATCTGGATACGATTGATATACAGCGGCAACATCCAAGCTGTCTATTTTCTGAAAAGTCAATTCTAGTTCACAATCTGAAAAGTTTTGATAATTTCAGTTTGGTTGAAATACTCTCAGGGGTCAATTGGCATTTCTTGCAGTATTTATTTGTTTGCTTGCCAATCGGCGAGGGTGCAAATGAAAAGAGGCCGCACAACTTAAATGCGCGGCCTCATTGCTTCGATATACAACTATGTTGATGCTATTGATCGATTAGTGCTTAACTTGCGCGTTTAAATTTCTGACGCTTAGAAGCTGATCGTTTATCTGCAGCATGTGTTTTTTTATTGGTCCGTTTGGCATCCTTAAAGCCTGGCTTACCCTTGTTCTTGCTGAAGGTTTTCTTGGTCTTTTTGAGAGGTTTAACTTGTCCTGCCGAAGTATGCTTTTTCTTTTTTGGAGAAAGGAGCGGGAAGGGGTGATCGACATCAATTCGGACTTTCTGTTCGATAGTTTGTTCCACACTGCGTAAGAGATGCTTCTCTCTAGGCTCGCACAACGAAATCGCTATGCCAGACGCACCAGCGCGGCCTGTACGTCCAACGCGATGGACATAATTTTCGGGTTCCATAGGGAGATCGTAATTGATCACATGGGTGATTCCATTTACGTCAATTCCGCGCGCGGCAACATCTGTTGCAACGAGAACCGAAAAGTTCCCTCTTTTAAAAGAACGAAGTGTTCTTTCACGGGCACGTTGTGGTTTGTCTCCATGAAGGGCCGCGGCTTTAATACCTTCCACTTCACTTTCAATATCTGCAACCAATGCCTCCGTTGAAGCTTTAGTCCGCACAAAAACAAGAACGCGTTCTTTGCCTTCTAGTGCTAGAAGATGCATTAAAAGATCTTTTTTGTGCTGTTGAGCAACCATCAAAACGGAATGATCAATTGTTTCAGCAACGATGCTTTCACGGGGCGCTTCAACAAAAACTGGCAATTTCAGCAAGCTTTTTGATAGTTTCTTAATTGGTGGGCTCATAGTTGCAGAGAACATTACTGTTTGATGGTCTTCTGGCAATTTAGCGGATAGTTCCTGCACTTCTTCTATGAAACCCATATCAAGCATGCGATCGGCTTCATCCAGAATAAATGTTTGCACATTATCCAATTTCACAGTGCCGCGGTTTATATGGTCTTTTAGCCGCCCAGGTGTTGCTACCAGAATATCAATACCGCGCACCAGTGCTTGTAATTGCGGGCCATAAGGAGCGCCGCCATAGATAACTGTGTGGAATAATTTAATGTCACGGGTGAAAATCTGGATACACAGACCAATTTGGGCTGCTAATTCCCGCGTGGGTGCTAAAATAATTGCTGTTGGTTTGCTGGATTTTGGTCGCGTACGCTCATGAGAAAGTTTTTGGATTAGCGGAAGAACAAAAGCCGCGGTCTTTCCGCCGCCTGTTTGCGCTATCCCCATGCAATCGCGCCCTTCCAATAAATGTGGAATAGCGGAGCCTTGGATTGGTGTCGGGGTTTCAAAACCTTGCTTTTCAAGCGCGTGTAAAAGCGGCTCAATCAAGTTGAGTTCAGAAAAAACTGTCATAAATTACTGTCCTTGTTACAAATCTGACCAAAGCTATGCCTTTTCGGCAAAAGCGTTGGTATAGCCAATTAGGGAGGAACCGTCTCTCCCTGCCTGGCTCGGATTGTCACGGGGACGACCTGACTGGCAACGGCACTACACCGTGGAAATACTGTTCTCAAATCCTGCTTCTGTGAAGATCGCTGTCGAAAGCATCTACACATGCTGCACATTTAAATATGCAGACGCGATATGATTGTTTTTTCAATTAATGTCAAGCATTGAATTAGATTTAATGCAGAAACAAAATCTAGAAAGCTAAATATTAAGGAAGATATCGTAAAGTATGCACTATTAATAGCTCTGGTTTTTTTGACAAAAATCATATACAAGGGCGCAAACTATGGCTTGGCGCACTCACACCGATGTGCGCCTTTTTTGGTTGCTAAAACCACCGGATGGAATTTCGTGCAAGTAAATACAACAGATATTTTTAATAACAATGCAATGTCTCCGCTTAATCGACTTAAGACGGAACTGCTTTCAGGTCTGACTGTTGCATTGGCTTTGGTTCCTGAAGCCGTTGCTTTCGCCTTCGTCGCTGGCGTTCATCCTTTGGTTGGTTTGTATGCTGCTTTTATTGTTGGGTTAATTACGGCGCTATTTGGTGGGCGCCCTGGTATGATTTCCGGAGCAACGGGTGCTCTTGCTGTTGTGATGGTTAGTCTGGTAGCCATGCATGGTGTCGAGTATCTTTTTGCAGCTGTTGTTCTTATGGGCATATTTCAGATCATCGCTGGTGTTTCTCGGCTCGGAAAATTTATTCGAATGGTACCCCATCCAGTAATGCTGGGCTTTGTTAATGGCCTCGCAATTGTGATTTTTCTGGCTCAGCTCGGTCAATTTAAAGTCCCTACAACTGATGGGGCTATGGAATGGATGAGCGGCGGCAGCTTATATACCATGTTGGGCTTAGTTGCGCTGACTATGGTAATTATATTTGCCATGCCAAAGCTAACAAAAGCAATTCCGGCCCCGCTTGTGGCAATTGGTGTCGTCTCGTTCATTGTGATCGGATTTAATCTGGATGTTCGGTCCGTTGGGGATCTGGCTTCCATCGCGGGTAGTCTTCCTGAATTCCATATCCCTATGGTTCCCTTTACGATGGAAACAATTTGGATTGTTTTGCCATATTCGTTAATCCTCGCTGCCATTGGTTTGATTGAAAGCCTGCTTACTTTGAATCTGGTTAGTGAGATTACAGAAACTCACGGCGGGGCAAGTAAAGAATGTGTGGCACAAGGGGTTGCTAATACGGTAACAGGTTTCTTCGGTGGAATGGGTGGTTGCGCCATGATCGGCCAGAGCATGATCAATGTCTCTTCCGGTGGTCGCCAACGATTGTCTGGGGTGTCAGCCGCTCTTTTCTTACTCGGTTTTATTCTGTTCGGGTCGTCACTGATTGAAAGAATTCCGTTAGCAGCACTGGTAGGTGTCATGTTTATGGTAGTTGTTGGGACATTTGCTTGGACCAGTTTCCGTATCATTAACAAAATCCCGCTAGCCGATGCCGTCGTCTTGATCCTTGTATCTGCTATTACAGTTGTAAGTGATCTTGCTGTTGCTGTTGTCGCTGGCGTTATTTTCTCTGCCCTTGTTTATGCTTGGCAGTCTGCAAAGAAAATTCACGCAAACACGAGTATAAATGAACAGGGAAGCAAAATTTATGCAATAGAAGGGCCTTTATTCTTTGGGTCAGTGTCCAGTTTCAATGATTTATTCGACCCTCGCAATGATCCAGAAGATGTAGTGATTGATTTTGGAAATTCTCGTGTTGTCGATCATTCGGGCCTCCAAGCGATTGATAGCTTGGCTGAGAGATATAGCAACGCAGGTAAAAAATTGCATTTACGCCATTTGAGTAAGGATTGTAAGGCACTTCTTCACAAAGCACGAAACATGGTTGAATTTTCAGTTCTTGAAGATCCTGATTATGGAATTGCAACGGACTATAAGAAGAACTACACGGAATAATATTCTTCGCTGGTTGCGTTTTGCTCGCCAAACGTTCATCCTAATGTGTGTAATCAAGATGTGTTGTTGAGAGGGATAAATGGATTTTGTGGACAAGATGCACTTGGATGAGGTGCTTCAGGAAATAATTACAGTACTGACATCCTATGGGTTAGATGTTTTAGGGGCGATTATTATCCTGATTATCGGGAATGTCATCTCCAAGCGTGGGCCTGTTTATGTCCGGAAGATCCTGTCAAAACGTAAAACGGATCAAACTGTTGTTAATTTTCTGGGTAATCTCGTCAGGATGGCTATTCTGACGATCACCCTTCTTTTGGTTCTCGCACAATTTGGTGTTCAGACCGCGAGTTTGATTGCTGTTCTGGGTGCTGCAGGCCTTGCAATAGGTCTAGCGTTGCAAGGAACGCTTTCTAATGTTGCAGGCGGCGTGATGCTTCTGTTCTTCCGACCTTTGCGCATAGGCGACTATGTCGAAGCTGCTGGGCATGGCGGTACTGTTGTTGCGGTAAATCTTTTTACAACGGAATTATCTACGCCAGATAATGTTCAGATTATCCTGCCAAATAGCGGTGTTTGGGGGAGTGCGATCAAGAATTACAGTTATCATCAAACTCGCCGTGTAGATTTAATCATGGGAATTGCTTATGAAGATGATATGGATAAGGCCATTGAAATTATGCATGGGCTTATTGCTTCTGATCCAAGAGCTCATAAAGATCCGGCTCCTATGATTGCAGTAGCGGAGCTTGCAGACTCCTCAGTGAACTTTACAGTTCGAATTTGGTGTGATGGAAGCGATTATTGGCCGTTGAAATTTGATATGACCAAAGCCATGAAAGAAGGTTTTGATAAGGGCGGAATTTCAATTCCGTTTCCACAACAAGTTGTTCATGTTGTAAAGTAGTGGCGTTCGTAAATTAGGTTGAAATAATCCTGACCGATTATGATTAATTTCGACCTTTGTAGTATGTACTTTAAGGTAGCGTTTTGTCACATATTTATTGTTTGTGTATTCAAAATAAGCCTGAGGAATTTTTTCGGTGGCAGTAGACCTTCTTAAATCATCGCTTGAGGCCAATAATATCTTGATTCTTAGTCAAGATGAAACCGTTAGGCATTTATTTGAAAATGCTGGCTTTCGCCATATTCAAACAATTCGACAGGATTTTGAAAGAGTAGAGAAAACTCTAATTTCTGCAGAATGCGATATTGTCATCTTGGATGATTTATTTGAAAATATTGATATAATTTCTTTTATTACCAAAGTACGAAATGCAGAATACGGGGAGAATTTTTGTTTGCCTGTCGTTGTATTAATCTCTGATGCTAAAGACAATCTGGCTCGGGATTATATTCACGCAGGGGTCGATGATGTGGTGTTAAAACCACTCTCAGTTAATGATGTTAATAAACGAATGAAGGCACTTCTAGCTCGCGAATTGCAATATGTGGTGCTGCCTGAATATATTGGGCCAAACCGTCGATCTGCAAAACGAACTGATCCAGAAAAAGATAACCTGGTTGTTGTTCCCAATACATTAAAAATGAAAGCCGAAGGTCATTTAGCGACCACAGAGAAAATTGAAAAATTAATGTCCGAGGCGAGTAAGGAAATTAATAGTAAGAGTGCGATCCTAGATGGTGAGATTATTCAGCAGCTTATCAAAGATGCGATATCAAGGCCAAAAGATTTTCAACCGACTGTCCGACGATTACGTCCTCTTGTGCGCTCTTTTGCAAAAAAAATGGCTCAAACCGAGCACGAACATATTAGTGATTTGTGCATTTTGTTGAATGACATTGTAGGTCTAATAAAAGGGCCGGAAGATGCAGAAAACACTGAAATCCTTGCTCTTGTCGGACAAGCTCTTCATTTGTCATTTGAAAAAGACAAAAAGTCTAAGGACGCCGCCGTTGAGATTATTACGCTTATTAAAAGTAGAGTAGATAAGTAACAAAAGTCTCATTAAGTGTGTTCTATTCATTTGGTGGAGTGGGTAGTACGCCATGTTTTTGCCAGAAAAAACTTCGGACGTTGACAAGGAAGGCCGTACTCCAACCAAATAGAAGGATACCGCTAACCGCTTGCAGTGCGGAGGCTAAGCGCCAAGTGGTTGTAAGAGTGACATCACCAAAGCCCAATGTTGTAAAGGTAACTGTTGAGAAGTAGATAGCTTCTGCAAAAGACTGTGTTTCTCCAACAGACCAATAGAAAGCGGCCCAAATCCAAGCTTCGAAAGTATGAGTGAGAAATAACCCCAAAACCACTACGATCATTATCAAAATGTGACCGAAGTGGGGAAGTTTAGCATCCCAAGATGGCCCATGCCTTTTAAGTTTTCGCAAAAGCAGCTCTAAACTCATCGCATGTATAACAACGCAAATAACAATGAGCACGGTTCCGGCAATGAGTTGAACAAACATGGGTTCTTTGAACATTGTAAAAGCCTGAACTAATTGAATTGCGTTAAGAAGTGGCAAGGGTAACAAAAAGGGCCAGCTAACACCAGCCAGCCCTTATTTAAACACGGACTTTATGCTGCGACCACTTCTTGTTGTGCCGTGGCTTTGATCATTTCAGATGCTTTTTCTGCAATCATGATCGTCGGTGCATTTGTATTTCCGCCAATAAGCGTAGGCATAATGGACGCATCAACAATGCGAAGTCCTTCAATACCACGTACCTTTAATTCAGGGTCAACTACCGCCATATCGTCAACACCCATCTTACAAGTGCCGACTGGGTGATAAACGGTGTCTGATTTGTTTCGAATGGCTTCAATCAAAGCTTCATCAGACTCCAAATCTACAGGGTAGAGTGGGGCCGCTCGATATTTATCAAATGCTGGTGCATGAAGAATGCGTTCCATTTGTCTAACGCCCGCCAACAGGGTTTGAACATCTTCTTCATTTTCAAGGAATTTAGGATCAATGAGAGGGGCGTCGGTGGGGTCTGTCGAATTCAGCGCTACTGTACCACGCGCTTTAGGTCGCAGCACGCAACAATGACAGCTGAATCCCTTACCAAAATTTGTTTTGCGTGCATGATCATCAAGCATGCTAATGACTAAATGGAGTTGATAATCTGGTATGTCCAACTCGGGAGAGGTTTTAAGGAAGGCCCCCATTTCGGCAAAGGTTGTCGCGATTAGACCCGTCCGTTTTTTACGCCACTCAAAGATGGCTTTTACAATATCAACGGCACCACCAAGAGTTATGCCAAACGTATCCTTATTCTCAGATTTGTAAGACGTTACATAATCAATATGGTCTTGAAGATTTTCTCCAACACCTGGTAATTCATGTACGTGCTCAATGCCAAACGGTTTAATGCCCTTTGCAGGACCAATACCGGATAAAAGCATCAACTGCGGAGATGCAAATGCACCGCCACTTAAAATAACTTCCCGATTAGCTTTGATTTCAATTTTTTTGCTGCCCTGTTGATACTCAACGCCAACAGCCTTTTTGTTTTTCATTAAAATCTTCGAGGCGACAGCATTTGTAATAACATCCAAATTAGGGCGAGAAAGGTTAGGGGTGAGATATCCCTTAGCGGCACTCCACCTTTCTCCATTTTTCTGTGTGACTTGGTAAGGGCCGACACCTTCTTGTTCGGCCCCATTAAAATCATCAGTGATCGGAAGTTGTAATTCACGCGCAGCATCTAGAAAAACATCACCAATTTTTTGTCGGGAACGAGGTTCAGATACGTAGAGGGGGCCATCAGCGCCGTGAAAATCATCACCGCCACGTTCATTGTTTTCTGATTTCTTGAAGTAGGGGAGGACTTCGTCATAAGACCAGCCGTTGTTTCCAAGGCTTGCCCAATGGTCATAATCCCACTTGTCGCCACGAATATATAACATTGCATTGATAGAGCTCGATCCACCGAGTGTCTTTCCGCGTGGCTGGTACCCTTTCCTGTTGTTCAGACCCGGTTGAGGTACAGTTTCGAAAGCATAATTGTTTATTTTTCGGGGGAGCATTGCAGCTGTCCCGATGGGCGCGTGAATAAGAATGCTTTTGTCAGGGCCGCCTGCTTCAAGTAAGCATACTTTAACTTTTGGATCTTCTGATAGTCGACTGGCCACAACGCATCCACCAGAACCACCCCCGACAACAATATAATCGTACATTTTTTTCCCTCCCATTTTTTCTTTTTTCAGACTTATTGTATTTTATACCTTCGCTTCATTGAAATATCTGGACGGTGTTACGCCCAGAATTTTTTTAAACATGGATATAAATGCACTTACGCTGTCATATCCCATATCAAGCGCAACCTCTGTTACAGTTTTACCGGAAGACAGTAATTCTACCGCCGCCATTAATCTTCTTTGCTGGCGCCATTCGCCAAATGTCAAACCTGTCTCTTTCTTAAATAACCGCGCTAAGTTTCGTCCACTTGCCCCTACATGTGAACCCAATTCCGGCAAGGTTCGCGCCTCAGCCGGATTTTTCAGGAATATATCAACCAGTTTTAAAAGCCTTGAATCAGTGGGCATAGGGAGCAGGAGCGGGGCTCGTTCCGCGCTTTTTACACGATCAAGAATAACCTCCATTATTCTGGCCTCAGCAGTCCCAGCATTGTAATTGTCAGGGAAGTTTTCAGCTTTTCCTATAAGCTCCCGTAAAAGGGGTTCAACCGTTAAGACACAGCATTCTTTGGGTAAAGTTTCAGTGCGGCTCTGATCTATATGAATAACAATAAATTTTGCAGCACGATTGACATGAATACTATGGGCTTTTTCTGATGGAATCCACACAGCCCTGCCGGGCGGAACTAACCATCGACCCTCTTCTGTTGCCACAAGTATAACGCCCGCCGCAGTGTAAGCGAGTTGTCCCCATTTATGCTGATGAGGTTCAATATTTGCCCCTTCATCAAGGTCAATTACTCTCAGCGTAATTGGGCGTTCCATAAATTCCCCAGGGGAATACGTTCTTAGTTCTATATTTTGCACCATGATATAACAGGCTACCTCTGAATTTATTCTACTCCAAGTAAATAATGACCGCCGGTCGGTTTCTCTTTAATTGGGAAAACTGTATTTTCATCAAACAAGATTTGTGTGTAAATAGTTCGGATGAGTAGTTGGGAGAGTTATATGCAAAAGAGCGACCAGAAAAGTGTCCTTGTTATCGGTGCCGGTATCGTCGGGGTTAGCACTGCGCTTGCCTTGCAACGTAAAAACATAAATGTAACCTTGGTCGATCGGATTGGGCCCTGTGCAGGCGCTTCATATGGAAATGCAGGGGCTATAGTTGATGGAAGCAGTGTTCCCAACTCTCTGCCAGGTATGTGGAAATCGGTTCCGGGAATGCTCTGTGATCCGACTGGACCGCTTACAATTCGCTGGTCATATTTTCATAAAATCGCGCCATGGTTGCGAAGATTTGCTTTGGAAGGTCAACCGGGTCGGGTGGAGCATAATGCGACGGCGCTTCGAGCATTGACGAAGACTGTCGCAAGTGACTGGCAAGATTTGGCCGTTGCTGCGTCCATCGAAAGTCTTATTACAGATACCGGTTGGCTAAAAGTATATGATAGCGATCAGGGCTTTAGTGGAACAAAAGCATATCGAGATTTGATGGGCCGTCATGGCACTCAGTTTGACGTGCTAAGCGCAAGAGATCTACGTGATTTGGAGCCGGGTCTTAGCACAATATTTCGACATGGAATTTTTCAAAAAAGCGCTCGTTTCCTGTTAGACCCGGAAAAAGTAGTTCACGGTATCGCTTCGGCGTTTAAGGACGCTGGTGGTGAAATTATCATATCAGATATTCAGGATATTAAATCTGATCAAAATGGTGTTCGCGCCATTGGCTCTACAGGTGAACTTAAGGCCGATAAGCTTGTGCTTTGTACAGGTGCTTGGTCGAAGAAACTGGCTGAACTGCAGGGCGCACAAATACCATTGGATACGGAGCGAGGATATCATCTAATGTTTCCTACCGTTGAAATTGACCCCATCAAGCGACCTATTGTTTATAGTGAAAAATCCTTCGTATTGGCACCCATGTCTATGGGCGTTCGAATGACAAGCCAGGTAGAGTTTGCGGGATTAGAGGCAAAGCCTGATTATCGCCGTGTTCGTAAAATGATCCCTTTTGCCAAAAAAATGCTTCCGGGCCTTGTTTCGGAAGAGAAGGATGTCTGGCTCGGATTCAGGCCGTCCTTACCAGACTCTTTACCTGTCATTGGACCGTCACCGAGAGATCCAAATATTATTTTTGCCTTTGGGCATCAACATTATGGAATGACTTTGGGGCCAACAACCGCAAGGTTGGTTCTCGAATTGGTCGGAGGAGCGACGAGCTCAGTGCCGCTCTGGCCTTATCGGGCCAACCGGTTTTCGTAAAGTGGTGCCATAGATATGTATGGATTGGATCTTCCGCTAGATCCAATTTAGTGGCAATCTTGACACTTAAGTTAAATGATTGGATGAATAATGTCAGAAGAATTTGCCAGTGTTTGTACGCTGGATTGCCCCGATACTTGTAGCCTGACTGTTACAGTTGATGATGGAAAAATTCAAAAAGTGAGAGGGTCTGATGCAAATCCCCTCACCGCAGGCGTTATTTGCAATAAAGTGGCGCGCTATTATCCTGAATTCGTTCACGGCGGAAGTCGTCTTAAACATCCGCTCCGCCGCGTTGGAGCTAAAGGCACAAGTGAATTTGAGAAAATTAGCTGGGAAGAGGCGCTTGATGAGATTTATGATCAATTCTCCAAGATCATAGATTCTCACGGAGCCGAGGCAATTATTCCGTTAAATTACGCGGGACCGCACGGCATGCTTGCTGGCGGGTCAATGGACTTGCGGTTTTTCCACCGGCTTGGGGCGTCATTGCTGGATCGTTCTCCCATGTGCGGTGGAATAAAAAACACAGCTTTTAAAGGAACCTTCGGTGCGATGCCTGCCATTCAGATGGAGCAGTGTGTTCATGCAAAACTGATTGTTGTGTGGGGAAATAATGTTACTTATTCAAATCTCCATTTGGCACCCATCATTAAAAAAGCGAAGACCAATGGGGCCAAATTGGTTGTTATCGATCCCAAGCGTATAAAAATAGCGGATCAAGCGGATATGTTTTTGCCCGTAAAGCCTGGTACTGATGTGGTCCTTGCCTTTGCCGTCGCGCAGGAACTCAAGAAAATTGGGGCCTTCGATACACAATTTATTGAAGAAAATGTCTTGGGCGCCAGTGAATTTATGGAGAATGCAGAGAAGTATAATCTCAAGGAATGTGCTGAAATTTGTGGGATATCTGAAGATGACATCAAGGCGTTTGCAAAACTTTATCAGGAAAGCAATCCCGCTGTTATCGCTTGCGGAAATGGGTTGGAGAGGAATCAAAATGGAGGCAATGGTCTGCGGGCCATCTATGCTCTTCCCTCTCTTTGCAATAAATTTGGCGTCAAAGGCGGTGGCATTGTTGGTGGCTCAGGAAATTTATTTCCCAAAACAAGTGAGAAACTAAGTCGTTCTGATCTGATCCCGGAAGGGACACGGAAAATAAATATTTTGGATGTTGGATGGCACTTGGCTGAAGATGATCTAGACATGCCGTTGAAGGGAATTTTCATCTACAATCATAATCCAGTGATCGTAGCTCCTGATCAAAACCGCATGAAAAAAGGATTGGCCCGCGAAGATATTTTTGTTGTCGGTTGTGATGTCGCAATGACAGATAGCATGAGATACGCAGATATCGTGCTGCCCGCAGCCACACATTTTGAGCATGATGATATCTATTGTGCATACGGCCAACAGTATGTGCAAAGAGCAAGTGCTGTTATTGCCCCTGTCGGTAGCGCGCTTCCTAATACTGAAATATTCCGCCGCCTTGCCGCACGATTTGGGTTTAACGAGGATTTATTTAAAGCAACAGATCAACAATTGATGGATGATGCGCTTGATAAAGATGATCCCCGGCTGAATGGATATCTTCCAAGTGAACTTCCTGTAGGAGAAGCCTTTTCCATGGACGCGGATCGAGGTGAGGTCATTCTCTTCGAAAATTCTTTTCCTGCAACTCCATCAGGAAAAATTGAGTTGAAATCAGAGGCGTTGGAGGATGCATTTGGACAGGTCTTGCCAAATTATAAGGCGCTAAAGTCAGATTATCCGTTGACGCTTATTACACCATCGTCGAACAAAATGATTACATCAACCTTTGGGGGACTGCCCGCAAATAAGGCTACCCCTGTTTTGGAAATGCATCCAGATGATGCTCATGCTAGAGATCTAACGGACGGCGAAGAAGTACATATTTATAACGAATTAGGCGATGTCTATCTGCCGCTTAAAATAACCGATGCGGTTCGGCCAGGTGTGGTTTACTCCCCTAAAGGGTCTTGGTTTGTCACCACACGCAATGATCAAACAGTATCTGCACTTGCACCTTCAAATAAAGCGGATCTTTGTCATGGGGCTTGCTACAATGATTGCCGGGTAGAGATTAAAACAATCGCTGTTTAGGGAGTTTATAGATGGCCGCGAGTGGGAGTTGCCTTTGCGGGAGCGTGTCCTTTGAAGTAACAAGCGACTTGGTAAATGTGAACTATTGTCATTGTAAACAATGCCAGCAATGGCATGGAAATTTTGTTGGATATACAAGCTGTCACCCTGAGAATCTGAAGTTTAATTCTGAAGGTTCGCTAAAATGGTTTACCTCTTCTGAGGTCGCTCGGCGTGGATTTTGCGGAGATTGTGGTAGCAGTTTATTTTGGAACAGAATTGGTAGTAACAAAATCTCGATTGCCGCAGGAAGTTTACAAGAACCAACAGGTTTGACACCTAACGAGCATATCTTCGTGGAATTCAAGGGGGATTACTACGATATCAATGATGATTTGCCTAAGTTGGATGGGGATAATTAAACCAGTCTTTCTAAAAGCCTAATTGTGAGCTATGACTGATAAAAATTATCAGTTGAGGTGTCATGAGCATTAATCCTGCGAAAATGTTAAATGAGCTTTTTCAAGTGGCTGTGGGCGCCGTAAGTGCTGATCGCTGTCTGCCCGCCTTTCTACCGTCTCCGCCTAAAGGAAAGACAATTGTAATCGGTGCAGGTAAAGCTGCTGCCTCTATGGCTAAGGTTGTGGAAGATAACTGGATTGGCCCGCTCTCTGGCCTCGTGATTACAAGATATGAACATGGGCTGGATCTTGACCAAATTAAGTTGGTCGAGGCAGGGCATCCAGTCCCTGATGAAGCGGGCGCTAAGGCTGCCGATGAAATACTGGGTTTAGTCACAGGACTTGGCGAGGACGATTTGGTTCTTTGTCTGATCTCTGGTGGGGGATCAGCTCTACTGGCAAAGCCAGCATCGGGCATTACCTTGAGTGACAAAAAACAGATAAATAAAGCACTGCTGCACTCTGGTGCCACAATATCGGAGATGAATACGGTCAGGAAAAAACTCTCCGCCATTAAAGGAGGGCGCTTGGCTGTTACGGCTTACCCGGCAAAAGTTGTGACGTTGCTGATTTCTGATGTTCCGGGGGATGATCCCGCCGTCATTGCCTCTGGTCCTACGATTGCAGATCACACCTCTATGGCTGATGCGAGAAATATCATGGAGAAATATGATATACCCTTGCCTGCCGCTGTAGCGCAAATGCTTCAGAATAGGGGAGAAGATGCGCCCGATCCGGAGCATCCGGTCTTTCAAAATGGTAAAGTAGATATAATTGCTAAGCCACAGGACGCATTGCAAGCCGCTGCCAAATATGCGCGTAAACACAATATCGAACCAATAATCTTGGGAGACAGCATTGAAGGGGAAGCTAAGGACGTTGCACTGGTCCATGCGGGTATTGTACGCCAAATTCTTGTTCACAATGAACCTGTAAAAACGCCCTGCGTCATTTTATCGGGGGGAGAGACAACTGTCTCAGTCTCTAAGGACATACAAAATATTGGCCGGGGCGGTCGCAATGCTGAATTTTTATTGGCATTTGCAAAAGCCATAGGGAATGAGCCACGTGTACATGCGATAGCGGCGGACACTGATGGTATTGATGGTACTGAAGATAATGCCGGAGCAGTTTTTGGACCAACAACATATGCACGAGCGCAAGCGCAATCACTTGATTTATCGGATTATCTGCAGCGCCACGATGCCTACAGTTTCTTCGATGAGTTGGAAGACTTGGTGAAAACCGGACCAACCAGAACAAATGTGAATGATTTTCGCGCTATTTTAATCTTACCTGAATAATCTTTAGCGGCCCATCATCATGACAAGGAGTGCTCTCGCCTCAATGTCCGTTTTGTTGATTATGGAATGAGGCCTATCCGCACGGTATCGGGCAGTCTCTCCTTGCTTCACAATCCCGGTCTCGTCGCCAGTTGTTAGTTCCAGCTCTCCCTCAAGCAATGTCAGATGCTCGTTGGTTCGTGGCGTATGTGGCTCTGATCTTAAAATTCCACCGGGTTTTAACTTCAGTTCATACCATTCAATTTCATTAACCAGATCTGCTGGGCCAAGAATAGTTAAACTATATTGTCCTTCTGGATCATGCAAAACAGGGACAGATGATCCCCCGACAATGCTTAAGGAATGAGCAACCTCCTCACCGCGAATTAAATCATCAATGGTCTGATCCAGTGCCTCTGCAAGTCTCCAAACAATAGCAAGGGTAGGATTAGTCTCATTGCGCTCTATTTGAGATAACATGGATTTAGAAACCCCGCATAAGCTGGCCAATTGATCTAGTGTCAATTGTTTTTGCTTGCGAAGGTGATTGATGGTTTTCCCAACAGAGGGTGAATTGGTCTCTTGTTTTGACATAATTTCCTATTGACAGGATATAAATCCGATATATTGTACAATTCGAAATCCAGTATAGTGGAATTAATTCCAATTTCCAAGGGAATAGAACAATTATGTTTACGATAGCCAAAGCCAAGCCAGAACGCGGCATCTGGGAAAGCGACCAACCAACACTACCAGCCCCTGGTCGCGGCATGGTTATGATAGATGTTATTGCTGCCGGAATTTGCGGAACTGATCATCACATATTTTCATGGGACGAATGGTCTGCGGGACGCATCAAAACCCCAATGACAATCGGACATGAATTTGTTGGTAGAATTAGTGCTATTGGTGAAGATGTGACAGGATTTGAAGTGGGGATGCGCGTATCCGCTGAATGTCACATCGCTTGTGGTCAATGTGCCTTGTGCCGGACTGGAAACGCTCACATCTGTGAAAAAACCCAAATTATTGGAGTTGATTTGCCCGGTGCATTTGCGGAACAAGTGCTTATTCCAGCAACGAACTTATGGAAAGTTCCAGACGAAATTCCAAACAAACATGCCGCTGTCTTCGATCCTGTTGGCAACGCAATGCATATGGTTTCTATTGCAGACGTCACTTCAAAAGATGTCTTGATCGTGGGCGGGGGGCCCATTGGACTGTTTGCGGCAGCCATAGCAAAAGCCCATGGCGCGAGAACAGTGTCCCTGCAGGAGCCAAACCAATCGCGCGGTGCAATCGCGTCGAGCTTAGGTTTAGATCTTGTGGTTAACCCCCGTGATCCCGATTGTGTTTCCAATATACTGGAGATCACAGACGGGCGTGGGCCAGACGTCGTGTTGGAGGTAAGCGGAAATGGTGCAGCCCTTAATGCTGCACTAGATATTGCTGCTCCTGGCGC
>Ga0209826_1001575_pt1 | contig 15739 bp, 14 predicted proteins | sample GOMGulsemesocosm_5_FD_184637 | JGI IMG/M metagenome (GOLD analysis project Ga0209826, IMG submission 184637) | Methane-oxidizing microbial communities from mesocosms in the Gulf of Mexico - GOM15C Gulf of Mexico (SPAdes) (version 2) | ecosystem: Environmental > Aquatic > Marine > Cold seeps... | reverse complement strand
AAATATTAGCCGATGCGTTTAGTGCGGCAAATTTAACGGCTAAATCAATTGATGATATTGACCATGTACTTTGGGAAAAAGCGATTCAAGTAGCCGGTGCATCTGCTTGGTCGGCAAGCTCATTGCCAGCAAACCCCAAGTTGGATTATTGGGATGGAATTTCAACGAAAGAAGGTGCGGAGCATTACGTTACCATTGCGAGAGAGTTGATTGGTCTCTATAAGGCCAAAGGTTTTATGCCGAAAGATTATTATGCACCGTTTTCATTTCATAAAATGTTGGATGAGGCATCATTTGAACATTGTGTGGACGTCTGTATTGATTTAGGGAAAACAATGAAGCCAAAGAATGCAGGTGTTAGAACGTCGATGCATGAAGATATTCTTAATGGTAAAGAAACCGAGGCTGATTCATTATTTGGCCCTTTATTGGAAGCGGGCAAAGAGCATAATGTTGATATGCCAACCTTCATTGGTGCTTATCGTGTCATAAAGGTTATTGATAGTAATTTATAAAAGGAAATAAATATGAGTATGCAATCAAAGAAAGATACAGTCAGAGAGTTTTGTGCAGCATGGGATAGTTTAGATGTTAATAAAATTTCATCATTGATGACTCAGGATGTCGTATATCACAATATGCCTATAGAGCCCTTAAAAGGCTTAGAACAGGTTATGGGCTTTATTGGTGGGTTTTTAGAAACAACCACGTCATGTCAGTTTAAAATTGTAACACTGGTTGCTGATGAGGATCGTGTCGTAACAGAACGACTTGATTCTTTTGGTTTTAAGAAAGGTAAAGATCTAGCAGGGCTGCCGGTACTAGGTATATTTGAATTTGATGATTCAGGAAAGATCTGCTCATGGCGTGAGTATTGGGATTTACAAGATTGGATTGCCAGAGGTGGCCCTGCCCTATAAGAGGGCAATAGAGTTAGTACAAGTAATAGTATTTATAAAAAGGGCTCTTAGTAAGGGCCTTTTTTATGTTTCCTACATGTTGATTTATATGTTCTATACTTAGGCTTTTAAGGGGAGCATCTAGGTCCGTGAAAAAGCTAGTAATGTTAGTTAAGTGGCTATGTGTATCCATGTTTTTAAGTGGCTCTGTTTATGCAAAGGTTCTAAGTGATGAGCCTATTTCACCAATTCCAGACATAAATATAGAAAAACCTGAGCTTGTTAAATTAGGCGAGAGGCTTTTTCATGATGCTCGTTTCTCAAGCGATCAAACGGTCTCTTGTGCTAGTTGTCATTTATTGTCTCAAGGTGGAGTCGATGGCAAGAAAGTTTCAACAGGTGTTGGATCTAGACAAGGTCAGTTGAATGCGCCGACTGTTTTTAATAGTAGCTTAAATTTCAGGCAGTTTTGGGATGGGCGGGCTAAAGATTTGTTCGAGCAAATTGACGGGCCGATCCATAATCAAGTAGAAATGGACTTTAACTGGCAGCGTGTCGTCAGGGTGGTTACTCAAGATGAACGATATAAAAGGTTGTTTAATAAGAGTTATCAAGATGGTGTGACAATTAAAAATATAAAGCTCGCTATTGTTGCATTTGAAGAATCATTACTAACCCCGAATAGCCGTTTTGATCTGTATCTTTTAGGTGATGAAAATGCACTTAGCAGTGATGAGAAGCAGGGCTATAAATACTTTAAAAAATATGGCTGTTCATCATGTCATCAAGGTGTGGCGGTTGGTGCAAATATGTATCAAAAACTAGGTGTTATGTCAGATTATCCGTTTTCTTCGCGAGGCGCGAAGAATAGTTCATTAGGCCGCTTTAATATAACGGGAAATGAAATTGATAAGTATGTTTTTAAAGTACCCAGTTTAAGAAATGTAGCTAAGACAGCGCCTTATTTACATGATGGTTCAAAAGCAACACTGACTGAAGTGGTTGAAATAATGATGGAGTACCAGTTAGATATTCCGGTGAGAGATGGCGATGTTCAATTAATAGTCAAGTTTTTAAAGACCCTAACGGGGGAGTACCAAGGTAACCCGTTGTGACAGAGAAAAGAAATTCACGCGTATTATTGGTTGCCGTAGTCATTTTATTAGTCTTTATTACATGGTCATTTTTTAATTTTAAGATTAATGATAAAGAGCACCGTCAGCATATTAAGCAAGTCCACCAGCTTGATCAAAAAGCATCTGAGCTTCTTCAAAATATTCTGATCATAGAGAATAGAGGAGCAGTGCATTTTGATGATATAAAAAACTCTGAGTTAGCAATAGAGGAACTAAAGTTAGCGATAAATGATGGATGCAATGATTTCCATGAACTTTACGAAGAAATAGATGAGTTATTACTTAATTCATCACGCTTTAAATCTATATTTGCAGTGTATTTAAATTCAACTGCTTATTTACCAATCGTTATCGAGCAGGTGCGTGAAAGATTAAATTCAGATAATCAGAAAAAAAGCTTGCGATTGCTCAATGACTTAGAACGTAAGGTTCTCATTTATACCCAGTTAAATATGGGTGATCTATCTATTTCAAAAGAAGTAATTGAGATGAATGTTAAATCATTACGTTTGGCTTATGGTGAATCTCCTTCTGATTCTGGCCAGTTATTTGAAAGCTTAGAAAAGCACATTGAGGTGCTTGTTAAGTATGCGGGTGGAATTAAGAAATTAAATGTCGCTCTACTAAGTAATGAGGTGAGTTTTTGGGCAACTGATTCGATAGAGAAAATGAATGCAAGGTTTAATGAGCAAGTATCAAAGGCTGAAGCCGTTAAAATGTGGTTCTATATCTTTATTTTCTTACTTTCTTATGCCTTGGTGGTGTTATGGAGAATGCAACGAAAAGCACTAAAAGAATTTTCCGATAGTGCGAATATGCTTGAAATTGCAATGAAGTCAAGCAAGCAGACTCAGTTCTCAATTGATATAGCAAGTGGAGCGATTACTTTAGGGAAGGATTATTCAGCAACAATTAAGCTAAAATCGAAAGAGTTCATACTTAGCATTGATGAATGGTTAGCTAATATTCATTTAGATGACCGTGATTTAGCCTCTAGGGCGCTTTCAAAAAGCATCATGCAAGGCGTACCGTTTAACCTAGAGTATCGTTGGAAATCGAGGCGAGCTAAGTGGCTTTGGGTGCATACTGTTGGAGAAAGGGTGGATGATAATAAACCAGCAGGGCTTGAACGAATAGTAGGGATAAGTACCGATATTTCTGAGCGAAAGCGCGAAGAACATGTGTTCCGAATGCTTACGGAAAGTAATGTCAGGAGAAGTGGTGAAGAAGATATTTTTCATTTAATTGTGAAAGAGCTTGCCATGTCTCAAGAAACTAAATATGCCATGTTGGCAACCATTGATGAAAATCATAACGTTGCAACAACGAGGGCTATTTGGACAGGCGAGACTTATGCAGAAAACTTTTCATATGATTTAAAGGGAACGCCTTGTGAAAAGGTACTAGAGGATGGTGCCTGTTTCTACCCCGATAACGTAGCAAAATTCTTTCCTAAGGATAAATTGCTTGTTGATATGGATGTTCATAGTTACTCAGGATATATTCTGCGCAGTGGCGATAATAAAGCGTTGGGCTTAATTGCAGTTTTGGGTGTAGAGGGGCTGGAAAATAGTACTAGAAGACAAAGCTTGATGAAAAGTCTAGCAACACGAGTAAGTATTGAACTTGAGAAAGAAGAGGCAGAGAAGCAGCTAGAGAATTTAGCGCATTATGACCCGCTTACAGGCTGTGCTAATAGATCACTTCTGGATGACCGTTTTTCTCAAGCAAAAGCGCATGCGAAACGCACCCAAACATTGACGGCTGTTTGTTTTGTTGACCTTGATGATTTTAAACCCGTTAATGATTTATATGGCCATGAAGTGGGGGACCGACTGCTGATCGAGGTGGCTTCACGTTTGTCAAAATCAGTCCGTGGTGAGGATACTGTTTCGCGTTTAGGCGGGGATGAATTCCTGCTTTTACTGGGCGAAGTTAATAGTGTTGAAGAAGTGTCGCTTTCTTTAAAGAGGGTGATCAGCGCTATTTCTATGCCATACAAAGAGATAGATAAGGAGATAAATATTAGTTCCTCTATAGGGTTCGTCTTGTCTTCAGCTGAAACCGATGACATAGATGTCCTGATAAGGCAGGCTGATCAAGCAATGTATGAGGCGAAATCAACAGGAAAAAACAAAGCGTGCTTATTCAATAATAAATTGATCGAGCAAGAGAGCATGAAGCATCAGCAGCTAGAATCGATAAAGAAAGGAATTGATCGGGAAGAGATGTGCTTGTTTTATCAGCCAAAGGTAAATATGCAAACGGGAAAGGTATATGGTGCTGAAGCCTTAATTCGCTGGAATCACCCTGAAAAAGGTTTGCTCCCCCCTGATGAAATTCTACCGATGATTGAGAATACGGCTGTAGAAATTGCTTTGGGCAACTGGGTGATTTATCAAGCAGTTGGGCAGATAGATGCTTGGAACCAAATAGGTATACGATTAGAAGTTAGTATTAATGTATCGTCATATCACTTATTAGCAAATGATTTCCTAGTGGCTTTAGAGTTAGCGCTTGATCAATACAGCAGTGTCGAACCTTCACAGTTACAACTAGAAATACTGGAAAGTAGTGTGATTGGTGATTTAGAAAAAATAAGTGAAATTTTGATGATATGTCGAGAAAAATTTGGTCTTAGCATCGCTTTAGATGACTTTGGTACCGGCTATTCATCCTTGGCACACTTGAGGCATCTTCCTGCTAGTGTAATTAAAATTGATAGAGTTTTTGTCAAAGGCCTTCTTGAAGACAAGGGCGATTATGAAATTGTCAAAGGTGTTGTTAATTTTAGCCAGGCATTTAACTTAGATGTTATTGCAGAAGGGGTAGAAACAGATGAGCAAGGGATGGCGTTATTGCAAATAGGCTGCCAGTACGGGCAAGGGTATGGCATTGCAAAACCAATGCCCGGAAAAGAAATTTCTGGCTGGCTAAATTCTTATCAGGCTAATCGGAAGTGGTTAGATTATGACACAGGAATTTATTTTTAGAGTTTTAGTGTGGGCGGTAAAGTCTAAGGTTTTTTAATATCTGTGAGTATGGAGCTAGCCTCAGTGCTAAGATTAGCTTCTTCAGAAATATTTGATTTAGCTTGTTGAAAAGATTTTTCAGTATCAGATATTGTTTTAGTGATTTCGTCATTGATTGGTTGAGCCGCTCTTTCAAGAGATTTTTTTAACTCTTCAACACGGATTTGCTCATCAATTTCATATTGAACAGTTTTTACCATGCCTCGCATTTTGCCAATCCATAAACCAGTTGTTCGGGCAACACGGGGAAGTTTTTCTGGACCGATGACCAGTAAAGCAATAATTGCGATTAAGCAAATTTCAAAAAAGCCAATATCAAACATATCTAAGTTGTTTTTTCTATGTATAAGGCATGCTATCAGGATCAGCAAATTTTAAGAAGCAACTATAGATTAGTTTTTGGTAAACTGTGTCGATAAATGGAACTAATAACTATTCAAAGTAGTCTATTTAAAGGTAACTCTAACTTAATGAAGAATAATGAGGTTTTTCGATTATGGCATTAACATTAACTGAAAATGCGGCTACGCAAGTAAAAGTACAATTAGACAAACGTGGTAAAGGCATCGGTTTGCATTTAGGTGTACGCGAATCAGGCTGCTCTGGTTATTCTTATATTATTGATTTTGCGGATGAGATTCTTGAAAATGAATTGGTTTTTGAAGAGCATGGTGTGAAAGTTGTGGTCTCAACAGAAGATATGGTTTATCTCGATGGAATGGAACTTGATTTTGCTAGAGAAGGGATTAATTCAGCGTTCAAATTTAATAACCCAAATGTTAAAGATGCATGTGGATGTGGTGAGAGTTTTACCGTTTAATTCCTTTGCATTCCGTTATTCAAAATAAAGGATAGTTAATTGCTTGAATTTATTTAAAAGATAGGCATGTTGATTGCCTATGCTAGCCGCAAACGTTAAACTACCCACCTTATTGCAGGCTCAGGTCTGTGAATGCTAATACTGTGAATTCACACGGTTTTTTTAAATTAAATTTTTATTGTTGGAGTAATACTATGGCGCTAGAGCGTACTTTTTCTATTGTAAAACCAGATGCAGTTGCTAAAAATGTAATTGGCCAAATTTATGCACGTTTTGAAGCCGCTGGCCTAAAAATTGTTGCATCTAAAATGATTCAGCTTTCACGTGAGCAAGCTGAAGGTTTTTACGGTGTTCATAAAGAGCGTCCTTTTTTCAAGGATCTTGTTGAGTTCATGATCTCTGGCCCTGTGATGGTTCAGGTTTTAGAAGGCGAAGGTGCTATCCTGAAAAACCGTGAAGTAATGGGTGCAACAAACCCTTCTGAAGCTGATGCTGGAACAATTCGTGCAGATTTTGCTGCAAGTATTGATGAGAATGCAGTGCACGGTTCAGATGCGCCAGAAACAGCAGCAGAAGAAATTAAGTTTTTCTTTAGCGAAGCTGAGCTTTGTGAGCGTTTGAGATAAGCCACAAATCATGAGTAATAAGCAAAACCTGCTGGATTTAGATCGGAAAGGTCTTGAGGATTTTTTTACCAATATTGGTGAAAAGCCTTTTCGTGCCACGCAGGTTTTGAAGTGGATTCATCAGCAAGGTGCTACTAGCTTTGATGAAATGACCAATATCAGTAAGGATTTGCGTCAACGTCTTGCTGAAATGTCTGAGATTCGAGTGCCTGAAATTGTCTTCGAGAAAAAATCTGAAGATGGAACCTACAAATGGGTGATAGAGCTTGATGGTCAGAACCGTATCGAGACGATTTATATCCCAGAAGATGGCCGTGGAACCTTATGTGTTTCATCGCAAGTTGGTTGCGCATTAGAGTGCACCTTCTGCTCCACCGCTCAACAAGGTTTTAATCGAAACCTATCAACGGCTGAAATTATTGGTCAAGTTTGGGTTGCTGCAAGGGCGCTTGATGGTGTTGCGCCTTTGACTAATGTGGTGATGATGGGGATGGGTGAGCCTCTACTTAATTTTGATAATACCGTTGCCTCGCTAAACTTAATGATGGATGATTTTGCCTATGGTTTAGCAAAACGTCGTGTCACGGTTAGTACCTCAGGTGTTGTACCTGCGATGTATCGTTTGGCTGAAGTGAGTGATGCAAGCTTGGCTGTATCACTGCATGCGCCGGATGATTTGCTACGCAATGAACTTGTACCGATCAATAAGAAATACCCACTAAAAGAATTATTAGAAGCCTGCAAAAATTATATTGCTGGTGAAAAAAGGCGTAAAATTACCTTTGAGTATGTGATGTTGCACGGTGTTAACGATAGTGTTCAACATGCTCGAGATCTAAGAGACTTGTTAGAAGGTGTTCCTTCAAAAGTGAACCTAATTCCTTTTAATCCTTTTCCCAATACTGACTATAAACGATCAAGTAATAATGCCATTCACCGCTTTACAGCAGTGTTAAAAGAGGCAGGCTTGGTTACGACTACGCGTAAAACACGTGGTGATGATATTGATGCAGCGTGTGGTCAGTTAGTCGGCCGTGTAAAAGATAAGACTAAGCGTCAACTACGAAATGCCATCGCTCAACAAGAGGTTAATCCTGGATGAATAACGTAATGCCAAAACGTTTCTACAATATCCTTATTGGGCTATTATTTGGTTTTTTATTGATTGCATGTCAGTCACAAGAAATTAAGCGAGAAAATTCTACCATTGGTACACACACCAAAAGCCCTGCGGATGTTTATGTTTCACTTGGCGTGGAATATATGAAACTAGGGATTAATGATGTTGCTCTAGAAAAACTAAGAAAGGCTGTGCAGGTCGACCCAAATTCTAGTGATGCGCAGAATGTATTAGGGGTGCTTTATGAGCAATTAGGTGAAAAAGCGCTAGCTGAAATGCATTATGAAAAAGCAGTGTATATAAAGCCATCTAACTCAAGCGCTCAAAATAACTATGCACGTTTTTTATGCCAATCAGGCGAATATAGTCAAGCAGATAAGCATTTCCGGTTAGCGATACAAAACCCTCTTTATAAATCAGCTATAAAAGCGGTAACTAATGCTGGTGTTTGTGCTCTTGCCGATAATAATATTGAAAAGGCAGAGGCTTACTTCCGTTCGGCTTTGCTACATAATAAACGCTACTCACCTGCATTGTTGCAAATGGCTAATTTGAGGGCAAAACAAAATAACTATCTATCCGTTAGGGCTTATTTACAGCGCTTTAGAAGTGTTCAAAAGCATACAGCTGCTTCACTTTGGTTAGGTATTCAGGCAGAAAGAGAGCTGGAAAATCAGGATGCCGTTGCAAGCTATTCGTTAGAGTTAAGGCAGTTTTTTCCAGATTCATATGAAGCTAGCTTGCTAGAAAAAAGCGAGCTAACCTCTCCCCAATAATAGTAGCGCCCCAGTTATGAGTAAAAAAATTCAAGCCATTCGTGGCATGCACGATATTTTGCCGGAGCAAATTCATTTATGGCAAGCCTTAGAGGCCGCAGTGGGTGAAGTGGTTAGGCGGTATGGCTACAGTGAAATCCGTATGCCTATTGTCGAAAGTACCGATTTGTTCTGTCGCTCAATTGGTGAAGTAACCGATATCGTCGAAAAAGAAATGTATACCTTTGAAGATAGAAATGGTGATCTATTAAGCTTGCGACCAGAAGGTACTGCAAGTTGTGTCCGCGCGGGGATAGAGCATGGCCTTTTCTATAATCAAATTCAACGATTATGGTACCAAGGGCCTATGTTTAGGCATGAGCGCCCTCAAAAAGGACGTTACCGCCAGTTTCACCAAGTAGGTATTGAATGCTTCGGCATGTCTGGTGCTGAAATTGAAGCTGAAATTATTTTGATGTCATATCGCGTTTGGCAGAAACTAGGCCTAATGAATGAGTTAAGGCTTGAAATTAATACGCTAGGTACGCTCGAGGAGCGGGCCGTTTATAAAGTGTCCTTAGTGGACTATTTTCAGCAGCACCTTGATGAACTAGATGAAGATAGTCAGCGTCGGTTAAAGACTAATCCGTTAAGAATTCTGGATAGTAAGAACCCCGCGATGCAAGTATTAATTGAGCAAGCACCGAAGTTATTAGATGCTCTTGGTGATGAGTCTCGTGAGCACTTTGAAACTTTATTGTCTTATTTATCCGATGCCGACATAGATTACACCGTCAATAGCCGATTGGTACGAGGCTTAGATTATTATTCGCATACAGTTTTTGAATGGGTTACTGATTCTTTAGGTGCTCAGGGAACAGTTTGTGCTGGTGGGCGTTACGATAGTTTAGTTGAACAGTTAGGTGGCAAAGCGACACCAGCGGTAGGTTTTGCCTTAGGAATGGAGCGCTTGATTTTATTGATGGAGCAACAGAGCTGGGAAAAGTCCAAGCCATTTGCATATCTTGTTCACCAAGGTAATGAGGCTGCAAAAAAAGCCTTACAGTTAGCAGAAAAAATTCGCTATGAACTGCCAAATGAAACGATTGTTTTGCACTGTGGTGAGGCGAGTCTAAAAAGCCAATTTAAAAAAGCTGATAAATTAGGTGCTAAGCTTGCTATTATTCTTGGCGAAGATGAAGTTGCGAATGACCGGGTGAGTATTAAATTCCTCCAGCAAAGAACAGAGCAGCAGTCCGTTGATACGGCTGAATTACCTAATTATTTAAACGATTTAAGCAGAGAGCAATAAAATGGACGTGTATAAAACAGAAGAAGAACAGGTTGAAAGCATAAAAGCATGGTGGAAAGAAAATGCACGTGCTTTATTAATAGGCGTAAGTATAGCGTTAGCATCCATTTTTTCTTGGCAAGGCTGGCAACAGCAACAGCAAAAACATGCAGAAGAGGCATCTGATCTTTTTCAGCAGCTGATTATTGAAGAGAAGGCTGAAAAAACAACCCAATTGGCAGATCAAATAATAGCAGATTATGCTGATACACCTTATGCAGCATTAGCGTCTTTTCAAAAAGCTAAGCAACAACTAAATGCTGGGAATCGTAAACTAGCAATTATCACCTTAGAGAATATCGCTCAGCTGACAGATAGTAGTTCTATTAAAAATATCGCACAAATTAGAGCGTTAAGAGTTCGTTTGGGTAATGGTGATGCAAAAGCAGTGATTTTAGAAATAGATCAATATGAGCCGAGCAATTTTTCTGGTCAATATGAAGAGCTTAAAGGTGATGCCTACTTATCATTAGGTGATATTGAAAAAGCAAGATTTGCCTACATAAGTGCGTTATCAGGAGCGGCTAGTGAAAAACGCTTTATTCAGCAGAAACTTGATAATTTAGGCCCAGCTGAGCTAATAGACGTAGAAGAAAAGGCGGTAGAATGAGGTCGTTTTCTTACGTATTTGCTATTCTAGCTGCTTGTCTAGCAGCAGGTTGTTCTACTATTGGTCAATCTATAGAGTCTAGTGTTATTGATTTGATGAGTGCTGATGGCGAGCCAATTGGTACGCCGAAGGAACTTTCTGAGATAGCACCAAATGAAATTATTATCTCTGAGCTGTGGCAAACCTCAGCTAATAAAGGGCAAGGGAAAACATTTCTTAAGCTAGAAATGGCAATAGAAGGGGATCTTATTTATGCCGTTGACTATACTGGCGATATCATGGCGATTAACCAGCAAACAGGCGAAAAAGTTTGGGAAGTGACTACAAACTTGCCAATTTCTGGTGGTCTAGGTATAGGGGCTGAGAATCTATTTGTTGGTACAACCGATGGTGAAGTTATCGCTATTCGTTTAATTGATGGTGATACATCTTGGACGTCTGAAGTAACCAGTGAAGTACTTTCTATTCCTCGTTATTCTGAAGGGAAAGTTGTTATAAGAAGTATTGATGGTGCCATTGCTAGTCTTAATGCGGATGATGGTGAAAAGCAGTGGACTTATGTTAAAGATGTGCCAGCGCTTAGCTTAAGAGGCACAAGTTCACCTGTTATTAAGAGTGGTGGCGTTATTGCTGGATATGCAAATGGTCAATTAGTGGTAATTCGCTTGAATGATGGCATGCAGATCTGGCAAACCAGTGTCGCCGTGCCAAGAGGTCGAGGTGCTTTATCACGAATGGTTGATGTGGATTCAGATCCATTAGCAGGTGATCGTTATATTTATGCGGCTACTTATAATGGTGGCTTAGCAGCGGTTGATATACGTAATGGCCAGATTGCATGGCGAAGTTCTGAATTATCATCATATAAGCAAATGTCAGCTGACTGGACATCAGTTTTTTTAGTGGATACAAATAATGTATTGTGGTCTGCAGATCAAACAAGTGGCGATATTAATTGGAGCCAAGATAGCTTAGAACACCGAGGTTTGACTGCACCAGTAACGATGGGTGATTATTTGTTACTGGGTGATTTTGAGGGCTATCTACATGTTATCTCAATCTTTGATGGTAAATTAGTTGGGCGTATGAAAGTAAGTAATAAGGCAATTAAAATGCCGCCAATCGTTGAAGGTGAGAATTTCTTTGTACAAGATGTTGAAGGTACGATAACCGCGTTAACCCTTTCAACCTTTAGTGGAAAAGAATAACCGATGCTTCCAGTAATTGCTCTTGTTGGTCGGCCAAATGTAGGTAAATCGACCCTCTTTAATTTTTTAACAAAGACACGAGATGCTTTGGTCGCGGATTATCCGGGACTCACACGTGATCGTCAGTATGGCCTAGTTAAACGAGGCGATGTTAGCTGTTTAGTAGTTGATACGGGTGGTATCAATGCAAAATCTGAAGGCTTAGATGCGGTTGCTATAGCGCAAGTTCATATGGCGCTTGAAGAGGCAGATGCCATACTCTTTATGGTTGATACGCGGCACGGTATTCACCCAATTGATAAAGAAATAGCTCAGGATTTGCGCAAACTGAATAAAACAGTTTTATTGGTTGCTAATAAGATTGATGGGCTCGATGCAAATTCACATGTGGCAGAATTTCACGGCTTAGGCTTTGGTGATCCGCACCCAATCGCAGCAACACATGGCCGTGGTGTTTTAGAGTTATTAAAACATGTTGTCGATGTTATTCCTGAACCTGACACAGCGGATGCAAGTTTAGCCAGTGGCATTCGTGTGGCGGTGATTGGTCGCCCAAATGTTGGCAAATCAACGCTGATTAACCGAGTGTTAGGTGAAGAGAGAGTGGTGGTCTACGACCAGCCCGGTACCACGCGAGACAGTGTTTTTATTCCGTTTGAACGTCGAGGCAAGCAATATACTTTGATTGACACGGCGGGAGTTAGACGGCGCTCAAAAGTATCCGAGGCTGTTGAGAAATTCAGTATCGTTCAAACGCTCAGAGCCATTGATGACACCCATGTGGTAATTTATTTAATTGATGCTAGCGAAGGGGTTACCGATCAAGATGCAAGCCTTTTAGGCATGGTGTTAGAATCTGGTAGAGCCTTGGTGATTGGCTTTAATAAATGGGATGGTTTAACGGAAGATCAGCGCGATAAAGTGAGGCGTCAAGTTGATGTTAAATTAGCCTTTTTAGAGTATGCAGAGCGTTACTTTATTTCCGCATTGCACGGTAGTGGTGTTGGCAAGCTGTTCGATGCGATTGTTAAATTATATCAATCAGCAATGGTAGATATGTCGACAACACGTTTAACTGAAATCTTGCAGCAAGCCATACAGGCGCATCAGCCGCCTTTAGTACAAGGCCGGCGAATAAAGCTTAAATATGCCCACCAAGGTGGTCAAAATCCACCGTTAGTGATCATTCATGGCAACCAAACAGATTCTTTACGTGATGCTTATAAACGTTATTTAATGAATGTTTACAGAGATAAACTAAACTTGGTGGGTGTACCGATTAGACTAGAATTCAAATCACCTAAAAACCCATATCAAGATAAACCTAAAAAGGTCACGCTTAACGAATTAAAGAGAAAGAAAGACGAAAAAATGGCACGACGTAAGTTATTTAGACATCGTTAAATTGGCTGTAAATGATGCTTCGGGAAGCAGGTCAACTCTATTGGTACTCGATGCAAGTCACCTGTATTTATTCCTTTCAGGAGCAATGAATTTCTCAGATATTATATCGAGAATAAGAAGATATGCACTCAAACAGGCGAAGCATATTTACCAATAAATAAGTTCAATGGCTAAAAGTGGCATAACTAAATTGTTTTAGTGGATGCGTCAAAGACGTGTATGGAAGAGCCAAACGTTATGGGGTTGCTATAATTTTTATCGCATCACCAGCATTTTTTAAAGCCTTGAGCTCTGGATGTTGCTTAAGGTTCTTCTTCAGACTATGCCGAATAGAACGGATTAAAAAACGTGTTTCGGTATCCCAATCCATTTCAAACGCATTTTTACAATGTGTGCAGGTGAAGGTGGCGGTTGTACCATCATGCTCCACCTCGGTAATAGTCCAATGGTTGCAAACGGTACAGAGGTCTTTTAATTGAATCATGATGTTGGTTTGGTTGTTTTAAGAAGTTGCATATCATTGCTAATGAACAGCGCCGGGTCAATTTTATTAGTATTTAAATAAATATTCCAATGCAGGTGAGGGCCAGTTGCTCTTCCAGTACTGCCAACAAACCCTATAGTTTGGCCTTGTTTGACGATATCACCAGTTTTCACTTTGATTTTATTTAGATGAAAATAACCACTGATTAAGCCATTACCATGGTCGAGTAGAATGGTATTGCCATTGAAGAAATAATTCCCGGTGTCAATCACCACGGCTCCAGCAGGCGCATCAATAATAGTACCTTTAGGAGCAGCAATATCTAGCCCACTATGGGGTCGTCTGGCTTGCTCATTGAAAAAACGCTTTAATCCGAAAGGGCTGCTCAATCTTCCCTCAACGGGCAATACAAAATCAAGTTTAACGGCTTGTTTGGAATGTATCGCCAATGCTTTGCTAAGTTTTTTTCTTTCACGTTTAATACGTGTCATATCCAGCGGGTTGGGATTCACATGACGTTTATTTTTTATCGTAATATGCTGAGCAGGGTAGTCTTTATCGTTTACGGTAAAGTGAATCTTGTTACCAGTTTTTTTGTTTAGCAGAAAATGTGAGCCGACTTTAGCATTTAGTGAAATGCCTACTACAGCAAGCAATTGGCCGTTTTGAGTGCTGACTAGCACTTTATTGCCGCGATAAAATAACTCAGGTTTTTTATCCGACATGATAGGAACTAAAGCAATACCACCAGGGACGTTATTTTGTTCGGGGAATGCAACCGCCTGACTAATAAAAAGGCTACTAAAGGCGAGGAGTGCTAGTTTAATTTTCATTGATAGTAATCTCATTGATGGTCGCTAATAGAGAGCCGTTACGCAGCGTAATATTGAGTTGTTCACCAAGTTGGGCCTGTTGAGCATCCATTAAAATAGTGTTGTCTGAGTACCTTTTAGTGATGCTATAACCTCTTGATAAAGTGGCAAGCGGGCTAATGGCATCTAAGGTGCTACTGGAATGGGCTAATCGTGCTTGAGATTGATGTAGTTTGTCTTGTATCGCTAGTACCAAGTTTTGCCGAACCTCGTCTAAACGTTTTTGAGTTTCATTAATGGCATTTTGTGGGCCTAGCTGAATTAACGCTGCATGAAGCATTGATAGTCGCAACCGGTGCTGTTGAATAGTGCTTTTAGGCAGAGAAAATAAGCGCTGAGAGCAGTCATCCAAGCGTTGTGAGTAAAATTGTAATTGTCGTCCAGGGTGAGCTCGTTCAAGCTGCTGGCGAAAATGGTCAAGTTGTACCTTACATTGGGAAAGTGTTTGTTGAATTGTATTATTTAAGCGTTGCTGAAAGTTTTGCAGTTGGTTGAAATACTCAGTTTGTTCAGGGCTAACCATTTCAGCTGCAGCAGAAGGCGTTGGTGCACGACAGTCAGCCACAAAATCTGCAATAGTGACGTCAACCTCGTGACCGATGGCACTGATGATAGGGATCTTAGAGTCAAAGATTGCTCGCGCAACCACTTCTTCATTAAAAGTCCATAAGTCTTCAAGTGAGCCGCCGCCACGGCTAAGAATGATAACGTCACAATCGTTACGAAGGTTGGCTAGTTCAATGGCTTTTATGACTTCATTTTTAGCATTAGCTCCCTGAACGCTTGTGGGGTAAACCAATATCGGAAGCAGAGGGAAGCGTTTATTTAATACGCTAATCACATCGTGTACAGCGGCCCCCGATGCAGATGTAATTAAGGCAACTTGTTTTGCATAATTGGGTAAAGTTTTTTTTGAAGTCTCATCAAATAAGCCTTCAGCATATAATTTGTTTTTTAAACGTTCAAATTTTTGCCTTAATAAGCCCTCGCCAACGGGTTCAAGGTGTTCGCCAATTAACTGAAAGTTTCCACGTGGTTCATACAAGCTAACCCGCGCTTTCATCATCACCTGCTGACCATTTTCTGGCTGAAAGCCAATTTTACGCAATTGTGGGCGAAACATGGCGCATTGAATTTGTGATTTACTATCTTTTAATGAAAAGTAAATATGCCCAGATGCAGGCCGTGCCAGATTTGATATCTCGCCTTCCACTGTAATAGTTAAGAAATGCCCCTCAAGTAATAACCGAGTTTCTCTGCAAAGCTGGGAAACACTGTAAATAAGGTCGGTAGACTGGATCATAAAAAATAGCGATTTTGGCGGGTGATAATTGTGTGAGCATACACTATAATGGGTGGTCTTTTCTACGATTGAAGACATCAATACTATGCGATTCGAACAGGAAGCACTTACCTTTGACG
>Ga0209826_1001574_pt1 | contig 15746 bp, 16 predicted proteins | sample GOMGulsemesocosm_5_FD_184637 | JGI IMG/M metagenome (GOLD analysis project Ga0209826, IMG submission 184637) | Methane-oxidizing microbial communities from mesocosms in the Gulf of Mexico - GOM15C Gulf of Mexico (SPAdes) (version 2) | ecosystem: Environmental > Aquatic > Marine > Cold seeps... | reverse complement strand
CACCAAATAAGAGGTGTTTTTTTCATTATCTAGTTCTTCTAATGATCATCTAATAAGTGCCGTAGTTGATCATTTTAACAAGTTTAAATCATCAATTATTTAGTGATGTTGATACAAGTTAAAGTAAGTAATATAATTTATCAGTGTTTTTATTTATATTGCATTAAGAAGCAAATAGGGCTGCTATAAAAACAAAAAGCCTGAATAATTGCTTATTCAGGCTTTTTTTATCGTCTTTTTTAACAAAACAATCTGTTAAAAAACGCTTATTTTTTACCTAACTTCTCAGTTATACGGGCTTTACGGCCAGATAACTCACGTAAGTAATAAAGTTTAGCTTGACGAACAGCACCGCGGCGTTTGACTTCAATAGAGTCAACAATTGGGCTATGTGTCTGGAATACACGCTCTACACCAACACCGTTCGAGATTTTACGAACAGTGAACGCAGAATGTAAGCCACGGCTTTTAACAGCAATAATTACACCTTCAAATGCTTGAAGACGTGATTTATCACCTTCTGTAACTTTTACTTGAACTACAACCGTATCGCCTGGGGCGAAATCTGGTAGATCTGTTTTTAATTGCTCTTGCTCGAGCATATCAATAATTTTACTCATAATACCTTCTTCCTAGTTTGCACAGTCTAAGTGGACTATTTCGCTTGTTTTTTAATTGAAGCTAATATTTTTTCCTGCTCAGCTGTCAGAGCTAGGTTTGTTAATAATTCTGGTCTTCTGATCCATGTTCTTTGCAAAGATTGCTTTTGACGCCAAAGACGTATGTGTTCATGATTTCCGCTTAATAATACTTTCGGTACTAACATTTCATCCCCATTCGAGGTGGTTAATACTTCTGGCCTAGTATAGTGTGGACAATCGAGTAAACCATTTAAGCCTTCTGAGAAGGAATCTTGAATGGCTGATTCTTTATGCCCTAATACACCTGGCACTAGTCTTGCTACAGCATCTATTACATTCATCGCAGGGAGTTCTCCACCACTTAAAATGTAATCGCCAACCGACCATTCTTCGTCAATATCTGACGCGAATAATCGCTCGTCTATACCTTCATAACGACCTGCTATAAATATCAGGCAGTCATCTTGCGCTAATTCACTTACACCCGCTTGGTCCAATTTTCGTCCTTGCGGCGACAAATAGATAACTCGAGCCTTTTTGCCATCAGCTTCAGCAGCTTTACGCGCCTCACTAATTGCATCCCGTAATGGTTTAACCATCATCAACATACCTGGACCACCGCCATAAGGACGATCATCAACAGTGCGATGTCGATCATGCGTAAAGTCTCTTGGGTTCCACTGATGAAACTCAATTAACCCATTGCGGATCGCCCGACCTGTCACCCCATACTCGGTTATAGCGTCAAACATTTCGGGAAAAAGGCTTATTACCCCTATCCACATTTTGCTTTTCTTCAATGAAGAATCAACACTAGTCACAAGTTAAAAACCTGGGTCCCAGTCAACACAAATTTGTTTATTTTCAGTGCTTACCGATTCAACTACTTGCTCTAAAAGATACGGGATTAATCGCTCTTTTTTACTAAAGCCGTCATTTAGGTTCGCTTTCACAACCAGTACATCATTAGCGCCAGTTTCCAACATGTCAGAGACAACACCAAGATCGTAACCTTTGGTTGTCACTACAGCCATACCGATTAAGTCACGCCAGTAAAAGTCACCTTTCGGTAAATCTGGTAGCGTGCTTTCGCTAGTTAATATTTCTGAACCGACCAATGCTTGCGCATTATCTCTGTCATCAATACCACCAACTTTAACGATTAAGCCTTTGTTGTGCTTGCGCCAATCAGTAATATCTACTGTTCGCGTATTATTTCCTAATTTTAATGACCAAGGAAAATAGTCAAGTATGGCATCAAGTTCATCGGTGAATGAATGAATTCTCAACCAACCTTTGATGCCGTAAACAGCGCCTACTTTACCTAAGGTAATTTGGTTTTCTTTATTCATAACAACTCACTAATTACTACTATTGCCTACTAAGTTTTTAAAGACACAATTAAGCAGCTGCTTGAGCGTCTTTAACTAACTTAGCCACACGATCAGATACACCAGCACCTTGAGCAACCCAATGGTTGATACGGTCTAGGTCTAAGCGTAATTTTTCAGCTTGACCTTGTGCTGTTGGGTTGAAGAAACCAACTTTCTCGATGAAACGACCATCGCGAGAGTTACGGCTATCTGCAACAACAACCTGATAGAATGGACGCTTCTTAGCGCCACCACGAGCTAAACGAATGGTAACCATATCGTCCTCTTTATATTTAAGTGTTAAAACGAATTTTCCAGACACTTCCTGCCATAGAGGCAGAAAAGTTCGCATATTGTACGCTTATGATTAGGGATTACAAGAAGATATTGAATTTATGTAAATAGGCTTGAATGGCGTGAAGTTCAACAAAAACATCTGCATTAGGTAAACGTTACAATGCGTTTACCTTTGTCCTGCCTCACTTCTAACGTGACCACCTACAAACTCGAAACGATTGCCTTTAACGGCCAAACATACCACCACCGCCCATACCACCTGGGGGCATCATGCCTTGCATTGAGCGCATCATTTTCTTCATCCCGCCCTTACCTGACATTTTTTTCATCATTTTTTGCATTTGCGTAAACTGCTTTAATAATTTATTTACATCTTGAATTTGTGTGCCTGATCCAGCCGCAATACGGCGTTTACGGGAGCCTTTGATAATGTCAGGACGTTCTCGTTCACCAGGGGTCATAGAGTTGATAATCGCTTCCATTCTGTTAGTCAATTTATCATCCATTTGATCTTTTACTTTATCAGCCATGTTACCCATGCCTGGCAATTTATCCATCATGCCCATCATGCCACCCATACTTTTCATTTGTACAAGTTGATCGCGGAAATCTTCTAAACTAAAACCTTTACCACTTTTAACTTTTTTCGCTAATTGTTCAGCTTTTTTACGATCGACTTTGTGTTCTATTTCTTCAACAAGTGATAAAACATCTCCCATACCAAGTATTCGAGAAGCAATACGATCTGGGTGAAATGGTTCTAATGCCTCTATTTTTTCGCCAACACCCATAAATTTAATAGGTTTGCCTGTAATATGGCGAATTGAAAGTGCTGCACCACCGCGGGCATCACCGTCAGTTTTCGTTAAAATAATACCGGTTAAGGGCAAAGCATCATTAAAAGCTTTAGCTGTATTCGCTGCATCTTGACCTGTCATAGCATCAACAGTGAAGAGTGTTTCTATCGGGTTAATTGCTGCATGTAAATTTATGATTTCATCCATCATGTTGCTGTCAACATGTAAACGACCCGCAGTATCAACAATAACGACGTCAAAGAAATTCTTTTTGGCGTGGTCTATTGCCGCAGTGGCAATATCAATAGGCTTTTGCGTTATGTCACTTGGAAAAAAGCCTACGTTAATTTCATCAGCTAATGTTTCAAGCTGTTTTATTGCCGCAGGGCGATAAACATCAGCACTGACGACTAACACTTTTTTCTTTTCACGCTCAGTTAAAAACTTTGCTAACTTGGCAACTGAAGTGGTTTTACCCGCACCTTGCAAACCTGCCATAAGCACAACCGCTGGCGGCGCTGCTCTTAAATCAAGGTTTTCATTGATGCCGCCCATTGCCGCTTCAAGCTCTTGTTGAACTATTTTTACAAACACTTGACCCGGCGATAAGCTTTTCGACACATCGGTGCCAACTGCTTTTTCTTTTACTTGGCTGATAAATTCACGGATAACAGGTAAAGCAACATCGGCTTCAAGCAACGCCATACGTACTTCGCGCAAAGTATCTTTAATATTATCTTCAGTTAAACGACCACGGCCGCTGATATTTTTTAAGGTTTTACCTAATCTGTCGGAAAGATTCTCAAACATGAATAACTCTAATAGCGCTACAGAACGAAAGCATAGTAAATAACATAGCGTTACGTAGCGGAAATTTTAACGGAAATTAAAGCCATTATACCCAAATGATTCAAAGATGCGATAGGTGAAAAAATTTGCCCTTGAAAATAATCAATTATGCTATGATCTGTGGTCATATTTTTAGTTTAGTGGGCAAGAAAATTATGGAGCAACTAACCGCTCTTCTTATAAACTTTATTGACCTTAGCGCTGAAGCAAGCCCTTGGCTATTATTAGGATTATTAATCGCTGGATTAATGAAAGCTTGGGTGCCAAGTGATATATTAAGTAAACATTTAGGTAGAGGGAAGTCGGCAATAGTTAAAGCTGCCTTAATTGGCGCACCGTTACCATTATGCTCTTGTGGTGTTATTCCCGTTGCTACAGAGCTAAGACGCAGTGGTGCTTCAGCACCTGCCACGGCCTCCTTTCTTGTTGCAACACCTGAAACAGGCATTGATTCAGTCTCTGTTTCATATGCGTTACTTGGCCCAGTATTTGCTATTTATCGTCCTGTTGCTGCAATAATGTCTGCCATTGTAACGGGCTTGCTAGTTGCGGCGATTAAAGAGGAAAATATAAGATCATCAATGAGTGATTTAGCGAAAGAAAAAACAAGCGGTTGTTCAACTCTATCCACAGATAAAAAAATCAAAGAAAAGCCTCTCAGTAGTTGCTGTAGTTCAATAACACTTGATAAAGAAATCATTGTTGAACCTGTGATAAATTCGTGCTGCTCATCAAGTACAACTAGTGTTGAACCACAGCCAATGACACCAACAGCGCTTAATAATTTCATTAAAAAAACTAAAACAGGCATTTATTATGCGTCAACAAAATTAATTGACGATATTATTGTCTGGCTTGCTATAGGCCTTATTTTTGCTTCAATAATACGCACATTTTTACCCGCTGAATTTTTAGTAAGTTATGGTAGTGGCTTGCCTGCGATGTTGTTAATGATCGCTGTCTCTATTCCTATGTACATTTGTGCAACTGCCTCAACACCCATTGCAGCTGGCTTTATTATGGCTGGTTTGTCACCAGGTACAGCATTGGTCTTTATGATGGCGGGACCAGCGACCAACATTTCTACTTTAGGTGTTATTAAAAATGAAATGGGCCGCAGTGTTTTAATTCGTTATTTATTAGGCGTCGCTGTATGCGCCATTGGTTTTGCACTGTTACTTGATTTTGGTTTAAGTTTTTACCAGATAAATATTAAAGATCAAATGCAACATTCTCATGAAATGCTGCCACAATGGTTTGGTTTATTATGTGCCGCATTAATTACTTTTCTCTCAATTAAGCCATTGAGAAAGTTTGTATTTTAATCTAAATCAAGCAATATTATATTTATCATGGTGTTAGTCTTTTAATCTGATAGAATCTGTTAAAATTGTCTTTATGGTAAAGTTGGGAGTTAAGTTAAGTGGATTTTTTGGTTATTGGTTCAAGCATTGCATTTATTGCTTATATACTCGCTACAGTGGCAACTTTGTCACGCATATTTCATCCCAAAGGCCCTAACCTCTATTTAGTACTTGCGCTAGCAGCGATCGCGATAGTTAGCCATTTATTTACTGATGTGCAATTATTATTCAGCAAAGATAGTATTAACTTTAGCTTACCAAACGTTATATCGCTGGTTAGCTTAGTTATTGCCATTTCGATTTCATTCGTTGCACTGCGTATTAAGGTGAATTTGTTATTACCTGTAATATATGGCTTTGCTGGTATATGGCAATTGGTGATGATATTTATTCCTAAATCAGATTCAATTCCATTAATAGCAGAGAAAATAATTTTAGTAAGCCACGTCAGTTTGGCACTTATTGCTTATTGCATCTTAATTATTGCAACCTTGTATGCATTTCAGGTTGCTTATATCAATATTAAGCTTAAAACTAAAAACTTAACAGCTGTTGTGCATTTACCGCCATTAATGCAAGTTGAAAAACAACTATTTACTATATTAGCCGTTGGTACTTTATGTTTATTCACCAGTGAACTTATAGGTCTTATTTTCTTTGATGGCTTTTTTGCTAAAGAAAATATTCACAAAACCATCCTTTCTTTAGCTGCATTAATCATTTATAGCATTATTTTACTTGGCCATTATTTGCAAGGTTGGCGCGGTCATCGCGTGTTAGTGTTAACTATTAGCGCAAGTAGCTTACTCACCTTAGCCTATTTTGGCAGTCGTTTTGTAAAAGAGTTTCTATTACCTTAATTTTTTCAGACTTTACAGAACCCTTCATTAAAAGTAATACAAAGGACTCCATTTTTGGATAATATATCAACTCAGGTACTCTTTATTATACTTGGCATACTCATCTTAGTTTCAGCATATTTTTCAGGATCTGAAACGGGAATGATGTCACTTAATCGTTATAGGTTAAGACACCTCGAAAAAGAAAAACATAAAGGTGCAGAGCGTGTTAGTAAATTATTAAGTCGACCCGAACGATTAATTGGCTTAATTCTTATTGGTAATAATTTAGTCAATATTGCAGCATCCGCCATTGCAACCATTATAGCTCTAAGATTATCGCGTGAGATGGGGATATCTGAAGATCTAGGCGTACTAATCGCGACGATTGTGCTGACCTTAGTTGTATTGATTTTTGCCGAGGTTACACCGAAAACATTAGCGGCCTTATATCCTGAAAAAATTGCTTTTCCTAGTTCAATCATACTTTCACTATTGCTTAAATTATTGCTCCCTTTTGTTATAACCGTTAATTGGATAACCAATGGCATCTTAATGATGTTAGGCATTAGTTCAGAACAAAGGGAACAGCATAGTTTAAGTTCTGAAGAGTTACGCACCGTCGTAAATGAATCTGGCGCGTTACTGCATGAACGTGATCAAAGTATGCTAATGAGTATTCTTGATTTAGAAAAGGTGAGTGTTGATGACATTATGATTCCACGCAGCGAATTAGTGGGGATTGATGTTAATGACGATTGGAAAAAGATCCAAAAACAGCTGACTCAAGCAAACCATACCCGCGTATTATTATACCGCGATAACATAGATGATGTAGTGGGCTATATACATGCCCGTGATGCATTAAAACTGTTATCTAAAAGTCAATTTACCAAAGCAACTTTATTACGTTCAGTGCGTGAATTATACTTTATTCCTGAGGGTACACCATTAAACATTCAGCTGTTAAAGTTTCAGCACGCCAAAGAGCGTTTAGGCTTAATTATTGATGAGTATGGAGATATTCAAGGTTTAGTGACCTTAGAGGATATTTTAGAAGAAATTGTTGGTGACTTTACTACAACTATGACACCAACAACGAGTGAAGAAGTGACTTTACAGCCCGACGGCACGTATTTAGTTGATGGCAGTGCAAGTATACGCGATATAAATAAAGAAATGTCGTGGCAGTTCCCCACTGACGGCCCCAAAACACTCAATGGTTTAATCATTGAATATTTAGAAGATATTCCACAAAGTAACTTAAGTGTTCGTATCGCAGGTTACCCAGTAGAAATTGTGAATGTAAACGGTAATATGATTAAAACAGTCCGTGTTATGCCTGAATATTTTATTGGGGAAGAAGAAGAAAGTGAGTAGCTAGGTTAATTTAAATGAACCTAAATTGACAACAAAGTTATCCACAAAGTTACCCACAACAATGAATTATAAAAATAACTTTCCACAATTTCTGTGGATAACAAGTTCAAAGCCTACCTGCTGCTGCCTTTAACTTTTACAATAGTTTTTTCATAAAAAATTAATCTTTTTTTTAACAAAAAAGCTTGCTTTGTCACTAACCTTTTACTTACTTGGGCTTACTTGAAATTATTTGATTTCTCATTTTTTTATCTGAATCATAATATAAAAGTAGATAAGGTTTATATCCATATATACGGTAAAAGAATAATCAAGAAACTGACTATTTCGATATTTATCAGACTAAATACTGAACTAAACTAGCCACTAAAACAACTATCATTAATCAAAAAATAAACGCCATAACCAACCATGATTTAAATCAGCTTCACAACTTTTTAGCTGTGAAGAATACCTAAGAGCCCTATTGTCAACTTTTCTTGATACCTTAACAAGCCATCCCTTTCGTTTATACGTTTTACGCTTAAAACCGCCCCACCCTTCATGATAATTCAAGTATTGACTATAAGTATCCCACTTAGATATTCCATTTATCTTTTGTGTTTTATAAATAAACCAACCCATAAAATCAATAGCATCATCAAAATCATCCCTGTCTGCGCCTGAGTTATCTGTTTCGCGAACATAGTCATCCCATGTACCCGTTTTAGCTTGAGAATAACCATAAGCACTACTTACTCGTCCCCATGGAATAAATCCGAGTAAATAATCCCTAGGCGGTAAAGCATCATGCCTAAATGAGCTTTCTTGATACATCATACTCATAGGTACATGGATAGGAACACCCCAGCGTTCTCTTGCATCTTTAGCCGCAAAATACCAGCTTCGATGCTCTCTAAATATTTCACAAAGATTTTCAGGGTTTTTAGGTGGTGGTGTGGCGCAACTTGATAATAGCGCAATGCTCAACGTTATTGTGCAAAGAAATTTCATTAAGAGGATATCCTTAACTGTATAACACACAGCATAAAAAGTGACATAAAAATAGGAAAATTTAAACGTTATTAATATTAGTCATGATAATGCCAGAAATATGCCTAAATTGGCATACCACTATGAAATTTAAAGTCGCTATCCACACTAACAATCAAATGAGCTTCTATCTCGCCAAAGTATTTTACTCGCTCAGAAATATCACAACCTGCAACCTCAGTAGCTAACGTTAAATAATCTTGATAATGGCGAGCTTCTGATCGTAATAATGAAATATAAAAATCACCTAAGCGTTTATCAACATGTGGGGCTAATTTAGCAAACCGTTCACATGATCTGGCTTCTATATATGCCCCACAAATTAACTTATCAACTAAGGTTTCAGGCTCATGGGTTTTTACATGGCTTAACAAACCTTTAGCATATCGACTTGAGGTGATATTTTTATAAGGTACGCCAAATTCATCCATAATTTCTAGCACTTGATAAAAGTGATGTAACTCTTCTTTAATCAACAATACCATTTTATCAATTAAGTCTTTCCCATAAGGTGAGTTTGCTTTGGGTAATATAGCTTTAGTCAGTTTATTTTTAGACGGTAATGTTCGCCAGTCACCCTCTTTTTTATAGATCAGTTGTTCAAATGGCTGTAACCACTCTAATAGCGCTTGGGCGCTGTCTTTATTAACCGCATACTTGCGAATAAGAAACATTGCTGATTGAGCTGCTTTTAACTCACAGATTAAGTGATCTATTAAAATTATCGGTAAATTCCCTGGCTTTTTAGCTTCTTCAACCCATTCGTTAGGAGTTTCACATTGAAGAAAAGATAAAATAGGTGTAAGTAAATCTGAGTGAGAGTTCATAGACATAACAACATGATACCAAGACGATTAAAGTATTATAGGGGGCTATTTTAAAAGGCTATTTATTGAGATACTAGTAAAACCTTATGTTTCACTGATATTAATCAAACATGGCTAGTTCTAATAAAAGCGACTCTGTAAAAAAACTTATCAAGCAGCATCCAAAACTAACTCATACTGAAAATATTAAGGTGGTTTCTCACGTGCAACGAGAAATAGGTGAGTGGTTTTTAAATACCTTAATGCTTAATGGGGTTAATGTAGCATTTAAATATAAGCGCAAAAAATTGTACAAAAGTTTAACTGGTCAATACGTTAACATTACTTATTACCCTGAAATAGAAACCGTGGCTGGATTCGATATTGATATAATGAAAATTGTTCGTCTCAAAATAGCTTAATGTGTATTCCTTAATTTTGTGTTTTAACCATGCTTTAACTATATTGTGCTAACATATTGTTAGTTATAAAATAGCGTACACTCAATGATAAGTAATTATTTAACGTTTAGTTAGTGACTGCATGAGGAAGATGAGGAGGTTATTATGATATTAAATCATCTTTTGGGATTATACTCTCATCCAAAAAATGAATCGAAATTGATTAAAAACCAGCATGAAAGCTTAGTGTACAGCCTAATACATATACTGGTGGTTACATTGATTCCTGTTATTTGTGGTTATTATGCTACCGCTCATATAGGCTGGACAATAGGTGCTGGTGAGCCAATCAAAACAAGCTCATCACGTGCTTTCTTAATAGCCGTAGTGATGTATGCAGTGTTAGTCATTGCTGTATTGGTACTTTCTTATGTTATTCAGTCGATAGCAAAAAAATTTCATGCTGAGACAAGTTTTGCTCAATCACTTGAACTTGCGGTGTATTCGGCAACACCAATGCTAATGGTTGGTATTGTCTCCTTATTCCCTGTGCTATGGCTTGTTACTTTAGCGGGTATTGCGGCAGTGAGTTATTCAGTCTATTTATTGTATTCTGGCGTACCTATTATGATAGATATTCCTGACGAAAAAAGCTTTATTTATTCCAGTTCTGTCGTTTTTTGTGGCTTAGTGTTACTGGCTGGCATTATGGCATTTATCACGATAATGTGGAGCATAGGCTTTAGTATTGAGCATGTAAGTTAGTGAGTTTTGGTGTTTTTCAAATAAGTAACGAAAACACTTTACTAGTTAGTATCGTGTTTCGAAACGTATAACATTTATCACTCGTAACTTACGGTAATGTAAGTTTATTCTGCCCCTTCATTATGCATATCAATAATTGATTCTGCATTTTTATCCGTATCTTCTTTAGTGCTATTATTTCGCTGCGCATCTAACTTTTCTAAATAAGCATTATCAATATCGTTAGTTACGTAACTTCCATCAAAAACAGAGGTATCAAAAATATTGATATCTTGATTACCTATACCTACGGCAGACACTAAATCTTCTATTGACTGAAAAATCAACTTATCAGCACCAATTAAATTACAAATATCATCAACATCACGGCCATGCGCAATTAATTCATTAGCACTTGGCATATCAATGCCATAAACGTTAGGAAAACGCACCTCTGGTGCTGCTGAAGCAAAATAAACTTTTTTCGCACCTGATGCACGTGCCATTTCAATAATTTGCTCTGACGTTGTTCCGCGAACAACTGAATCGTCAACTAATAATACATTCTTACCTTTAAATTCTGTACCGATAGCATTAAGTTTTTGTCGAACAGATTTTTTCCGCTGTTCTTGACCAGGCATGATAAAAGTACGCCCAATATAGCGGTTTTTCACAAAGCCTTGTCGATACGGCAATTCTAATTGCTGGGCAATTTGTAAAGCAATATCACAAGCGGTTTCAGGAATAGGAATAACGACATCAATATCAATATCTTCCCATTCTCGAGAGATTTTTTCGCCAAGTTTAGTCCCCATTTCAACACGAGAAGCATACACCGATATTTTATCAATGGTTGAATCTGGACGAGCAAAGTATACGAATTCAAATATACATGGGCTATAGGTTGGGTTCTCTGCACACTGTTGACTATGAATTTTGCCATTACTTGAGAAAAATATGGCTTCACCTGGCGCAACATCACGAACAAACTCAAAAGAACAAGCATCAAGCGCTACTGATTCTGAAGCGACCATGTATTCTATGCCATTTTCTGTTTCTCGTTTACCAAAAACTAAGGGACGAATGCCATTAGGATCACGAAATGCCAGCATACCGTATCCAACAATAAGTGCTACCGTTGCGTATGCACCACGAACACGTTTATGAACATTACTAACCGCAGTAAAAACATCATCTGGTGTTAAAGTAATGTTACTACTTTGTTGTAATTCATGCCCTAAAATATTAAGTAATAATTCAGAGTCTGATGTGGTATTAACGTGCCGGCGAGCTGCTGTATTTAACCAATACTTTAATTCTTCAGCATTGGTTAAGTTACCGTTATGCGCTAAAGAAATTCCGTAAGGTGAATTAGCATAAAAAGGCTGTGCTTCTGATGAGCTTGAGGTACCTGCTGTAGGGTAGCGCACATGGCCAATACCAATATTACCTTGTAGACGCAGCATATGACGAGTATGAAAAACGTCCTTTACTAAACCATTCGCTTTTCTTAAACGAAAAGTATTATTATGAATAGTTACAATACCTGCGGCATCTTGCCCGCGATGCTGTAATACGGTTAATCCGTCATATAAATATTGATTTACAGGGGTGTTACCAATAATACCAACAATACCACACATGAAATTTTCTCCGCTTGACGCTTATAAATTAAGTAAAGGAATTAAGTTAGAAAACTTGATGACTGTTTGAGATACTCAAAAAACCATTCAACAACCAACGTAAACTCAGGAATTAGTTGTGAATTTTTCCACCAATCACTTGCTGCTGCCCCAGTAAAGGCATCCATAAAAAACAGTACAGCACTAATAATTAAGACACCACGCAGCGCACCAAAAACGAGGCCGACGACACGATCTGTACCTGATAGCCCTGTTTTACTGACTAACTGCCCAATAAGGTAGTTAACTAAAGCGCCAAGCACCAACGTAGCGATGAATAAAATGGCAGTTGAGGCAGCATTACGCAAGAATTGATCAGAAATATTAGTAAGAAGATTGGCTAGATTCGCATAAAAACTACTGGCAATAAAAAAGGCACTGATCCAAATAATTAACGACACAGCTTCTTTAACGAAACCACGCACCAAGCTAATTAAAGTTGATATACCTATTACAGCCAAGATGGCATAATCGATCCAAACCATGTTTTAAGTTCTCATTGATTAGAGGCGCGCATTCTACCAGAATAGAAATGCAAATACCTGTGTTTTTTAAGTTATTTTGTTGGATAAAATTGAGCTACTCTGCCTTGCACATTCGTTAATTTTTTCAATGCAGGTAATTTTTTTATTAATGATGATTTAATCAACTCGGGCCCAACAAATACTTTAATCAAAGTCCCTTTTTGGGTTTTAATTGGTTTAGTAAATGCTGTGTAACCATTTCTCTTTAATTTAGCTAATAATTCATTGACGTTAGCTTTATGCCTAAAGCTGCCAAGTTGAATAACCCATGCTTCTTTATTAACTGCTTTAGCCGGTTGTTTACCAAGCGGAGGTTTTTTAATTGAAGTGTTGGCTATTTTTTGCTTACTTACTGTTATTGTTTTTGCTGTAGTCACAGAAGTAACTTTTGTTTTATTTTTATTTTTATTTTGAACAGCTTGATTTTTTACGCTAAGTTGAAAATCTTTAGCTTGTTCATCAAAAACTTCTGCTTCCTTTTTCTCAAACGATTGCTCTGGAAAAGTTTTTTTATTAGTTTTCCCAGTAAAAACGGGGACTTGTGGAATTGCTTCAAATTCGGCTTGATTTGATTTTTTTTTGCCATCAAGCATATCAGGTAAAAAGATAATAATTGCAGCAGCAATTATTATGCTACCAACAAGGCGGTTTTGAAACGGTGTAGACAAGTGATACTCCAATAAAATCAAGTCATAGTTGCTTATTTTAGTGCTAATTAGCAACTAAACAAACGTTAAGGAAACACTAAACAAGTAAGCGTCTAATTTCAGCAACGGTAAAGAATGAGCCAAACACTAAAATTAAATCAACTGCTTTAGCATCTTGATTGGCTATTTTAAATGCCTGAGTCACATTGTCAAAACAATTGATTGAATGAGTAAAAACCTTAACTTTATCTGTCATGGTTTTCGTACTTGCTGATCTAGAGTCAGCAAGCGGTGCGACATACCACTCATCAATACTGTTTGCCAAAGGCGCTAATGTATTACTGATATCTTTGTCCGCTAACATAGCGACCACCGCAATGATACGCTGATAGTTATTTTGCTCTTTTAGCGCTACTAGTTTTTTAGCTAAATAACGCCCTGCTTGAGGATTATGCCCGACATCAAGTAAAACATCACAATCACCTAAAAACAGCTCTGTTCGTCCGGCTACTTTGGTTTTTTTAATCAGGGCATTTACTTTATTAGTATTTAAGGCAACACCTAACTGTTTTAATACCATTAACGCTGTAGCAACATTATCGCGGGGAATATTAGGGGTAATTAAATCATGAATATACCACTCTTTTTTGCCTTTACTCTCTTTACTATACCAGTGCCAATTGGATGAATTAGTGCTGGAAAGTGACTCTTCAATAACAAAATGCTGCCCTCGCACTTTAATTTTAGCCATTGCGTGTTGGCATACATCAGGTGAAAGCGCTTCATTGAGTTTAGTTGCATGGTTTAATACCGATTTAGGTGTGTTGGTATCACCAATAATAATGTCTTGATTAGCACGCATTATTCCAGCCTTTTCAAAACCAATACTTTCTCTGTTATTCCCTAAAAAACGCTGATGGTCAATATCTATTGAGGTGATAACAGCAATATCAGCATCAATCATGTTGGTTGCATCTAAACGTCCACCTAAGCCAACTTCTAAAATAATAACATCGGGCTTCATCGCCATTAAAATTAAAAAGGCTGCCAAGGTAGTAAATTCGTAATAGCTGAGTGAAATATCAGCTCTCGCCTGCTCTATTTTTTCAAAAGCGCCAATAAAATCCTGATCAGAAACATCTGTTTTGTTGATGCGCAGTCGCTCATTAAAGCACTCAATATGAGGTGAAGAATATACAGCAACCGTTAATAATTGTTCATTAGACACTTCTTCAAGTAAGGCATTTTCTAAAAAGGCACAAGTGGTGCCCTTGCCATTGGTACCTGCAACCGTAATAACCCGTGCAAAACTAAAATCGATATCTAAACACTGAGCAACTTGGTTTATACGCGTAAGACCTAAATCTATTTCTGTATTATGGATAGTTTCTAAATAACAAAGCCACTCGCTAAGGCTTTTACAAGCTTTAGGGTGGCTTTTAGCATGTTGTAACATAATCGGAATTTACTCAGATATTTAAACAAAGTTACGTATTAATCGTTTCGAAGAATATAAACTGAGCGTTTAATGATTTCGAAACTCGATAATTTTAGAGCTTAAAAGTTAATTAACTTAACTTAAGCAACAGGACTATCTTGTCCCATAAACTTACTTAACATACGTGTTAAAACTTTACGCATTTCTCGGCGATCAACAATCATATCTATCGCGCCTTTTTCAAGTAAAAATTCACTACGTTGAAAGCCTTCGGGTAGCTTTTCACGCACAGTCTGTTCAATTACACGCGGACCAGCAAAGCCAATTAATGCTTTCGGTTCAGCAATATTAATATCACCTAACATAGCAAGACTTGCTGAAACACCGCCCATAGTAGGATCGGTTAATACTGAAACATAAGGTAATCCATTTTCACTCATTTTCGCTAACGCTGCACTGGTTTTAGCCATTTGCATTAATGAGAATAGGGCTTCTTGCATGCGTGCGCCACCACTGGCTGAAAAACAAACAAAAGGTAAGTTATGCTCTAAACAGTATTCTACCCCTTTCACAAAACGAGCGCCTACTACTGAGGCCATTGAACCGCCTAAAAATGAAAATTCAAAAGCTGCTACCACAATAGGCATACCATTAAGTTCACCTTTCATTACAACTAAGGCATCTTTTTCACCCGTATTTTTACGAGCTGCGGCTAATCTGTCTTTGTAACGTTTCGAATCTTTAAACTTTAAAATATCTTGCGCTTCAAACTCTTCACCTAACTCTTGACGATTGTCTTGATCAAGGAAACTGTCGATACGCTTACGCGCACTAATGCGCATATGATGATCACATTTTGGACACACCGATATTTGACGGTCTAATTCAACTTTATAAAGTACCGCATTACATGAAGAACACTTACTCCAAAC
>Ga0209826_1001572_pt1 | contig 15749 bp, 12 predicted proteins | sample GOMGulsemesocosm_5_FD_184637 | JGI IMG/M metagenome (GOLD analysis project Ga0209826, IMG submission 184637) | Methane-oxidizing microbial communities from mesocosms in the Gulf of Mexico - GOM15C Gulf of Mexico (SPAdes) (version 2) | ecosystem: Environmental > Aquatic > Marine > Cold seeps... | reverse complement strand
ACTTGAAGCGCCAATAATTCGATCATTATGCACCAGCTCATGTAATGTTTTCCCTGGAATAGCTCGTTCGGGACAATGCACAACATCAAGTGTTAGTCCTTTTTCTTTAAGATATTTTTCTACTTCAATACTGGTACTTGGCGAAATGGTTGATTCTATAATTAATGTTTGTCCATTTTTAGCAACTTTTGCAATAGCGTCTACTGCGGAAAAAACATAAGAACGATCACAGATTTTTCCTTTCGAAGTGCTTTTGTGTGGTGTTGGTACTGCTATAAGATATGTTTCACTTGATGGAATAAAGGTTGATGCTTTTAAAAAACCTTGATCAACGACTTTTTTTACAAGTTCAGGCATACCGTCTTCATCAAATGGGCATTCTCCTCGGTTAATCAAGTCAACTTTATCTTGGTTTAAATCAACTCCCGTAACCGAATAACCCGCTTGCGCTAATAGGCTAGAAATAGGTAAGCCCATATACCCCATACCAATTACAGATAGAGTTTCATTTTTAGCCTTTATAGGTTGCTCTACAAATGTTGTGTTATCAGCAATAATTATATCAAGAATAGCTTCTGCAACATGCCCATCGCCAAAAGGATTATCCCAGTTAAACGCATTTCCTTGTTCCGACTCAGACAACCATTTATCAGCTGCCGCTAATGCTTTATCAGCATCACGCCCCACCAGCACATTTGCACCAACTTCAATAGATTCTGGACGCTCGGTGTTTTCTCGTAACGTAATACACGGCACACCTAACAAACAGGCTTCTTCTTGAATCCCACCTGAATCAGTTAAAATTAATTGGGCATGTTTTTGTAGCTGAATAAAGTCTAAATAACCAATAGGTGGTAATAGCTTTAAATATTTTGGAATTGCTATGTCGAACTCTTTCAATTTAGCTTGAGTACGAGGATGAATAGGCCATACAATAGTTTGGCTATATTTAGCATGCAAACTGTCAAATAAGGCTAATAGTTCAAGTAAGTTTGCTGGAACATCAACATTAGATGCACGATGGGCGGTTACTAAAAAATACTTTTTGGGCTCAACATTTAACTCGGTTAAAATTGTACTTCTTTCTGCTGAAATTTCTAAATGTTGAAAAAGTGAGTCTGATACGGTATTACCCACGGTAAAAATTTGCTCTTGTGCAATACCTTCTTTTGCTAATATAGCTTGCTGATTAGGGCCTACTGCAAACAGATACTTACTAATATGGTCGGTCATTATTCTATTAGTTTCTTCTGGCATTGCTTTATCATAACTTCGTAAACCCGCTTCAATATGACCCACTTTGATATCAAGTTTAGAGGCGGATAATGCCCCAGCCAATACAGTATTAGTATCGCCTTGTACCAATACTACGTCAGGGTTTTCATCAATAAGAATAGGCTCCATTTTAATGAGAATATTGCCTGTTTGATTACTATGCAAGCCTGAACCGACACCTAAATTATAATGGGGCGCTGGTAACTCAAGTTCTTTAAAAAAAATACTATCCATTTCTTCTGAATAATGCTGATTAGAGTGAATAATAAAAAAAGGAATGCTTCTTTTTTGACATTCACGTATAACTGGCGCCATTTTTATTATTTCTGGACGCGTACCAACTACAATGCCTATTTTCATTTTGAATCCTTTTTTAATCCTATTTTATATAACGACATATATCGCTCTACCATATATTTTAGAGAGTAGTTTTCATCAACCAATTTAAAAGCAGTTTCAACTCTATTATTACGCTCTACTGCTGTTTTTTTGACTTCACGCATCTTATTCGCTAATGCTGTTACATTATTCGTTTCTACAAACCAAGCTTCTTTTGATGAAATAAATTTAGAAATACCGCCCACATCAGTACATATTACTGGCGTTTTATTTGCCATAGCTTCTAAAATAGTCATAGGCATAGCCTCATAAATAGAAGACAACACAAAAACATCTGACCCTTCTAATATTTCACTGACATTATCTTTATAACCTAATAAGTGAATACTGCTTTCTACGCCAAGTGATTTTATTTGTTCATTTAGTTGAGCTTGTATAGGGCCTTCGCCAACAATATTTAACTGACAATATTTAAATTCGTCAAAATCATTAAGCGCCTTAGCAAAAGCGTTTATTAATAACGTTTGGTTTTTAACGGGATCTAACCGCCCAATAGTAACGAAGGTCGAGGGTTCACACTGTTTTTGATTAATTCCGTCAGGGTTAACTTCAACGCCATTAAAAATTAATAATAATTTTTTTTTATTTACTTTAATAGAATTTTCAATCCAATTAAATAAGTCATACGAGACAACAACATAACCAGAGAGGAAATAAGAAACAAATCGCCTGAATAAGTTATGTAATTTATTTTTACCCTGCGGATCATCTCCTCCTCGACCATGATCACTATGAACAAGCCGAGGAACTCTGGCTAACTTTGCTGTTATATGATATTCAAGTGTTCCAAAATTATAGGTATTTAAAACCTGTGGCTTTATTTCTTTTAATAGTGCAAATAGTTTTCGATGACTGGTTAATTCATTTCCTGATTGTTTATCGAGAGTGATCACTTTAATAGTATGATCAAATTGAGCCGACATACTTATGTCATTAGTTAAAGATATAATAATATGCTCTACATTGTATTGGGTAGAACGATTAATTAAATTAACAATTACTTTCTCTAAGCCTCCGCAACCAAAGCTATATACTAGATGTACGACTTTCTGAGCCATTTTTACTATATCCTGATTAATCTTTATTATTGTGCTTTACATTTTATTTTTATCACAACACAATAAAAGTTAACTTAATTAAGAAATACCTAGCTTCACTTTAAGGTTATTCTAATGATTCAATATAATTACTTTGTTCATGTTACTCAATGAGGCTATAAAAGTGAATTTAAAAAGAGAACAATTGATACAAAATATTGTTCAAGTACAAGTTACCCCTTTAAGCGAAAACTATATACCAACACTAGCTAAACAATGGATTGCTTTAGAAGCACAAGCACATCCTCAATACTTTCTTAGTTGGAAATGGATTAGTGCATGGTTAACACAAATTAAAAACACTTACCCTGTAAATATTATTATCGCCAATAAAAAAGGTAACGTTGTAGGTATTGGTATTTTTATTGAAAAAAGCCATAAACGATATCGCATATTGCCATGTAAACAATGGTTATTACATCGCACAGGAAATGAACAGCAAGATCAAATATGGATAGAAAACAATACCTTTTTAATTCATAGTGATTTTTACAATGAAGTACACAAAACTATGTGGCACTGGCTTTTCAATAACAAAAAATCAATTGATGAATTTATAGTTAGTGTATATAAAGAACAATTATTACTAGATTGTTCTGATAACTATTCACACTATAACGAGGTTAAAGAGAAGATAGAATTAGGCTATCAAGTAGATTTAAAAACATTAAAAACTATTGATGATTATTATGTGACTTTATCTAAAAACACACGTCAACAAATTAAGCGAAGTTTAAAGTTATTAGCCTTGAGAGGCGAAATACAATTCAAGGTCAGCACAAACCCAGTAAAGCAGCTGCAATTATTAGAAAATAGTAAACATTGGCACATAGAGAAATGGCAAAAAAGTTCAACACCTAGCGGATTTAACAACCCTTTATTCAATCAATTTCATAAAAACATGATTGAAACCAAACACCCTACAGCACAAACATTGGTAGCGAGCTTAACAATAAATAATAATTTATATGGTTGCCTGTACTGTTTAACCCAAAATAAAACCGCTTATTTTTATTTAAGTAATTTAAAACCTATACAAGACAATAAAATAAAGCTTGGCTTAACTATGCATACTTTGATGGTTGAATGGCTAATTTTAAATGATTTTCATACATACGACTTTCTTGCTGGAGAAGCCCGTTACAAAAAATCCCTTGCTAACCATCAAGATAAATACTATTCACTTACATTACAGAAAAAATCTTGGAAATTTAAAGTTGAACAGTGGTTAAAACAACTCAAAGTATATCTAGTTAAGGCAAATTTTTTACTAAAAAAGGGCCAAGAAAATTAGTGACTGACAAAGGTAGTTTTTGCCAAATTTTAATCGCTAACTCAAACTTTTTGTTACTGGGGGATAAATTAGGTAATTCAGCCCCTTCTGGCACCCAATGATACCAATAACATTGTTGAGGCTCAGATTTCCATTGTTTTTTAAAACGATAGGTTCCTTCATCAATAGTTGAACGGCCAAAATCAAACTCTTTACAGCCAGTTTCAATAGCAAAGGTTAATATTTGCCAATATAAATACATGTTAACCGAAATTTTATTTGCATAACCTAAAGTACTTGCCCAGGGTATTTCTAAGCGATCTTTATAGCGCATTAAAAAACCTGCAGATACTGGCTTTCCTTGCCAATAAACAATACAAATACTGCAATTATTTTCAAAGGTTTCTAGAATATTTTGAAAAAATGATTTTCCATAAACAGGTGTACCTAGATCTCGCATATTTTGACAAAACACTGAATAAAAATCATCCAGTAGTTCAACACCACCAATTTTATGACTAACACCTTCTCGAATAGGACGTTTTATTTGAGAACGACGCTTAGAGCCAATTAATTTACCTAATGCTTCTTGTGACTCTGGTAGTTGTAATACCATATTTACTTTATCAGTAGAAACAGCTAACTCACTGTTAGTGCGTTCAGTTTGTTCACGATATTGAATATGACTAACCTTTAAAGTATTTCCTAACTTGATTGTTTCATTAAGTAACATATTGGTTATTTCATCGTTTTCGCTTAATGCGCCGCCATAATTGAAAAAGGGCATTGAAACAATGTAATTACCAAACAAACGACTAGACAAATTAACACAAGGTAATACTCCACATATATGCCCTTGAGAATTTTCAACATAAAAATAATAACAAAGATGATTAAAAGTATTTTCGATTAATGTTTTCCATGACGATAAATGATAAACCGAAGCGTTAGCATGCTTTTGAACGTACTGATCCCAAAGCTCATATTTATCTTCTGTTAATATTTTTACAGCGTAATCTGTATTGTTTTTATTATGCATTCTTGTTCCATATTACTCGGGATCACCGAGAATTTTAATCGATTTAATTAACTGAGGTAATTGAGATATTGTAGGTAAATAAGGGTAAGGCTTTAATCTTGCGTTTTCACGGCTGATGTACCAAGTATTCTCTTTAGTATATTTATCCGTATATAAAAAATCTCCTATAAAAATATTGTCTTTCACAAGAGTATCATCCGCTTTTTTTTGTGCTAGTAGTACATTTGCTTTTTCTCGATCGAATAAAAACAGATTATTGGTTATTTCAATACGATTGATGCTATAAGCGTTTTTTCTTTTTTCTAAACCGTAAGCAATTAATTGGCTATTTGAGCTATTATTACCTTGCTGCAAGATACAATTTCGAATAATCAGTTCACCGTAGTTAGCAGCATCAATTAAACGACTGTCTTTAGCGTTAAGTGACGCAAGAATACTATGTTCTACTATTGTTTTTCGAGATCGCGTTTTTAAACCGCTTCCCTCTTTTCCAACAGAAAGTACTTTACTATGACTAAAAATAAACTCTCCTACATTAGCGTAAATAGCATGAGCATAGCCCCGACCGGTAGCCTTACCGCCTAAATTTTCAAATGTAGAGTATTCTATTTTTAAGAAGCCATTATTATAATTTGTCATCAAACCAGATTGACTGTCGTGTGCATATATATCACGAACGGTTAAATTAACCCCTTCAAATCGGATGCAAGCACCATTTAAATCTTTAACATAAATATTACGACATTCTATACTTTCAACGACAACATTATTACCCGTTAAAACTAAAGCTGCCTTACCATCTACAGCGGCATCATCAAAAATAACATTTTTTTCACCTATAATTTCAATATTACTGGCGTTAATGTAAATACCTTTCGTATAAATACCCGCTTTCAAATAAATTTGGCTGCCATCTTTTATTGACGATTTTGCTTCTTGTAAAGATGAAAACTCTTTACCGTCTACAAACACTTGCTCAGCAAATGCCTGCTCAATAAAAAAAGCAATAAAAAACAAATGACAAAACCTCATGAAAACACCCTTAAAAAATTTAACATCAGCGATAAAATCATGATACATTAAGACTATGTTTATGCGTAAATTTTTCACTACAATACAAATAAAAGCAAAGGATATATCACTCTAACATGCTTAACTTATTACTCACTATTATTTACCAATATAATAAGTTTAAACATGGCGAATATCCCTTAAGCATCATTTATTATCATCATGTATTTGAAAATATACAGCAATACCACCCTGAAGATATTACGGCATCAGTATTTAATCAACAAATCAAATTTCTCAAAAAACACTTTACTATTTTATCATTATCAAAAGCAATGCAACTGTTAGAGCAAAAGAAATTACCACCAAAATCATTAATCATTACGTTTGATGATGGCTACCAAGACAATTACACAATTGCCGCACCAATATTAGAAAAACACCATTGCCCAGCAACTTTCTTTATCGCGACTGAGGGTGTTGAGCAAGGTTACTTATGGAATGATATTGTTGAACAATGTATTCAAAAAACAAAAAACCTTACTATATCGGCTAAAATCATAGATAAAGAAATACCTATAAGCACTAAATCAGAGAAAGTGAGTGCTTTTAATACACTCATTAGCTTTTTAAAATTTCAACCTAACCTTAAACGTTCAGAACTTATTCTACAATTAAAAAGTGAATTAAAGGTAAGTGATTTTAATTGTACGATGATGAACGAATTACAAATAAAAGATCTTCACGAGCGTGGTTTTGAAATTGCCGCACATACCCATTCACATACAATTTTATCAACTGAGTCTGATGATAATTGCCGTAAAGAATTACAAATCAACAAAAAAATACTTGAAAGAATAATAAAAACACCAGTTGATTTTTTTGCTTACCCTAATGGTTTATATGGTAGAGATTTTACTGACATGCACGCAGATATAATTAAAGAGTTAGGCTTTAAATCCGCATTTTCTACTAATGATGGTGGCATAACAAGCAAAATGAATATCTTTAAACTTCCGCGTTTTATGCCGTACAGAAAGCAACTATTCTTATTTTCTCTTTCTATTGCAAAAATATCAGGTGAACATGTCTAAAACTATTTTAATGGTGGCGTTTGACTTTCCACCAAGTAATGCCGCCTCAGTACAAAGAACACTAAAATTCTTTGAATACTTAAATGAATTTGGCTGGACGACCATATTGCTTACTGCAAAACCGCATGCTTACCCTGTAATTGATAATAGCTTTGACGTTGAGCTTAAAGAAAACCAATTTATTTATCGAGCTACAGCACTTGACGTTCACAAACATTTATCTTTTAAAGGTAAACATTTTAACTGGATGAAAACCCCCGACAGATGGGGAACATGGATACCTTTTGCGATAAACTTAGGTAAGAAAATAATAAAAGATCACAAGCCTGATGTTATCTGGTCTACCTTTCCAACCCCTAGTGCCAATATTATCGCCAGCAAACTTGCCAAGTATAGTGGCAAACCTTGGATAGCTGATTATCGTGACCCTGCACCTTATATTCATACCACTAATGGCAAATGGTTAGATAAAATCCATAAGAAAATTGATGATCTAACTTTTAAAAAAGCAACTAAAATAGTTTTTGCTACAGATGCATCAAAAAAGCTCTATGAAACCCAATACGACTGCCACAACAAGTTTGAAGTAATTGAAAATGGTTACGATGAAAACAATTTCATTAAAGCAAAAAAACTAGCAGCAACCCACCCTAACATATTTAGCAAAAGTAAATTTAGCCTTTATTATGCAGGGGTTTTATACCCAAATGGAAGAGATCCTAGGCCGATATTCAAGGCCATTTCATCCCTAAAAAAACAACATGTAATTTCTGCTGATAATTTTGAATTAATATTTCAAGGGGCAGGCAATGGCGACGAGTTTAAAAAAGAACTACAAGAACTACAAATAACTGAATTAGTTTCTTTTATAAAGCCTAGTCCCTTTTTAATAGCACTCGTTAACATGACAAGAGCCGATGCTTTATTATTAATTCAAGATTTACGATTTAACTTACAAATACCAGGAAAAATTTTTGAATATTTTAGAACGGGTAAACCATTATTAATAAAAACAGACCTAAATGGTGCAACAGCAAAAGTTGCCAAAAGCAGTCCTTGCAGCTTTATTGTTAATAATAAACAAGACTGTGAAAACACATTATTAAAACTGGTAATTGCTAAAGAGAATCAAGATAATACTTTTGACTACACAGTCTTTTCTAGAAAATTAAAATCACAGCAACTACATAATTTATTAACAAACATTTAGTTATTAGGTGGTCTTAAGTAATAATCAATAATTTTAATATTACCTGTAGGTGCATCATGACCATCCCCTTTATTGTATGGCCAACTTTTACCTACATGCTTTCCTTTTATTGATACGTCTTTTATAGCAAAAAAAACTTTAAAATATTTTTTTTCTATATCTCCGGGCAATTCAAATCTTGTCCATACATTTGATCTCCAGCCATTTGGCCGCCTTATTAAATGTTCTGCATTTTCCCCTACGTATTTAGCTCCATTATAAAGTTTGGGATAAATTACTGCAGCTTGTTTAAAATTTTCATTAGTAATAGGGAAAGTAGACCATCGAATTTCAAATGTTGAGTTATTATCATCATTATAAGTGTGGTGAGATTTATCATGAAAACCTATTTCCCATACCTTTTTTTCTGACCAATACCCTACCCATAAAGAAGAGATTGATTCCTCATTTTGCATAGGTTCAATACTATCTTCAGTACTATAAAACAGAAGTTCATCTATTCTATAATTAGTTTTTTGTTTTTGTTTAGCTCTAATTTCAAAATAGAACCGACTCAATTGTTCAAAATAGTTATTTTTCTTTTCATCCCAAGCAGGGTTGTTTTTTAGTGTCTTCTTGCTGCCTCGTTTGTGCTGTGGATGTTGATCCAATAAAACATGAATCCAAGCTCCAGGGTTAATCCCTAAATAATGATAATAATGTTGATTTCCTGGTCCTTCATACGGACAACCATCACCCGTTCCGTACGCTGGCCTTTTTGCCTCCCAACACAAATAGGTACCTATATGAAAATTAGTACTAATACTTTCCTTACCACCATCATCTTTCAGCCTATTCATTCCCTCCACTTTGAGATAAAAACTCATTCTATCTGTTTTGTTATTGGTAATACCGCGGTCAGAAAGCGGTTTTCCATCGTACCAAAGCCACCAAGTACTTCTATGATCAGTACTACCTTCTGTTTCCGTTACTTGTAAACTTCCGCCACCGCTAGTTGAAGGAGCATAATCATGCGTATCAATTAACGCAGTATTCTTCTTACCATAATCTCCCTTATTGAAAGACCTTACTCCCCTGCCCCAATTGTATTTTTCGCCACCTCCTACTGGCCCTTCTTCATCAAGTAACCACCCAGGGTTTCCATAAGCAATATCATCATACCAAGTCCAACCTTGAAGTGTTTGTTGCGAACCATTATTCCAATCTAACAACATATTATATTTATTAATAATTGGAATATCATTCTCATAATACTGATAGAGACCAGTGCTTTCGCTTTCCATCATATCAGCGTCATCTACAGTGTTTATTTGATAACTTAGTTCTGATAATTCAAAAGAAGATGTATTTGTAGGGATTACGGCAATGTGGAAGTTTTTACTTTGCGATTGGCCATTAACAAAAGTGGCTTGTACTGTAATTAAATGTATAGGAAATATATTCGCATTTAAAAGGAGATGATCGGTTAAAAAAACCACCCCCGTTAATTCATCAATACTAAAGCGACCATCAGCGGAATCCAATAATTGATAGACAATATTATCAGCGTTATCTACATATACCGTAAGACCAACTTCTATACCATTTTTACTTGTATCTTCCATTACTTGGTTGGGTCTAGAGTTTACATCTACTAGTGTACCTACAAATAATATATCAGAGTCAGCTGTATTGACTGCGTCTGTACAGCCTTGTATGAATAAGAGAAAGATCAAAAGAATAAATTTAGCCATAATTTATAATATCACTTTTATAAACAACGTATAACTTCATTTGCACACCAATCCCACGTATATCTACTAAACATGTCAGATTGATGCTTTCTATCATTTTTTATTAATAATAATTCAATTAGCTTTTCAGTAATTTCATTCAAGTTTTCATTCGCAACACAAAAGCCTAAATTTTCTTCACTTGCCATAATTTCAGATACGCTACCTACATTTGTAGCGACTGCATGGGTTCCGCATGCCAAAGCTTCGGTTAATACATTAGGGCTACCTTCACCTCTGCTTGATAAACAAAACACATCTGCAGCGTTATACCAGGTAATTAACTCACTATTTGGCACTGCACCTACAAATACTACATGCTCTTGCAGTTTATGTTGCTCAATAAACTGGTTCAGCTCTTTTCTATAATCGCCTTCAGGCCCTTGAGAGCCCAAAATATAAAATTTAGTTTTTTCTAAACCTTCGGAGGCTATTATTTTTTCTAAGCCCTTAATCACTAAATCAAAGCCTTTACGATGAATTAGCGCACCAACCCCTAGTATAATTCTCTCATCAAGTTGCAAACCTAATTGATCACGGCAATCATTTTGTTCTAAGTAGAAAAACTTATCGGTATCAACACCGTTTCTAATTACAGTGGTTTTATCGCGAGAGCCTGCAAGTTCATCGGCTTTTGCAGCCATTTCTTCACTAAGCGATATTACTTGGCTTACTTTTTTCAGATAATAAGCAACAATATGCTTTCTTAACCCTGAATCTTGTAGATGAAACGCTTCCATTCCACGTAATGTTACGTTAAAAGGTTTATTAATTTTTTTTGATAGCCAACAACCACAGGGCAAGTCTGGAAAAGTCCAATGTAAATCTATTAAATCGAAGTCATAACCTATTTTATCTAATACTGATTTAACCGCATGCTTATAAGTAAAAACTTCTATTGATTTCAAGTGCCCGGGTATAGAAAAAAAACGTGGATGATACACATTTATACCATTAATAACTTCAAGGGCAGGAATATTTTGTAATGGAGAAAACTTGCTAACTCGCTTATGAATAGGCGAATCAGGAATAGGATTTATCACCGTAATATCAGCGTATTTGCTCATCGCTTTTAAGCGATTTAGCACAAAGATACCGTGATTAAGTTGATTACAGTTTGGAAACAGGTAGCTAATGGCTAATATTTTTGTTTTTATCATTACAAAACACGTTTTAATTTATGTTTAATTGATTCTTTAAAGGGGGCTGATATTGCGAACCAATCACTAACATCGACTCTAAAACTTAAGTCTGACTCAGAGAAAGCATCTTTTAATGCTATTTTCTCCTTAATTTCCAGTGGCCTTTGAAGGTTAATAAGAAGATCTAAATCAGAGTGTTTTCTTGCTGTTCCATTAGTACGTGAACCAAAAGCGTATACTTCAGAATTATCACTCAGGTTTACTTTTAAAATAGTTAAAACCTGCTCAAGTTGCTCATTTGTTATATCAATCATTCTTTTGATCCAATACTATCAATAACATTTTAACACGCTTTAAAAACAATGCTGTACATTGATAAACCTCTATTGCTGTTTTTTCTTCATAAGTATGCGAAGTTTGATTACGCAAAAAATGAAAAACAAACCAGTCATCCACTTCATCAATCAGTTTATTTTCCGCAGCTAGCCTAAATAAATCTTTACGTGTTATTCCATCAACTAGCGTTTTCCCTTGATTTTCAGCTAACCAAGTACGTATAGCTTTCCATGCTAGCTCATAAGTAAATTCAAAATTTTGAATCACACCTGATCTGAAAGTGCGATATTCAGGGCTATTTAGCTTTCCTTCCGCACTAATAAACTTATTAGTGACATCAACAGACTCTGAAAGAGAATTAATTGCTTTACCTAAAGATGAAAAATCTAGCATCTGAAATTAACCTTACAAGCTTATTTAAAACTATATTAACATAATTTAATCAGTATTCTTCCGTAACCATTCCTCTAAAACAATTAACTGCCATAGTGTTTTATGGTGATCAAATTTATTACTATTATGCTCATCAATTAACTGCTGAATTCTTTCTACTTTAAAAAATTGATTTAATTTTGTATGTTCAGATAACAATAAGTCACTTGCGTATTCTCGTAATTCATTTTGAAACATTAATTTTAACGGGGTTGGAAAACCCATTTTTTTACGGTATATAATCTCTTTAGGTAATACGCTTTCCATCATTTTTTTCAGAACATATTTACCTTCACCCTTTTTAATTTTGTATTTACTTGGAATGGTTGCGGCAAATTCAACTAATCTATAATCTAAAAAAGGCACTCTTAATTCAAGCGAAGCGGCCATGCTCATGCGATCAGCCTTAATTAACAAGTCATCAACTAACCATGTTTTAGTATCAAAATATAACATTTTATTCAAAGCATCTTGATTTTGAGTTTTTTCGAACAAGCTTTCAGTGTAATTTTTACTGGTAACTTGTTCTTTTTGCATTAATTCAGCCTGAATTTTTTCTTTAAATTCAGGTTTATACAAAGCTTCTTTTTCATGATCAGGGTAAGTAGACATACCTTTATAGCGCTGCTCTATAGGTTGTGTTGCCATTGTAAAATATTTCGACACTTTATGGCTTTTACCGAGTACTCTATTTGAAATACCTGCAAAAAATTTACTTCCTCTATCACCTACTACCGCACGATACTTATCTAGCATGCTCATGTATTGATATAAATCGTAACCACCAAATATTTCATCTGAACCTTCACCCGACAAAGCAACCGTTACTTTTTCTTTAGCTAATTTAGCAACAAAATATAACGAAATAGCAGCAGCTTCGGTTACAGGCTCATCCATTAATGAAATATATTCTGGAATGAATTCTTTAAATTGTGTGGGGGTTATTTTTATTTCATGATGATCCGTTTTAAATTTATCGGCAATTATTTGCGCATAAGGCGTTTCATCAAAATTTTTACCAAAGTCATAACCGATAGAAAAAGTTTTTAATGGTTCGTCCACACGCTCGGCAAGTAAACCTACAACCGCACTTGAATCGATACCACCACTTAAAAATATACCTAGCGGCACATCACTACGTAAACGTAAATCAATAGCGCTATTAAGTAATTTTCGGCTTTCTTCAATGTAATACTCTTCGCTTTTGCTTTTTGATGCATCACTTTGATTATCAAATTTAAGATCCCAATACTGGGTAATAGTTAAAGCATGACCGTTAAGAACAGCATAATGCCCTGGCAATAAACGCTTAATGCCTTGATGCAGGGTGTTTTCACCTGGGATATAACCAAAGCTCATATAGCTATCAATTAGCTGTATATTCAAGTTTGGTTTTTTATCGAAGCCTTTTAAAATAGCTTTAGTTTCAGAAGCAAAAATAAATTCATTTTCACTATGAAAATAATAAACAGGCTTAATACCTAAACGATCACGCGCTAAAAATAATTCTTGTTTATTACCATCCCAAATAGCAATAGCAAACATACCATTAAAATGCTTTAAACAGTCATACCCATATTCAATGTACGCTTTAAGCACTACCTCCGTATCGCTACCTGTTTCAAAGGTATAACCTTTTTTCTCCAATTCAGCTCTAATTTCAAGATAATTATACACTTCACCGTTATACGAAATAACACAATTATGAGCCGATTCAACACGCGGTTGATGACCTGCAGGGCTAGGATCTAAAATACTTAAACGTAAGTGGCCTAATGCTAACTTTTGCCCTTCACTTAACCAAATACCGTTATCATCTGGACCACGATAAGACATAGTGTCACGCATGGTTTCAAATTTTTCTTGATCAATTGTTTGATTAAAATTAATTAAGCCTAAAATACCGCACATACAAACATTAATCCTATTTCAATTTATAATTACTTCAATTCAGCAATTTGTTTAAAGTTTTTAATTAAATACGAAAAATCTTTAATTCCAAGCCTGTGTAAAACCATTGCAATAAATACTTTATTGGCATCAAAAAGCTTCACAAATAATGGAGAATTTTTTGCCTCAAGATAAGTAGTAAAATCGTTCGATTTACTACTATTATTCTTTGCTGATACTTCCCATTGGTATGATAAATCATCAGGCGCTTTAAGTAAGCACTTTTCATGTTGAGGATAAGTTTGCCAAGGTGTTTCTTGTGCATTGCTTGGGAAATATTCAAACCACTTCATATAAAACTTATGATACATTAATTCTGAGCTAGGAATAGCGTAAATTTTTTCTAAAAATGCACTATCAAAAAAAGGTAAACATAATTCAACTTTGTGCTGGCAAATAGATTCAAAATGTAATTGTAAATGTCTTTTTTGATCATTATTCATTAAAAAATAATACATAGCTTTAGCAGGGTCTACTTTGTTTGACAAAAGCTCCTCACTAATAGAACGCTCAATTAAACCATTAGCTTGTTTAGCGTATTTGTTTTTTAAAAAACGAATGGGAATAGATATTTTATTTGATAACAAATAATGGCTAATCGCTTCATCATTATCTCCCTTAATCAAAGCGTCATTAATATAATTATCAATATACACATTACCTACTGCAACACTACCACCGTCACCAGACCAAACAGTACCTTGATGCGTACTTTCATGTAATTGCTCACTATTAGCTTTTATTTCATTGGCTATTAATTGTGCCCAATTGGGATATGCAAGAGATGGAAACTGTTTTTCATGGTGTATTAACTTTGCATTATCAGCAAAAAGCTTCGCAAACTCATTGTCTTGTGAACGATTTGTTGAAAAGTTAAAGGTATGCAATTTTTTTACATGCTTATTAACTTGTGCACAAATAACTCTTGAGTCTAATCCGCCACTCAAAAAAGCAATAGCTTCTTCACTCTGGGTTATCCTTTGTTTAATTGCATTATCAAAACATTGGTATGCTTCTTCAATATCTTTATCAGTGACTATTTTTTTTACCTGTATTTTCTGCCAATCCCAATAATATTCAACACGAACTATTCCAGAGTTGATAATTAAACATTCTCCTCCATTTAATCTTTTAATATGTTGATAAGGTGTTCTATTTGACAAACAAAAGCTAAATGCTAAATGCTCACAAACACCTTGAAAATCAGGGTCTAGGTCAACAAAAGGTAAATTCTCTAAAAACGATAGTAACGATGAATAAACAAACACATTTCCTTTTTGATAATAATATACAGGCCTTATGCCTGATTTATCAGTAAACAAATAAACATTATTATTGTTTATTATTTTAACCCCAGAAAATACACCTTTCCCAAAGGCTCGTATTCATTAATATTGTTAATACTATTAACGTCTTCATCTAAACCTTGATTTGTGCTTCTAATTAAAGGATCACCTGCAATAGCCGAAGTATTGTAATCATCATCAACTTTATAATTAATTTTTGTTTTATCAATGTTGTACGAAAGAAATAAACCATTATTTGTTGACTTTTCAATAATCGATTCACTTTTACAAACATTATGAAAAGCATCCCTAACTATCGTCTTTTTTTCTTCAGTAAAGAGGCTGCCTGATATATCAATTACTCCAGCAAAAACTGTCACGTATTATCTCCATTCAAATATACATATTTAGCTCGCTTTCCAATATTACACAT
>Ga0209826_1001571_pt1 | contig 15759 bp, 12 predicted proteins | sample GOMGulsemesocosm_5_FD_184637 | JGI IMG/M metagenome (GOLD analysis project Ga0209826, IMG submission 184637) | Methane-oxidizing microbial communities from mesocosms in the Gulf of Mexico - GOM15C Gulf of Mexico (SPAdes) (version 2) | ecosystem: Environmental > Aquatic > Marine > Cold seeps... | reverse complement strand
GGCGGTTTCTTTGCTGTCCATGTTATCAATTATTTCTCCAATGGTGATAGTTGGATAGTGGCTCCCCTCATACCGTTCTTTGGTGGTCTTATGGGTCTAGTTGGTGCTTTTGTTTTGGGGAGCTTCACCACGCGCCGGGGTGGGCTAATTTTTGCTATGTTAAGCTTTGCCATGGCGGAACTTGTCATTGCCTCCTCCACCGTATTTGGGCGGTTCTACGGTGGGAGTATCGACCGGACAACGCTTCCTACTTTTGCAGGGTTTGATTTTCAAGCAGATACGGAAGTCTTTTTTATTGTCTGGGCTTGGGTCATTTTGGCTATTGGGTTGGCAGCCTGGTTTAATGCTAGTCCTCTGGGAAGAATGGCGGAGGCTGCCGGGCAAAATTCCGAGCGGGCCGAGTGTTTGGGGTATGATCAAAAAAAACTCAAACATTTTACGTTCTGCGTATCTGGTTTCCTTGCTGGTATAGCAGGTGGGTTGTTTGCTCTTACGTTTGAATTTGTCACTGTTGAGATCATTAGCCTTCAACAATCGTGGCTAATACTTCAAATGGTTTTTATCGGCGGGACAGGCGTTTTCTGGGGACCACCTCTTGGTGCAATACTCCTAACTGCAGTTTTTTCAGGCTTAAGCGGGACAACGGAAAATTGGAACTTGTATGCAGGGATACTCTTTATCTCAATCGTGCTCTTTGCTCCTAATGGTCTATCTGGCCTCACCAACCGTATTTTCATACGACTGAGAAATGAAAATGAAGAGGGAGTGGGGACCGCGTATTTGTTATCTGCCCTATCCCTCTCTACAGTTGCTGTGGGTTTAGTTGGGATTCTGGAGATGATTTCGTTTCTGAATAACCCCTTGGCAACAAAGGCCGCAATAAACTTGTTTGGCATTTCCGTAAATCCAGTGACTTTATGGCCTTGGATTACGTTTAGTTTTTTGTTGGTCTGCGGCGGATTTGGTTTTCGAACATCCAGAGACAAATTGGCTCAATAACAAAGGTCGAGCAACAACTCTGTCCTGGAAGCGAATGCTGCTGGCTTCCCTGATAATTGTCAGTTGTCACTGAGGGTCTATAAAAATTTGAGCTTACTCAAAAACCTTGATGTCCATTTGTTTCGGAGAGCGAATAATTGGCGCAAACCCCATATGGTCGATGATATCAGCTTGTATATCTATTCCCGGTGCTATTTCTGTAAGCTCAAGACCGTTTGGCGTCATTTTAAAGACGCATCTCTCTGTAATGTAAATAATCTTTTGCTCCATTTCTTGGCTGTAACGACCGCTAAAAGTTATTTGAGATACGCTTGGGACAAATTTGTGGGATCGACCTTCTTTTAATATTTTAAGTTTGCCGTTGGCGAATTTCACCTCGAGCCCACCGGCCGTAAAGGTTCCAACGAAAACGACTTTTTTCGAATTTTGCGAGATGTTAATAAATCCCCCGCAACCGGCCAATTTCGATCCAAATCGGCTTACGTTTACATTGCCCTCTTGATCCACCTCAGCCATGCCTAAGCAGGCCATGCTCAATCCGCCGCCGTCATAAAAGTCGAATTGCTGACTTTGATCCAATATAGTGTCCGCGTTTATGGAGGCACCAAAATCTAGACCGCTTTGAGGGATTCCACCGACAGAGCCTGCCTCCGTGCTCAGCGTCAAGGTTTCCAGTTTTCCGCTTTTACGGGCGATATTTGCAATGCCTTCAGGCATTCCGATCCCTAAGTTAATAACACCTGATGTAGGAAGTTCCATCGCTGCTCGCGCTGCAATAATTTTGCGGATGCCTGTTTCTGGGTTTTCAGGTTCGCGACACGTAGTTCTGATTTCTCCAGAAAATAAAGAACTATAGGATGTTGCATAGGTTTGCTGATGATACTCACTGGGAGCCTCGACAATATAGTCAACGAAGGTGCCAGGTACCGTGATCTCTCTAGAATTCAAAATGCCTGAGGGCGCTTTCCCCTCAACTTGAGCGATGACGATCCCACCTGAGTTTTTAGCAGCCATGGCAATGGACAAATTATCGAGAGTTAAGGCTTCTCGCTTAAGTGAAATATTTCCTCTCTCGTCAGCGTAGCTACCTCTAATGAAGGCGACATCAATGGGAATAGCTTTGTAGAATAACCATTCTTCTTCGGTAAGTGACACGATGGAAACGAGATTTTCTGTACAGACATCGTTAATTTTTCCGCCATCAATACGGGGGTCAACAAAGGTGTGTAGGCCAACCTTACTGACGGTGCCGGGCTTTCCAGCAGCTGTGTCCCTTAAAAGCTGGGAGAGACATCCTTGGGGAAGATTATAAGCCTCAATATCACCATTGAGGGCAAGCTTCCCTAGTTTGGGGGTGAGTGCCCAATGGCCGCCGACAACTCTTCGCAAAAGCTTTTTGTGGGCAATACGATTTAGGCCTTTGGATTGCCCGTCTCCTTGACCAGCCGCGAAAACCAAATCAATGTCTGTCGGCGTGCCAGTTTCAAGAAAACGCTGTTCTAATCCATGCAATAGAAACTCAGGTGTGCCAATCCCCACGAACCCGCATGTGGAAATTGTTGAGCCTGTTTTAATTTTGGCGATAGCCTGCTGAAGTGAGACAAATTTGCTGTCTGCTTTACTCATCGGTAGTCACCTCCCTGCAATTTTCTTCTGATAGGGCGGCATAAACAGCGTTTCTCAGATCAATACGGTGTTGCCCTCGATGCTCCGGTGCGTAAGTCATGAATATGACAATGAGATCGTTGAGGGGGTCCACCCAAAAATTGGTGCCAGATACACCGGGCCAGAAAAACTCACCCTTGAACCCTGGAGGCGTGATTTGGTCATGCTCTCTGACGGCGATCCCTAAACCAAACCCAAGGCCACGTTCTTGTGTTGGGGCCGTGATACCTAAGGAACTCGTATAAGGTCCAAATCGAATGCCTTTAGGAAAATGGTTCTGCCGAAGAAGTGAAATGGTTTCCGTCCTCAAGATTTTCGCTTTACCGACGGCTCCGTTATTTTTGAGCATTTTGGCAAATATTTTGTAATCCGGTAGTGTCGACCAGAGCCCGCCGCCGCCAGAATGCCATTTTTGATCAGGTCCCAACGGCGGCTTTATTCCAATGTCATTAATGTGGGGAGGTGCTTTGGCAACGGTGTTAATGTCAGGAGAAAAGCCCGTCGATGACATTTCGAGAGGTCCCGTAATCAGTTGCCGGACGACCTCGTCTAAACTTTGATCTGTCACGCATTCAATAATGAAACCAAGTAAGTCAGTTGACATCCCGTATTCGAAAACTTCTCCCGGTTGGTTCCTCAAAGGTATCTTCGATAATTTTTCTGCCATTTCAGCATTTGAATTTGAAAAATCATAAACGGAGGTTTCATCATAGAGCTTGTGAATGTCTTCTTCGCCAGAGAATCCATAAGTTAAACCAGACGTATGCCTAAAAAGATCCAGAACAGTTACGTCTCGTTTGAGCTTTGCGAACTTACCTGCCGACCCCAAAACAACAGGGTTTTTATACGCAGGGATGTATTTTGCGATGGAGGTTTCGAGACCGAATTTTCCTTGTTCCAAAAGTGCCAAAGCAGTTGCACTCACAATTGGTTTCGTCATAGAGGCAATCCAAAATATCGTATCCCGCGTCATTTCAATTTTTTGATCTTCATCCTTAGTTCCAAATGTGCGCTGGTATAAAGTTTTATCTCCTTTAATAACTTCGATAACCCCTCCTGAGAGGCGCCTATTTAGAAGTTCTTCATTGATCCAGCGATCGATAATTTGACTGTTTATTTGAGATCCTTCGACCGTCATCATTTTGCAATCTCCGGAAGGAACGTGACCAGTGCAGGGAACGCGAAAAAGAGGAAGATCATTGAGATGAATGCGAATATGAAAGGCAGGGTTCCAATGGATATTTGACCAAGAGAAACCTTGCCGTTAGAGACGCCGGAAAGCACATAAAGGATCATACCAACGGGCGGTGTAATTAGGCCAATCTCAACGAGCATAACCAGAACAATACCAAACCATAGAGGATCCCACCCCGCGGCCGCAATCACTGGCAAAACCACGGGCAACGTCATTAGAACCATACTGATGGGTTCCACAAACATTCCTAGAATAAGATAGAGGACGATAATGGCGACAAACAAAGCCAAGCTAGATAGATTTAAGGAGTTTACAAATTGAACCAAATTTTGCGGCATGGCTAGGAAGTCAACAGCAAAGCCCATAACAGACGCACCAACGGCGATCATTAAAAGAAAGGATGTGACAAGGGCGGCTTCTTCTAAAGCTGCAATAAGACCTGAAAAGGTGAATGTCCGTCTAAAGGCACTAATTAAGATAGCACCTAAAACACCCACGGCACCAGCCTCTGTCGGGGTTGCAAAACCCATGTAGAGCGAGCCGAGAATCATCAGCATTAAAAGAAGAAACGGTCCGACACCTTTTAGAGATCGTATTTTGTCCGGCCAAGAAACCGCGTGACCTGTTGGGGCGGCTTTGGGATCTATTAATGTCCAAATGGCAATGACCAAGACGAACGCAAAAATCATCAAGAGGCCAGGGATTATTCCAGCAAGGAAAAGGTCAGTGACAGGCACGCCAGCTAAGGGGCCATAGACAATCATGGCAATGCTTGGCGGAATTAAAATGCCGAGTGTTCCTCCGGCTGCAAGAACACCGTAGGCAAGCTCTGGACGATACCCCTCCTTAATCATTTCTGGGCCGGCAACGCGGCCCATTGTTGCCGCGGTCGCTAGGCTTGAGCCTGATACTGCAGCGAAAATTCCAGACGCGAAAATAGAGGCGTGAGCTAAGCCACCGCGTAATCTCCCCAACGCATTCTTCGCAGCCATGAACATATCTGTTGATGCATTGCTGCGAACAAGAATTGCCCCCATTAGGACAAACATCGGAATAGCCGCCAGCTCAAATGTATTGATGGCTCCCCAAGCTCGCTCCCCAATGTATGAGAATGTTACCGGAGGCAGCCAGAAATACATTGCTGAAATACCCACAAGGAAAAGGGCAAAAGTTACGGGAAGCCCAGTTAATAAAAGGAAGAACAAACAGGCGATAAGGGCCAACGATTGAAACGGTAATGATGAGCTGCTTGTGAAAGTGAAAAAAGCGATCACAGGGATCAATAACAAGATAAATGTTATGAAAACTTTGGGGCCTGAAACTAGGAGTGTTGAGACACTGACAAGTCCCATAACTAGGATCACGACCTGACTTAACTGCAAGGTTGTTTGTATTTGTTCCATGCCGTCAAGCAGTATAAAACCAATTGAAATTAATATGGGAAAATAGGCCAAAATTTTAAAATATATATTGTGGTTTTGTTCGTTTCCAACCTTTAAACAAAGGGACAAAACCAACATTAATACACCAATGCAAACGGTGGACTGTGGGATCCATAAAGGCGCATTGAGCAGGCTCCAGCTTCGAGCATCGCTGACAAAATTTTCAGTCAAAAAAGCTTGGGTTTTCCAGAGAACCAGTAGGGAGACTGCAATTGAAACCCATGTTGTCGCGGATTGAATTATTGTTGATAGGTCTACGGATAATCTCGACGTAATAATATCGACACGGATATGGGCATCACGAGAGGCGACAAAGGCAGCTCCCAAAAAAGTAATTGCCACTACTAAGTATGATGAAACTTCTGTTACCCATATGGTAGCAACGCCAAAAAGGCTTCTCCCAAAGACTTCTATCAGGACTCCGCCGAGCATTGCTGTAACGCCTAATATGGCTAGAACTCTGGAGGTTTGTTCGAAAATATTACTGAGTTGGGACAACCTATCGGTTGCCCCTGTGTTTTTTGGTAAAGTACTCATATGTTTATTCAACAGCTTTTCTGGCTATAGCCTCGACTTTATCCGCATCAAGTCCAGCACGTGTCATATCTTTTTTCCAAGCTTCCAAAACCGGTGCTTGAATTTCTTTTGAGTAGACCCGGTTATTTTCATCTGCTGAAATTTCATGGAACTTCACGCCTGCTTTTTCCCACAATTTAGGCATCTCTTTTGCTCGTTGCCTCCAACGATCAGCAAATTCTTTTTCAAGTGCTTGAAATTCTTTATGAACGATGCCTTGTAGGTCGCTGGGAAGCGCTTTCCAAGCATCATTGTTTACCAAAACTGGCGATGGCGCGACGCTCCCAAGTTTCCAATTGGCAGCATGAGTGATCACAGTCTGAAACCCCGCACCATAAGCCCAGCAGCTGTCAGTAATGACGCCCTCGATGACACCTCGTTCAAGAGCGGGTAAAACCTCTCCTGCACTCAAAGAAACAGTTGTGGCTCCAAGTTCGGCACCGATTAAACCGGTACCCCGATTGTTCACACGGAGCTTGCGCCCTTTCCATTCTTCAACGGTCGAAATTGGGACCGTAGAGAATAACGTCTGTGGACAAAATGCCGTTTCCATAAGTTGGGTAGAGTTATATTTAGTTTTAAAAAGTTCCCGCACTTGTTCACCGTACGCCGACGCAGATAAGGCTTGCAAGTTGTCGTAACTCTCAGAGATGCCAGGCAATGAGGGGACCGTGAATAGCGGCTGAGAGCCGGTGTAATAACCGGTCAATGGCAAAGTCATTTGTACCAATCCGTCTCGCACGGCTTCTAGCAATCGATTGCCTTTCACTAACGAGGAATTTGCCGTAATTTTTAAGCGACCATTAGTGGCTTTTTCGATGCCCGTAATTTTTAAGCGACCATTAGTGGCTTTTTCGATGCGGCTTGGAATAGCATTCGCGACTTCTTCGTAAACTGTTCCCTTTACGGCTAAGTAAGCCAGTGTCCAATTTATCTCTGCTGCGATCGCGGTACTGCTAATTGTAGTAATAGCCGCCGTTAGAATAACCCCGTACTTTATTGACTTCAACATGACGCACTGCTCCTGTTTGATATTGTCGCAATAATCGAATGAGGAGAGTGTTAGCTTTCTTTTTCGCAGAACTCTTGTGAACCATGATATGATCTTTTGTGAACCAGTCTACTCCCGAAGGGTTTCTAGAAAAAAGCAGCCTAAAATGACCAGTTACTCACTTTATAATTTGGCGAAGACAGCCTTACCCAAAATTGCAGACACAGAAGATATGCTTTCAGCTGATAGAGAAATCTATTGGCATGAAAAGTTTGGTCAGCTTTGGGGTAATGTGGATATTGTAACGCTCGGCGAGAAAAGCATATCTGGTGCTTATTCTAGTAAACAAATAGGCGAACTCACATTCACCAGTCTCGAATTTGGAAATCAATCTTTTGAGCGATCAGACAGAGATTTACAAAAACTCAATGAACCTTTCTATTCATTGTCTTTTCCAAACTATGGACGAGCCCTTTGTCGTGTTGGTAATAAGACAGTAAGTTTGCAGCCAAATAGAGTTTTTTTAATCAACAATGGCATGAATTCAAAATTGCAGATCGATAACAGATATGGGACATTTAACGTCAAGATTCCCACGAGATCTATAGAAGATAGAATTGGCGTTAAACCGGCAATAATTGACAAAGAAGTTATTAATCCTGATTTGATTTATCATTTGCTGAAGCAAACTATTGGAGATCTTTTAAATAGTCCGGCTCAGTTAGATGATAGAACGACCAATTTTGTTAATAACCAAATACTGGATGCTATCTCTTTCTATCTAAGTGGTGGAAATTCATCTTCTGATGAAAGCATCGCAATGGAAGCCCACAAATTTAAGGCGATCTCGTACATAAATCAAAATTTTTGGGATGATACTCTCAACCCACAAGACGTTGCCGTGGCCTGCAACATCTCTAAAAGTTATCTATATAAGATCTTTTCTAATTCAGAGCCTGTCATGGAAAGATTGAAGAGAAAAAGATTAGAAGCCGCTAGAAAAGTACTCTCTCAAAATCCATTTGGGATGACGATGACTCAGGTTGCCTATAAATGTGGCTTTAAGTCTTCAAGCGAATTTTCGAGGCTATTTAAACTAGAATTCGGCGAGCGGCCTAGCTCGTATAAAAACTGACCGTTTCCAAATGCGATCTAGAGAGAGCTAAAGTTGAGTTCAAATCTCGATCAAGGCAGAGCCTTTGTCGAGTAGAGATTTACTCGGATGCCGCCATGTGAAAACGGAGTGACAGTAGCTGTGAAGGGGAGGCCTGTGGACCCTGCAAGGGCACTGGAATTGGTAACAAGTCCAACACGCCAGCCTTGGAAGCGGTTTAAAAGGCTATTTCCCAGTGTTTGGTATAAGGGAAACAACTGTTTTGCTTCGCCAATGCGAACGCCGTATGGAGGGTTTATAATGACGAGACCGGGAGGTCCCTCCGGCGGCGTCAGTTCACTGATAGTTTGCGTGTTAAATTCAGTGAGATCGAGAATTCCGGCGCGTTTTGCATTGGCACGTGAGCGTCAGTTCACTGATAGTTTGCGTGTTAAATTCAGTGAGATCGAGAATTCCGGCGCGTTTTGCATTGGCACGTGAGCGTTTAATTGCTCCCTCATCACGATCATATCCGTAAAATCGCAGATCTGTTTCTTTGGGTTCGGCGGTTGCTTTTAAAGCATTCCAGCGGGCTTCATCGAAAGTCGTTAGTTTTTGGAAGGCAAATTTCCGAGATCTACCGGGCTGCATTCCTGTGGCAATTTCCGCAGCTTCAATCACGAAAGTGCCCGAACCACACATAGGGTCAACGACAGGCATTTGCCCACGATAACTACAGCGGCGGAGTAACAATGAGGCAAGGGTTTCCCGCATTGGTGCTTTGTTGAGGGCTTCTTTATGTCCGCGAATATGCAATCCTTCGCCAGATGTATCCACACTGATTGTGCAAAGGTCTTCAAAAATACGAACTTTGATACTGATATCGGCTTCAGCGGATGTGGGGATGCCGGCCTCTTCATTTAAGGCGAGCTCAATGCGTTCTTGCGCCGCTTTTTTGTGGTAAATGCGTGATTTTCGGCTCATCACTTCAACCCGAACAGGAACACCAGGTTTCAGGAAATCACTCCACGGAAATTTCCGGGCCCGTTTGTCTAGCTGCGCAAGATGGACTGCATGGAATGATCCCAAACGAACGAGAATTCGGCTCGCGCCTCGCATTTCAAGATTAGCGCGCCAAACATCTTCCCATGTTCCGTTAAGGACAACGCCGCCTTTGATCCGCGTTAGGTCTTTAAATCCTTTTTCGCGAGCCTCTTCGAGAAGCGGGGGTTCCAATCCGGGAACAGTGACGAACAGTATTTCTAATTCGGTTTCAGTATTCATTGTGCTTATGTACTGGTTTGCGGCATGTGCGTCGATGCTTTTCGGAAAATTAAATAAAAAAGCTATGAATTCCCACCAGTATCATCAAATTCAAAACCTATACATTAGAATATTATAAACTTTTGCAGGATACGGTTAAAATTCGAGATCAATATCGCTCTCTTTTCGAATGTTGAAATTTTAGAAAGCCTCTCAAATTGCGTGACCTTTACCCTGATATTAAGAAAACCGATTACTGGATTTTGACTTTTGTTGGGATAGCTACTGCGTTGACGGTAATTGTCGGTAGTTTACTTTATTACACAGAAGAAACATTAACTGAGTTTGAGGCAGCTTTTCCGAAAGAGTATCTCCTTCACGCTAGATTGTTGGATGAGGCTGTGATCCATATTGCCGATAGTATTGTGGATTTAAACCAAACTTCTGCGGAAGAAAAAAGTAAATCATTTGACCGTTTGGCGGGAAAATTGACACAAGTTCACCTGAAAATTCGGGAGTTTTTAGATTTAGCAGACTCCAAAGACGTTTCAGGTGTTGTCCAAGGCGACAGGTTAATGGCACTTCTTGAGGAAGATATGTTGTATCTCGATAATGTGATTGATATGGCGTCGGAAGAAGGTCATCAAATCACTTATGTCAAAGCTGTTCGCAGATTGTATTTGGTTCGTGAATATATTCAGGGATATCGGGATCAGTTTGATTTTTTTGCATTGGGGCTAGTGGCACCGCAGCGGGACAAGGTGGAGGAAATGCGAGCGGAAGTGTTCGCTGCGATTGTGGTCGTTTTCCTCTGTGTTGTGGCGCTGCTATATGCGGTATATCGCAGATATAGATTTGGACAGGCACTTTATAAAAGTGAGCAACAATACCGCCGACTTTACGAAGGTGTATCTGAGGGTGTTTATCTGTTTGATTTGCGAGGAAATTTATTGAAATGCAATCCGGCGTTGGCTCGGCTGCTGAAGTATAAGGACAACGAAGATCTGCTGAAATCAGTCATAAATGCCGCTGAAGATGTTTATATGGATAAATCCATTGCCGAAAATCATTTAGAAGTTCTGCTTAGTGGACAATCACTCAAAAACGAGATCCACCGATGGCGCTGCAAAGATGACACGTTGATTTGGGGGGCAATTAGTGCACGTACCGTCTTTGATGATAGCGGTGACCCGCTACATATCGAAGGAACCTTCACTGATATGAACGACAGAATTGTTGCCGAACTTGGCTTGAGGAAAGCTAAGGAAGTGGCTGAATTTGCTAATCGGGCAAAGTCGGAGTTTTTAGCAAATATGAGCCACGAGCTCAGAACGCCGCTAAACGCAGTTATTGGGTTTTCTGAAATACTGACAACAGAAGCATTTGGAAGTCTTGGGCATGAAAATTACAAAGAATATGCAGCCGATATTCATTCGGCTGGCGGACACTTGTTGAAAGTTATAAACGATTGAAAATTACAAAGAATATGCAGCCGATATTCATTCGGCTGGCGGACACTTGTTGAAAGTTATAAACGATATTTTGGATGTGGCTAAAATTGAAGCCGGTCAAATGCAACTGTACGAGCGAGATGTGAATATTAAGGACCTCGTTCGATCTAGTATTCGTATGTTGGCTGTTCGAGCAATGAGCGCGGAAGTTGAGCTGTTGGAAGATGTGGCAGATGATCTGCCCACAGTTTTTGTCGATGAAACGCGGGTGAAGCAAATTTTGGTGAACTTGATTTCAAACGCTGTGAAGTTCACGAAAGCCGGAGGACGTGTAGTTGTAAGGGTCGATCTTAATAACAGCGGTGGCCTATCGTTAAAGGTGGTTGATACTGGTATTGGGATTTCTGAAAAAGATCTTCACCATGTGTTGTCAAGATTCGGGCAGGCGCAGTCAACATATGCACGAACGAATGAAGGAACTGGACTTGGATTGACCTTGGTGCAGTTGATCGTTGATTTACATGGGGGAACTTTCGATTTGCAAAGTGTTGTTGATGTGGGAACAACTTGCATTGTTGAGTTTCCAGCAGAACGCACTACGGCATTGGAAAATGTTAGTTAAATTACAAGGTTAGTAACCCTGATTGCCAAACCGAGGTGGCAACGATAATAATCATCAGTGTGGCAAGACCGCGATTGATCCATTGCAGTGTAACAGGAGAACTGACGAGCCTGTTTAATATATCCCCGCCGTAGCACCACATGGAATTTAGGATCAGCCCAAGCGTCTGAAAAATAGACTGAATAATGATGAATTGGTATATTGGGTCTAAACCCTGAGATGAAAATTGCGTATATGCAGTGATCAACATCGCCCAAGCTTTTGGGTTAAGGGGATGAATAAAGATGCCAGACCAATATCCGGCCTTCGCCTCTTCATTTCCAGTTTTGGGTGCTTGAAAAGCGATTTTGTAGGCAAGATAGAGGATGTAGGCGGCAGACAGGAACAGGAAGGTAATCCGCATGGCTGGGAAAAGCTCAAAAAGAGTGCCAAGACCTGCTGCAACGCCAACACCAACAAGAAAAAAACCGGAATTTGTTCCGAGAATAAACGGAACAGATTTACGGTAGCCATACCGAGCACCAGCAGCCATGAGCGCCATATTTGCTGGCCCCGGAGAGCCGATCATTGAAACTGCAAATAAGCAAATGAGCATGATTGTGTCGATAGGCATGTGCTTTTCCTTGATACAAAATTGAATTGTATCTATATTGCATCTAAGTTGTCCTCGTCAAAAAGAGTATTGTACTTGATACAATAAGGGTGATTGATGAAATCAGATGAAATTGTCTCTATTCTCAAACGTAAAATCGCATCTGGCGTGTTGAAGCCTGGTGAGCGACTGCCAACCCATAGAGATATGGCGTGGGAACTTAAATGCAGTGTTGGCACTGTCACGCGGGCTTATGGAGAGTTAGAGCGAAGCGGTGCAACCTATGCCCATGTGGGGCGGGGGACTTATGTTGCATCTGATGCAATTTCAAAAAACAGGGGAGCAGACAATCCACTCTGGCACTTCGAGCAACAGCAAAAAATACCTTTTGCTCCCACTGATTTATCGCTGAATAGGTTTTATCACCCAAAAAGCGCGGAGGCATTTTCCAAGGTATTTCAAAAGCTGGCACAAAGAGCGCCACAATCTGAGTATAGGGATTATATTGACACGAGGGGCCGATCTGAAGATTTCACGGCGGCCCAACAATGGCTGGCGGGGCTCATTGGAAATGTTGAACGGGAAAATATTATCGTTACCCAAGGCGCGCAGTCTGGTCTTTTTCTAGTTATGTCATCTCTGACTAAACCAGGTGACGCGATTGCGACAGAAGCGTTTGGATATCCAGGAATTAAGGCTGTTGCTCAAGATATCGGTGCTAAGTTGATTCCCATTGAGATGGACGAACTTGGAATGATACCGGCAGCATTTAAGGCCGCGGCTAAGCGGACCCGCATTCGATTGCTGGTCACCGTTCCGACCAATCATAATCCAACAGGAACAACCCTTCCTCTTCAAAGAAGATTAGAAATTGTGAAGATCGCGCGGGAAAATAATATTCTTATTGTGGAAGACGGAGTGTATGCCCCGTTCCATAATAGGGAAATCCCGACTTATTGGGAAATATGCCCTGACATTTGCGTTTTCCTCACAAGTTTCTCAAAAGTATTTAGTCCTGCAATTCGTGTCGGATATGTGGTGGCTCCAGATAGGCTTTTGCCAAAACTGGTCTCTAGCATGACGGCAATTAATTGGATGACCTCCCCTATATCGTTGGATTTGGTGAATTGTCTGCTTGAAGACGGGGTTATTGAGCGGCATCAGGATGATTTGATTGTAGAAGGCGGAAAACGCTTCTTGCTTGCCAAGAAAATTTTGGGCCAATGGATTTCGGCGCGGCAACTCAAACAGGATCAATTTTTACCGCATTTATGGTTGCGGTTACCAATTTCCATGGCCCCTAGTGAGCTGATAGAGCAGGCGAGATCGAACGGAATTGCATTGATAGGCGGGGATAGATTTGCCATGAACCGTCAACTCGATGATCACTTCGTGCGGGTTTGCTTGATGGCTGTTGCTGAACGTGATCAGTTAGAGGCGGCTTTACTGAAACTCGCGGACCTTCTTTCTGCAAATGAAACCCTTCCGCTGATATCCTGACTATTTTCAAGGAACGCTTGACACTGCCCTTCGATGGCGCGAATTTTGAAGCATGAAAAAAAGATCTGTAATCCTTGATTGTGACCCTGGGCAAGATGATGCGGTAGCCATCTTGTTAGCTCTATCTTCAACTGAAAATTTTGACTTGCTCGGTATTACTGCTGTCGCAGGAAACGTGCCTCTGTCAATTACTGAAAGTAACGCGCGACGTATATGTGAGCTCGGCGGCCGTCCAGATATAAAAGTATTTGCAGGCGCGAGCCAACCGATCATGAGAAAACTGGTGACAGCAGAATGGATCCACGGGAAAACAGGAATTGATGGGGCCGATTTGCCGGATCCGGTGATGCCGTTACAAGATGATCATGCTGTCGATTTTATTATCAGTTCCTGTATGAGTGCCCCTGATAAGTCCATTACCGTTTGCCTGTTGGGACCAATGACGAACATGGCGTTGGCTATGGTGAAGGAGCCTCGCATTGTTCCGAAAATTTACGAAATTGTCTTTATGGGCGGTGCCGTGAAGGAGCTTGGGAATACGACACCGGCCGCGGAGTTTAATATATATGTTGATCCCCATGCCGCTAAGATAGTTGTGGATTCGGACGTTCCCCTGATCATGATGCCGCTTGATGTTACCCATAAAGCACTCGTCACACCCTCAAGGCTTCAAGATTTTAAGAATCTGAATTCACCTGTGGGCAATGCCTGTGGGGGGATGCTTGATTATTTTAATAGGTTTGACATGACCCGATATGGATTTGACGGGGGGCCGCTCCATGATCCGTGTGTTATTGCCTATCTGATTGAGCCAGAAATATTCAGAGGACGTAAAGTCCACCTTGAGATCGAAGTGAGTTCTGAACTGACCATGGGGCAAACAGTTGCTGATTGGTGGAATGTGGAAGAGAAGATTCCTAATGCGTATATTTGTGATGACCTTGATTCTGAAAAATTCTTTAGGCTTCTAACCAGAAGGCTCGCAACGCTGTAGATTTTATTCTGTGCTTGGAATTTTGCTCGGGCGTGTGGTGATAAATATGGCACCAATTGACATAAAACCCAGCATTCCAGCCACTGCGTACCAGGGTGTTTGAGTGAAAATGATAATAACTGATGCACTTAAGGTCATAGTTGAAAGTGCGATGACTTTAGCCCGCATGGGAATAATGCCATGGGCTTCCCACGCCTGAAGTGGTGGGCCAAACATCCGGTGATTTAAAAGCCAATAGTGAAATCGTTCAGATGATTGGGAGAACGCCCATAAGGCGATCAATAAAAAGGGTGTTGTGGGCAGTACCGGAAGAACTGCCCCAATGGCACCAAGCGCCACAAAGAACCAGCCGACGCATTGTAGCAATATTTTTCGTGTTCGTTGTTTCATAAATCTCTGCTTTGAACAAATGCAACTCTAATGGGGCGGGTTCTATTAACTTAAACCTTTGCAAAGCGGGTTTCAATCAGTCACATCCAAAAGCCTAAAATTAAAGATGTTTCTTGGAAATCTGGAACAGGTGTCTCGTCGATAACTTAAAAAAATAAAAATGCTTTATTTCTAATCGAGTGATTAACGTGAAAATGTGCAGTTTTTCAGTTAGAAAAACTAAATTTTGCCAAATTTAAACAACGAGTTAAGCTACATATTAGTTTTATTCCAAACATTTTTTTGTTGCAGATGATTAAGGAATAAGACCATCGAGAAGAATTTTTTAGGTTGAATTAATTTGTAAATGAAAATTATACTCTTTTAGCTTAGGTCGCTAATAAGGGATGAATAGAAGTAATATAGAAATCTTTTCCTAAACGAGAGATTTTTCCAGTTCAAATACTGAATGCTTCTCATAATTAAAAACGCCCACATAATAATAATTGATCTGGCAGATAAGGTAGAAGTCTTAAGCCCCATCGGGAGGGAAAATTGAATATTAAATCAACGATTATTGCATCTGCGGCGTTAGCTACATTGACGGCTTTCACAGCACAAGCAGCAGACACCATTAAAATCGGTTTCATTGATCCACTATCTGGTCCGTTTGCCGCGACTGGTACAAACGGCCTTGCACAGTTCCGTTATGCTGTGGATCAACTTGTAAACCAAAAAGGCGGCGTTTTAGGTGGAACGAAATTCGAAATCGTTCCCTACGACAATAAGATTAGCCCAAAAGAAAGCCTGATTCAGCTGAAACGCGCTATCGGTGAAGGTGTTCAGTTTATTGCACAAGGTAACAGCTCTGGTGTTGCAAATGCTTTGACTGATGCCATTAAAAAACACAATAAGCGTAACCCAGACAACCGGGTTCTTTTCCTTAACTATTCGGCTGTCGATCCTGCGCTAACAAATGCGAAATGTAACTTCTGGCATTTCCGTTT